>ERZ780132.98-NODE-98-length-31568-cov-9.42338_pt1 | contig 31568 bp, 32 predicted proteins | sample MGYA00511569_ERZ780132 | MGnify/ENA primary metagenome ERZ780132 (study PRJEB29588, sample SAMEA2155030) | human gut metagenome | biome: human gut; feature: human-associated habitat; material: faeces | place: Denmark | collected 2008/2010 ... | reverse complement strand
TAGACAAGAGTCGTGTCCCGCCATCGTGTCGGATGAACTGACGGATGCCGCCACCCAAATGGCTGCGCTCTATCCGTTTATGAAGCAGTTGGTCACTTCGGGGAGTTATGAGGTTGCCGGAGCAGACGGAAGCAAGGAGAAGCACAAGGTGAACCTGCTCAGTTCCGCTGAAAGGTACTATATCGCCAACGAGGTGGTGACAAGGCTGGAAGCCATCAATACAGACCTCTTTATCCTGGCATGGCAGGTACGCACCCTTTCATGGAACGACCTTTGGTTTTCTCTTGACCCGGAAGGATGGGCTAACGTGATGTCGGGCAAGAATATCATAAACGGCATTGTCAATGACTGGAACAGAGGATTCCGGTATTGATACAGACAATAATCAACTTATACATTTTGAAATATGGAAACAGAAAAGAAAATTATGGGTCGCTGCCCCTTGTGTGGCGGCAACGTGGTGAAAACCTGCAAGGGGTATCGCTGTGAGCACAACATCGGGGAACAACCGTCTTGTGCGCTTAACATTAATGCCATCATAGGCAACCGAAAGATGGAAGACAATGAAATCGTTCGGCTATTGGAGGAACGCTTCCTTCTGTTGGACGGTTTCGCTTCCAAGGAGGGCAAGAGTTTTCCGACCGTTATTGAACTGACTGATGACGGTACCATCAATATGCGCCCTGTTATCGGGAAATGCCCCCATTGCAGTGGTGACATGTTGGTGGGAAGCCGGGCGTTCAACTGTTCCAACTATGGCAATCAGCAAGCACCTTGTACGTTCTCTATCTGGAGGAACATAGGCGGTCATCAAGTGACGCTTGCCGAGGCGAAGGAAATCTGTGAAAAAGGCATGACCGCCTCGGAATTGGAAATGTACCGGGAAGATGGCACCATCTACCACAAACGATTGGGGCTATCCCCTGACAAACTTCAAGTCATCAAGATATGAGAGCGGATTTTATGAAACAACAGAAGGTTCTTGGCCTGCTGCTTGCAAGCCTTGTATTGGCAGGCGGCATAACCGCTTTCCGGCTTAAGGACAGCTACAACCCGAAGAACTCAGCCAGAAAGGTGGCGGAAAAAGCATTGCTTGCCTCCGTTGACCGGCCTGAAACGGTGAAGATTCATGCGGTCAGTATGCCGGATTCTGTATTTGGCAGAGACTATATTACCCAGGAGGAAAAGATGGCCATCTCCGTGGCGATGATGAAGGTGAGCGAAGAGGTGATGAAGGAAACGGACGGTTTCGAGAAGATGGACTTCGAGGATAAGGCGATGGCTGACCTGATGGAACGGCAGATGTCCGTGATGTCGGTTATACGCAACTTTGCCTCTTATGAAACGCACAATAGTAAGAAACCGTTTTCCGGCTGGAAAGTAAAGATTGAATATGAGGCGGAATCTACAGATGGGGCTCCTTACCGTTCCGAATACTGGTTCATCCTTGATAAGGAGGCCGTATGTGTCGTGAAGTCTTTTGAAATCCCTTTGATGTAATCTGCATTCTTCCTCTTTCATATGTGTCGCCCCGGCATCCGGGAACTGTAAGGTTCAAGGGTGCCGGGGATTTTTGTGCCTGTTATCTTCATTCGCTCATCCGCGCTCCCGGTTCTATTTTCCGATACAAAGCAACGGAGGGCGGTGCCGATGGCAAATGCCGTTTCTCTTGGCAGCACAGAAAGCGGACGGCAGCCTTCCGCAATTTGTTCCAAATTGGGTATTCCGTCTCTTTCCGCTTGCCACATTTGCCTTACGCCCCTTGTTCCCTCCGTATGGGTGGCATCGTAAAAACACCCGGATGCGAGAAGCCGAAAGGCTTCAGACAAAAGGGAAAAAAATTAAAACGTATGGCTATCACACTTAAAGACAGAAAAGAGACGATAAACCTCGGAGGGAATGTTTACGAACTGACCCTGTTGTGGAATAGGGAGGACATCCGCAGATGCGCTTTCGGCATGGCTCCCGATTATGCCCATATCCGTAAGGACGGTAAGAATTTCGCTTTTATTACCTGCTACTCCAATGGCGTAGGGTTTTCGGTGGAGAATTTCCATTGGGTATTGGTTAATCCGGAGTGGAAAATATACTTCCGTAATGAGGACATCAATATCATTCCGTTGGAAAAGCTTTTAAAGAGGTTGCCGATATGGTGACAGGTACAGAACATCTTAAAAACGAACAGATATGAAAGGAACAGAAAAATTCAAGGAAATCATCAAGAACTATCTTGACAATAGGGCAAAGGAGGATGAACTCTTTCGGGTGAAGTATGAATCTACAGCACGTAGCATAGACGATATTGTGACCTATATTTTCAATGAGGTTCAGCATTCGGGTTGCAGTGGATTTTCCGACATGGAAGTGTTTTCAATGGCGGTACACGCAGCGGAAGAGCCTACATTGATAATCGGTGAGCCGTTATCTTGTGATGTGGTTGTGAATAGGCATATCGAATTGACCGAAGAGGAAAAGGCGGAGCAACGTGATTTGGCTTTGAAACGCTATCAAGAAGAGGAACTTCGTAAGATACAAGTGCGGAACTCCCGACCCAAGCCAAGTAAACCCCAAGTACCCCAACAAGCCGAGTTATCACTATTTGATTTTTAAGAATATGAAGCCGAGAAACAAATTTGAGAGATTGGTGGCTGCTTCCAACGGGGAGCTGACCGCCATCGGCTCTAAAGCCGTGAAGTGGGCAATCGGAAACGTAGTGAAACACATTACGTTCCGAACATCTGGACATAAATGCACGTGTGGCGATTGTGGGGAGAAGTTTGACTATAAGGGAAAAGGCAAGTCTGTCCGTTGTCCTCATTGCGGACACCGCTTGCAAGTGACTGATACGTTGAAACGCAAGCACCAAGAGAAAGGCTACTTTTCTACCCTTGAAGTGATTGGCGACTTGCAAGTACAGAGGGTATTCCTTCTAACCGTCATTTACCGCAAAGGGAAACCTATGGATTTCTATTATGATGAAGTTTGCCGTCTGTGGCTCAATGCAAAAGGGCAGGTGGCGGTCACTTCAAGATTGAGAGCCATGGGCTATTACCGGGACAGTTTCTCTTTTGCCAGCCCGATAGAGTTGAGAAACATGTCGGATGTGCATTTAGTCATATCCGATGCCTACACCTGTCCTTATTATTCTGTCCTTCCCGAATTGAGGCGGAACGGGATGAAAGGCAAATTGCCCGACTGCCATCCGTTCGAGTTGATGAAGACTCTTTTGGCTGACCACCGGATGGAGACGATGATGAAAGCGAGAGATTACAAGGCGGTTGAGTATTTTATCTACTGCTCCTTAGACCTCAATACTTGTTGGCAGTCATACAAGGTGGCTTCAAGGCATCATTACCCAATTGAGGACTTCGGTACATGGTGCGACACCATCCGCTTGCTTGAAAGATGTGGCAAGGACATTCATAACGCCAAGTATATCTGTCCGATAAACTTAAAAGCCGAACACGACCATTGGTTGAAGAAAGCCAATGCTATTGAGCGGAAACGCAGGGATATAGAACGGATGGCGAAAACCAAAGCACACGAAGCTGAATTTTACAAGAACAAATCCTGTTACTTCGGTATTGTTATCAGTGATGAAGATATAGAGATTTCCGTATTGGACTCGTTGGAGGCTTACAAGGAAGAGGGCAGCAAGATGAAACATTGTGTCTTCCAATGTGAATATTATGCCAAGACCGACTCTGTTATCCTTTCGGCTCACGACCATTCGGGTAATCGCATTGAGACCGTTGAGTTCAGTTTGAGCCAAGGGAAAGTGGTTCAGAGCCGTGGGGTGTGCAATTCCAACACGGAATACCATGACAGGATTATCCGTTTAGTGAATGAAAATGCCTACCGCTTCATGGAGGCAAGGAGGGCATCCGCATAAGTTCCTTAATTTTATTCTGAACTCCGTCTTGCGCTGGGAAGCGTGGGGCGGAACTTGGAAGAATACAAAGGACTGGCATGGGAGGCTTTGTATAAAGCAAAAAATGGTGTTTACCATTGCTGACAAACACCATTTTTAAAATGCGGCTTTCTACAGCGACCCACTGACCGTTTTTGTATTGCATGGCTTCTACGTTCTGTGCCACTTCGTCATCCACGTTGAATCCTAATTCCACAGGTTTAGCCAAAGAAACCTCAGCCTTATTACAAGACAGGCTGGCTCCCAAGAGCAAGGTAGATTCGTCTGCACGTGTAGCGGCTCTCGTCTTTCCTGCCACAGCGTTGGCATCGTAAATGGGAGAGACAATCACTTTCACTTCTTCGCCTTCGGCTGTTTCGATGGCACCGGCAGGAATAGTGGCTTCCACGTTTACAATGGCTTGGTCATTGTCTTTCAAGGCTTCTGTCTCCACATCGCCTTTAGTCTCTTCGGTTGCAGATACAGTCACTTCTTTCTTGACATCTGTGGCAAGGCTGACATTCCACACCAGGTTCTGACTTTTCTTAGAATCTTCCACGGTGATTTCAGCCTCTTTTGCTTGTTTACCGTTAGCTTCTGCCTTGATGGTGTAAGTACCCGGTTTTACATCTGCAAACAGATACACGCCGTTTGCGTCACTTGTAGCCTTTTCCGTTCCCAACGTAACGGTCGCATTGGAAATGGCATTTCCGTTGATACTTGTTATGACACCAGTCAATGTATTCGGGGCAATCGCCACTTCCGGTGGAGTCACGTTGTCATAATTCGGATCATCGTCACTACAATTAGTCACACTCATTGCCAAACCGGCAATCAGGAGCATCATGGCTCCTTTCTTCATAAAGTTGCACATAAAAATAAATGATTAAAAACTGTTTATATTATTACATTAAAATCACAATAGATTGATGCAGAAGCAGACACCTCCTGAGAAGTACTTCCCGTTCTGCAAGGAAGACTGTATCAGCAGGTGTTTCCACAGCTTCCAGTCGAAGCCGATGTTCACATCATCACCTGTATATTCGGCTATCAGGCGCAGGTTCTTTTGGAAAGAAGGCTGATAGGTGATACCGCCTACCGGACCGTTCCATTTGCTATTATAGCTTCGTTTCCAATGGCGGTATGCCAGATGGAAGCCGAGGCTATGTCCTTTCAGGTCGAGGTGCTTGGTGGCGGCGATATAGAAGTTGGAGAAATATTGGCTTTTCCCATCACCATTTTGAGGCTTTTCTCCCTCCTTACCTGTTCCATTTTTATTGTCTGTTCCGTATGGGTCATTGGTTCCTATTGCGATGGCAGGCCACCATTTCCCTTCTTTTAAAGGTTGTAGTTTGAGTGAGAAATAACGATCCTTGAAACGGAGTTTGGGTTTACCGTCTTGCACTATCCCCTCATTATTTATGGCATGTCCTTTCTGCAAGGTACAGGTATAGCCTATTTCCAACCAAGAAAAAGGGGTAAGGCTCAAATAATGGCTCATTGTATGGTACTTACCTTCATAATCAAACCCGATATCCGGTGTAAACTCCCTGTTCAGGAAGTGAACGCCTATACGTGCTTCACCGGCATCGTCCATCTCTGCACTTGGTACATGAATCAGCCCGCTCATACCGGTATATTGCTGTGCGGCAGCGGTAAAAGACAAAGCGGTTAGAAGTATCCCGACAAATACGCATCGTAGAATCTTCATCCGGTATTCCTTATTCCACATTTCGCACCTCCTTTTCTCTAAGTTTAAAATCCGGAACCATGCGATTGGCACCCCATTGCAATCGGTTACGGTCAAAGTGTCCTTCACGTTCGTTCTCTTCTGGATCGGTGGTGTACATCTTCACAGCGTAGAGCAATCCGTTGATGTCATATGTCAGCCTGAAATTCGAGGCGGGACGAACCATCACCTTACGCGCCTTCCGCTTGTACGGTGGAATCATCATTACCACCTTGAAACCGGCCGTCTCTTTTCCTTTGTCACTGTATTGCGCATAAAGTCCTACCGTGCAATGCCTGAAATGGCGCATCGCTTCGGCCATCACTCCGTAATCTTCATAAAGATACCGTCCTCCGTGCAGCCTAAATTCCGTATTTACTTTCTCTATATATAGGTTCACTCCGGCTTGTCCGGTCACTCTTTCCATCTTGCTACACTCCCAATCGGCAGCCATGGAACAGAACCCTGTCAGCCCTAATTGCGCATCCAACGCCAACCATCTGTTTACGGGATACATCCATTTGGCATCCAACCCGTAGCGTTCTTTTCCAAACAATCCTCCGCTCACCTTTAAGAATTGCTTCTTATTCCAATCCCATTCTTTCGACAGCACCGCCATATTCAGGCGTATCTTCTTGTAGCGGTTCCCATAGTCGTTATAAACCGGAACGATGGCTTGCCCCGCTAATTGCCATCGGTCACCGAAATGCCACTTCACTCCGGGCGTCACATTCACCAGCACTTCATACATCTTTGTGTAAAAGAAATCTCTATAATGAAGTTCTGCTCCTGCAAAAATTTCCACGTTGGGTTTCACCGCTTCTTGGGCGACAACTTTTGCCAAAACCATCAACAACAAAACGGTGAAAGACACTCTTGCCTTCAACCTAAATCCCATATAAAGCCTCATACTGTTTTGCTATATGCTTCCAAGTATATCGCCATTTGGCAATCTCCTTCATGGACGCTCCGTCCTTTTCTTTTTGCGACACCAGTTCCACCAACTGGTTGCTATTTTTAAAATAGTAAGCCTTGTTTTCCGTCGTCTCTCGGTTATAGACCACATCAAATGCGATTATCGGCTTGCCAAACGACATGGCTTCCACAAGTGACGGATTTGTTCCTCCGGCGCTATGACCGTGGATATAACATTCGCATTGATTGCGCAAGGCATATAATTCGTCCAAGTCGTAAACGGAATCCACCATACGGATATTGCTATACGAACCATACTCCTTCTTCAGATTACGGCTGTACTCGCTGCGCTCCCAGTTCCCGACAAAGACCAAGTCCCTTCCACTTTTGGCAAAGGCTTCACAAAGAATGTGGCTGTTGTTCTCCGGCTCGATTCTACATACGCTGATGGCATAATCATTTGACTTTACTCCATATTTGTTCAATATCTCCTGTTGCCGCTCCTCCGACACCTCTCTTTGCGTGTGGTCACCCCCATAGGCTATCAGCTCAGATGGCTTGCCGTAAGTCTCCGTAACATAATCCTGAATGCCCTTATTGTCAGCAACAACCACATCTGCAAATCTCACTGCCATCGCTTCGCTGGTACGCAGAAACCATTTGGCGAACTTCCCCCACTTGGCTCGCCGGTGTTCCAGTCCGTCAATGTTTACAATCAGCCGTTTGCGATACAGCAATCGGAAGATGGGGAGGAAGATGCAACCTGATACGCCCAATATCAATACCGTGTCATATCCTCGCAGGCATTTCAGCATCGAGAGTATGTCGTAAGGCGTACTTTGTGCCCCGTTGGCATGGAACAGCGGCACATATTTCAGCCTTGCTCCTTTATACGTATCCATGTGAGTGGCATAGTCTTTGCCGCTACAAAAAATGGTATAGCAGACCTCGGGAGAACAGTTTTCACCAATCATGTTCTCCACCAATGTCTCGAAGCCGCCATACTTTGCAGGCACCCCTTGGATGCCCACAATAGCAACTTGTTTCATACAAAAAATCAGTGTGTTATTAAAAATGAGAAAGGATGCCGTCTATCATCGCATCGGCATTGTATTTTTCTGCATAACGCAATGCGTTATCGGATAATTTTGTATAAAGTTCTTGGTTCGATAGCATTTGGTCGATACATTCCGCAATGCTATTCAAATTTTGTACATCTATCTTATAACCGTTCACCCCATCTTCTACCATCTCCGCAATACCTCCTTCGGTAGGCACTATCACGGGGAGTCCGGCACTCATGGCTTCCAAAGCAGTCAATCCGAATGTTTCGATAAATAGTTTTTTGTTGGAAAGATTCAGCACCAACGAAGCCCGGTTATAGAATGGTGCCACATCGCTTTGCCGGGGATAGATAGCCAGATTCTTGCTTATATTTACCTTGTGTTCTGTAATGAACAGGTCGATGTTCTCCTGCGTGTCGTTCACTATCAGTTCAAAGGCAAACTGCGGTAATTGTTGTGCCAGACAGATAAACTCTAATGGACTTTTGTAAAGTTTCAACGAACCTAACATCAGTATTCGCTTTCGCTCGAAAGCCGTCTCTTTATTCGCTATTAGTCTGCCCGTAAATTCCAGTGGCAATGCGTTTGGAATCATTGTAACTCCTACTTTTCGGTGAAGGAAAGAGGCTTGATAAGCCGATACGCAGATAATCTCGTGTGCTAACTTCTGCATGACGCCTGCCAGCAGTTTATAAAAGCCTCCTTTCACAAAAGCGTTCTCATGGTAATGATATACCACTCGCTTTCCCATCAATCTTCCTGCCAATGCAGGGCCTGCAGGCAGCAACGTGTTGATATAAAACACTACATTTTTGTGAAACAGCCAGCGGAAGGACAGAAAGAAAGTATATAGCTGCACCAGACAATAGCGTAGCATCGTGACCGCCCCATTAGATGAGAAACGGTAAGGGTAACTATGCTTCCGCAAGTTTGGGTAGTACAGCAGTTCGTCCAACACTCCTTCCTTGGAAGATACTAAATCAATCTGGTATCCCTTTTGGAGCATTCCCTCCAGTACCATTTTCAGCACCTTCGGACTACCGCTGTAGTCATTGTAAAGGTGGAAACAAACAATGTGTTTCATATTCTCATTTTTATTATTTTTGCAGGCACACCACCTATAATAGAATATGGCGGTATCGTTCCGCGCACAACAGATCCAGCAGCAACTATACATCCATCGCCTAAATCTGTACCATCTAATATAGTGGCTTTAGCACCAATCCAACAATCCTTTCCTATCTTAATACCTTTACGATTTACTCCCTGTAAACGTATAAGCATGTCCCTTTGAGTGAAATTATGGTTTTCAGAATGTAGAGATACATAATTCCCGAAAATAGTATTATCTCCAATCTCAATACCCCCGGCACAGCCCCAAAATCCATGTGTACCCAATCCTACGTTATTACCAATCGTCAATCCTTTTCCAAGAGATTTTAAAGAGCCACTACACTCTATTGTGGTATTCTTGCCTATGGAGACATTATTTCCAAAATAAATTCCCTCTACTGATAGGGCATCGATGTAACAATGACGGTCAATAGAGAGATTACCATGTAGCATTATTTTGGATGGACATTTAATTTTAGAAGAATGATGTATAAACACTCGCCCGAATCGATGCATTTTTATAATCCCGAAAATAATCATTATGAAACGGTTCCAAACCAATGCACATATATAACTTATTGGTATCCGCTCGTCCAGAGTGAATTTTTCTCCTTTTATCTTAGTGATTATAGCATTAATTATTTTCCGAAACATCTTTGAGAATATATTTTATAAGTGAAGTCCAAGTACCCATACATTCTTTTATGCGGTCATTAAGAATGCCATTGTCTCGGTTCAAATAGAACTCGACAATCATTAATAAATATGACAGATAGAACAAATCAATATTGTCTTGATTCTTGAAGAAATGTGAACGTATTTTTTTGTAATTCAAATATATTTGTTCCGCATTTGCATATTCGTTGTAAAGCATTTCTTGCGTAAAAAAATGGAAGAAGTCATACCAAGGAGTATATGATTTCTTGAAATATTCCAAATCAAAAGCGAAAAAAACATCTTTTATTATGAAACTATTCCATGGTGTGAGATCTCCGTGGGCAGCACAAAAGTATTTGAATAAATTTTGATTAGCATTCACTGCTTTAATTCCATTCTCTAATTTATTCTGCATATTTTTATCTTCCACTAAAAATAAATGCTGTTCCAATTTATCAAGAGATTTAGAAAAGTCACTTTCGCAAAATGGGATACTAACTTTTGTTTTAGTATTAACCTCCTTTACAAAATCATACAACTTTTGATTTGTATATGTAGCTAACTTTACTTTTTTCTCACGACGAGTTGTCTGTACAAAAGCCCATATGGATTGTCTGAAAGGCAGATGACCACAAAATAATGAAGCTGGGACATTCTTAATGTCTTTACTATGAAGATATGTCAAACTTTTGCTTTCGTTATAAAATAAGTTCTTAACACATTCGTTATCTGTTAATTTACAATATCCTAAAATATGGTTGCTTTTACTGATCAATAACGTTGGTTTTTGGTGATAACCGGGAGAGCCACAAAAAATTCCAAAATTACAATGACTTACTCTAAAAATATCGTCAACAAATTCTTGAAATTCTTTGGTGAATTGTAATTGAACAATTTTAGCATGTATAATATGCAATAGAATAGGGAAATGCTTAATGATGTCAAAAAAATAGGCTACAAATTTCCCTTGTATGGAAGAAGGTTGAAATAGTGACAAATGTACGCTGCTATTCCGTAGCGGGATATACCACCGTTGTCCTACGCTATTCTGCAACTCAACGTATTTATTGCCTTTTCCTTTTTCACAAACAGCCCATAATACTGAGTGATTCATGTTTTTTATTGGCATTGTTTGTCTAATTTTTCAAATAACATCTCCATAAAATCTCCTTTCGCATCCCAATTGAAAACAGTACGGATGCGCTCACGGGCTGCACGTCCCATACGTTTTCGTAACTTAGGCGATTCGATAAGTTGAATTATTGCAGAAGCCATATCCTTTGGCATTTGCTCTGGATTTGTCACAGGCAAACGTATTGCACAGTTATCATCGGTTGAAATTGCCATGCCAGACCAATTAAGACAAATTATAGGTAGTCCTACTGTCATGGCTTCAAGCAATGTAAGATTACAAGCATCTTTCAATGATGGGGTAATAAATATATCCCCTTGTTTTAGTTGGTTTAGAACTTCCTGGCGAGGCATATGCTTTAGGAACGTAATCTTATGGGGACAAGTTTCTGCCAATTGTTTTACTTTTTCTAGTTCTGGACCTTTTCCTACCATTATGCACTCGACATCATATTCTTTAGGTACGAGATTTAATGCTTGTACTATACAAATCACATTTTTCAATGCAATAAAGCGAGAAGTTGAGACGATTCGAATAGTCTTGTTTTTGCAATACTCTGCCTCGTTTTCGAAAAAATCCGGTTCAATAGCACCGTCAGTCAAGTAATCAATCTTATGTTGGAACCGTTTGGGGAAGAGTGCAGAGGTTTGTTCTGTACGACATAGTATAGCTTTGCTTCGATGTGCTTTATATAGAAAAAATGGGTTAATATGTGTAGTACCATTCATTAATATCCTTATAAATTCTATACAAAAGAAGTAAGGGGACATTTTTGTTAAAAATGAATGGGGAATGCCTTCGCCACCTCCTATAGGTCCATATATGAAAGGTATATTAAAATATGGCAAGAATGTTGGAAGCCACACATTCCCAAAAGTTAGATGCATGGCATAATCGAATTTTATGTTTTTTTTCAACCGACGTATCACGCTGGTAATACCTAATTGCCACAAAAAATAGTAGAGATGCATACCCCGTTCCTTACGTTTATAAAAGCGCATCCAACGAGGTGTATCATAATAGTGAAAAGTAATATTTTCTGCTACCTCTGTAGGGTAATGCGCCTCTATTTTTTCACGCAAATTACTTCGGGTAATAATGTGAACTTTATTTCGTTTTGCCATTTGCAGGGCGATATTCCACCCTACCGCTGCCTCACCGCCTTCTATGGGCTCGCAAGAATAGGCTGATACTAGAATTGTTTTATTCATTTATCTAAATTGATTGTTTTATTAATAATAACAACTATCTATGTGTAATAGCTAATATTACTTTTTGGCTTATTGTTCCTAATACAAGTGATAATATCAAGGATAAAATCAAGAAGCACCAATTGTTCAATTCAAAAAAAGACAAGATGCTAAAGGAAATTCCTTGAGTCAGATATATTTCATAACTGTATTTCTTTAGTAGTTTCGCCAATTTGAATGATTTGACATTGATGGTTGAGAATAACCCGATAAAAGCAATCGTCCAAAATGGTACAGCAAAAAATGCAAATCCGGGGAACAAAGATGAATTATGAATATATGACAGACATATACATCCCATTATTATGATTAGAAGCTGTTTTACCCCCCCCAGATTGTCAACATATCTTAACATCTTACTTTCGTTATCATAGTAAACTATTCCGAGTAAAAAAGCGATGTTACTAACAAAACTTGAACTATCCCAACCTATTCTTTGGAAAATTACTGTAATCACAAGCAAAAAAGCACAATAGGCGATACAAAAATTTATTTCATTTTTGAGATGTCGACGAATAAAATAATACGAGACATACAAAAGGAGAATTACAATTACAAACCATGAATATGGTAGTATCAAATTCCCGTGAAAAATAGCATTTTTACACAGATGTTTGAAAGATCCCCAACCATTACAAGACAATAGTACATAAATGATTATTGGCAGTATAATAGGGAGTAATATCGCTTTTGTTCTATTTTTTAGGTACTTAATATCCATTTGATTGTGCCTATACTTGTATTGTAATCCATAGCCACTTATAAAAAAGAATATTGCCACGATATATGGACCACTCCAACGAATATCATCAAAGAAGGTATTCTGACAGAAAAAGGAACAATGACCGGTGATTATCAAAAAAGGGAAAAAGGCTTTAAGAAAATCACATCTTTCTTTGGATAGCACTAATGTTTCCTTATTCCTAAAAAGCAATAGTAATATGAAAGTTAAAATGAAGAAAGTAATCATATACAAGCTTTTCTATATTCATTGACTAATGCATTTACTGCCACTTCCCAATTAAATTGCTTCTGGTATAATTTTTTAGCATTTGCAGATAATTGTTCTCTATCATCTAATCGGCTTATTGCAGATCTAATTCCTCGACTTAAATCAAATGCAGTTGGTTCCACCATTATAAAAGCATTGCTATTATTAAAATAGGACATATGAGAAGTTCGTGTTACAATCGTTGGCAAGCCCAGTGCTAATGCTTCCATTACAGAAATACCTACAACATCTGAATAAGCAGGATGTATATAAAAATCCAAATCTAAGAGAGTTTGTATTTTCTCTTCACCATACTTTCCCCCTAAAAATTTCACGTTCCCTTCTATATTTAGTTCCTTTGCCAACTTTTGAAGTTTCGTCACATTGCTTGTAATGGGACCAATCAAGCATAATTCAACTTGCTTTTTTACCTCATCCGGTAATAAGGAAACAGCCTTGATTAAATTGTCGATATTTTTTTCAACAGACAGACGACCTAAATAACCAAATTTAATTTTTCTCCTTTCTTGATGAACAACATATTGATACTTATCATAAGTGTCTGGATCAACCCCGTTGGTCACAACAAAGATATTTTCGTTTTTACAAAAATGATAGATATCTGTTGATTCTTCTCGCGTAAGAGCATGGATACCGGCAGCGTGTTCATATAAGTTTTTTTGCCAAATCTTATGATACAGAAGTTTTATCAAATAATTTGATTGTTTTAAACGATCCATAGCATATCCACAATGAGCCGTTATGATATAGGGCTTACCTATCGTTTGAAGGTAATGCCCTAATCTTACATTTTTCATGTTCCAAACTCCATGCAGATGTACTATATCAATTTCTTGAATTATTCCTTTTATATAGGTGAAAGTTTCCGTGTTAAATTTCTTAAAGCATTCAACCTCAAATTCTTCACGTTGAACTTTTTCATAAGCCGTTGTCATTGAGCTACTAACACCTACTACATGTACTTCATGCCCGACTCTGCTTTGATATTTTGCAAGTCCATGTATAACCTGATTTACGCCATTGGCTCTATCAGGATTTGCTTTGCCTAAGATAAAATGTAAAATTTTCATTTAAAACACGTTTGTTGATTTGATATAAGCTATTTCTTAAACTTCATGTAGTAACTTATATCTTGTTTAAGAATTTATCAAAGATTATCTTTATTGCTTGTGTTGTCATTTCATCAACAGATTGACCGGCATCAATATAGACGACATTAGAACAGAGTGATTCAATTTTATTAAATTCATCCAATTGGCGTTTGATTTCATTTAATTCAAGTTCTTGTTTGCGTTTATAAATAACATCAGCCTCTGTATTTAACACAAATACAATTTGTGGTTGAATAACCATACGTGCAAACATTTTCCTCATCCAATACGGCAAACTAATACGAGCACGTTTTGGGTCAACAACAAAGTCAAATATGTAACGGTCAAAAATAGTATATCTTTCAGCTTTAACTTCCTTGCGAAGCAGATAAGGCATACCGATTAAATAGTCCACCCAATAATAAGTCATTCTAATGAATGAAGAAAGTTTCCCTGCAGGTTTTGCTCGATGTGGCTTAGTAAAATCAGTGTCCTGTTTCATAACTCCGGCCTTTTCGCCTACTGCACCCAAGTTGGGTAAGATCAATGGCCTAAAATGATGGATACAAAAACGCCCCTCATCTGATACATAATACCTTCTCAACTCTGTAACAAGGCTATCGATAAAAGTCGTTTTCCCTGTTCCATCGGGAGCTTCTACTGCAATGAATCTCCAAAATTTCCTGGGACACAAAATTACACGATGAATTTTTCCACAAAGGAATCTCGTAATTCCTTTAATCGTATAAAAAGGTCTTTTCAAAAATATTCTTTTCATTGCTCCCTTTTCATACTTGTACGCATTTTCAATAATCGAATCAAAATCTGATTTATTCAGTGAATCAATCATTTTACGACCAAGTTTATCTCCCCAAAAGGATAAAATCTCTTTATCTATGCCGTTTTTGAACAATGCGTAATTATTGGCAATAGTGGTACGGTACTTGTTTTTCAGACACTTATATGCCACTATATTCTGAACCAATAGCATTATTGTGTCCATCGTTTTGTTGAGCACATAAAAGCCATTGTATTTTTCTACATTCTTGTATAATTTTTCAAACGAGAAAAATTCAAATCCTTTATAGACTTCATTTTCGATAATATCTATATGAATGCCAAAGTGCTTTTTATCATCCATAATATACCAGCAACGCATACGATCGAATTGTGTTATCTGATAATAATGGATGTCAAACATAGCCATCACTTTCAATAAAATCTTTTCTGTTTGGCTATATGCTTTAGGCTTAATTACAATATCAATATCTTTACCCAAATTTTGTTCAGGTAATTTTTCGTAATTCCGAAGGATGAAATATTGTATATCTTCGTTTTCCAACTCACGAAACAATGTTGATGTGAATTCTATATGCAGGTTAGTCCATTTATGAATTAATTCCATTTTAACGAATGTTTTTATATGTGTATAGTATTGTTAGTGTCATCCATACAATTTGATTATTGAATCCACCATAGGAGAAAATTATCAAGAACCATATTAGTAATGACACTAAATTTCCAGAGATATAACAAATATTCAATGAAAAAATCCACCAAATAGCAGCGACAATAACACCGTAATTTATCCATAAAAAAAATGAGCCGGATTGTCCTTTGGTGAAACCAGGAAGCGGTTTTATGATTTTTTGGTCTGCATCAATTCCATAGCCAAACCAGTCTGATTTTGAAGTTATTCCCAAAACTTTTGCAGCTTGAATTGTTGGAACAATCCTACTTCCTCCACTTCCATCTGCACGCATAATTTTTTCTTCATCTAATGTTAATGTAGCTGCAATAATTTTCTTTGCACGTAATACAGATTTATTCTCAGATACAAAAAATACAGCTGTAAAAACAGTAAGACAGACTGCGATTGTTGGTAATATTTTTTTAAGATTTATGAACTTGGCGAAAACCACCCACATGAATATAAATGCAGTTGCACTCCCCATTGTACAAACGCACCATAAGAAAGAAAGCCAAACATATTTTGAGTTTTTAAAACTTTTCTTTAAGGATAATTTATCTCCCTTATTTTGCTTTTCTTCACAGCACACGAACAGATACATTAATACTGGGATAATTCGTGCTGAATGAGAAGGCTCACTCATTAGCGAATTTAGCTTCCAAGGTTCTTTTAATGAATAATTGCTTAAATTAAAAATTGGAAGTCCAGTTAGGACGCAAAACTGTTGTATTATAAGAACTATGCAATAAGCGTAAATCAGTAACTTTAATATTCTTAATAAATTATTATTGTTGTAGGTGCTGTCAAATAACACTCGGATAAATGCCATGAAATACAAGCAAAACATACACGAATAAAGCACTGTACTCCATCTCATTGTTTCAGGATGTCCTAAAAGAGGAAATGTGACTATAAAAAGGCAAAGTGAAATAAGTGTCAAGTCAATCTTAGATATACGGGTAGGATTAAGTATAAAAACAAATGGAATCAATATAGCCATTGCACCTATCAATAATAAGTTCTTATTATCATCGGCAAGTGCAAAAGCTGGTGATACAGATAATGTTATAATAATAAAATCAACGAGTGTATTATGTATTTTTAATTTATCCATAACAATCAGTAGAATATATATTGAAGATGTTTTGAAAAAAGTAAAAGATTCAGCTTCAATCTGCCATATCCGCTATATTTGCGTAAATAATAGGTGCGGGATTTGAAGAGAATCTTCATCCTTGGCTTTATCGCCCCTTTTTGACTTTCTATATGCTGATGAACTGCTTGTGAATCGTTCAGATAATACATCTTTTTATTGCTGAGTTTTACTTGCTTTGCAAGGATGGATTCTTCTGAGTACAGGAATACATTCTCGTCGAAAAAGCCTATATTTTGCATAAAGTCCATCCGAAGTAGTAAACAACAGCCACTGACTTTTTCACAATATCCAGATTGGGTAGAATCACATAGATACCATTTCTTCGATTTCCTGTTTCGCATAATCTCCCTAAACCAAAATAGCTCTTCACTATAAGTGGCTTCCCTTTGAGGATTCAAGTGTCTGCCGTCTGGATTAACAATATCGCTTGCACAAACAGCTATGGTATCATCTTGTTCCATCTTTGTGACCAACTTTTGGATGTAGTCCTCTTGTGGAAACTCCATATCGGGATTAGCAATCATAGCATATTTATAGCCTTTTTCGGCAGCATAGCGCAAGCCGATATTATTTCCGGCGTTGTACCCCCGATTTTTTGTCGCTGGAATAAATGTACAGCCTTGCTTTTGGCATAATTCTTTAACATCATCACTATTGTCTTCACGAGAGCAATTGTCCACGATGATGATTTCTAATTCCACACCCTGCTGTCGTTTCAGAAACGAGACGCACTTTCGGCAGTCGGACGCAGAATTATAGTTGAGAAGTATAACAGGTACTCTCATCTTTTTATATATTTTGAAATAATAGATTTAACAGATGTGATATAGACATTATTTTTGACTATGTACGACAATGTAAGATGACAATACATCAATGTAAGTATAAAGCCTAATGAAAAACCGATCCAAGTATCTTCTATGGTTTTTGATATAAAAAAGTAAATCAGCAACATCGGTATAAAAGAAAACAGATGCTTTACCAAGTTCGCAAAGAATGCAATATCGTGATATTTCTGTTTAACGAAATAAAGAGCTGTAGTCATTACCGCTAATTCACTGACAAACCAGACAATTGACGAACCAACGCTTTCAAGTTTGGAAACAAGCAACACATTTAACAGGATGCTACACGTCGCACCTATAATTGAATTTACAAACACTTGCTTGTCTGAGCGGCTTGGCATAAGAATCTGTACAATAAGAATCTGTTCCAATCCAACAATTAACATCAACGGCATTACTAACCTCATGGGAAGAACTGCTCCCTCATAGCCATTTCCAGCGACTAAATAAACCAACTCATTGGCATAATATTCCGAAAAGAAGATACATGGGAATACAAATGCGAAAAGCAAATTAAACGAATTTTGTAATAGTCGTTTGATATCTTCTTGCTGCTCAGACTGCATCAACGAACTGATACGTGGCATCATCACAAGTGTGAATGAAGAGTATAGAGCCAGTATAATGTTTTCTATTTTAGTGGCAGTGGTGTAATATCCGACTTGAGTGTCACCGCAGGTCATTCCCAAATAAACGGTGTTGAAAGTAGTATATAAAGAAGTCAGTATTAACTGAGAACCCAAAAATATCAATGGCTTTACATAAGGTCGAATTAATGATAAGGGTTGGAAAGTAAATCTGACAAACCTCTTTCCATAACTCCAATTTATCACTCCATTGGCGATAATCATTGCAGAGTATATCAAAAAGTATTTTGTGTAATCATCACAGGTACGGACAAATACAAATATCGATATGACATACGCCAAACGAACAAATAAGGTTCTTATCGTAATATATTTAAATTCTTCCAGACCACGGAAAAGCCATTCAACGGCAAATGTCCCAAAAAAGATTTGTGTTGCGCCTATATAGAGTAAATTCCTGTATTGACTGAAGTTCGGAATGGTTTCTATTGACAATATATATAGGACTAAAACTATCGCAGTAAAAAGAGCATTCAGTGAAAATAGCTGGGAAAATGTCTGATTTAATTTAAGTTTATCACCATTGCATTTTGCGATTTCTCTTACACCAAGAGTTGAAATTCCCAACATACTAAAGAGGCAAAAATACTGCACGATACTCTGTACATAATTGCAGATACCAATATTCGTTACTCCAAGTACACGGGCAACGTATGGGTAAGTGATAAATTGAAAGATATATAATGAAGTGGTAAGAAAACCGCTATACAGTATGTTCTTTTTCAGTCCCATTATCTAAGTGAGCTAAAATCCGTAAGGCATGTATGATTTTACCTTGTATATCAGTTCCCATATCGCAAGAGGAAGAATAATCCCGCTAATAACATATACAATCCACATCCAGCTATTTGTCTTTTCTAAAACCGGAGAATTCGTTAAAAGGTCAATAGGCAAACCATTGAAATATAGATAGTCAAAACTTACAAGTTTGAATGCGAGGAAATGAAAGACCAGGATATACAAGGTCTTATCTCCGATATATGTAAATATGGGAGCGATGTGATGTCCTGACAATTCTCTCGATAGCAACACTACGCCCATCGTCCCTGCCATAGCAATCATATAATACACCAATACAAACCATCCTAACACCAATTGCATGTCTAATTTGATGAAGCATGCTGCAATAGCCGGAACTAACAATAAAAGCAAACCTGTCATAAGCGGATGGTTAAAGTGCATGTCATTCTTGCGACAAAGATAACCGCTCATGTAAAACGCTGTTGCCAATAAAGTCTGTCCCCCGAACATTTGCGGCAATGCAATAGGTATATAATGCCAAAGCATTGCTATTATAAGAGTTAAAATTACCCCCCCCCGAAATATTGTTTTCTGCCAATAAACATCTTCTTGATAGTATATTTAAGAAGAGTAGGGAGATAATCGAAGCCCAAAACAATGAAATCAAAAACCAAAAGCCACCCAAAAGAGATTCACTACCGGTCATAGTGAAAGCTCTTACGATACGTTCCATGAATGTTTGCCATGAATAACTGTTCTCATAAATGTGCATCAAAGCAAATACGTTATGGAAAAGCAGGAAAATCAACGTCCACTTGACAAAAGGATAATAAGAACCTTTTGCCTTTTGAAGCAGTCCCGTTTTCAAGTCTGCTATGTATTTGTCGTTTAGTAGCCAACCACTTACGAAAAAGAAACAAGGCATGTGGAACATATAAACAAAATCATGCAGATAAGTCGGGCATCCGCTATGACCTACAACCATTAGAATAATGCAAATGGCTTTCGCTATATCTAAAGATATGTCTCTGTTGTTCCTCATTTTACGTATTATTGCAGCATTTGTAAGAATATTATCTTCCTCGGTACATTTCCTCGTAATACTTTTCGTATTCCCCCGAAGTAATATTATCCATCCATTCCTGATTATCCAAGTACCAACGGACCGTCTTTTCGATGCCTTCCTCGAATTGCAGGCTTGGTTCCCAACCCAGTTCCTTCTGCAGTTTGGTGCTGTCAATAGCATAGCGGGCATCGTGTCCCAAACGGTCGGTAACGTAGGTAATCAGATTCAAATCTTCCCCCTCGGCACGTCCGAGCAAACGATCAACCGTCTTGATGACCACCTTAATGATGTCAATGTTCTTCCATTCGTTGAAACCACCGATGTTATAGGTCTCGGCAATCTTACCGTTGTGGAATATCATATCAATGGCACGGGCATGGTCTTCCACAAACAACCAGTCGCGCACATTTTCGCCTTTTCCATATACGGGCAACGGCTTGCAATGACGGATGTTATTGATAAACAGAGGTATCAACTTTTCGGGGAACTGGTAGGGACCATAGTTGTTAGAGCAGTTGGTGACGATTGTCGGCATCCCGTAGGTATCGTGATAAGCACGCACGAAATGGTCGCTCGATGCTTTGGCTGCCGAATAGGGACTATGGGGATTATACTTCGTATCCTCATAGAAGAAATCATCACCGTATGCCAAATGATGTTCAGCAGAAGAGGCTGTCGTTGTAAACGGAGGCTTGATGCCTTCGGGATGGTTCATCGTCAATGCGCCATATACTTCATCCGTGGAAATATGATAGAACCGTTTGCCTTTATATTTTTCAGGTAGGGATTCCCAATAGAGTTTGGCGGCTTGCAGCAAGGACAACGTTCCCATCACATTGGTACGGGCAAATGTGAACGGGTCTTTGATGCTGCGATCCACATGACTTTCGGCTGCCAGATGGATGATGCCGTCAATGTGTTCTTCTTGCATCAATTGATAGAACGCTTCAAAGTCGCAAATATCCATTTTTACGAACTTGTAGTTGGGCTTGTCCTCGATGTCTTTGAGGTTGGCGAGGTTGCCGGCGTAGGTCAGTTTATCCAGATTGATGATGTTGTATTCCGGGTATTTGTTTACAAACAGGCGTACCACGTGGCTGCCGATAAAGCCGGCTCCACCGGTAATGACGATATTTCTCTTTGTCATATTATTTTTCGTTTTTGAGATTGGAAATACATTGTTTCAGCGATTCCGTCCAATAGGGAATGCGGATGCCGAATGTCTCTTTGATTTTAGTCTTGTCGAGTACCGAATAGGAAGGGCGTGTGACAGGACTGGGGAACTCGTTGCTGTGGCACGGTTGCACGTCGCAAACCGTTGTACCGTTGTATTCGGCAATCATCTTGGTAAAATCGTACCATGAGCAAACACCCTCGTTGGAGTAGTGATAGATACCCGTTTTGGAATAGTTGTCGGCTTTTGATACCTTGCTGTAATCCGTCAATACGTGCACAATGGCTTTTGCCAAATCAAAAGCGTATGTAGGGGTACCACACTGGTCGAACACCACTTTCAGTTGCGGTTTGGTGGCAGTCAGGTTCATCATGGTCTTGCAGAAGTTCTTTCCGAACTCGCTGTAAAGCCAGGCGGTGCGGATAATGACGTGCTTACAGCCGACAGCTTTTATCTTTTGTTCGCCATGCAGCTTGGTCATGCCGTACACACCGGTAGGCGTGCCTTGTTGGGTTTCCTTGCAGGGGATATTATAAGGTTCTTTCCCGAAAACATAATCTGTGGAAATCTGTACCAACAGACCGTTCGCCTCTTTCATCGCCCGGGCAAGGTTTTCCGGCGCTTCCGCATTCAGTTTCTCCGCCAACGATTCATTGCTCTCTGCCGCATCCACATTGGTATAGGCGGCACAATTCACAATGGCATCAATCGCATGTGTTGCTACCATTTTCCGGATAGCCTGCAAATCGGTTATATCCAGGAAAACAGTCTCTACGCCTTCTTGCCGGTTGACATCCGTAAAAAAATAGGTGTCGCCACTTTCGCGGGCAATGATACGCATTTCGTTTCCCAACTGTCCGTTGGCTCCTGTTACTAATATATTCATATTATTCAAACTCCGGATACAAATTTACTTGATAGTCAAAGGGGGAATCAAAATCCTTCAAGCAGGCATGTTTGAGGTCTTTGTCCGAAAGGATAGCGTTTAACGTGGGGATTTGCCAGTCAATCCCTAAACTTTCGTCCTTGATGTTGATGCCACCGTCCGCTTCAGGCGCATAAAAGTTGTCACATTTGTATTGGAATACGGCTGTTTCGCTCAATACGGCAAAACCGTGTGCAAAGCCCCTGGGCACGAAGAACTGGCGATGGTTCGCTTCGGTCAGTTCCACCGCCACATGCTGTCCGTAAGTGGGGCTGCCTTTACGTATATCGACCGCCACATCCAGCACACGTCCTTTCACGCAACGAACCAATTTACTTTGGGTAAAAGGTGGGCATTGGAAGTGCAAGCCACGCATGACCCCGTATGAGGACATACTTTCGTTGTCCTGCACGAAATTGATTTTCCGGACTTTCTCTTCAAACTCCCGTTGTGAGAAACTTTCAAAGAAATAGCCTCTGGCATCTTTGAACACCTTGGGTTCGATGATGACCACACCTTCTATATTTGTTTTTATTACTTCCATTGTCTTTTATTCCAAGTTGTCCTTGCCTGTTCTTTCCACTTCGTCTATGACCTTCAGCAGGTATTGCCCGTAAGGGTTCTTCAGCATGGGTTTCGTCAATTCTCTCATTTTTTCACTGTCAATCCAACCTTTGCGGTAGGCGATGCCTTCCAGACAGGCAACCTTCAGCCCTTGGCGTTTCTCTATTACTTCAATATAGGTTGACGCTTCCGACAACGAGTCATGCGTGCCGGTATCCAGCCAGGCGAATCCCCGCCCCAATGTCTGCACTTTCAGCTCTTTGTCATCCAAGAAACGTTGGTTTACAGTCGTAATCTCCAATTCGCCACGTGAGGAGGGCTTGATATGTTTGGCCACATCCACTACCTTGTTCGGGTAAAAATACAAGCCGACAACGGCGTAATTCGATTTCGGTTTTTCCGGTTTCTCCTCAATGGAGAGGCAATTGCCTTCCGCATCAAATGCTGCCACACCATAGCGCTCCGGGTCGCTTACCCAATAACCGAAAACCGTAGCTTTGTTCTCTTCTTCTGCCGTGCGAACCGCTTCTTGCAGCATAGCAGTAAAGCCGTTCCCATGGAATATGTTGTCGCCTAACACCAAGCAAACGGAATCGCTTCCGATAAATTTTTCTCCAATAATGAATGCCTGGGCAAGTCCGTCGGGAGAGGGTTGTTCCGCATATTCGAAATGCACGCCGTAATCCGAACCATCCCCCAAAAGCCTTTTGAATCCGGGCAAATCGTAAGGGGTTGATATGATTAGGATATCACGAATGCCTGCCAGCATCAGCACGGAGATGGGATAATAGACCATCGGTTTGTCGAAGATAGGGAGCAATTGTTTGCTTACCCCTTTGGTAATCGGGTACAATCGTGTACCTGATCCACCTGCTAATACGATTCCTTTCATTATTTGTACTCAGTTTTTTTATTGTTTTTTCTGTTAAGAAATGCTTGTATGACAAAGGTGTCCGACTGATTTCCACCTCACTTCAGGCATTCTTTTCGTGACAACCATTTCCCATACAGACAATTTATGTGTATCACTGCCCGTAAAATCATAAAAATTATTCTCCAGCAACCATTTCGCCTTCTTTTGAGCTTCCGGTCCGTAGAAACCCGTGATAGAAGGAAGGTTCAACTGGAACTTCACATTCATAGCTTTGAGCCGCCGATAATCCTCTTCCCTCATATACATGTACCGTTCGGGGTGTGCCAATACGGGATAATAACCTTTTACCTTGATACGAAGAAGTATATTGCTCAGTCCCACAGGAGGATTGAAGTAAGAAGTTTCCACAAGCAAATGTTTCCCTTCCTTTCCCAATGGCAGGAAGTCGTTTTTCTTCAACCGCTCTTCAAAAAGGTTGTCAAGCATATTTTCAGTAGCAAGATGCAAGACTATATTGCCTTGATAGGCGGCTTTCAGTACCTCGTACTTTTCTTTTAGCATTTCTGTCGCATTGGGCATATCCTCCATGATATGCGGAGTGAGCCAAATTTCCTTGATTCCCAATTTCTCATTATAGGAAAGTATTTGCAAAGCCTCTTCCAATGTCTGAACACCGTCGTCCACTCCGGGGAGCAAATGGCAATGCCAATCTGTGAAACCTTGCAAAAGACCACAATCCGCCAAAGTCGTATGTTTTCCAAAAAGGGAACTCCACATTTTCCTTATTCTTCTTTCGTGTATCCGGCATACCCGTAATGATAGCCGTACTTATACCCGTATTTATACCCGTAACGTCCGCTACCGCCGTCCGTTCCGTTGAGGATAAGCGACATGTTCTTGTATTTCTTATCCGTATAGAACTTCTCTATCTCCGGCAACATGCTGCGGTCGAGCAGCCCGGCACGGACAATGAACAGGGTCATGTCTGCCAGCTTGTTGATGATGGCAGCATCCGCCACGATTTCAACCGGCGGACAGTCAATAAAGATATAGTCATATTCCTTACGAAGACCGGCAATCAATTGCTCCAAACGCTCGGAGAAGAGCAGTTCTGTGGGATTGGGTGGCATGGTTCCCATCGGGATGATTTCCAGCTTGGCGTCTTCGGTAGGCCGGACAATGATTTCCTCGATCTTTTTCACATCACCGGCCAGATAGTCGGAGATGCCTTTCTTGGGGCTGCCGGCGTATTTACTCAAAGAACCTTTGCGCAGGTCAAGGTCGATGGCAAGGAGCCGTTTCCCTTTGATGCCCAGACTGGCGGCAAGGTTGAAAGTGATGAAGGTCTTTCCGCTGCCCGGATTGGCGGAGGTAATCATGATGACGTGGGATTCGCTCTCCTTGTTCTGCATGAATTCCAGGTTGGTGCGCACCACGCGGAACGCCTCGTTGATGACGTTGCGGCTCTTTTCCTTGACCACCACCGCGCATTCCTTTTCCGGTGTCTGCCGGGAGAATTTCTTTTTCTTACGGAAGCCAAGCGGTATTTCGCCCACGAACGGAATGGCAAGGTTCTCCAAGTCTTTACGTCCGCGAACCACCGTATTCATGTTCTCCATCATAAAGATGATAACCACAGGTATCAGCAAGCCCAAGGCGAACGCCACCAGCAGGATGTTTTTCTTCACCGGGGCGGTGGGAATCATGCTGCCTCCGGGCATGGTGATGATACGGGTGTTGTAGGCGGTAAACGCCTGTGAAAGCTCGTTTTCCTCACGCTTTTGCAGGAGATAGAGGTAAAGTGACTCTTTTACCTTCTGCTGGCGTTCCACTGAGAGCAGGTATTTGGCCTGGTTGGGGTTGGAAGCGATTTGCGAGGTGACCTGCCCACTGTAATTTTGCTGGCTCTTTATCTGCGCGTTCAGCGCCACCAACTGGTTGTCGATGGAGGTGATTAATGCGCTGCGCAACGCTTGGAGGGAAGCGTCCATCTCTTTGACCAACGGGTTCTTCACGCTACTGTGGGAGACGAGGCTGTTGCGTTCCAACAGTTGGTTGTTGTACTCGCTGATTTGTGTGGAGATACTGGCGTTTTCAATGCCGGAGCTGGCAGGAAGCAGGCGGAACTTGTTGGTCTCGTCCGTCAGGTAATTGCGGATGTAGCGTGCCATGTATGCCTGGTTGTTCAGTTCCTTGATGCTGGCGTTCGCCTCGCTCGCCTGCGCCATGTACATGCTTGCCGCCGCCTGCACGTCGGGGAGCAAGTGTTCACTTTTATAAGAAGAAATATCGTCATCTACATGGCCGAGTTCCCCCTCTATCACGCCTAAACGGTCGTTGATGAACATGGAGGTGCTGACCGCTATCTGGTTCTTGTCCTTCACCCAGTTTTCATTGTAAACGGCTATCAATGTGTTCAGCACATCCTCCGCCCGCTGTGTGGAAACATCCTGAAAGGTAAGTGCGATAATATTGGACTTTTCATCGTTTTGCGACACGCCCAAGTTTGTCGAATAAGCCGTTACGGCACTTTGCATGGGGATATGTGAAACATATAATAGTGTTTCTTCCCCCTGTTCGTAGGAAGAGGCGGGTCGTATCATAATCTTTCCAATGGGGCTGGAGATGGTGTCGTTCAATATGCCCGTGGCAGTTCCGTCCATGTCTTCTCCATCCCTTTTGAAATCGGATAAGGTTACTTTTCCATCTTTTGATAGCTGCATGGTGAAAGCGGCCGCCTGACTTGCCGGGAAATCCACCAGAATGGCCTTGACCGGCAACCGTTCGCCGTACACGGTTTGGCGGTGGAAGCGGCCGTCCGTATAATAGTCCATATTCAAGTCCAATCTTGAAACCACTTCACGCATCAGGTCGGGAGACTGTAAAGTCCCCATTTCATTGTTCACATTGGTATTGGTGCTAAACATCCCGAAGTCGGCAAAATCTTCCATCATGCCGGAAGTGGACTTACCCTTGGAGTCATCCTTAATAAGGATGGAAGCGGTACGTGTATAAACAGGTGGTGTGGTCAGCAAATACCAGACGGCAGCACCGAGGCACACGGCCAATGAAAGTACGAACCAGTGCCATTTGTTCAAACACAGGTAAAACAGGTCTTGTATGCGGATGAAGTCCTGCGGGTTTTGTGCGGGAACATTCTTTTGTATAGCCATTGTTCTGATATTATTTAACAATTAATACTGCGATGGTGGTTAGCAAAGAGGCAAGGGACAGCCAAAAAGAGGTGCTTCGGACGTTGTTCCCGTTGACTGTCGATTGGCGTGCCTTGGTGTCATTAGGCTCTACATAAACGACATCGTTCTGCTGCAGGTAGTAGGCGGGGGAAGAATAGAGATGGTCTGCTGACCGGAGATCCACTCCATAGACACGCTGTTTGCCTTCCTCGGCCCGCAAGACCAGCACTTTATTGCGTTTGCCGTAAATAGTAAGGTCTCCCGCTTGGCTCAACGCGTCCAGAACCGTCACATGGTCCTTTTCTATGTTATACCGTCCGGGCTTGTTTACTTCCCCCATGACCGATATGGTCAGGTTCATGTATTCCACCGTGACCACCGGCTCTTTAATCAGATCGTGCGACTGCAATTCCTTTTTGATATGCGCGGCTACCTCTTCGCGAGTCATGCCCTTGATATGGATAGTCCCTAAAACCGGGAAGTCTATGTTCCCGTCGGAATCTACCGTATAGCCGGACAGACCGCGGCTCATGCCAGATGGTGTTTCCATACCAATCTGTTGTGACACAATCGGCAGGTTGAAAAGGTTGGTAAGCCTCAAATCCTGGCTGTTTACCAGAATAGATAGTTTGTCTTTCGGCATAATCTTGATTTCCGTGGGAGAGATTAATTTCAATTCACTCTCTCCGGGGCGCAAATCTTGGAAATAGGTAATCTCTTTGGAAGTGGAGCATGCGCCTAATACAAGAACGGATGCCACCACAATCATCATTTTGCAAAATTTCATATTCTTGATTGTAACTATAATTTCCGGTTGATTTTATAAATTTTATGTGTAAGCCATATATTCGCCGATGTCCATATCGCGGCATCCGCAGCCAACAGCAGGGTAATCTCCATGTACATGGACAACCAAAGGTTGCACAGGGTGAACAGAAGCGAAAAGGATATGATGGTTACCATGGCAGCGCGTTGGCGCATCCCCACGGCAAGCAGCTTGTGGTGGATATGGTTCTTGTCGGGCAGGAACGGGTTTTTCCCGTTGCGCACCCTGTGCAGATAGACCCTCACGACATCGAGGCACGGGATGAACAGCGGCGAATACGCGAGGACAAGCAGATTCGGGAAACCGTCCGGGATGTCCGTTGTGGAACATTGGAGAAGCTTCAAGCTCAGCACACAAAGTATCATGCCGGTTGTAAGGCTGCCGGTGTCACCCATGAATATCTTTTTCTGCTTATTGGCATCGCCGAATACATTATAGTAGAAGAAGGGTACAAGTACCCCGAGAGTGGCGAATGAAAGCACGGCGTAGATGTATTCCTGCAACAGGAAGAATACCATCCCATAGAAAAGTGTCGCCACGCCGCAAAGCCCGGATGCCAGTCCGTCTATGCCGTCTATCAGGTTGATGGAGTTGATGATAAAGACGATGACGAGTATGGTAAGCGGATAACCGAACCATGCTGCTACCTCGTGGATTCCCAACAGTCCATGCAGGTCGTTTATCCACATTCCCCCGGCTATCATCATTACCCCGCACATAATCTGTATGGCAAATTTTGCTTTATAACGTATGCCTATCAAGTCGTCCGCTATCCCCACCAAGTACAACAGCATGACACAGCAGAAGCTGAATGCCAACGGACGGCTTTCCGCGGACACCCCGTCGAACATGTTGCCATAGCCAAAGGACTGGCATAGCCCGAACATGAGTGCTATGGAAAAAAAGACAACGGGCTTGAAGGCGATGCCGCCCAACCTTGGCACGGCCCCTTGATGGATTTTCCGTTCATCGGGCTGGTCGAACAGCTGCTTGCGGAAGGAGATGAGCAATATTTGCGGGATGAGCAGGCCGGTGCAAAGCACGCATACGCCGAAAACAGCGATGGCATTGGCCATCCAGAAGAGGACGGTTGCTGACAGGCCGGATAAACTGTCGGTAATCATTGTCATATAAGTTGTATGTATTCAGGGTTCACTTCCACGCCTGCGGCAAAGAAATCCTGCAATTCTATCATGAGGCGTTTCACTTTGGAGCCTCGGGTGGTAATCAGGTTTCCTTCATAGCCGTCGAGCAGACCGCCGACGATACGGATTTTACGTCCGCACATTTGGGGCGTAATTTCTTCCGGCAGATAATATTGGGTGTCGTTGGAGGAACTGACCGCAAAAATGAAACGTTCCATCTCAGTATCAGGGACTGTCATCGGGGCACCGCCGCAATTGCGCATGAAGCGGTATTGCAAGGTCTCCGTCCTTGCGACGATGGGGTCAAGCCCCTCCTTTTCGGTATGGACGAACAGCAAATCCCGTATTACCGGGACATCTTCGACAATCTTTTTCCCGTGCCGGGTGATTACTTGTGACTTCGTGGGGATAAACACTTCAAATCCTTCCTCACGCAAAAACTTATAGGCCGGCTGTTTGGCATTGGGGCGTTTCAAGTCCCGCATGACAAACCATCGTGTCTGTTTTCCAGTCTCTGTCGTAGGCATCATTTCGGTTCAGGACATATTTTCTAATCCTGCATAATCGCCATATCAATTGATTATTATGCAGTTACAAACATATATCGTAAAAGTTCGAGCTTTTGCCCGAGTCTGATTCATATTCATCAATCTTATTAATTCCACCTTAATTATATAAGGTCATATCCGAGGGGAAACACCCTCTTTTTCGTACTTCTCTCCGTAAGAGAAAGATTGAGGGATTGATAATTGAATAACCGACTGATATTCAATTATAATCTTTCGCAGATAATAGCTGTTTTGCAAAACAAATGTTCAAAAAGGTCTCTAATGTAATTTGGAAAGACTTCTATATTGGGCAAAAAACAGCCATATTATACCTGTTTTTCAGTTAAAATCCGATACCTTTGCAAATCGAAATCTCTCTCTTACGGAGAGAATGAACCATTTGCAAAACAAATCATCTGTCCATCTTCAGCTATTCCATTCATCATTGGATATCTATAATCCGTCCGATGCGTTCTCAATCTTTATTTTTCAAAGAACAATTGCGGTGCTTATCAGTATGTATTTGGTGGTACCTTTTGACTTTACACCGGTATTTCTCTCATTAAGAGAAGTGACAAAATAGAATCGAATTGATTATCAGCGGATAAGCAATATTACATTTGATTATTTGCAAAACATATTTATATTTCTGTAAAACAAGTCCACATCCAAAAGCATAAGTTTTTAGCGTTTCTTTGGGTGATTTCGCCTTTTTTCTCTAATTTTGCACCCGGAATACTTCTCTTAATGAGAGAGTTGCCGTTTTGCAGAACAAAAAGGCAACTTGTGATATGGACTGATCGGATTGCATAAAATGCTTCTTTTTTGATTATTTGTCGGTAAATAGTTTCAATACAATCGAATTGGCTTTATCCACAGACGAGGTGTCTAACGATGTTAAATAGATTCTCGTGGTTGTTTCCGAATCATGTCCCAGGGCTTCACTGATGGTGGAAACCGGTATGTTTTTACTTTTGGCAATGCTCGCCCAAGTATGGCGCGCGACATAACTTGTCAAGGGAATCCCCAAGCCAAGTTGCTCCCCGATTTTCTTTAACTTGTTGTTTACCAAATGTGAAGCGTTTTTGTATTGTCTCCGTTTGTCCCGGTCCATGTCGCGGATGATGGGCAATAGATAAGGGCTGTCTGCCGTGTCATATTTGTCGATTATATCCTGCATGGGTTGTTCCCACTTGATTGAAAGCTGCTGGTTGGTTTTCTGCCGGCGGTAGGTCAGAATTCCATGCTGCAAGTCTTTCTTTTTCAAATATGACATATCCACGAAGGACATACCTCTTGTATAGAATGAGAACATGAAGAGGTCTCTGGCATAATCAAGCAGGGGTGACAAGGTAAGGTCAAGTTCCTTGATTTGGCGGATGATTTTTATAGGGACTGCCCGTTTGACGGTCTTGTCAATCCCGGTATAGACGTGCTTGAACGGGAAGCGTTGTGCGGTCAGTTCCTTTTCCACCGCACGGTTGTAGATGGCCCGCAGGTTGCGCATATAGAAGGAAACCGTATTCTTGCAGATGCCGTTCTCTTTGAGCCACGTTTCGTATTCCATCACCAGAGCGGAATCCACATCGTCCAAACGCAAGTCTTGTTCTTTCCGGAAACGCTTGAAACTGTTTAGGACGGTGGTATAAGTATCGGCTGTACGTTTCTTGCCGATTTGTTTCAATTGGCCGGTGAGCCTTTGGGCAAACGCAATGAAGCCATCATCGCTTTTCGGTGCATTGGAAAGTTCTACAATCTTTTCAACCGAATAGTTATCGCCCGTTTTATCAAGGCGGGCAATGATGCCCTTCAATTTGGATGATTCCGCAGCCAACGCCTCTTTTACCGACAATAGGTAGTCGCGTCTCAATGGTTCATTATCTGCCAGGATGATTTCCGAACCGGCGGCATCCCATTCACGTTCGAATATCTTATATCCGGTAGCTATTTGTCTTGTAACCCTGCCGTGGATTACTTGAAAGAACAGTGTTCCCTCCTTGCCGGGTTTGGAAGAAGCGCGGAATTTCACTTTTACTGTTGCCATAAAATTAATGTAATAAGTATGTGTATAGGTAATATCCTTTTGCTATCATGGGAATCATTTTATAGTGTAAAGATACAGCCCGGACAATTAGCTGAGAACAGATTAAACATAGGAGTATCAGGAAATTCATAGGATTTTGTAAGACACATGATGTCACCCGGCTTACTCCGTGCCTTCAACACCAAGTAAGTCTGGCCGGTATGTCTATGCGGTTGCTGGTTAACTCCATGCCGATGTTAAAGAGAAACCCTTTGAGGCTACGCAAGCTCCACTTCAAAAGTTTTCATTTCAACATCGGTTTTTAAGAAGGCTTGTTTGTCCTTGGTTGCACTTGCAATGGCAAAATCTCTATAAGTTGTTTGAGGACTTTGGAACTTCCCGGCCAGAATTTCATTTTTCTGTGCAAAGATACTGTGGACTGGAAGAACGTCAAGTGCCGCTGTCGCTTTCAATCGGAGGGTTTGCCGGCAGCCTT
>ERZ780132.95-NODE-95-length-32426-cov-8.2067_pt1 | contig 32426 bp, 18 predicted proteins | sample MGYA00511569_ERZ780132 | MGnify/ENA primary metagenome ERZ780132 (study PRJEB29588, sample SAMEA2155030) | human gut metagenome | biome: human gut; feature: human-associated habitat; material: faeces | place: Denmark | collected 2008/2010 ... | reverse complement strand
CAGGAATGCTGGGATTTGATTAACTTGAGTGAATCTACCCGTAAGCATTGCTTCATTCTGGAGAACTGCTGCTATGACTGGTTCGAGATGAATACGCTGAACATGGCGCAGCATGGCGTGTTCGGTGAAGTTATCCGTGCGCAGGGTGCTTATATACATAATTTGAGCCCGTTTTGGGACCATTATTGGAAGAATGGAGAAAATGACAAGCTGGGCTGGCGTTTGGACTACAACATGAAGCATCGTGGTGACGTGTATGCCACCCATGGCCTTGGCCCGGTGGCGCAAGCACTGGATATTCACCGTGGTGACCGTATGGAAACGTTGGTAGCCATGGATACCAAGTCTGTAGTGGGCAAGGAGCTGGTAGAAAAAAGAACCGGCGAGGAGTGCAAGGAATTCCGTAACGGTGACCATACCACGACCATGATTCGTACAGCCAATGGAAAGGTGATTGAGATTCAGCACAATGTAATGACACCACAGCCTTATAACCGTTTGTATCAGCTTACGGGTACCAAGGGATTCGCCAACAAATATCCGGTAGAAGGGTATGCGCTTGACGCTGACCAGCTGAGTGCATCGGGCGTTCAGCCCAAAGTGGATGATTTGAATTCACACGGTTTCCTGCCGGAGACGGAGATGGAGGCACTCGTGGAGAAATACCAGCATCCCATTTTAAAGAAGTACGGTGAGATGGCGAAGGAAGTAGGAGGTCATGGTGGCATGGACTTCGTGATGGACAGCCGTCTGGTATATTGCCTGCAAAACGGTCTTCCTTTGGATATGGATGTATACGACCTTGCTGAGTGGTGCTGCCTTGCAGAATTGGGAGAACTTTCTATGGACAACGGTTGTGCGGCTGTGGCATTCCCCGATTTCACCCGTGGTGAATGGAATGTGGTGAAGGGCTACAAGCATGCATATGCAACTCCGGAAGAGGAAGCGGCTGCTATGGAGAAGGCAAAGGCATTTACTGCTAAACTGAAAGAGCAGGGAGCCAAGGAATGGGCTGAAAAGTAATAGCGGTATACTGATAAAACAAAAAACAGCAGGTGATAAGCCTGCTGTTTTTTTTTATCAGTTTGTCATTTAGTCACTTTCAGCAACTCTTCCTTCATCTTCTCCACTCCCGGAAAGCCGGTTTGTCTGAACGTGGTGTTTCCTTCGCGGTCTACAATCAGATAAGTCGGTACCCCTTCTATCTTGAATGCATCCGATAGGTATTTCCATTGGGCATCTGTCAGACGGAAATGTTCGCCGTGGATGTCGGGAATCATATTCTCCCAGGTCTTCAAGGGGGAGGTTTCGCCGGTGATGTACAGATATAGGATATCCTTGTCTTTCAGTTCCTCCTTCATGGGGGCCATCGTCTTGTTTGCCATACGGCATGGACCGCACCAAGTGGCCCAGAAATCTACTAACAATACTTTTCCTTTGAATTTGCTGATGATAGAAGTGAACAAATCTTCGTTGCTGACGTTGGCGTCCACTTGGTTGATGGTGTAGCCCGTCTTTTTCTTGTTGGCTTCGAGTTGTGCCAGCAGTTCGTCATTGGCGGCAGTCAGCATTTCACGGTATGCGGCGGGCATGGCGGCAACGGTGGCCTTTTGCTCGTCGGTGAGCGGGGTGAAGTTCTTGATACCCCGGTAGAGGGTGACATTACGGGCTATATCGAAGAAGATACCTTTGTCGCTTCCCCAGGCTTTGGCCAATTCTCCACTCCGTTCGACATTCCTTGAAGCCATTTGTACATACTGGTTGGACAAGACTGCTTGCGGCACATTCAATATACTCATATCTTCGTCGGACACGTAGTTGGCGGGTACTTTCCGGGCAAGTTCCTGATAGTAGTTGTTTGCTTCCTCCCGTTTGATGAGATTGGCGTGTAGGGCAGCCGATGTCAAGATGCTGGCAACGGAAGACAGCATGGCATTTGTAATCAGTTTGTTATTGATAGTCAAAAGTTGTCGGGTAGAAGCACTATAAGGCAACTTGTCTATTGCTTCTTGTGTTTCGTCGGATATTTGAAGTACGTATGCTTTGGCTGCATCAATATCCTTGCCAGCCAGTGCAGCTATGTTTTGATAGAGCTTGTCTTGCATGTCGATGCCGAGGTGGTTTCCGTTCAACTCTTGTGCCACGGTTTCCAGCGGTCCGTTGATATATACCATTTCTCCATAGGGTTTCCCTTCGCTGTGGAATTTAGACTTGCGCCGGGAAGCTTCGCGTAGATTGACGTATATTTCTGTTGTCTTGCCGGGTTCCATGAAGAACTGGAGCATATGCTCTCTACCCAAATATATGGTACATGGGGTAGTGCCGGGCAATGTTACTTCTTTGGTGAAACTGCCGTCAGGCTGGATGTCGAGTGGTATGTCCGTGATGTCTCCTTTGATATTCTCCCACACGGCAATACTGATTGGCATTCCCATATTGGGGCGTGAATCCAGGAGTTTTCCTTTCAGCATGGCTTTTCCGTATTGGATGACCGGTTCGGGAAGTTCGGCATTAGGGTCGGCTTTGTGTACTACGGCGTTCTGGGGAAGTGCCAGTTCCGGCAGTTTCTTGCTTTTCAGTTGTATTCCCCAGACGCTGAATCCGTTTTCCACCTTTTCGCCTTCGGTGAAGTCGAAGGAGGTAGCATTGTCGGATAGGGGAGGAAAGACCAACTGGAATTCCGCTTCGCCCGATTCGGGCATCCAAAATTCTTTACCTGGTATGATGCCTATACCGGAACGCAGTTGGTAGGTTTCTCCGTTATTGTCTGTCAGGTAGCTGTCGGGTGCAATCTGTATCCAGTACTTGGGACGATACTTGGCATAGATGTGGAGCACGGTTGCCGTGTCACTGATGACTACTTTACTCACTTCGATGGAAGTCGTGTTTCTTACGATAAACGGTGGTTGGTCAATCACTCGGTTTTTGGCTTGCAGGGTACAGCAGATACACAGTAGGAAGCCTGCTAAGATGAAATGAATGTGTCTCATATAAATTGTTTTTTGCGAAATTACGAATGTTTCGTAAAGAAACAAGCATGTGGGAGTTAATTGATGTAAAATACTTCCATTTCTTCGTTTTTCAAAGAAACCTTGTATCTTTGCTATCTGATACTTAACACTTAATATCTTGTCATATGAGAACCAGAATTCTTTTGATGGGCTTGTTGTTGGCCGCTGTTGCCAATGCCCAGACTATCTATCATGATGCTTCCGCCTTCCCCCTTCTGGGCAAAGCAACAGAATCTACCCTTACCCGCTATGAGCGTCTGCCGGACTCTCTGCAGAACATCTCCCGCAAGCCGTTGTGGGACTTAGGCCGCAACAGTGCCGGACTCGCCGTGCGCTTCCGTTCCAACTCTACAAGCATTTCTGCCAAATGGGAAGTAAGGAACAATATGAGTATGAACCACATGACACCGACCGGCATTAAAGGCCTCGACCTCTACTGCTTGCAAGACGGCAAGTGGATATTTGCCGGTAGCGGACGTCCGCAGGGCAAAATCAATAAGGCGACTATCGTAAGCAATATGTTGCCCGAGGAGCGCGAATACCTTTTGTACCTTTCTTTATATGATGGGGTTACCTCGCTTTCCATCGGCGTGGATTCTTTATCCGCCATTACCCCGCCGGCAGTAGACTTGCCGAAACGTGAGAAGCCGGTGGTATTCTATGGTACCAGCATCTTGCAGGGAGGCTGCGCTTCCCGTCCCGGCATGGTGCATACCAATATTCTGGAACGTTGGCTCAATCGTGAGTGCATCAATCTGGGATTTAGCGGCAATGCCTTGCTCGACCTGGAGATTGCCGATGTCATAGCCGGTGTGGACGCTTCTATGTTTGTCCTCGACTTTGTGCCCAATGCTACCGTGGAGCAAATGAGAGAGCGTGCCGATAAATTCTATACCACTATCCGCAGCAAGCATCCCGATACGCCTGTCCTTTTCGTGGAAGACCCTCTCTTTACCCACTCTCCTTTTGACACCAGGATTGCCAAGGAGGTAAAGGACAAGAATGAGACATTGAATGCCTTTTTCCGTTCTTTGAAGCAACGTGGAGAGAAAAACATCTATTTCCTTGCTTCCCGTGACATCATCGGCCACGACGGGGAGGCTACAGTAGACGGCATTCATTTTACCGATTTGGGCTTTATGAGGTATGCTGAGATACTTTACCCGATATTGGAGAAACACATGCGACCGTAATTAGGTATTACAACCGTTTGTCTGTTTGCTGCCTTGCCGATGCTGTAGGGCAACTATTTGTTTCCTTTAACAAAACAGTCTGTTTCCTATAAGGGAACAGACTGTTTCAATATGGTGAACAAACTGTTTTTATATATTGGAACAAATTGTTCTGATACGCTGAAACAAAGTGTTCAAACGCATGTGAACACTTTGTTTCGTAGGCTTGGAACAATGTGTTACGCTTCTATACTCTTATGCTTCTTATACTCTTCAATCACATGTTTCCTGCTCTGCAATATCTGCCAGCGATATACCAGGCACGTGGTGATGAAGTAGAAGCCCGTTTGTATCCATAGTGCCTGGTACTCGAAAGAGACTTCATTGAGTGTGGCTCCCATGCTGTTGATGCGTACGTAGCCGTTGATGCCGAAGGTAGAAGGGAAGATGTACGAGAAGTACTTCCAGAAAGCGGGCATAGCAGCTCCCGGCCATGAAATGCCGGAGAGGAACAGCAGCGGCACGGAGGTGAACACGAACAGCAGCATGCACGTTTCGCGGTTGCGGATGGCAATGGATGCTGTCATGGCAAAGAAAATACAAGCGGCCAGGTAGGGCAGGGTGAACAGAGTCAGGACACCGGGTATCGCTATTTGGTTGAGGCTGAAAAGCCATGGAACCACACACAGTATATATACCGATACCAGTGAATATACCATGAAGTAGCTCAGCCCTTTTCCCATCACAATGCGTAGTGTGCCGTTGTAGTGGCGGTTGATAGGCACCAGGTCGCGGAAGCGGTTCTGCTCGCGTGCCGTCCCGGCAGACAAGCCGATGCCGAGTAGCAGCGTTTGCTGGATAATCAATACCAATACTGCCGGAATCAGGAAAGCGGCAAATCCGTTGGTTGGATTATAGAGGGCGACATCCTCATACTCTATCGGGTAGGCGGTAATCTCGTCCTGGCGGTCGGTGGTATTGGCGCTTCGCTCCACTTTGATGTCTGCGTTCATGGCGAGCGACACGTTGGTGTTGGCAGTCAGCAAGGCTTTGTAATACAGCAGTCCGCTCATGTCGCAGAAGATGCTGACCTGCGTTTGCTTACCGCGTACAATGTCGTCGCTGAAGGTGGAGGGGATGTAGATAATACCGTATGCCCTGCGGTCCTTCAACATCAGTTTGGCTTCTTCCATATCAGCGCAGTAGCTCACGAGGCTCACTTCGGGACTGGAGTCCACTTTCCGCAGGTATTCGCGGCTCAACGAGGAGCGTGAGTCATCCACCACGACAGTGGGCACTTCGTGGATAGTTTCGTTGGTATAGATGAAAGCGTATATCAACGGATAGACCAACGGAACGAGCACGAAGAAGATGAGCACGCCCTGGTCGCGGAAGGTGGTGCCGAATTCCCGTTTCCATATATAGAACAAGTCATGAATGCCTTGTATCACTTTCTGTCTGAACGTCAGGTCTTTCATTAGGGCATGTATTTATAGTAAACCAACGCTCCTTTCAGCCTATGGGCTATAAGGAACGGGAGCATCATGAAAATAAGCAGCGCTACGTAGTTGACCCACGAGTAAATCATGGGGTATCCATTCAGTGCCTGGTCCACATAAATCAGGAAATAGTGGCGCAGGGGGAACAGATTTGCCAATGCCTGCAATACGGGGTGCATGCCCATGGCAGGGAATGACAATCCGCACATGGAGAAAGAGAGTACGCCCCATAGGGAAGCGAAACTGAGTCCCAGACGCAGGGTAGGCAGGGTTCCTATCATCAATATTCCCATGCCTTGCGATGCCAGCACCAGGCAAAGGGTGGCAAGCAGCATCGGCAGGATGCCGCTGTTGCAGGGAAAATGGAGGAAACCGTAGAGGTATACATTATATAATATTCCCATCAGGAAGAAGATGGCGGTATGCGGCAGCAGTTTGCCGGCAAGGGAAATCCAGATGGAGTTGTTGCCCATGCGCAGCCATTCGCGGGCGGTGCGGTCTTTTATCTCGACTCCGATGGAATAGACGGTTACCATGAAGATAAGCAGCATCAATACGCCCGGTGCAAAGGTGTTGCACAGATATACGGAGTAGTTCAGCCACGGGTTATTGAGTGGATGTGTATCTATGACGATGGGTTGGAGGAAGGCCATCGCTTGTTCCTCGGTAGCTCCTTTGGCATATAGGGTGCTACGTGCTGCGGCACCGGATGCCAATTCGCTCATCATCTTCATATCCTTGAAGAGGAGTGAACCTGCGATGAGCAGGGTATTGTTTGTATAGAAAGAGAGTTTGGGCTGCCGTCCGGCCTGCGCTTTGGCAGAGGTACCTTCGGGAATGTAGAAGAAACCGTAAATCTCTCCGCGCTGCATGGCGGTACGGGCTTCGTTGATGGTAGGGTAGCGGGCGACGACGGCTGTCTGCTCAAAAGCGTCCAAGTTACGTATCAGCTGGCGTGAAGTGGCACTCATGTCTTGGTCCACCACACCTACGGGCATGTCCGTAGGAAGCCCGGAGTCCATCAGCGTGGTGAAGAATATGTAGCAGAACAACGGTGCTATCACCATACAGAACAGATAGAGCGGGCGGGAAACAAGACGGCGGCATTCGCGTCTTGCTACATTCCACAAAGCCGTATGTTTCTTATTTCTTTCCATCATCCTCTCCAATAACTCATAACTCCTTTACTTCTTCAATACAACACTCATTCCCGGACGCAGTCCTTCCACCTTCTCTTGCGGAGCGGCTTTTACTTCGAATGTTTTCAGGTCGAACTGGCCGGTAGTCTTGGTCGCTTTCCAGGCGGCATATGTGCCGAGGTCTTTCATATAGTACACTTTCAGGCGGATATTCTTATCGAGTGCAGGGATGAACGCCTCGAATTCGGTATTCATACCCAACCCTTGCAGCAAGTCCTCGCGTACATTGAAGGTTATCCACATATCGTCCAGAATGGCGATGTTCATAATGGGAGCACCCGTGCCCACGAGCTCGCCTACTTTGGGGAATATCTCGGATACCTCACCGGCAGTCTGTGCAATCAGGTAAGTTTCCTTGATGTACGATTCAACTTCGGCCACAGCTCCTTTGGCACGTTCCACCAAGGCAGCGGCAGCGGCTTTGTCCTCGCGTTCCGCACCGTTCTTGGCCATATCATACTGGGCTTTGGCGGCTTTCTCCGTAGCCCGGGCTGCATTGCGTTGGGCGGTAACTTCGTCAAGCTTTTGTGTAGACATCACGCCTTGGTCGTGCAGGTTCTTCACACGCGTGTAGGATTTTTCGGCAATCTCCAGTCCGGCCAGTGCCTTTTGCCACATTTCATAGGCAGCTTGTATCTGTTCCCGACGGGCGCCTTTCAGAGCTTTTTCGTTCTGGGCTTGGGCTGCCGATTCGGCGGCGCGTGCTTGTTCCAGTTTGGCCTGCACGTCCGGAGCCTCCAAAATGGCAAGGGTGTCTCCGGCTTGTACGCTTTGTCCCTCTTTTACACGAAATTCCAGAATACGTCCCGGCACTTTGCTCGATACTCGATACTCCGTTACTTCTGCTTGTCCTTGCACAATTTCCGGCCCTTTACGCAACATGAAGAAACCTACAAGGGCAACGATGGCAATCACTCCCGTCAGCGTGAGGAATGCCAACAACATGTTACTGTTTTGTGATTTTGTATCCAACATATTATTTACTATTTGACTGTTTACTATTTACGATTGAAGAAACTATCAATTATCAATTGTCAATTCCCCCGTTGCCTTTCTCAGATAGATTTCCGTCAGTTTTACGTCAATCTGTGCGTCTATCTTTTCCGATTGGGCAGAAAGCCATGCGGTGTGCGCTTCGAGCACATTGCTGGCAGGTATAACGCCTTCCTCAAAGCCAAGTGTGGCGTATCTCAGGTTCTCGTTGGCTTTTTCCAGGTTCTTTTCGGCCATGGTCAGTTTCTTGGCAGCTTCGTTCACTTGGAAAGCCGACTGGTTGACCTGCAGCTCTATCTTTTCTTTGGCGTCATCCAACTGGTATTGGGCGATGCGTGCTTCCGATTTGGCTGCTTTTACTTTATAGATGCCTTCGCCCCAGTGCCAGATGGGTACCGACACCATGGCACCCACATTCCACATCCCCTTGAACTTTTTCTCGAAACTGTTGAAGACGGAAGGGTTGGTTGCCATATAGCTGCCCATTAGTGCTATGGAAGGAAGATATTCCGAACGGGTGACATTTACTTTCTGCTTATAAATCTGCGTGGCAAGTTCCAGGCTACGCACTTCGGGACGGGTAGCATAAACATTGTTGATGTCGATGGCACCGTTTTCCGGAGTAGTGGGAGCCAGGTCTTCCTTCTGTTCGTCTGTGAGCATGACGGGAGTGGAAAGGTCGAGACCACACAATTGGCACAGCAGCATCCGGGCAAGGCTCAGGCCATCGGTTACTTTGGTCAGGGTCATTTCGGCCTCATTCACTTTTACTTTGATGGAGAGTCCGTCTGCTTTGGTGGCAACGCCTTCGGCAATCATTTTGTCAACGTCGCTGTCGAGCTTCTGCAGTAGTTTCAGATAACCTTCTGCCAGCTTCTTTTTATGGGCAAGGGACACTACCTGCCAATATGCCTGGTCTGTACTCAGGATTACTTCCTGCATACCGGTGTTGTGCTGCTGGCGGGCCAGCTCTTCGGCGTATTTGGTAATTTTGTTGTAGGCACGTATCTTGCCGCCCATATATAGGGGTTGGGTCAAGGTCAGTGCGCCCGCATACATGTTGCGGGTGTCTGTACGAAAGGCGTCAACCAAGGATTGGCCTGCACCGTCGAGGGCACCTACCAGGCTTTGTCCTAAAGCCGGCAATTGGCCTGCCAGTTCTGGATGAAGCTGTGCGATGACTTGGGCAGCCTGCTGTAACGGTCCGCTGAGACTTGTACCCAATCCGGACAAGGCTCCTTTCTGAGCGTCGCTGAGGATGGACAACTCTTTTTGACTGCGCATATATCCGCCGCTGGCCGAAATGTTGGGAAGGTAATTAGTAAATGCCGCTTTCCTTTGATAGTGGGCAGCGTTGATTTTTTCCTGGCTTATCAGCAGTTCTTTGTTGTTGGAGATTGCCAATGCACGGCAACTATCCAAGCTTAATGCTTCCTGGGCCTTCATGGGGAAGGATAGGTATGCCAAACAGATGAAACAGAAGAACTTTTTCATTGGGCTATACATTAATTAAGGTGATGAATCTGTTGTTTATACAGCAACAATAATTGCATAAACAACGATGCAAATGTATAGGCTTTCAATGATATTGCAAAATAATTTAGATTTTTTTGTATTAATTCAAGCTGAATGATTGCGAACCGATAAGGGTACCGTCAGCAAAAATGTCTACGCGGTAGGTGCCTGCATAGAGGTATTCTTCTACATCCCAATATACGGTGACGGCTTGCTCTTCTCCGTTGTATTCTATATACTTCTTGATGGAATATACCAGTTCCCGGTTCTCGTATGGGAAGGTGTTCGAGGAACTTTTGGTCAGCACGTCATTGTCCGGTTTGGTGATGCGGATGTAGAGGGTACGTTCGCCGGTCTCTGCAGTGATGTTTTTCACGATGGAGAAGTTTATTTTGAACTTCACGATGTCTTTCACCTTCTTGGCAGTCTTGCCGCGTTTGTTTGTGGGCTGCACAGAGATGTTGGTGGCGTCCAGTTGGGCGGCAAGTGTCACGGTCTTGGTCAGGTTCTTCTTCTCTTCGGACAAGTTGCTGATTTGCCGGGAAGCGGCGTTGTACTTCTTGGTGACATCGGCTATGATTTCCTTCTGTTGAGCAGTCAGGCGGTTTAGCGAGTCAATCTGGTTGATATAGCCTATCATGACTTTGCGGAGAGAGGCCAGTTCCTTCTTCAGACGGCGTATCTCGGTGGCATTGCTGCTCTTCACGGTGCGGAGTTCTTCCAATAAACGTTGGGTCTTCAATTGTTCCTGCTCCAAGAGTACGGAGAGGGAGTCGTTGGAGACTGTCAACTTCAGTTCGTCATATTGTCTGGCGAAGTCTGTGTATTGATTTTCAAGGTCTTCTTTATCCAGATTGAATTCCATCACCAGTTCCTTGTTGGTTTGCTTTTCGGAAATCAGCAGAATGGTAACTCCTATTAATAATAAGATAAGGAGGCTGCCTGCCACGATGAGAAGTGTATTCTTCTTAACTGCCATTTTTGATAATGATTAATGGTTAAGTGATTAATGGTTGGTGGCTGATTATTCGTCCTACATTCATTAATCGTCCGCAAAATTAATCATTAATCATTAATCATCGTCCACTAATCATTGGCTAAATGTGTATTTAACTAAAATTATTACGGAAATATTTCTCTAATTACGAAGTTCGCTGTACTTTTGCGTCATCTTTAAAGAACACTTATAAACAAAAAACTTTAGAAATTATGTCAAAAGTAACCGTAGTAGGTGCAGGTAACGTAGGTGCTACATGCGCTAATGTGTTAGCCTTTAATGAAGTGGCTGACGAAGTGGTAATGCTGGACGTGAAAGAAGGCGTTTCAGAAGGTAAGGCAATGGATATGATGCAGACTGCTCAACTGCTGGGCTTCGACACCACTGTTGTAGGTTGTACCAACGATTATGAGAAGACTGCCAACTCCGACGTTGTAGTGATTACTTCCGGTATTCCCCGTAAGCCGGGTATGACTCGTGAAGAATTGATCGGTGTTAATGCAGGTATCGTTAAGTCGGTTGCACAGAACATCTTGAAATATTCTCCGAATGCTATCCTTGTGGTTATCTCCAACCCGATGGATACCATGACTTATCTGTCATTGAAGTCTCTGGGCTTGCCGAAGAACCGTATCATCGGTATGGGTGGTGCTTTGGACAGCTCTCGTTTCAAATATTTCTTGTCTCAGGCTTTGGGCTGCAACGCCAACGAAGTGGAAGGCATGGTTATCGGTGGTCACGGTGATACTACCATGATTCCGTTGGCTCGTCTGGCTACTTACAAAGGACAGCCGGTAAGCACACTGCTGAGCGAAGAAAAACTGAACGAAGTGGTAGCTTCTACTATGGTAGGTGGTGCTACACTGACTAAGTTGCTGGGTACTTCTGCATGGTATGCTCCGGGTGCGGCAGGCGCTTATGTCGTTGAGTCTATCATCCACAACCAGAAGAAGATGATTCCTTGTTCAGTATATCTGGAAGGAGAATACGGTGAATCAGACATCTGTATCGGTGTTCCCGTAATCCTTGGCAAGAACGGTATCGAGAAAATCGTTGAACTGGAACTGACTGCTGACGAAAAAGCTAAATTTGCTGCCAGCGCTGCTGCCGTTCACAAGACAAATGCCGCTTTGAAGGAAGTAGGTGCTCTCTAATTGAGGGTAACTTAAAATGATAAGCAAACCTCACGGTCTTTTTCCGAAAGGAAAAGTCGTGAGGTTTTTTTATTCTCCAAAAACAAGAATCATTATGAAAAAACTACTATTAGGTATTGCTGCCGCTTGCCTGGCTGGTTTTACTTTTGCGCAGGATGCTCCGCTGTGGATGCGTCATAGTGTCATCTCTCCCGATGGGACCACCATTGCTTTTACGTATAAAGGAGACATCTATACGGTGCCGGTTGCCGGTGGACGTGCCATGCAGATAACTACCAATCCCGCATATGATACGGCTCCGGTATGGAGTCCGGACAGTAAGCGGATTGCTTTTGCTTCGGATCGTATGGGAAGCCTGGACGTCTACATTGTGGCCAAAGACGGAGGCGAACCACGACGGCTGACTACCCACTCGGGAAGCGAAACGCCGCTTGCTTTTACAGATGCCGGACATGTCTTGTTCTCTGCGGGCATCATGCCGTCTGCCGAGGCTGTTGTCTTTCCCTCTAACGGGCAGTTCAACCAGGTCTATCGAGTATCAGTGGAGGGAGGGCGCCCGACGATGATTTCGTCCATGCCTATGGAGTGCATCTCCATCAATAAGGAGGGAGCGATGTTGTATCAAGATAAGAAAGGTTACGAGGACTACTGGCGTAAACATCACGTATCGCCCATTGCCCGTGACATCTGGATGTATACTCCGGGAAAAGAACCGCAGTACCGCCAGCTGACCACTTTCGGAGGAGAAGACCGTGAACCGGTTTGGGCTCCTGATGGAAAAACATTCTACTATCTGAGTGAGGAAAACGGCTCTTTCAATATCTACCGACGTACTCCCGGAGATGCGAAGGCCGTGCAGTTGACGCACTATACCAAAAATCCGGTACGCTATCTCAGTGCCGCTACGGACGGAAGGTTGTGCTATGGATTTGATGGTGAGATTTACACCCTGCTTCCCGGTGGAGAAGCGCAAAAGGTGAACATCAGCATTGTTTCCGACAGAAACGACAAGGACATTATCCGCCAGATTAAGAGTAGCGGTGCCACGGAAATGGCAGTGTCTCCGGATGGTAAGGAAGTGGCTTTCGTTTTGCGCGGCGATGTCTACGTCACTTCAGTGGAATATAAGACTACGAAGCAGATAACGAATACTCCTTGTCAGGAACGTACCGTAGACTTTGCCCCCGATGGGCGGACACTGGTTTATGCTTCCGAACGTGGCGGGCTTTGGCAACTTTACACTTCGACGATTGTGCGTAAGGATGAAAAGCTGTTTACCTATGCCACAGAGCTGAAGGAAGAACGCTTGACAAACTCGGATGCCGCTTCTTTCCAACCCCAATACAGCCCTGACGGTAAAGAGATTGCCTTTCTCGAAAACCGCAGCACCATCCGTGTCATCAATTTGAAGACAAAGGATGTGCGTACCGTTATGGATGGCAAGTATCAATACTCTTATTCGGACGGTGACCAGTGGTTTCAGTGGAGTCCGGACAGCAAATGGATTCTTTCGGACTATATCGGTGTAGGTGGATGGAACAACAAAGATGTTGTGCTGCTGAATGCCGATGGCAAGGGTGAAATGGTGAACCTGACCGAGAGCGGATACAACGATGGCAATGCCAAATGGGTATTGGGTGGAAAAGCCATGATTTGGACCAGTGACCGTGCGGGGTATCGCAGCCACGGCAGTTGGGGAGCCGAAGACGATACTTATATCATGTTCTTTGATGCTGAAGCATACGACCGTTTTTTGATGAACAAGGAAGAAACCGCTTTACTCGAGGAAGCGGAGAAGGCAGAGAAGGAAAAAGCCGGGAAGAAAGACGAAAAGGATGCTAAGAAGAAAAAAGGGGATGCCGACAAAGATAAGGAGAAAAAGGTAGAGCCGTTAAAGTTCGACCTCGCAAACCGCTTTGACCGTATTGTACGCCTGACCGTCAACTCCTCGCATATGGCAGATGCCATGCTTTCTGCTAAAGGGGATAAACTCTATTATCTTTCTGTTTTCGAGGATGGGTACGATCTTTGGGAACACAATCTGAAAGAGAATGTTACAAAAGTTCTTTTGAAGAAAGTAGGTGCAGGCGCTTTGCAGCCTGACAAGGAAGGGAAGAATATCTTCCTTTGTGCCCGCGACGGAATGAAGAAGATAGAGATTGAAGGCAGCAAGATTTCTCCAATTGAATTTGAGGCTTTCTTCGATTACCGCCCTTATGGTGAGCGTGAATATATCTTCGACCACATCTGGCAGCAGGTAAATGATAAGTTCTATGTGGCAGACTTGCAAGGTACGGACTGGAATGGATACAAAGAAACTTATAAGCGCTTCTTGCCGTATATCAACAATAACTACGATTTTGCGGAAATGCTGAGTGAGATGCTGGGTGAATTGAACGGTTCTCATACGGGAGCGCGTTATTATGCTTCGGGCGCAGCACTTCCTACGGCTGCTTTGGGAGTGTTCTATGATGAAGCTTATGCGGGCGATGGATTGAAGATTAAAGAAATTATAGCTCAGAGTCCATTAACGAAGAAAAAGACGGATGTCAAGCCGGGCTGTATTATCGAGAAAGTGGATGGTGTTGCCATTAAGGCTGGCGCTGATTATTTCCCGTTACTCGAAGGTAAGGCAGGCCGCAAGGTGATTCTCTCGGTCTATGATCCTGTTACCGGAAAGCGGTTTGAAGAAACCTTGAAGCCCATATCTTACGGTGCCCAGAATGAGCTGTTGTATAAGCGCTGGGTGGAAAACTGCCGCAAGAAGGTGGATGAATATTCCGGCGGACGCATTGCTTATATTCACATCAAAGGTATGGATAGTCCGAGCTTCCGTAAGATTTACTCCGATTTGTTGAGCGAAAGCAGTCGTAAGAAAGAGGCTGTTGTGTTGGATCCCCGGGGGCGGTGGGGGTGACCCCCCGCCATAACGGAGGCGGGTGGCTGCACGAACAAGTAGCGACGTTACTTAGCGGCAAGGAGTATGAACGCTTTGTGCCGCGTGGCCAGTACATCGGCAGCGATCCTTTTGACAGATGGCTGAAACCTTCGTGTATGCTGGTTTGCGAGGATAATTACAGCAATGCCCACGGTACTCCTTTTGTGTACAAGACGTTGGGTATCGGTAAGCTGATAGGTGCTCCCGTGGCAGGAACCATGACGGCTGTCTGGTGGGAAAGCCAGATCGATCCAAGTATTGTATTCGGTATTCCGCAGGTAGGTTGCATGGATATGCAGGGCAACTATCTGGAGAACCGCACGTTGCAGCCTGATATCCTGGTCTATAATGAACCGGAAGCTGTTTTGAAGGGAGAAGATGCACAGCTGAAAGCGGCGGTGGACCACTTGCTGAAGGGGTTGCCGCAAAAGAAATAGATGGATTGGACTTTATAAACAAGAGGCTGAATTCAAGATTGAATTCAGCCTCTTGTTTATAAAGTCGATGGGGTGTCTTATTTATTTTACAGTTACTTCTGACAGTTTTAACCAACCAGAATTAGTGAAGGTTCCCTTGGCAGAGATATCCAGCCCCTTAACATTGCTTCCATTGCCTTTGGTTGTATCGACTAAAGCTACTGCCCAGGTATAGGTTCCTTTTTTTACCCCGTGAAGTTTGGGAGTGAACTCATAGGAAGTGGGATAGCCTTTTATCCAGACGGATAAATCAGTATTGTTGTCCAGATAAGAGTAGACTACTTGATTGTCTTGGTTCAATAATGCGAAAGCTACTTTATACTTTTGGTTCCATTGTGGTATATTGGTTGGGCAATATCCCCAGCCTAAGTTGTTCCAGCGATGTACTATCTTTATTCTTGAACCACTCTTCATTTCTTTGGGAACTACAATGGAATCGGGATATAAACGATAACCTCCTTCGGAGATGAAACGCTCAACCAAAGGATAGGCATCACGGAACCAACTCATGGTTTCGTCTCCTACACGGAAATCCATCATGTTGACATGAGCTTCCTGACCGTCTTCAAATTCTCCGATACGCACATCTTTGGCTGTTTTGTAACCGCTCGGGTCATTGTGATAAGGGTGCTTGCTCACAATCCATCCACCTTCCAGTAGAACCGGGCGTTTCATAATCCAAGGTTTCACATAGTTTCGCTCCCACTGGCCGTAATACTCTCTCATTCCGAAAGCATCATGACGTAAGGAAAAGCCTTTCTCGCAAGCGCTGTCCAACAAGCGTTTACTATCGGGATCAAAATTCTCCTCACCTGCCCAGTCTTTGCCTGCACCCATCCAACGATGGTAGTTGATAACTAAAGGTACTTTGGTGAAGTGTTTGACGTAGAGGTCTGTAATCCAATTGAACACAGCTTCCCGGTTCTTGGGGTCAATGTACTTCATAGTGTGTGCCTCACCCCATTTGCCAAGACCGTAGCCGTCTATAAATTCCACCAGGTCAGGGTCATTGTATTTTTGGGCAAATGCTTCTATGAACTTTGCATATTTCTCCTGGAAGATAGGGTCATCAGGATAGGGAGAGCGTTTTCCATTGTCTGTATAGTATTTGGCTCCTGCATCGAATACATAGGCCGGAGTGGCTTCATTTTTTCGGTCGCGGCTGTCGACAACTACACGGAAAGAGAGACGCATACCTCTGTCGAGTGCCCCTTGAATTACTTTTTTCAACTTTTCGTTGGTATCCCAGCCGTAGACTCCTTCGGCGGGATTGAAGGTACTCCAATGCGTACGGATATAGAGTGTGCGTGCATAATCGGAGATTTTCACGGTTGTTCCTTTTTCCGGTACATAGATATGGTCGTATTTCTTCCAGAAGTCATCGCTGACATTCTCATTTGCATAAACAACCCAACCACTTAAAGGGTTTCCCTGCATGGTTTTTCTGTCTGGCCAGATTTTTATATAATCAGCTTCCGTATCTACAGCCATCTTGTATATCTGGCATCCTGCTGCAAGAAACGCACCGACACCGTAAACTTCTGTCATGTCACGCGTCACTTTACGGGGGTCGGCACCGATAGGCTGTACCCAGCCAAGTTTACCGCTTGCATCTACAGCATCGGTCAGTGCCTTCCAGCCTTTTATAATGACTGGCATGAAATCGTCTTCATTCAAGAGTCCCGCATTTACGCCATAGGCCAACGCATATACAAAGAAACCGGTGGAACTGGTTTCGGGAGAAGGATAAGAAGCCGGATCCAGAAGGCTGGCATGCCAATAACCGTCTTCGTTCTGCAATCCGGCGATACGTGTGCATAACCGGATAAACAGTTCTTCGTAATAAGCGCGTTCCATCAAGCCTTTGGGCAACTCCTGCAATACTTCTGCCAGACCGGCCAGTACCCAGGCATTTCCACGTCCCCAGAACACCTTTTTGCCATTGGCTTCTTTTTTACCGAAATAATGCCAATCGCGGTAGAAAAGGTTCTCTTCCTTATCGAATAGGTATTCGTAGGTAGCCCGGTATTCATTGTCCATGAATTGGAGGTATTTCCGGTTGTTGGTTTCACGGTATAGCTTGGCATAAACCGGGGGGGGCATAAACAAGGCATCACACCAGGTCCAGCGTTCTAGGGTTTTGTTGTCACCATACTCCAGTTTGAATGTACCGTTGGATGGATGGTTGACAATCCATTCCGTACGTGCCAGGGTAGGAGCCAGTATTTCCTCTTTTTTATATTTACGGTATAAGTCAATGAATGATTGGGAAACGGTTATATCGTCTGCATGGTACAACCGCTGATGGGGTTGCCAGCAGTTTCGTCTTCCTATTTTATAGAGCCATTGATAGTAGGTGCTGTCATTGTACTCCTCTTCTGCCAGTTTAGCCCAATCTACCATACCTACATAAAGTGCTCCATTGGTCCAATCCAGGTCGTGGTGTTCGTGGGCAGTGTTAGGATTGGAAATTTGCCAGTCTGCCACTTGCTTCATTTTCTCTTTTACTTCCTTTTTGCTGAATGGCACTTGTGCCATGATTGCCATACTGATAAACAGAAAGGCTGCTGCTGTTAATTGTCTGTGTATCTTCATGATTGTTTATTGATAAAATTAAGGGAATTGCCTTTGTTCTCAATGGACGCGGACAATTCCCTTTATGAGAATCTTGAAAACTATCTTTTTACCTTTATTCGTGTTTTATTTTGTCTTTGTGCTGTTAATATCCCTCGTTTTGCGGGAATTCTGCACCCGTATTTGAATCGATTATGCTCTGAGGAATCGGCCATAATGTGTGGTAATCACGCATAACGGGCCCCGATTCTGTATTGTATTTGCGGGTACGCTCCAATAATTTGCCGGTACGGCATAAGGTAAAGCGGCGTGATTCTTCACCTACCAACTCGCGGATACGTTCGTCCAGCAAGAAGTCCATGGTCATTTCACTGTCCGTAATTTCAGGAGCATGCGCGCGACGGCGTACAACATTGATTGCTTCGCGGGCACCTGAAATATCGTTCAACCCCAACCTTGCTTCGCAGAGTAAGAGATAAGTCTCGGACAAACGGAACTTCATGCGGTCACGGTAGGAACCGGTCAAAGAAAGGTTTTCGGAACGGCCATAGAAGAATTTTGTCAGAGCCGGATAAAGACGGAAGGTGGTAAACCATGTTTCGTCTGTAATCGTGGCTTTTTTACCATAAAGGTCGGGCATGTTCTCGTTGTTGTAATACCAGTTACGTTTGATGTTGTATTCGGAATTACGAATGTCTTCTTCATCAAAGAAACCGGTATCTTCTCCAATCCACCATTTCATTGGTACCAATTGCGACAAGCCGCGGCCACCCAGTGAGTCTGCCAAAACAAAACCGGTAATTTCGAAGTATTTGGGTTCCCAGGCACGGCGTGTCCAGTCATCGGAATTTGTACCGCCACCAGTAGTGTTATATTCAAACTGCATGACCCAAATGCTTTCCATATTGCCGGATGTGCGATTTTGATTGTTTTCAACGAATAGGTCGGAGAACACATCGCCGTTTGCTTTTGCCTTTTCACCGAAGCGGTCTTCCATCAAGTGGAAATATCCGCTGTTGATGACATTCTCTGCGGCAGTTTCAGCCTTTGCATAATCACCCTGCATCAAGTAAACCTCACTTAGTAAGTGTTCTGCCGCCCATTTGGTCAGCTTGCCGACTTTTACGGCATCAGGGTCAGTAGGCAGGTTCTCGACAGCAAACTGAAGGTCTTCTACCATGTGGGCAATAACCTCTTCCTTCGGTGTACGGGTAAAATCGATTCTGAACTGATCTTGAATCTTGTCTACATAAGGAACGTCTCCATACAGATAAACCAATGTACGGTATGCATAGGCGCGGAAAAAACGTGATTCTGCCTGATAGAGCGCCTTGTCTGTGCTATTATCCCAGTTCGTGTTTATTTCCGAGTATTTCAACATCTCATTGGCTCCTGCAATCAGACTATAAGCCCAGTTCCAGTAGGAGCCTACAATACCGGTATTTGGAGTTAATGTCAAGAAACCGAACGGTTGGATAGAACCGTCTTTGGTACCCATGGTAGCAAGGTCAGTGGCAATCTGCAATGCTTCGTAAGGGCAAGCGGCATTGTGCATGAAGGCACCGTTTTCACCCCAAGTGTTGTATTCAGAGCGTGCTTCGGCATAAAGTCCGGTAGAACCTACTTCGAAACCATAGGAACTTGTATATGTGTTGTCCGGAGCTAGTTCACTTTTCAGTTTCTCATCCAGAAAGTCAGAGCAACCGGTAGCAGACAGAGCTACTAACAGAGCTAGAGTTGCTTTTGATATATAATTTTTCATTGTATATATATTTAAGTAAGTTTAGAATGATAAGTTCAGTCCAAGTACGTAGGAACGTGCAGTCGGGTAAGAGGCAAACCAACTGTTGTCATAGTTCAATACGCTGCGTATGTCACAGAATGTATAAGGATTCTCCACACTGATATTGACTCCCAAACCGCTCAGTCCCAATTTCTTTACAAAATTCTTTTCAAAATTGTATCCTAAAGTGATATTCTTTATTTGGATGTATGTAAAGTCTTTGTAATAGCTGTGTCCGTCGAAGTTGTTATATGCTGGAGAAGCATATTTGGAATTGGTGTGTTCCGGTGTCCAGTAATCGGCATTATGCAGATAGTTGTATAAGTTGTAACTCCAACTTCCGATATTGGCTTCGTTCAACTCACGTGTAACTTTGAAGGTTCCATTCAGTAGGAATGACAAGTAAAAGTTCTTGTAAGTCAATGTATTGCTCATAGACATGAGGAAGCTTGGATTCTTTGAACCGATGATAACTTTGTCATTGGAGTCAATATAACCGTTTCCGTCTGCATCTTTCACTTTGGCAGAACCTGGTTTGGCACCTTTTTGGATCTCTTTTTCTGTACCGTCTGCTGCGGTATAGGTGAATTTGTCACCTTCCTGCCAGATGCCGTCGACGTCATAGTCGTAGTAAACTCGCAAGGGTTTGCCGATGAACCATTTATTGGTGATATCATCTTTTTTGTCACCACGTAGGTCTACAATCTTGTCACGGTTCAGTGAAAAGATGATTCCGGTGCTCCATTCGAAGTCCTTATTACGTATGTTGACGGTGTTCAAGGTAAATTCAACACCTTTATTGCGTGTTTTACCCACATTATCCCAAATGGTTTTATAGCCGTTCATGATAGGAACAGTACGTTTCATCAGCAAGTCTTTTGTGTTGGCGACATACATTTCAATGTTACCGTTGATACGGCCGTTGAAGAATGAATAGTCGATACCGACGTTGAATGTTTGGGTTGTTTCCCACTTTAGATTCGGATTTCCGACACCGTCGTTGGCCAGATAAGCACCGTTGACACCTGCTCCACCGTCACCCCAGATATAGTTTGTGAGGTGCAGACGGTCCAATGTCTGATAGGGGTTGATGGCTTGGTTACCGTTAGAACCATAAGATACGCGGAGCTTCAATTGGTCCAGCCAGTTTTGTGCATTTTCCATAAAACTTTCGGAAGCAATGTTCCATGCAGCAGCCACTGACGGGAAGAATGCATACTTGTTGTTTGCACCGAAGGCAGAATAACCGTCGGAACGTCCGGTCAGGGTCAACATATATTTTCCTGCATATGAATAATTCAAGCGAAGCATATAAGACAGCATCGAGGTTTCTGATAAACCAGAACTTACGGTTTTATTCTTTTCACCTGCATTGATGTTATGATAACTGGAATCATCGTTTACAAAACTTTCGGCACTTGACTTGGAAGTCTTTTTCTGAGTTTGTTGTACACTGAACAAACCTGTAGCGTCGAAACGGTGCTTGCCAAATTCACGATTATATTTGAGCAGATTTTCCCAAGTGTAATCCCAGTAGTGTTCATTGTTGATGCTGGCTTTTCCGCTGGCTGTTCTACCGTCTTTGGTGTCACGGCCATAGTATGTGCCGGTAAAGTCGCTACGATAGTTGTAACCAAAGGTTGTACGGGCTGAAAGACCTTTTACCGGCAACAGAATGTCAGCATAGGTGTTGATGAAGAAGTTACGTCTTGTTTGATCTTGGTCGGCATTGACATTGGCCATCGGGTTAATAATCAGGGATTGGTCCATAGGTTCTTCATAATACTTGCCGTTTTCATCTTTGTAGATACCATAAGGACTTTGCTTTACAGCATGTTCAATATTCGGGGTTATACCACCGCCATCTCTTTGAATAAATTGGGTCTGTATACCAATAGTCAGCCATTTGTTTAATACTTGTGTGACATTCAAATTGATATTGTAACGTTTCATAGCAGAATTGTAGACTACACCTTCTTGATCCAGATAGGAAACTGCCCCCATATAAGTGGTGCTTTCAGTACCTCCGGAAATGCCTACTTGATGTTCCATGGTAAATGCATTGCGGAAAATATAGTCCTGCCAGTCGTTTGTAACGCCTTTCTTGTAATTTATAAGTTCGCTGGCACTCAGAATATTCTCAGGAGCCAATTGGTCTCCGCTCCATCCATCTTTCAGGCGTGCAATGTCTTGTTTAAATGTGATGTATTCGTCTGGAGTCATCACATCAATAGTCTGTTGGGGTTGCGACATTCTGAACTGCCCTTTGTATGTAACTTGGGGTGCACCTTTCTTGCCTTTCTTTGATTGAATCAAGATAACACCATTGGAACCGCGTGAGCCGTAGATAGCTGCTGCGGAAGCATCTTTCAAGACACTAAGGCTTTCGATGATGTTTGGGTCAATATCACTCAAAGAACCATTGTAAGGAATACCGTCCAATACAATAAGCGGTGCATTGTCAGCACTTAATGAGTTTTCACCACGTACACGGAGGGTTTGGTCTGCCCCCGGTTTCGCATCACCAGTAGTTACGCTTAAGCCCGGAATTTGTCCTGCGAGACGGTCCATCAAGTTACTGCTATTTATCATGTTCAGTTTCTTCTGGTCTACTGATACCAGACCTCCAGTCAGGTCGGACTTACGCTGTGTACCATAGCCGATTACCACGACTTCTGCCAGTGTTTTACTGTCTTCCACTAACTTTACGGTACTGTTTCTACCAGCTTTTACAGTCTGTGTCACATAACCGATATAGGAGATTTTGAGATTACTCCCTGCCGGTGCGTTGATTGTGTATTTTCCGTCAAGATCTGTAATGACACCAGTACTGGTTCCTTCCACCATGACATTTGCTCCGATAATCGGTTCACCACTTTCGTCAATTACTGTACCAGAGATGTTCTGTGGTTGTCCGGATATTGCCTTGTTATTCTTTCCGGTATATAAAATAATGTGTGTTGCGTCGATTTCAAATTTAACATTGGTCCCTTTCAATAAGGCTGCTATTGTCTTATTAATAGTTTCATTCTTAACATTCAAGCTGACTTTCTGTTTGATGTCTATTTGCTGCGATTCATAGAAGAAAGTGTATCCACTTTGCTTTTCCACTTTTGGCATAGCCTCTGATAATGGGATATTTGTGAACTTCAGTGTGATCAGTTTCTCTTTCTTTTGTGCAGAAACCGGGGCACATAGAAGTACCAGTATAAGAATGATGAGTTGTTTTCTTATATCCATAATTGTCTTAAATTTAAAGATTAATGTAGGTGTTTACTTTTCGTTAATTATTAAATAATGTGCATTTCTCATTTGTTTGTTTGGCATAAGTTTTTAATTTTGTTACTGTTTCATTTTACTTTTTGTTTTGTGTCTGCAAACGAAATTGTCAACTCATTCTCTTCGTTAAAGGTATATTTCATAGGTTGGATGCGTGCCATGATGCGGAGTATTTCGTCCAGCGGTTCGCTACGCAACGTAAACGTATAGAAATATTTATTGGATAATGTAGGATCCACGTCTATCTTTACCCGATACCATTTAGAAAGCAGTTTGCAAATGTCTCCCAATGAACGGTTTCTGAATACGAGTTGTGTATTTGCCCACGAAGAGGCAAAATGTACATCATCTTTTTCTACCTTAAGTGTAAGGGTTTTCCGATTAAAAGTAGCTGTTTCGCCCGGTTTGAGGAAACGGTTCTCTGTCTCGGTTTCCAAAGAGACGGACCCTTCTACCAAACTCACCAATGTATTTTCCGAACCGGGGAATGCATCGACATTGAATTTGGTTCCGTGAACTACGATACGCATACCTTCTGTCTGCACAATAAAAGGTTTGTCAGCATCGTGTGCTACATCGAAGTAAGCTTCACCAGTTACATTTACGATACGCTCATCCTTATTCATTTGTGATCCGTATTGCAAAGAGGTCTCTGTATGCATCCATACTTCGCTTCCGTCAGGAAGGAGAACCTTAGACTTACCCGACAAATTAGAGTATAACTGCGGCATGGCTTCAGGCTGTCCGTTAAGGAATCCTATGTAGAATGAGCAACCGATGGCAACAGCTATACATGCAGCTACTGCGTAGCGGTATATCTGTTTCAGTTCGAAGCGTTTCTTTGCAGGTTTTTCAGTCTGCTTAGGCTCGCTGGCGTGCATACGGTTGACAAGTTCATTCCAATAATATTCGGTATTGGGCGTGTAGTTTTCTACATTTGCCTGAATTTTTTCCCATAACAGTTGCAATTCCTTGAATAACGCTTCGTTGTTACTGCTGCGTAACCAAGTCTCCAATTGCCGCTCTTCGTCTGCGGAAATTTCCTGTTTCAACTTAGGAATGATTAAATTCCAAGGAACACTTTTTTTCATGATCATGATGTTTTTATAGGCCTTCACTTATATGACACATCACTTGGGTTTAACCCTTATTCCAATTCCAATTATTTTTTTAATAAATTTCGAGGAACAAATAATATTAGTATCTTTGCCGCTCAAGAAGCCCTTATCTAATATAACTTCGATATGCCTGCAGAAGATGATATCCTATTGTTACAGTTAATCAAACAAGATGACGAGAAGGCTTTCAAGCACCTTTTCGATACTTATTTTGTTTCACTCTGCCGCTTCATGTCCCTTTATCTGAGAGACAAGCAGGAGATAGAAGAACTGGCCCTTTCCATCTTTATGAATTTGTGGGAGGGTAGGGCCGACTTGACTCTTAAAATCTCATTCAAGGCTTATCTTTTCCAGTCTGCACGCAATCGTTGCCTGAATGCTTTACGCGATGAAAAGGATACGGTTCCCATCGAGGGAGGAGAAGAATATGGATATGCTCTTGCGGCTGATACTTCGGTGGAGATGGAAGAACTGAACCGATTGATTGAAGAAGCTGTTTGTTCCCTTCCGGACAAATGTGGGCAGGTTTATCGCAAAAGTAGGGAGGAAGGGAAGACTAATCAAGAAATTGCCGGGGAAATGGGGATTTCTGTCAAGACGGTGGAGGCCCAAATAACCAAAGCCTTGAAGCATATCAAGAAATTTTTAGGAGAACAGTATACTTATTTGTTCTAAAATAGAAATTGCAGGCCATCTGTCTTTTAGAATGATGAAAGGAGGATGGCCTGCAATATAAAAAGAAGATTAATCTATAACCGTGAATTTTACTTTCTGGTCTTTCACTATTACATAATATTCTCCATTTTCAAGGAAATGTTCACCATTGGCATTTACAAAAGCAAGATCACGCATCGGGTCTATTTCAAAGCGGAATATATGTGTTTCACCTGCTTTAATTAGTTGCTTTTCGAAGTGCTTCAATTCTTTGCATGGACGGGTAATCGTGCTAAATGGGTCTGAGATAAACCAATGCACCACTTCTGCACCGTCACGTTTGCCTACATTGGTGACTGGGATTTCCATTACCAACTTTTCACCGCGTCTGATGGTTTCTTTGGGCAAGTTGATATTACCATAATTAAAGGTGGTATAACTCAAGCCGTATCCGAATTCATACAGTGGGGAAGAGGAGATGTCTTGATATTTGCCACTTTGTGGACGGGCTGTTTTGCGCTGATTGTAATAGATTGGAATCTGTCCGGTGGAACGTGGAAAAGTAATGGAAAGCTTGCCCGAAGGATTTACCCGGCCGGACAAGACACCTGCCAATGGTTTACCGCCAGGTACTCCCGGTTGCCACATTTCAACGATGGCGTCACAGAGAGGTTCCACTTTAGAGAGTCCCAAAGGACGTCCGTTAGCCAGTACCAGAACAATCGGTTTGCCTGCTTTCTTCATTTCAGCAATGAATTCCTCTTGAATGGCAGGCAGTTCTATGATGGAACGCGATGCGTTTTCGCCACTCCACTTTTTCTTTTCACCCATGCAGAGTAGAATGACATCTGCTTTCCGGGCTACAGCCAGTGCCTCACTGAATTTGGAAGTGTCGTTACCGTCGAAACCACAACCCTCGGTATAAATCAGTTCAGCCTTGCCTGCAAATTCTGCATCCAGCGCCTTTTTGATGGGGAGGACATCTTCTGCATGTCCATGTCCATACCATGACCCCAGGAGCTCGGCACAGTTTTCTACCAGAGGCCCCATGACGGCGATAGTTGGCTTGTTCCCGTTTGCCAGAGGGAGTACCTTGTTTTCATTCTTCAGTAGAACAATGGTCTCCTCTGCCAGTTTCTCTGCAATAGCCAGGCTTTGTGGAAGGAGGAAGCGCTCTTTTTCTGTAGATGTCGGGGTGTAGGGATTGTCAAAAAGTCCAAGGCGGAATTTGATACGGAGCACGCGTTTCACTGCATCGTCCACCAGTTGCATGCTTATTTTACCTTCTTCCACCAGCTTTGCCATATGCTTGTCATAGCAATGCCCCATCATGTCCATTTCCAGGCCGGCGTTGAAAGCCAGACGGGCAGCTTCTTTGCGGTCGGCAGCATGGCCCTGGTCAATAAGTTGCGGTACTGCAGACCAGTCTGAAACAACAAAGCCGTCGTGTTTCCAACGGTTCTTCAGAATTTCTGTCATCGTGTAATGGTTGGCGCTTCCGGGAGTGCCGCTGATGTCATTGAATGAACTCATTAAAGTAGCGGCACCGGCTTTTACGCCAGCTTCATAGGGAGGAATATAGGTGTCCCACAGAGTCTGATTGGAGATTTCCGTATAAACATAGTCACGTCCTGCTTCAGAAGCGCCGTATCCGATATAATGTTTAAGGCAGGCGGCTACTCGCTTGCTGTCGGACATGTCTTCACCTTGGTATCCTTTGATAGATGCGACACCGAATACAGCATTGGTATAAGGGTCTTCGCCATAGCCCTCTGCAACGCGTCCCCAGCGTCCGTCTCTTGCCACGTCAATCATAGGGGAAAAAGTCCAGTCTACCCCGGACATGCGTGCTTCCTGGGCGGCAACGGCACATGCCTGTTCTACCAATTGGGGATTCCAAGAACATGCTTGTCCCAAAGAGATGGGATAAATGGTACGGAACCCGTGGATGACGTCGTATCCGAAAAGGATGGGGATACCCAGACGTGATTCTTCCATTGCTTTTCTCTGAGCCTCGTTACGCAGATTGGCATCTTCATCAAAATAAATGAGGGAGCCTAGTGTGGCAGGAATTTTTTTTACTTCCTCACCACGATTGTTCTCGTTGTTATTCCGCCCCAAAGTGTACTGGTTGAGTTGTTGTACCTTTTCTTCCAGCGTCATTCTGCTGACCAGGTCATTCACACGCTCCTCAATGGGAGCTTTGGCATCTTTGTAGATGGGTTGCTTTTTGTCTGCAGCCATTGCTCCGGCCAGGCAACCACTTAAAAGGAGGCAACTGATAAATGTTAGTTTCTTCATGATATATATAATTATGCTATTCTCATTAAATAAGACACGTTTTTCGGAATCTGCTCCTACACAAAGGTCGTTTTTTTAAGGAATATAAACAAGTACATGCAAGGGCTTATTTGAAAATAGGCTTATCGGTTAGTGTTATGGAAGCTTGTTCGTTATTTTTTAGTTCAAATACCACTATTTCATTATTACCTGCTATCAGAGCACCGGCAGGTATCTCCAGGGTCTTTTCTGCATTTTCTTCCCAGTAGGCACCCAAGTATTGCCCGTTTATCCAGACTTCTCCCATTCCCCAGCCGGACACGTCAAGAAAGGTCTCTTGTGCCGGGTTGCTTACTGTGACACAACCTTTACGGAAGCAAGGGATGGAGGAGGTACCTTCTTTGAAAGTTATTCCGGCCACATCGCATTCCTTAATTTCCAATGGGGTCATCTTCCAGCCTTCCAAATCTGTCTTTCCCAATGTTATGCTGCCGTAGATACCTTTTGAATTGTCCAGAATTTCAGGACCATAGGTAATACGTCCGATATTTCAGTATAGATACTAAGTTTGTGTATACCTATCGGTAGATTGGTTTTCAGGCTTTTACTGCTATCTTTTAAATATCCTTGCAGTTTGCCGTCTGCATAGACCACAGCATAATCCCGTACGTTTTCAATAGTTAGTGTGGGATTCTCCTCTTCCACATCAACGGTTGTCTCATAGAGGGCATAGCCGAAATCCATATCCAGTTCATTCATGGGCAGTAAGGCATCATCTTCTACTGTTTCTCCATAAACTTGTTCCAATGGAGCTGTTTGTGACATTTTTATCTCTTGTGCTGCTGCCGGTCCGACCGGCAGCAGCACAAGAGCCCAAAGCAAGAATAATTTCATCATATTTCCTTTATTTATTTCTTTAAGAATGATTCAATGTAGGACTCGTCAACGGTAATTTGCGGAGCGAATTTGTCACTCTTTACGTAGCGGTCAATGCTTTCCAGCAATTGCTGGGTGGCAGGACGTTCGTTGATGTTTTTCTGGGTATCTACGGCCAGTACCAGCAGACTGCCTTTCTTCACTTTTGCTTCGAAACCAATACCGAGCTTTTCATTATTGTCGTAATGGTCTATTACTTGTATGAAAGGCCGCAGTGCTGCCGGAGCATCTTTCATCTCAATAACCTTGGCATTTTCCAGAATGTCCCACCACTGCCAGTCAGTATGGTAGGAAGTTATGAAATGCTCGAATATAGGCTGGTCGTCATGAATCAGACAGCCAATGGTCATAGGAGGCCATTTGAACATTATCGGATTCCAAAAGTGATTGTGGAACACGGATTTACGACCTTTTACTTTGGAAGGTTTGGGGCAGAGTACCACTTTCTTGCCATCGGCAAGGTGTTGTTTTGCTTTTTCATCGAATACTGTGGTGTAGAGCACTTCACTAGTGGACTGCATTAAGTTGCTATGACGGGGATATACCCAGATATCCCAGCTGTTTTTTACGTGTGCAACAGAAAGATGGACCGTCAGCTTCTGTGGTTCAGTGATATTGTTCAATGCATAACTGAAACTGCCAAGTGGAAATATCCCGTTCTTTCCGACAGTTTGTGTTTTCAGTTTTCCGCTCTTAAGGGTTTTACCGTTGCTGTCGGTGATACTCCAATTGATTTTTGCGTTTTTCAATAGGGTAGGTCCATAATTGTATATTTCCGCTTTTCCTTCAAATACTTCATCATTGTAAAGTGCGCGTTTGTCGAAACGGAGCAACGCAACAGTCGGTGCACAGAACTCGCGCCACTTTTCCGGTGTGATGAGCCCTTTGGTATTCCAGAAAGGATCGAGAATGCCTACCGGTGCATATCCTTGTCCGGTAAAATCATTCAGAGACAGTAATTGGAAACCGCCTTTCAGATAAGTGCGCAACTGGGCTTCTATGACATCCTTGTACTCTATGGCGGTCAAGGCTCCAGAAGCACGGAAGAAGTCATGTGCTTGGTCGAGCATGTGGTTTTTGTCCAGCAGTTCACGGAATATCTCGAAATTACGCGCTTGTACGGGGCCGGTGAAGTTCTTTATTTCCTCGAAATTGGGATAGATGCACCGCTGTCCGGATTCATGCGAGATGATGGGCAGGCCTACTCCCAGTTCCTTGTTTTTGTCCCAGTTTGTATAAGGACGTCCTTCGTAGATAGCCATGTGTCCTTTGGTAGTCTGATGGGTAATGTAGAACTGGTCTGATTTGACACGTGTGCGGGCTGTGGAACCGCTGTATAGACGGCGGTTATCCAACTGGCGGGCTGTGGCGGTAAGCTCTTCTATGAAACTGAAATCGCCGGTAATTTCGTTTCCGTTACAGTAGAGAATGAAGGAAGGGTGATTCCCATATTCTTTCAAGATACCCCGCAGCTCGCGACGGAAGAAATTCCAGCGCTTCTCATCGGGTTGGGCATCTTTACCCCACATCGGCATTTCCACCTCCAGATAGACACCCAGCTTGTCTGCCATACGGAACGCAGCGGCAGGAGGACACCAGGAGTGGAAGCGCATATGGTTCATACCATATTCTTTTAGGATACGGAGTACACGTTCCCAAGAGGCATCGTCCACGGGAGCATAGCCGGTCTTGGGGAACACTGCGTTTTCAACGGTACCGCGCAGGTGTATGGGTTCGCCATTAAGGATGATATGGTCCTCACCAGCCTCTACTTCGCGCATACCGAAAGTTGTGCTTTTCTCATGCGCATAGGATTGGCCCTCTACACTGGAAGTCAACTTACAGTCCAACGTATAAAGATTGGGATGGAACTCATTCCACAAATGGATATCCTTACTCAAAAACATTTCTTCCTCGATATAAGTAATGGAATCGGTCACTGTTACTGGTACTTCCTTTTGTAGTCTATAGTCCTTTCCTGACACGTGGAAGGATATTTTGCCGCTGGCGGTATGTTCTGTACAGTTGCGGACAGTCATTTTGACTTTGATGCTTTTGTTCTTGATGTCCGGATAGACCTGCATGTCATCTACATAGACTGGGTCTACAGCTACCAGCTTAATTTCGCCCAATACTCCGTTCCAGTTTATTTGGGTAAATTCGGAGTGGGCATGGTCCCATTTATGGGTATCGTACTGGTAGCGGTTGTCTATACAGAAAGTTATCAGTTCTTTTTTGCCTGGATGTAGCCATTGGGTCAGTTCGTGGTTGTGGGGAATACTGATGTAGTCTATTTTACTCACTTCTTCTTTGCCTACATATACCGAACTGAGCCAGTGTGTACGTTCAAAATAGAGGAAAATGCGTTTGCCTTTCCATGCCGCAGGAATTTCTATTTCTCGCTGGTACCATGCGGGGCCCATATATTCGTAGACACGGGTCAGCCTATCCAGGTGGCGGTAAGGAGATTTGTAGCCTATTTTATAGTCATCTGTAATTCCCGGCAGAACGATGCTTTCCTGCAGGCGATGGCAGTAACGTACGTCCAGTGAACCTCTCCGGAAGTCCATGACATCTGTCTGGAATGCCCATTCACCAGACAAGTCCATTTCATTCTTTTCTTGGGCATGCCCGCTCCAGACCATAGAGGTCAGGAGGAGGGCAGCCATGTAGTGTTTTATTTTGTGCTTCATTGTTCTGTTTTCTTTTGGTTATAGTAATCACGCATGATGTACCATGCTTTTTTGCGTTGTCCCTGGTCGGAAACCAGTCCTTTACGGTTCCATTCCCCTCCCTGGTGTGGATGGAAACGGAAGGGAGAACGGAAATCCAAAAGAATCCACGGCGATGTTCCGCGCAGGTTGGGGATATGCTTAAACATTTCCAGATTGTCCTTGTAGAGTTGTGCCTGATAATCCTCACTCCAAGAACTCTTGACTTCCGCGTCGCCATGTTTGCCATAGAGCGCTTCGCCTCCGAACTCGGAAATGAAAAGAGGTTTGCCGGGAGCTACATTCCAGACAGCCTGGTCCGGAGCCAGTGGCCAGTCATGATACCATCCCATATATTTGTTGATGGCTACCATGTCCAGGATGTTGATAATGGAGTCATTCATCTCAAAGTCCCGGCTTTCGCGGTTGAAGCGTACCAAATCGAAGGCGGCCGTAATCAGACGGGTTGAGTCGATGTCCAGGCAACATTGTTTCATGTGTTTCAGAAATTCATTGCGCGGGGCGGAAGTGGCTGTTTCATTGGCAATCCCCCAAAAGGCAACGGAACAACGGTTTTTGTCGCGCATCACCATCTCTTTAATCATTCTGCCTGCTTTCTCACGGGTAGCGGTATTTTTGAAGTCAATCCCTTGCCAGATAGGTATCTCTTCCCATAAAAGAAATCCCATTCTTTCTGCTAGGCGGACAGTATATTCATTTTGTGGATAATGTGCCAGACGAATCATGTTGGCACCCAGCTCTTTGGCTTCGGACAACAGCATTGTTGCGTCCGCTTCAGAGAAGGCACGCCCGCGGCGTTGCGGAATTTCCTCGTGGAAGCTGATACTGCGCAGGAAGATGGGCTGGTCGTTCAGATAGATATCTTCACCTTTTACATAAAGGTTACGGAAACCAATTTGCTCGTTGAGCCGGTCACTTTCCGAAGTGATGGTTACATCATACAGCTTTGGAGCATCCGGTGACCAACGTTGCAGTTTTTTGGTTTTGATAGTGGCCTGGGCAATTCCGTTGGCATCGGTAGTCATGTTCTGTCTGATGCCCAATTCGGGGATGGCGACTTGTACGTTGATGCCAGGCTTTGCTTCGGATAAGGTTACTTTGGCACGAATCAGGTTGGATTGTACCTTGTCCAACTGGATGAAATGGTCTTTGATGTAGCTTTGTGGAACGCTTACCAACATTACATCGCGTGTGATGCCGCCGTAATTCCACCAGTCAAAGGACATGGCAGGGATGGCATCCGTGGTGCGGGTATTGTTGACTTTCACCACCAGGAAGTTGTCCTTTTGCTTTACCTTATCTGTGATTTCCACCTGGAAGGGAGTGAATCCGCCTTCATGACTGGCTATTTTCTCCCCGTTCAGATATATTTTGCTACGGTAACTTACCGCACCGAAATAGAGAAACAAACGTTTGCCGTCAGTCTTTGGGGTATCGAAAGAGCGTCCGTACCATACTGTTCCTTCATAAAATTTCAACTCGGGCATTTGTGAATTGAAATCGGCAGGTACATTCAGGACCAAACCTCCGTCGAAAGAGTATTCATAAAATTGCTTGTTGTCTTGAGGTTTTCTGTTTTTGTACACCTGCATCCTTTCTCCTTGGTCATAAAGGTCTACAATGGCTCCCCACTTCCCATTCAGTAGCTGGTAATCGCGTCCGTAAACATTGGACAATAAGTCTTGTGCTTGTGACTTGCCTCCCAGTACAGACACTGCGAGCAAACAAGTAATCATTAATCTTTTAATTTTCATAAATCGTATGTATCAGTTAACGTTTAAAAAGCCTATGAATTATTCTTTGTATATTTTCAATGCGCATCCGCCTCCTTGTGCCATTTTGACGGTCAGTTTACGGGATGCAGGAATGTCTGTGACGGTCTTTTGGTAGTCGGAAGCCAGGCGGTTGGCATTCACTCCGTCATGAAACATTTCCGCTTTCCATCTGCCTGCACCGAGGAAAGAAAGGTCCAGTGTCAGAGTACGTGCATCCCAATTGGTTAGGGAGCCGACATACCAGACATCTCCTTTCCTGCGCGCCATTGTAATGTATTTTCCAATTTCTCCGTTCATGGCTATTGTTTGTTTCCAAACGGGAGGGGTGGGGGGGGTGAATT
>ERZ780132.81-NODE-81-length-36947-cov-7.96295_pt1 | contig 36947 bp, 33 predicted proteins | sample MGYA00511569_ERZ780132 | MGnify/ENA primary metagenome ERZ780132 (study PRJEB29588, sample SAMEA2155030) | human gut metagenome | biome: human gut; feature: human-associated habitat; material: faeces | place: Denmark | collected 2008/2010 ... | reverse complement strand
CTGCATTCTTGCTGTATTATCATCAACCTTGCTTTTTCTTGCTGCGTTTACTTTAAATTCGTCTTGGCTCTGACAACAAAGAAAGAGTCTGTAAGATGTATCTTATAGAGTTCTTTAAAGGAATCATAAGCCCTGTCGAAGATATAATAAGCATTTGGTTCATAATGGATTGAAGACAGTAATGTAGAATCATGCTTTGATGCAGTGGTTACGGTATAGAAGGCAGGAACTTGTGCTTCAATGTCATATAAGACATGAGCCTTAACTCCTCCTTTCTTGTTTCGGAACTTTGCCCATGGGAATGTTGCAAGACATAACGGAATCGTTGTTGAATCAAACGCATATTTCTTTCCGGAAATGTCAAGGATGTTGGTCGTCCGCTTCTCGCAGGCTTCCTTCATCATATAGAATGCAAATTCTTCAAAAATTCTATAATCACGGTTCCGGTTGGCTGTCGCAAGAGTTGTCTTGGCTATCGGTTCACGACCTAACCCAAGATGATATTGCTTGGCCCTATGCGCCTCGAAAGCAACGATTAAGTCTCGCAGGCTCTCACGGTTACTCAGTTGTCCAAACATCATCGCGAGCATCTGATTCCAGCAAGTGAAATGTTTCACATATCGGTTGCCACCATACTTGCGAACATAGTTGTTAAACTGAGTCCTGTTCAGAAAAGCGGTTAATTGAGGGAATACGTATTTGTCTTGGAACATAGCAGCCATTTGTATTAGACTGCAAAGTTGCAAAATCAAGTCCGTTTCATTTCAAAAAAACGTGTAATTGACTATATTTCAATAATTTCAAAGAACTATTTATCCACTTTTACGGGACAGTAGTGATGCTCAGTCATTACTTGTAGAAACGGAGTTATTTGAGCAGAAGGGAGGGTGGGTTGTTGATACACAATTTTTCGATCAGATGGGATCATCTTATCTACTGGCACATGGAATGGGTAAAAATGTTGATGACGCATATACAACCGTCACATTTCCTGAAACAGGAGAATACTATTTGTGGGTGCGTACTAAAGATTGGGCTCCTTTTCCGAAAGGACCTGGCAAATTTCAACTTTCAATTGGACAAATCCTACTTGATTCTGTTTTTGGTGCTAGTGGACAACCAGGATGGAAATGGTATTCGGGAGGAAAAATTAATATCGTTAATAAAGAAACTGAAATTCGCTTAAAGGATTTAACGGGATTTGAAGGGCGTTGCGATGCATTATTTTTCTCAAAAAAAAACGTAAAGTTGCCAGATAATCTTATTGCTGAAAAAGCGTTTCGTAAACTATTTATGCCGCAAGTACTTGTCGATGAAGGTGAGTACGATTTGGTGGTTGTAGGGGGAGGAGTAGCAGGCATTGCTGCTGCAGTACAAGCTGCTCGATTGAATCTCAAGGTTGCGCTCATTAACAATCGACGAATGTTAGGTGGTAACAGCAGTTCGGAAATTGGCGTGCCGATGGATGGAGACCTTTATCATAACAAATATCCGAAACTGGGACGTATTGTGCGTGAGATGGATAATTATTTTACTTTTTTTGATCCATCGAAATTTGGTAAATATCAAGATAAAGATAATCAAATTGTTTTCAGAGGAGAAAAAATTGGCCAATATGCTGATTCCATTAAGAAATACCTTGTTGCAAACGAACCTAATATAAGTTTGTTTGAAGGTATGCATGTTAACGAAGTTATAATGAATGAAAAACGTGTATGCAAGGTGATTGCAGTGGATTTAGGATCGTTGAAAAGGCATTCTTTCAGTGGTGAAATTTTCGCTGATTGTACAGGTGATGCGACTTTGGGACTACTTGCTGGCGCTGATCATGCTTATGGACGGGAAAGTAAACATGAGACAGGAGAAGATATGGCTCCTGATATAGCTGACAACCTAGTGATGGGTAGTACGAATCAATGGCATTCGCGAAAGACGAATGAAAAGAGTGACTTCCCTATTGAAGAATGGATGTTGCAATTCAATGCAGATTATAACTTTGAAATATATCATTCATATTTCAATTGGGAAACAGGTTTTGGAAATATGCATACTGTAGACCAAGCTGAAGAAATCAGAGACCATAATCTGCGTGCTATTTATGGAAACTGGGCATATATCAAGACACATAAGCCCGAAAAGTTCGCTTATTATACACTTGGTGATATATCCTATGTAACTGGTAAACGTGAATCTTACCGTCTTATTGGCGACATCTTTCTGAAACAGCAGGATATTGATAGAAAAATTGTGTATCCTGATGCCATAGTAACGACAACTTGGGGAATTGATTTGCATTATCCAGATAAGAAAAATAGTAGTTATTTCCCTAAAGAAGAGTTTATTGGCTATGCAGTACATGCTAATCGTAATAAAAACATTTATACCTTTCCATATCGATGCTTATATTCAAGAAATGTTGAAAATCTTTTTATGGCAGGGAGAAACATTAGTGTCAGTCACATTGCGCTCGGAACTGTAAGAGTACAGCGATGCACTGGCATGATGGGTGAAGTTGTCGGTTTAGCATCTTACCTTTGTAAAAAGTATAGTTGTGTGCCTAGAGATGTTTATAACTTTTATCTTGAAGAACTGCTCCGTTTAGTAAAATAGCCTCCATGCTTAATTTGAAATAATAAACGTTACAATAAAAAAGAGAAGTTTTTTTGGGGGAAATCCAATTTGCTATTGAAGGGGGCTTGATCAGTACCGTTCGTCGGAACGGGCGGTACAGCCTTTGGGTGCTGGCTGTTCATCGATCGATAAGTTTTTAAGGAATATCCAATAAATAGGGACATTCAGTAAATATTATAAAGTTCGTCAACTGGCTTATGTTCAAGGTATTGCGAATTGATTGGCTTTTGCGTATCTTTGGATATTTCCACGAAAATAAGGTTTGACGGCCAAAACGGGGGAATCCACATACTAAGACATGGCTGAGATACGAAATATTTCAGAAATCCACCTTACTTTGGGCTTTACGGAATTCGCTATTCTGAGAAAATACTGCAAGAGTTTCAATGAGAGTGAGCTCGGCAGGCTCCATTCCGTGTTTCCGTTTGAGCGCATAGCGGAAGAGTATGGTACCGGTTAGGGCGCAAGAGCAGTTTTCCTCCTTCGGCAAAGATTGCCCTTATGGTACTGAAAGCCTACACCGGATTCTCCGACCGGCTGCTGGTGGAATATCTCAACGGCAACATCCACTATCAGATGTTTTGTGGAATTATGATAGACCCGGACTGTCCCGTAACCAACTACAAGATTGGCAGTGCCATCTGCAATGAACTCTCGTCCTTTCTTGACATCGATTCTCTTCAGAAAGTTCTGGTCTCCTATGGAAAGCCCTACCTTGAGAACCTGCACCTGTGCATGACCGACGCCACCTGCTATGAAAGCCGTATATGCTTCCTTAATAGACTCAAAACTTCTTTATGAGAGTCTGGTATATGTAGAGAATAGCTTTTGGACAATTGAAGTTTGTGACAATTTATCATTATGATACGCAACTTTATATTGTTTTCTCGATATACATTGGGATAATAGTAAGTTTCTGAGAACAACCAGATCTGATGAACTGTTTTTTGACATCGTCATATTTAGGAAGACAAAAAACTGGTATATTCTATATTAACAAGGTCACTTAATAAAGCAGGCCTTTCTGATTGAGATGAGAAAAATAAAGGATTTCTCTTTGTCATACTACATAGAGAAATCCTAATGATTGATTTAGGCTTATCGAATTTTTATTTATTTATTTATTTATTTATTTAGCTTTATTGGACTTGTATCCTCAATGCTATGCACCTAGGACTTATCTCCAGCCAAGCATCTTTAATCTTGCTTGCCCCTATAGCATAAGCACTTTTTTGGTATGCATCCAGAAAATCGGTCTGCTTTATCCGGTAGGGATAGCCGAAACTGGGAACAGGAAGTGTAGGAAAAGGTCGCCCCCCCCCCCCCCCGCCATATTCGTGGGCAGTCATCATGAAAGCATCGGCATCCATTATATCCTTCACCGGGTCTGCATCATAGGTATTGTAGTCAAATCCACGGTGGAAGAACATGGCGGTCATATTTCCGATTGTGCACAGCTCGAACCTTACCCTACCCTTACCGATTGCACTGTCCAGATACTCCTGCACCGATGCCTCGACCTCATCCTTATCCATCACTTGCAGGTCATACACCTTTCCTGCTATAAATATTTTCTTACCCAATCGTTGAGTAGTATTTACACTTTTCTTTTTCATAATTTTCTGTTATTTAATGAATTAATAAATTTATATTATCCAGCGGGAACACACCATTCCGTCATATAACCATTATATTTGTCATTTCCGGAATGTATCGTTTCCCTACGCCGTATTTCAGTTGATCCAATCCACTACAGTATCTCCCTTATAACCTTTTTCCCAAACAAACCAGGCATAGGCGATAGCATTCCCGTTTGCCTGGGCTGCTGTAAAATCTCCACCTTTGGCTACAACGGCACGGGAAGAAAAGACGTGGATTTTCAATGGGGGATTGGTCTGAAAGAACGGTTTGCGTCTTTTTCCCTCCAAGAATGTCAGCTTCAGGAACATGGCTATCTTTGTTCCTTCTCCCGATATATCCAGGGCTTTCTCTATAAATTCCAGGGCTATCTTATAAGGAGGGTTGGTAATGACAGCTCCATAAGGGTTTCCAGTGGCTTTCAGGAAATCAACGCCACCGGTACCATAACCCCGGTTTATCAGGTCAGTGGAATAAACCTCCTTGCCTAATTCTATCATCCTTTTAGACAGGTGCCCCATTCCACAGGCAGGTTCCCATATAGTATCAGGAAACTTCTCCACCTCGAATAATCTGTCTATGGCTTCAGGGAATGTAGCATAAAAATCATGTTCCTCCCTTGTCGTATCAGAGTGGTTGGACGCTCCGATTGTAGTATATATTGTACTTTTCATAGTTAACCCATTGTGTTTGTTGTTATTATCTATGCTGCTATAATCTTTCCTCCCCACTGATCGGCCATCGCATTCGCTATTACCCGACATAAGGAGACGGTATCATTGTCGGATTCTTACAGAGTCTATTCCAGGAAGGAGTAGCGGTAGGTTTCATCCTCTGAAGGCCTGACACTGCCGGTTCCTGATACCACATCCGGATAGTTCCCTGCGAAAGTATAGCATTTCCGGGCTGACGATGTCGTGCTTCCGGAGGATATCGTGAAAGCGTAGTTCTCCTCACCCGCCCCGAGGGAGGAACCGTAGGTGAGCCTGCATTCCACGATGACAGTGGAGGTGACTTTATAACTGGCAGAGGCATATACGCTGTAAATGTCATAGGCACCATCCTTGCTTTGCCAGCTGTAACTCAGATGTATGAAGTTGACGGACTTGATATCTGCACCCATCTGCTCCAAGGGGACGTTTATGTTGGCAGAGTCTGACTTATAACTACTAGTAGAACCACTATAATCAGATGTTTGTGTCTGTGTCAATTCCAAATTACCCTCTCGACTTGATGTACTGCTATTTGCACCTGCTGTTACAGAAGTTCCTGAAACAGAAAATCCTGCTCCACTACTTATTCTTCCGGAATAACTTGACCAAGTAGACCAGGAACCTGCACTTTCATCAGTCAGACTCCCATTGGTATAAGTCAATGTAACCGGTCGTCTCCTGGAAGTAACTGTTACAGATTGTGTTCCACCGTCTGCGCTGAAACTTAATGAGGCAGGACTTACGGAAAACTCATACTGATATTCAGTTTTTGTAGTTATATCTACATACTTGTCTTGAGTCAGACTGGCGGATGCTGATGGTTTTGTTCCGGTAAGATCGGAAGTATAGTCACAGGTAACTGTCAGGGTTCCGCTTCTTCCGGATGTAGTGCTTGTATTGGAAGTTACATTGACAGTGACTGTACCTCCACTTTGTGATCTGGAAAATCCTGCTCCACTAATGGAAGAACTGTAATTATTTCCTATTGTACTCCAAGAACCCCAAGAAGAAGATGTTACCGGTTTGGACCTTTGTTCAACAGTTACAGTAAAATTGTGGGAACCTGCACTGGATGAGAAATTATGGGAACTTGGAGAAATTGAGATTCTGTAATCATAATCAGCCGGTGCACCATCCTGACTTAATGAGACGTAAGCTGTATCTTCGGCATTGGAAACAGTAACAGTACCGGTATTTGCACTGAATGTTGTGTTACTTCCTTCAGGAGTCACTGTATTACCTGAGATAGAGAAATAAGAGCTTCCTGAAGTTATTGATGAATTATAGGATGCAGAATATGAACTTCCATTATTCTGCCAGTCTCCCCAATCTCCCCAGGTACTACCTCCATCATATGAATATCTATATCTTATTTGATCCTGGGCTCTTGACGTTACCGAGAAGGACTTTCCGGACGTACTGTCATAATCCCAATTTAATGATGTAGGAGTTGTAGAAATGCTATAGACTGTCTGAGTATCACTTTGACTAAGAACACCTGCTTCCTGATCAATTTCAACCCAATCACTGGCTCCTCCATAGGATGCCGTAATTCTGGTGCTTCTTTCCGCACCATTATTAACTGATACTGTTAATGTTGCGGAAGTTCCAGAACCGGATGATAGTGAGAAACCGGAAGTATCGGACAAACTCAGTGAAGGAGTTCCCGTATCATTTGCTGAAGATGTTGAACCCGAACTCCAAGTATGTGTACCGGTTCTTGTCGCACTTGCCCTTACTGTTGTAGTACCACCCTCCCTGGGGAAATTTGTTCTATCAGCGCTGACAGACACGTTCCAGGGGTTCCAGGATGTTTTTTCAATCCTATTCTCAGCCTGACTGACATCAGCGTTTGATACTGGACTGGATTTACCGTTCATCGTGATAGTCAGTGAGACAGTAGCCACAGTAGTTTGACTCGATACAGTTGTACCTTTAGATCCAATATCAGCCAAACCACTCGAGGAATTTACGGTTGCTGTCCCAGAAATTTTATTGAATGTCGGAGTTCCGCCGGATGTGAGTGTTGTCGTTTTCCCGGATACCCAATATACAGTCTGTTCGTAGGAGTAACCGGGTAATGAACTACCTCCGGCGGCCGGGATAACCGTAGGATAGCTGAAAGATCTGATTCTTGGATTGCCATAACCATCTCCATCCGGTTTGATAGAATCCGCATTTTGTTTATGAGTTGCGGTAGCTGTTTTCTTGGGATCAGAACCGAAAGATTCGGATTGGGTCCATGTAATAGTACCGCTTGGCTGTGTCGATCCGGTATTTGCTCCATAACTGACAGTATCACTCGCGGCGGTCCATGTTCCGGAACCTGAATTTTCTGAGGTATAAGCTACGTTTGTTTGTGACCCCTCCACATAGATACGGTTTCCCGCATTACTGTAACTGTACTGTCTCTTATACGAGGTCACTGTGAATTTCCGTGAACCTCCCGCCGCGGATATGGTAGCTGTCGCAGGAGTCACGGAGAAAGTGTATTCCCAGTCAAGACGCTCTATATGGTCTTCGGGAACAAGCTGGTCGGCCGCATAGGTGTAACCCTTCTTTATATGCAACCCGGCCGATTCAATCTGACTTCTTGTAGGGCACATCATCGTATCTCCCGTGAAAGAGCCGGGTTTGAGTGTGTTGCAGAAGTCCTTTGTCGCTATTCTGAAATATTGTGCCATCTTGTTATTTGTTCTTGTTTTGATCCATGCATTATAGTGTAATTATGCCGCCATTTTTCCTCCCCACTGATTAGCCATCGCATCCGCTATCCCAGGAAAGGTCTTGCTTCTCAGTTTTCTCCTCTCTTCCGCCGACACGCCCGAGAAGAATATATCAGTGAACCATTTAGGAGATTTATTACCACTCTTTGCTATATAAACCTCACCTTTCCCCACTATATTTGTCGGTATCAGGAGAGGCAGGTTCTTCAACCACAGACAGGTCTTTTTACTGGCTTCATGACCGAACTGCCAGGGTTCTATTATCTGGTCGGGCTTTCTCCATCGGCTGCTCATGATACCTACCGGATTTTCTATAGCCAGTCTACTCACTCCAATCCTTGAAACATCCATAAAGAACTGAACAGCATCTTCACGGTCTTTGGCTCTGTCGGGGAACTTCGGATGGGGTCTTCTCTGTTCTGTCGGAAGGTTCTCATCGTCGGGGTGATAATACCATCTTGCACCCGAGACAGCAAGAAAAGTGCAGGGTGGATGGGCTATGACCAAATCCCAGTTACTATCAAGAAAATGTTTAGTGCCATTCTCTAAAGTTCCCCCACGATTGGCGATTACATCAAACATATCCCCCTTGAAATGATATTCGGGATGACCACCGCTGCAATCCTGAAGGTCGCAACTGAAAGCGTTATGGCCCAGTTTTCTGAAAGCCAGACAAACGGCCTGACTCTCTTCACATGCTACCAAGACATTCATAAGGATTAAAAGATTATCTGCATTAAGATACGATCCGAATAACATCTGATTCCGATATGCTCCACTGTCTGCCCCGTCTCTTCAAACAGCTGGAATTTATAGAACCTGATGAAGCTTGTGATGCCAGTATAGAAATTCTTCCCGGCAAAACTCAAGGGATAAATCATCGGGTATCCTCCGACTTGTTGTGGCTGGAAGGCTCCTATTCCTACTCCACTTATTAAGGCCATATCAGCGTCAAAAATGATCGGTTTGTTTGGATCATAGTCGAAGTCCCTGACAAAGAACATCCTGACCTCCTTCTCGCTGATTTCCTTTATTCTGAACTGTGCCATTCCAGAGGTGTTCTCATCTAATGTTGCCTGTACCCGTGATTCCATTTCTTTAATGCTCATATTGGTGTTCAGAATCTCACCGTTTGCTATAAAATAGTTCTTCATAATGATTTAGTTTTAGTTTTTTGTGATGTGATTGTTAATGTGATATCCCATTCTTTTTTCAGATAAGAGACAAGACCGGAATAGGAGTCAATACGTCTCCTTTCTCTATGCATGATTGATAAAGCCTCTTGAAGTGTAAGATTAATACAGAGACCGGTTTTAAAAGCGTCTCCATATTTCTGTCGGAGCGCTTCTATGTCTCTTTGGTATTTTTCAGGGATCGGTTCGTGTGGTACCGCTTTTTTGACAACGTCAGATGCAGTACGGGGGTTCTGACGACCGGTGCCCGGAGAATCCGTCTCCAGGCCCAGTATCCTGTTTATTAAATTACCGAACATACCCTTTCAATCAATTTCCTGTTCATCCTCGAATGTTATGTGCATCATGATCTTGTCCTTGTAGCATCTGACCCCCATCTGCCGTATCTCCTGGTATTCCCTTGTATACAAGTATAGCCTGTAAAAATCGATAAAACTTTGCATGTCGGTAAACCAGTGGCCGTTGTAGTCGTTGTAGCGGAGGTCCAGAAGGGGGTATCCTCCGGCCTCCTTGCTGCGGAAACAGTTCATGCTGAATCCGGTAATCAGGTTCATGTCCGTATCGAAAATGGAGTCCGCATCATGCTCTTCCAGTGGAAAGTCACGATAGAACACCATCTTTACCATGTTCCCGGTCAGCTTAAGGATATGGAAGGTGACAAGCTCCGAATCCTTGTCATACAGACTTATTTCCACTTTCCTTTCAATCTCCTCAATATCCATATCCGTATAAAGGATGGCATTATGTACTATAAAAGAATTGTACTTTGTCATAAATATTACTTTTTAAAGGTTTATAAATAGTTTTTGGTACTGTATCTCCCCACCGGTCTGTTACGGGGTCCTGCCGGAGGGAAGGCGTTTCTGCTGCCATTGCTTTTACCCGGCACAGCAGTATCGGGGGACCGGCTCCTGTGAATACAGGTCCGGATATCCTTTCTACATTCTGTATCAACATTTTAATTGTTATTTTTAACAGGTTATTATATTCCATCATTTATTAGGCGGCAGGATGATTTTAACCGCGTTTTTAAGGCTTTCGGGTGCCATCCTTCCGCCTTTTTCATTTCAAGTATCAGGCTCTGGCCGCTTTGGAACGGCAAAAACGCGGTTTTAAAGTTGGGAGAAAAAATAGGAAGAGCGCCGTTGACCATATTCAGATCTCGGACACCCTTCTTCATTGTGTGAGTATTTGTTTCTTCATTGATAAGGCTTTGGGAGGATGCTGGACGTTGGGCAATTATACCTTACTATATATAGCATTCCAAACATGAAAAACGCGCGTCATTTCCTGCCATGCCCTAATCAGTGTATAAGTTCTTTTCAGTTTTCATTCAACATAGGAAGGATGGCAGGGCAGTGGCCGGTTCTGTCATCCTTTCTTCATTGGTATCAGAATGGCGGGCTGAAAGCTGGAGATTCTTATACGTGTGAATGTTAAATCAATGTACAACTAAAAACTCTAATAAAATGATGACTGAAAAATTAGAACCAGATGAAAAAATTATCGCTTCCCTTAACGCCAGCCTTGAGAAATGCTGGAATGATGCGGAAAGTCCGTTGCCGTACATACCTCTTGTCGTGCCCCCCATAGAAGTGCCGGAATTCAACCTTTTCGGCAGCGGGAAGGAATGGCATACGGAGAGGGAGGATGGATACACGGCATTTGCAACACCCAAGGATACACAGCCGGCAGAGGAGGCGGATGAACTTGACTTTATAATGGGAAAATCCCTGAACAGTATGATGATGGAAGAAAAACGTAAACCCGTGCCGGAGATATTATGGGGAGGTGACGGGAATGGCAACGCCCTATGGTTCGAGAACGAGTTCGCCATCCTTTTCGGGCGGACAAATACGGGCAAGAGCCTTTATGCGGTCCAGATAGCGGAGCATATAAGCGGGCGACTGGGGAGAACCGTATTGTATCTCGACCTTGAACTCTCCATGAAGCAGTTCCAGGAGAGATATACCTCAAGGGACGGTGAACTGCATATTTGGCCCGATAATCTCCACCGCCCGGATTTAAGCATGGTCGGAGACGGCCTCTATGATTCGGGCAGGTTCCTGCCGTTGATAAGGAGGATGATGGCAAAGGTGAACGCGAGGGTGTTGATTCTTGACAACCTCACCTTTCTTGTCAACAACGGGGGGATGAAGGCCGAGGATGTGAAACCGATCTGCCAGGAGTTCTGTAACTGGGCGAAGGAGGGCTACTCTATCCTTGTAGTCAACCATACCCCGAAGATCCAGCCGTTCACACCCCTTGACATCAACCACTGCCTGGGCTCAAGCATGCTCACCAACTTCGTTCAGTCGGTCTTCGCCATAGGTACTGACAGCAGCAATCCCTCGACGGGCAGATACGTGAAGCAGCTCAAGAGCAGGAACGGCAGGATAGTATGGGAGGGGAACCATGTGATACCTTATGTGATTGACAAGACGCTCGACCCCACCATGCTCCGTTTCATACAGCCCGCACAGCTTCACCAGACCGGAATGGACACCCAAATTCCTATCCAGACAGCCAGGGAGTGTGACCTTTTGAAGGATGCAGACAATATGCAGCTCGAACAGATCAGGAAATTGCACGGGCAGGGTATGTCGAACAGAAAGATAGCCGGGGAACTGAACCTCTCACCCACCACTGTAGGGAAAAGGCTGAAGGAGATGGATATTGAGGATGGGGAGTAGTGGAAGTGAAGGGATTGGCTTTTGAGGGCCAATCCTTCACCCATGAAATCCCTGAAAGAACTCTGCCTTTACTCTTCTCTGTCGGGGCATTGTACTATAAGCCTGAGGCTGGTTGAATGATTTTTGTCTTACCCTAGGCCTGATTGAATACGGGTGTCCATCACTGATTACCACTGTCCAATATAAAAATAAATGGACACCAATGATTTAGCCGGTCATCCATAATATCCATCAATGTCCACTACTGTCCACGGTGTCCATTACCGTCCACTATAAAAATAAATGGACACCACTATCCATTTTTTCTTTTTTGGGTTATTCCTTTATCCAATTCATATGGTATCCTATATATAATGACTAATAATGGAATATTACAAGGAAATAACCCAAAGAAAGAGAGAGAAAATGAGTTTTTTTCTTTCTTTTGGGTCATTCTTTTGTCAGATTCATATGGTATCCAATATTATAATACCTGACAGAACAGAATATAAGGATGAATGACCCAAGAAAAAAAGATACAAGTGTCCATCTTTTATATTGTGGACAGTGGTGATCAGTGATGGACACCGTGGACAGTTGTTGGACACTTTAAATATCTAACATATAAACCGATAATCTGACATAGTGGGGTGTTCGCTTCCCAAACAGCGAACGCCTCCACACATCAACAACTTAAAAACGAGTAGAAATGAACGATATAGATTTTTATACAAGCAAGAGCAACACACTTCCGGCAAAAAGGATGAGTCTGGATTATGCCCTCCGTCAGATTCAGGAGGGTGAATACAGGGAATACGCGGACAAGGTCAGGAACGCCAGGACCAGGGAGGAAATGGACCGGGCTAAATTCGACGCTCCCGGATTTTCATTCTCAGGCATATTCGAGAGACGCGGGAAAGAGAGGCTGATAAGGCATAGCGGTATCATGGCCATCGACATAGACCATCTGGACGGGGACGTGTTTTCAGAGAAGGAACGGCTGATGAAGAACCCTTATGTATACTCGGTCTTCCTCTCAATATCCGGAAAAGGCCTGAAAGTGCTGGTCAAGGTTCCGGAAAGTCTTGACGCAGAAAGCCATAAACTATACTACAGGGCCATAGCGGAGGATTTTGGTGTGGAAGAGGATAGAAGAGCTCAGGATGTGGCAAGATATACGAACGTCACCTATGATCCTGACCTCCATCTCAACTCCGGAGCACTTGTATGGAATAAACCGGTTGAGGTGGTAGCAGTGGAAGAAGAAGCGTCAACAGCCAACTACACAACCCCGATAACCGATATGGACGAGAGGCTCAGGATCATACTCTCATGGACGGAAGGGGGATTCAGGAGAGGCAACCGTAACGGGTATGTCTATGATACGGCCTGCAATCTCTGTGAATACGGTATCGGGAGAGACGAGGCACTTGACATCCTTCTCCCTTACGCCTCCTCCGACTTTACGCCCGGTGAGATCAGGTATACGGTCGGCAATGCATACAGGAATAAAAGGTTCGGGAGTAAGACACTGAGAAGGGAAGGGTCGAATGAAAGGTTGAGGGTGTTATTCTCCAAGGTAAAAAATATCCCTTCATTTTATCATCTTCCAAATCCGACAATGGAATACCGCCCGGACATGAGGATGGTGATTGTGGATGATGATGGCGTGGCTGAAGGGATGACAAGGCTTTTTCCCGGTTTCCAATGGTTCTCGACGGGCGGAAAGGTATTGTCGGAGGAATTGATGGCAGGTATTCCAAGGCATCTACGCATCCTGGTCTGTCCACGCCTTAACAGTCAATGGTCTTATGAGTGGAAGGCAGAGATAGAGATGCTGCAATGGAAAGGTTATAATCTGCATGTCTGGGAATGGTGGAAGGAGTTTGAGCCTGGGATAGATGATTATACGGAAGGCTGCTCTGTGTATGATGTGATATGCAGGAGATAGATAGGATAATGGAAGAGATGAGTTTATAGCTTGCTTCTTCTTATTTTTTAATTCTAACACTTCAAAAATAGAATGCTTTCTTATTTTGTTCTGAATAATATTATACATAGAATGTAACAAAATAGAAAATTCAAAGATTGAGTACCCGTAAATGAGACTTTTTTATCTTGAACAAAAAGATTTGTTTTCCTCTACAAAATAAAAATGTATATTTGCATATCTGTCATATTCTTAATCAAGACAAGTATGGATATAAGAAATAACATATTCACAGATATTCCTGGGAGGAATATCAATAATATATTTACTGATATAATGCAAGCCATAGAGATAAATTTTGGGCCTAAAGATTATACATTTAGATTTTGCGGAATAATACTTTCAGATGAGGCACCTAATATTTATTTCCCTTCTGGATTTTCAAAAAAAGATATTCAAATACGTATCACTCACAACTGCGAATACAATTTAAAACATGCTGTATATCAAGTCGCTCATGAAGCAGTACATCTTTTATCACCAGGTTTAAAAGGGACATCAACTTATTTGGAGGAGGGGCTTGCAACCTTTTTTGCTCATCTCTACACCAACAAGAAATATGGAGAAATACACATTGGAGATAAAAAATACGCTTTAGCGGCAGATATGGCGAAGACATTATTGGTGAATAATATTTCAGGAATTAAACAAATGCGCGAGAAAGAGCCCAATCTTTCACAGATAACTTCTCAAATGCTTGTGGAGTATTACCCATCACTACCTATAGAACTATTTGAGGCACTGACAACCAATTTTCAAGAGAAATTACCATTTATGGATTTATATTACATTTAGAATATTCTTATTACTCATAAATAGAAAGAGTTAACATCTGAGTTCCGTATTCTGAGGGTTTATAGTAGATGACCAAGATACCGACAGGGTGGGCATTACATTCTATCCGGTTGACCTCTGCCCCGAGAGCATGACAATCTCCACGCATATCCTCATCTTCGAGGGGGCGGGCAATATCCTTTTCAGAGGCTCCACCCGCTTCACCCTTCTGGATACGGAAAGCAAGTACAACACCGTAACGAATTTCAGGAGGATGGATTTCGGACTGTCCAGAAAGTGTTTTGATGAGGCGGGGTTCGGCACATTCGTAAAGAGGATAGGCAGGCTGATAGACAAACCTTCCTTGATTGTATGCTGGAAGGATATAAACGGTGACGATGACGGCCCGGGAAAATCCGGATATGCGGAACGTTTCAGGAGGTTACTGGTTGCCGAAGGTGTCGATCCCGGGTTGTTCACCGTCACCTATTATGGAGCGACCGACAACAAGAGCACCAACTCATACAGGGATGTTGAACAGATTCTCCTGTGTGGTGACTGGAACCTTCCGAACACCGAATCGGCAAAGATCCGGAGGGCCTATGGTACCTCCACTGACCCGCACAGTCAGAAGGACTGGTATTTCTCACAGCTCATAACGAGGATAGGCATCAGGAAGCATATCGAGGGTGAGGTATATACGGTCTGGCATACTGATGATTTTGATGAAAGGTTCATAGAGAGAATGGACGCCTACTTCAATGAGAACAGGGTCATAGGCAAGGCTTCCGTTTCTCATAATGACTGGGAAAAGAGGCTGGAGGGGATGAAGATCAGGAGCAACATTAAAGAGGAGATCAGACTGTTGGCCAGGTATGACAAGGATATGCAGAGGGCTATAACCATGGATAGTGAATATACGAAGGAGGTTACTTTCTGTTATCTGGAGATGATTGGTATAAAAAGAGGCAAAAGAGAAAGGGGAAGATATAAAGCCCTGATTGATGTTCTGAAGACTATGGGAATAAATCTGGTGATAGCATAGTATATTCCGGATTCCTTTTTTACAGTGAAGGAGCTAAGATAAGATTTATTGTGACACCCCCTATTTTTTGATGGACATTCTAATATATATAGAGAAGTAAAAAAAAGGGGGTAATATAGTAGATGAAAGGAGTATAGAATAGAGAGTGAGGAAAGAGACCTGCTTCGCGGTCTACCAAAGTGAGAGGAAAAGAATAAACAAAACAAAAAACATCCTTCTTCTCTCTCACTCTGGAAGGGTACGAAGTAGCCTCTCTCTTCAATCTTTCATCAACCGTTTCCATAGCTCCTTTACTGAAAAATAGTGGTTCTTCCTGAGAGACGAAGATACTGAGAGGACCGGCTTTCTTCCAAAGTAAAGCCTGGTCGGTCTCTTGGGGAGGTTCACGATACAATAAAGCAAATAACAATCTAAAATACAATAACGATATGATAAACAAAACAATCAGCTACTACTTTAATTCAAGTGATTCAAGAAGCAGGATCTATTATAACTTCGACCATATCCTTGAACTTATAGCATCCGACACTAAACTTTCCAAGCAGACAGACATGGTTAGAAAACAGACAACAGAGAAGGCTTACAAGGAAGAGAAACACAGACTCCCCATGATAGCACCTTCCGGAATATTCGACTATAGGAACGATGACCCGACCAGCCTGCGCCAGTATTCCAATCTTCTTGTGCTTGACTTTGACGATTTCGGGTCACATGGGGCTGCGAGGGAGTTCAAGGAAAGACTCATTCAATATGCCGACCCTCTCCATCTTTACGCGGTATGGTTCTCCCCAAGCAACCAAGGTGTGAAGGCGGCTATGGTTCACGACAACACCGACCCGGGGCATCATTACAACCTTTTCCGGCAGGTGAAGCAAAGGTTATATCCAGGGACTGATGAATTCGATAAGAGTTGTCATAATCTCAGCCGCACGTTCTTCCTGAGTTATGATCCTGAAGTCTATGTCAACCCGGAGAAAGACACGTTGATTCCCTATCACTTTGAATATGACCCATCCATTCCCGAACCGGCAGTGAAGAGTTATAATAAGGGTTGTTCAGGCGGTTGTTTTATCCACACGCCGGAAGAGATTGAGAGGAATACAGGTTTTCAGAGGTTATGGAAGGACAGTACGCTTATTAACTACGTAGATAGGAAGTGGAGAAAAGAGTATCCGGACAGTTATGAAGATGGAAATAGGCACAGATCCATCCTCTCACGGGCAAAATGGTTATGTCGGTACGGTGTCTTATACGATGCTGCCTTGAACTATCTCATCGGTACATTCGGCAGGCATGGTATCTCTGAGGATGACATTGAAGGGATGGCAATCAACAACTATAATGCCAACCGTGAAAGCTTTGGTGTCTCACGGATGGAACTGTATAGCAAGAAGGAGCAGGGAATAGTGTATAGGAATCAGATGTTGAGGGAGAATACGCCGTTTCAGTAAGAGTCAAGGTAGTGTACAAGAGGTAAGTTTTGACAGCTTGCCTCTTGTTTTTTCTCATAATTCATCTCTTCCGTCTTGAATATTCCATCATAATCCTTACCTTTGTATTTGTTGTACCCGGCGGTGAGGTTTTGCCTTACGCAGGGTTTGGTCTTAAACGGTAAAAAAGAGGAGTCAATGGGAACAGAAGGTATACAGGACAGATATGTAAATCCATATACGGACTTTGGATTCAAGCTGCTTTTCGGTACGGCTATGAACAAGGAGCTTTTGATCAGCTTCCTCAATGCCCTATTGTTCGGTGAGGAGGTGATTAAGGATGTGACCTATCTCAACGCGGAGCATCTTGGAACTCAGGAGTATGACCGCCGCGCCGTATTCAATGTATATTGTGAGAACGAGAAGGGTGAGAAATTCCTTGTCGAGATGCAGCGTGGCGAGCAGCAGTTCTTTAAGGACCGCAGCGTTTTCTACTCCACCTTCCCTATCCGTGAGCAGGCAAGGCGCGGTGAGTGGGATTATGAACTGAAGGCTGTCTATGTGGTCGGTATCCTGAATTTCTCCTTTGATCCGTCTGATACCGGGTATTTCCATCATGAGGTTAAACTTGTCGATCTCTACACAAAGAAAGTCTTTTATGACAAGCTTACCTTCGTTTACCTTGAGATGCCGAAGTTCAATAAGACCGAGGATGAGCTTAAGACGATGTTTGATAAATGGTTGTTTGTTCTCCGTAACCTCTCCTCGCTTCTTGAACGTCCCAGATCCTTGCAGAACAGGGTGTTTGACCGCCTCTTTGAAGCTGCCGAGATAGCGAAATTCACCAAGACCGAGCTGAGTGAGTATTGGGACAGCCTCAAGAATTTCAGGGATTGGTATAGTGTTATATCAACGGCCGAGAAGAAAGGCAGGGAAGAAGGACTGAAAGAAGCCAACTTGAATAACGCCCGTAACCTGAAGAAACTTGGTGTTGCTGTCGATATCATATCCCAGGCTACAGGATTGACACCGGAAGAGGTGGAGCAAATTCCAACCTGATCCGTTGTGTTATACCGGAAAAAATAATCCCGTCCTACCTTATTGGCAAGACGGGAATTGTCAAGTAAACATTATGCCCCAATAAGGTTTCTATAGGGGCTTCACTTTTCCCTTTAGCCCCCACGGAAGCCTATATTTGATTCTTCTTTCATACCCTCGCTTAACGAAAATAGTTTTCAGACTGTTGCTTTGCCAAAAGGCATATTTCCCGATACTGCTTATTGAAGGCGGTATATAAATACGGGCAAGTCCAGAACAGTATTGAAAAGTCAGATTATCTATCCTCGTAACTCCATCCGGTATGATTATCTCCTCTATCTCAGCATTTATCGCGAAAGCACCTGCACCTATGTTTTTCAGGCCAGCCGGCAAATCCATTTTTTTCAGTCGGCATCTGTTGAAAGCCCACTCCCCAATGTTTTCTATATACTCGGAGAAGTGTATGGCCTTTAGGTTTTCACACCCAAAGAAAGCGAGGCTGCCTATGGAATTGACCTGTGAAGTGGACATATCTACTGATTCTATTATGGTACAATTAAGGAAAGCGCCGTTCTTAATATGGACTGTTTCCGGTATTACTTTGTAATCACTGACGGTACACGACCTTCCATCGGCCAGTATCAGTGCTCCTGTCGGTTCAATCACATACACCACTCCATATAGCAAGAGGTGCTTTTCAATTTCTTTTTTTAATAGTGAACACATAAGCATGATATTTATATTGGTTATTATAGAGAAGTCTTCCAACCGGATTCCCATGCACCTTATTCCTCTCAGTCGGTTCAGTCATGGTCGGATTGGAAGACTCTGTACACTAATACCTTTTCATATGGGATAAAGTATCCAAATTGTATATACTTACATAATCAAAATCAAAGCAGACCACCCAAAGGTTATTCCCGGGAAAAGCCATATTCAGTTTTCTGTTAACAAAATCCAGCACGTCATGGGAATAGCTGTAGTTGTCTGGATCTAAAAGTCCCCGATAGGAATGGGAATAGTCTGTGTGAGGAAACATAAACTTATGCAAAGTAGCACCTTGTGTACCTTTTGGGTAAATGGAATTTCCTCCATTATCATAAAAATCACTGGCATGCCGATAGTAAACGGCACCGTCATATTCTACTATATTTTCAAATGGTTCAAAGAATTTACTCATAAATTGTTTTTCCTGCCCGTCGCTAAGTAGACGGTAATTCGCATACTTATCCCATCCGGTTAAAAGGGAGGAGCAGGTAAAATAACCCAGCTTGAATTTGTCATAGAAAAAATACTTGCGTACCACTTTTATGATTTGGGTTGTCATATGATAGACGTATCTGCTTTCATTGTATGGGAGATGCAGCTTATTGCTGATTTCCTCTAATAAATCCATATTCCCAACTCTTTTCAGAAAACATGGATCCAAATTCTCTATTTTACTATTTTCCATATTAAAAAAATTAATTAAACATATTATAGTCGCTCCCCACGAAATTGTCAGGAAGGGTCTTACGGTCGAGTTCAAGCATCTTCACTACGGAATCCTTCAGGTAGATTTTAGGTTTTCTCGGCAGCTTCTGAAGTTCGTCCACCAGATTACGCACATCAGCCTTCCCATAATCCTTCTCACTGGACAGCAGACCGACCATATAGAGGTCGCAGAAGTCCAGTGTCTCCTTAATCACCTGCAACGAAGAGGCCGGATCTATCACCGGTTCGGCACTCACGAAGGTCCGGTAGCCTCTGTCGTGGAGCTCTTTCATGGTCTTTATACGCTCCAGGTTCGGTGACGAGTTTCCTTCCAGCTCGTCATGTCCGGTCAGGGTGAATCCGAAAGCGACATGTTTCTTGTAGAGCTCCTCATCATAACCCTCCTTGGCAGAGAGAAGACCGAAGAATGGCTCCACGAAATCCGCGCGTTTGGTCAGCAGCCTCACGTTCACGCCGTTTTCCATACATATCCTCACAGCCTTGGCGGTCAGTCCCATCGTCTCGGGAAGCAGCGGGTCGGTAGTGAAACTGAAGAACAGTCCGTGCTTCATCAGCTCGGGAAGATTCCTGAGCATTTCCTTCCTGAACCGGTTTATAGCGTCCTCCTCGTCCTTAAAGCCTTTCTGAAGGGTAGGAACGGAGGTATAGATTTTGGCGTTCCTTCCTTTTTGCAGGTAACAATAGGAGCACTGGTTGCTGCATCCGTTATAGAAATTGCAGGCCCATTCACTATATTCCTCAGCTTTTCCCGAAGGTTGGTAAATGGCTTTACCGTGATATTTGTCATTCTTCTTCTTTGCGGGAACAGCCTCACTTACAGTAGCCTCCTCCTTCTCTCCGGACAAGTCATCGAATTCCTCTTCAGCCTCACAAGCTTTCTTCTCATAATCGGCCTTCAAGGTCTCGTCTTCAATATCCTTGCTGAACTTGTCCCAGAATCCCTTCAACAGTCTGACCTTCTCATCATTACCCTTCTCACCTGCAGCATTCTCTGCATCGGTTCTGTCCAGGGTGGTGAAGAACAGGACCAGCAGGTTCACCACGGCTTCCTTCATGCTGTCGCCGCACGCGTTATAGACCTCGATGAACATATTGATCGACGCGCTGTTCCTTACCATCTTCGGGATATCACGCCAGCAGACCCTGAAGGCATGAAGGATACGCTCGCCACGGTCTATGTTCTCCTCCACACCTTTCAATACCATGGGGAGTCCCTTGTCGGGGGCTTCCATATACTCCGACAGCATTTTTTTCTTATAGGTGTCGGAAAGGTTAAGGATGGTGTACGCGTATTTCTCACCCAGCTTCAGTTCCTCCTGCCACTTGACGGCGGTGGTGAGATTGCTTTTTTCATAACCTGTCTGGGCAGCTATGTAACGTGAGCAGTCCTTCGAGTCCCAGTTACGGTTGTTGGTATTCCTAATACGTATCCAGTCGTCTATAGGAAGGTCACTCTCCACGTGTCTGAACTTCAGGGGGTGTTTGTAGGTTTCATCCTCTGAAAGTAATTCTGTGTGTGCCTGCGCCCTGTGGACTCCATCCGCAACAAGGATGGTGGCGGGAACTTCGGGAGAGTCTCTGGTGTATTTCTTTTCTCCGTCGTTGAAGCCGGTCAGTTCACGTTCCGGATAAGCTTCAAAATATTCCGCTCCAAAGAATATGGAAACGGGTTCTATACAGCCGTACTTTTTCAGGCTGCTTTTCAGTTTTTTCAGGTGGGGCCTGTTGATCATCCTTCCGAAATCCTTATCGACAACCAGTATGAATCCGGCCGTCCGGAGTTCCTCGAGTGTTACGGTTCTTTCATCCTCTATCTTTTTCAGGATCTGCTCCATCTTGTCCATAGTCTTTTCTGTAGGTATATTTTTCTTCTCCATGTTTCAGTTAAAATTTAATTGTTTGATAATATAGGGTGGTACTGGTGAGGATACCACCCCGTTTGTTTTCACTTTTTAGAAATGCATTTGCCACTTCTCCTCATGTTCCTCGTGCTTCCAGAATATTCCGGAATCAAGTGCTATATAGGTTCCCCACGAACCGAGCGAGATGAATACATCCGGATCGCCGGTCAAAGCCCGGAAGCAGTCGGAAAGATTGTTGTTCAGGGCATCGTAGGGGGCTCTCTTGTTGTCCATCCTCGATACATAGTTCAACAGACTGATCTTGTCATATAGGGATGGTTCATAGCCATAACGGACCCGGAACATCTCCTTCCAGTCAAGTCTGAAGAGTCTGTTCCCACCGTAGAAGGAAAGCAACGTATGGTATCCGTTACCGTAATAATGTCTGGTTCTGCAAAAGTCATATGCTCCGACAGTGTAAGATGATCCGCTGCCACAGGTGTTCATCATATGAAAGGCAAAATCACCGCCGCTCCTGGCCTCGTTGTAAAAAGTAAGAAGGGTTGACAGCCACTCCGGAAAAAATACTTCCAGATCGTCTGCAAGGCCGGGGTTTAATCGGGAAGCCACCGGCAGACTTTTAATAATATTCATAATTCAATATTTTATAATGTTATTTACTCTGTCCAAGTTATAGATGTCAATATAATCCAGCCCCAATGCTTTTACCCAAAGGTTCATATCTGGAAAAGTATTCTTGAGTATGAGTGCGGTGTGGTCAACCGCATCATGGCTGTAACTGTATCTGTCCGGATCGAAAAGAGGCGCATAGTTCTCTTCATATGGGGATTGCATGGCATGGAACTGCGGCCATGGAGCGTGGAACTGGAAGACAACACCCACCGGATTAAGAATACCGGTTTGGGAATGCATATAAGCCCGGAATTCCACCTGGGGACTGCCCATACTTTTCACATAGTTCTCCGATACGATATGGATGGCATCGGTCTCGTGTAATCTATTACGGTAAGCGTTACATACTGTGATTATAAGTTGCATCATATCAGCAACATATTCCTCTTGGTCTGATGTCAGACCTAAATTTATTTTTGTCATTCTATTTAAAAATTTAAAAGTTAAAAAAGGAGCACTTCGGTGTATCTCCTCCATGCCCTGTTAATGAACTCATTTATTGGGAAAGAACAGCTCCTTGAATAAGCGGACCGCTTCCATAAGAGCTTTCAACCCGGAAACTATCTGGTTGAACATGAATGTATTCACGACTTTTTCCGGTATCTTCCCATTTGTTCCACCGATTTTCCAGCAGGATGTACCGTTCTGGATCTCATAATACCATTCTCCCTGGGACGAAGCCTGAGGAGCCTTTCTTACTGCCGGTTCCTGCCTGGTGGTTGTCTGAGGTACATTGGGGAGTTCCCGAGCCTCACCGGACGGAGGAGCAACCTCGATGTATTCGTTTTCAACTTTATACTTTCCTTGGTTATAGTCATCGATGATCCGTTTCAATTGTTTATGGCTGAGACCGTATTCTTCACAAAACGGTCTGCGCTCAGCTTTCGTTTTCAGCTGGGCTAATTCTAAAATTGGTAATTTCATGTCTATTTTTTTAAGATTATCCACCATTACTTTTGAATGGTGTATTTTTATATCCTGCAACAATATCCTTGTTACAATCATTAGGCAACACTGATCCCGGACTTACAAATGTACCGGGAGGAGTATTGGAGAGCATTGCCGGACTCCCCGTTAAAGAGTCGCGGCCATAAAGTGCAGACTCATACGCCTGCACATATTATATATTGTACAAAAATTCAAAGAGCGTGCCGAAGCTTTAAGCGGCGGCAAATGTAAATAGTATTTTTTGAGACATAAAGTCTTTTCAATTACATAAATCACTAATATACAGTATGGTACATGTGAGGTACAGCATTTTTGTAAGAGAAGGGAGGGAATACGGAATTTAGCGGTTTTTATTTCCACTAAGGATAAAACTTGGTAAGATTGGCACGGATGTTGTGGAAGTGTACATGATACAATGAAAAATATAACATAAATAGAGTAACAATGAAAACAGACATTTTAAATCAGTACCAAAAGATTATGGACAGGGCAATCCGTTTGGCCGACATCAATAATCCGGAGAGTAGGGACATAGAAAGAGTCATGAATGCGGAAGGATTGTATGAGCAGTTGAAGGATATCAACTGGTTTGATTTGTTGCAGGAAATGAGCGAGAACTCCGAGTACTATTCTTTCAAGGGGTATTTCACGCATTATCAGGAGCAACTCCAGAAGGTTATGGACCAATATCCGGCAGACGTGTTCGACAGGGAGGGTTACGATTTCATGGATGGAGACAATCCGGTCTTCCAATATTACCGTTCCAGGGATGACGCGGATAATTTGGGGATCTTTGTTGCATTGCTCCGGTTGCTCCGGAAAAAAATGACCGAGCTGCAAGGCTGCTTTGAACAGAAGGAGGTTCATATCGCCAGATTGGCGGAGGAGAACTTGGCCTATGCCCATGAATATACAAACTACACCTGGGAAAAAGCCGGGGCTGTCTATGACCGGCTGGTGGAGAAGGGATGCCTTATGGATCAGGAGTGGGGAAGGGAAACTTTCTGTTTCAGGTTGACCGGCAGAAAGAAAGGGAACTTTTTTATCACTGTTTCCCTCCAATGGTGCAAGTCCAATATCCTGCTGTATATGTTTTTGAAAGAGCTGGTGCCGGATGACGGTAAAATCTGGGTAAAGTCAGGCGTCTTCTTTCGTCTCAAGGATGGCTCAATAATCAATCCGGAAACGGCCAAGAGGGAATTGCAACGCATGAAGACAGGAAGCAAAAAAAATAAGGAGCTTGTCAGGTATCTTGTCCATGGGGAAAAATAGTGGCACAAGAGGCGGGAGGGAAGTGGAGATTCCATGTTCCCTCTCTTCCTTATACTATCAGCCTCATACTGCACTGTCTAAGAAAAGATACTCCCGGGCAGCAAACCGGTACCCAGGACGTAGAATCATCAATTGAGAAGGATAAACAAGTCACTCCTTATGCCGCTTCTTATACTCCTCCAGTTCCTCCATGCTTCTGATATTCAGCACCTCCACGAATTTCAGGACCTTTTCATCGCCTTTCATCAGGGATTCGAGCCTGCCCTCCTTCATTATCTCCCCATTGAAAAAGATGTTCCTCAGGCCCAGTTCTGTTATATTGTTCTGGAACATCTGTATCAGTACCGCGTCGTTCCGTTTGAATGCGATGAACCACACGACTGCGGTGATTTTAGCTATTTTGTCCCGTAGCTCCGTATTATCCTTATATTTATCCAGGTCTATCTCATCTATCCTGCCGACGTCCTTGAGTATTTTCACGGCTTCCTCAGTGTCGGGGAGTCTGGTGATGTCTATACCTTTATTCTTCAGCCTGGAGAGTTTCAGCAGCAGATCACCGGCAAAGACGTGGTTGAATACGTCTGCCTTCTGCTTGGGTTTGACTGGAGCGGTCGGAACTGACTTCTGTTCATTTTCATCCGGTTCTGGCTGGACTCCCATATCGAAAATGCCGTCACCTAGCTTCTTCTTGAAAGCATTCGTCACCTTCCTGGACTTGTCCTTGGCGGTCAGGTGGGCGTATATCTTATCCAACATCTGGGTATCTTCATGGCCTGTCGCAATAATTATATCCTCTCTTGGAATGCCCTTGCGACACATGATAGTAGAAAATGTGTGCCGTGCAGAATGGGTGTGAAGCAGTTCATAGAGGGGCTTGGTATATTTGGTACCGTTCTCCTCATAGGTCACAAGTTCGTTAAGGCCTGCTTCCTGGGCTATGACTTTTAACTCACCATTCAATGCGGAACGTCTCTCCTTATAATATTTGATTTCTGCACCGGTATACTTGTCTATGATTTCTTCTGCTAATGGCACTAGAGGAATGATAGCCCTGGCTCCGGTCTTCTGCTGGACGATAGATATTGTACCGTTCTCCTCATCCCTCTCGTTATCACCGTTGAAGAACTTATACATGTCACTGATACGCTGACCAACTAGACACTGAAGTACGAACAAGTCCTTTATCTCCGTTTTCTTTTTGATTTGATTCTCGGTACCGCTCGGTTGGTACTCATAGAGTTGTTTAATCTGCTCTTCTGTCAGTGCTACTTCCTTATTACGCGCCAGTTCCTTGTTGGATTTGTCTTTCACAAGGTCAAAGCTTTCAAGATTACTCTCTTCCCACTTGAAAGGAATGTCAAGTCGTTTGGAAACCTCTCTAAGCACCCCAAAGAATGTACCTTTGATAATATTCTTTATGGTAGAAGCTTTCTTACCTTCCTTATTGTCCTCCTTACCCTCTTCAATCAAGTGTTGCTGGTATTTGGTGAATGTATCCAGGTTCATACTTTCCCAAATGTCGGGTATGGAGTTCTCGTCCAGAAACCGTTTGAACTTGTTGATATTGGATCGGTACTGGATTTTGGAACTATCCACGATATCCTTCTCCTCTACGATCTGTTTCATGATGAAGGTGGCAGGCTTTTCCGTTTTTTTCTTCATAGTATCCTTATAGATATATTGTTTAAGTAGAATGATGGCCCTGCGTTCTATCTCCTCAGGGTGGTCGCAAAGGTACTGCTTGTATTCCGAAAAATAAAGTTTCAGTTTGCCAATCTTTTCATTGACGATGGTATTGTTCTCGTTATCCAGCTCAGTTAACCGGCAACTGATATAAGCCTCCTGTTTCTTTACGTTCCACTGGTCCGGATATACTCTTACTCCAGTAGAAAGTTTTATCTGTTTATTCCTGACGCGTGCTACAAAATAAACGTTCGTCGGCTTTTCGGACTTGGGCTTTCTCAGGTTGAATTTACATCCGATCTCGTTGATGAAAAACTGTGCATTCATAAGGCGGTTCTTTAAGTTCGTTCTTTTTTTACGTTCTTTAATCCCGTTCTTTTAAAGCACTCAGCGACGAAACTGATTAATTTATAGCCCTTTGAAAATATCCTGGAACAAAACTTTTCACTTTCGAACAAATACCGTATATTTGCACGCAATAAATTTTAAACGCATAGCCCTATGTCATTTATTGCTGATAAGATTGTAATGGATGGATTAACTTATGACGACGTACTGTTAATCCCCGCTTATTCTGAAGTCTTGCCCAAAACAGTCGAACTCTCGACTAAGTTTTCACGAAACATTGAGTTAAAAATCCCGTTTGTAACTGCTGCCATGGATACGGTTACCGAAGCGAAGATGGCTATTGCCATTGCCCGCGAAGGTGGTATCGGAGTTATTCATAAGAATATGTCCATTGAGGAGCAGGCACGTCAGGTAGCTATTGTGAAGCGTGCCGAAAACGGTATGATTTATGACCCGGTGACTATCAAGAGAGGTTCTACGGTAGCTGATGCGCTGGCTTTGATGGCTGAATACAAGATTGGTGGTATTCCGGTGGTAGATGATGAAAGATATTTGGTAGGCATTGTTACCAATCGTGACCTTCGTTTTGAGAAAGATATGAATAAGCGTATCGATGAGGTAATGACTAAGGAGAACATCATTACTACCAATCCTACGACGGATATGGAGGCTGTTTCTCAAATTCTGCAAGAACATAGAATCGAGAAGTTGCCGGTAGTAGATAAAGACAACAAATTGGTAGGTCTGATTACCTATAAGGATATTACCAAGGCAAAGGATAAACCTATGGCGTGCAAGGATAGCAAAGGTCGTCTGCGCGTTGCTGCCGGAGTGGGAGTGACGAATGACACTTTGGAGCGCATGCGGGCTTTGGTGGATGCAGGGGCGGATGCCATTGTCATTGATACGGCTCACGGACATTCCAAGGGGGTTATTGAAAAATTGAAAGAAGCCAAGGCTAACTTCCCTCATATTGATATTGTTGTTGGTAATATTGCTACTGGTGAAGCTGCGAAGGCATTGGTCGAGGCTGGTGCTGATGGAGTAAAGGTGGGCATCGGTCCGGGTTCCATCTGCACTACCCGTGTAGTTGCCGGTGTGGGTGTTCCTCAGTTGTCTGCGGTTTATGATGTGGCAAAGGCACTGAAGGGCACGGGTATTCCTTTGATTGCCGATGGCGGTTTGCGTTACTCGGGCGACGTAGTGAAGGCGTTGGCTGCCGGTGGTTACAGCGTGATGATCGGTTCGCTGGTTGCCGGAACGGAAGAGTCTCCGGGCGATACGATTATTTTCAACGGTCGTAAGTTCAAGTCCTATCGGGGTATGGGGTCGCTGGAAGCTATGGAAAATGGTTCCAAGGACCGCTACTTCCAAAGCGGTACCAATGACGTGAAGAAATTGGTTCCGGAGGGCATTGCTGCCCGCGTTCCTTATAAAGGTACTTTGTATGAAGTGATTTATCAGTTGGTTGGCGGTCTGCGTGCCGGTATGGGCTATTGCGGTGCAGCCAATATAGAGAAACTGCACGATGCCAAGTTTACCCGCATTACTAATGCAGGTGTACTGGAAAGTCATCCGCACGATGTGTCTATAACCAGTGAGGCACCGAACTATAGCCGTCCTGAGTAAGATAATAACAAAATAATAGTGAATGCCCGGAGAGAGATTGCCGCTTTCCGGGCATTTTGTTTATATTTGCAGCCGTATAAAAAGAACGGATGGTGCTTATGGTTAGATTGTTTTGGGTGTTTTTCTTCCTCGGGTTCGGATTGGCTGTTTCGGCCCAGGACGATCCGGTACTGATGCGTATCAATGGAAAGGAGGTCCTCCGTTCTGAATTCGAACGTAGCTATAATAAGGGCGGTACCTCTGTCGGTGCAGGCCGGAAGGCATTGGATGCATATGTGAATAAGTTTATAGACTTCAGGCTGAAAATAGAGGCTGCCGAAGTTGTGGGATTGGATACTTCCCGTGTCTTCCAGAAGGAGCAGGATGAGTATCGCCGCTGTCTGATTAAATCATACTTGACAGATGAGGAGACGGCAGAGCAGGAGGCACGGCAGTATTATGACAAGATGAAATCCGGCCGGCGTGCGGGCCGGGTATATGTGAAGCATATTTTTAAATATCTCCCCCAGAATATTTCCGGTCATACCTTGCGTGAGATGGAGTCCAGGATGGATTCTATCTACAGGGCTCTTGCAAAGGAAGGGGGAGCTGTGCCGTCTTTCGATGCTTGCGTCGAGCAATTTTCCGATGAGAAGAAAGCGTTTTGGGTGGGTTGGCTGCAGATGCCGGTGGAGTTTGAGGATATTGTATTCGGGTTGAATGCCGGAGAGATTTCCCGTCCGTTCCTCACTCCTCAAGGCATTCATATCGTGAAAGTACTCGAACAGCAGGAAATCCTTCCTTTTGAGAGGATGAAGGACAAGATAATCCGTTGTCAAACCCGTCGTCATGGAATGGATAAAGGAACGCGGGCTTTTGTGGATAAACTGAAGAAAGAATATCACTATATGCCGGATAAAGCCGGTATCGACGAACTGCTGGCCAAAGGAAGCACTTCCCGTGTATTGTTTACACTGGATGGCAAGGCATACGGTGGAAAAGAGTTTGCCGGATTTGCCGCTGTTTATCCGGCAGGGACGCGCAGACAGTTGGAGGCTTTTACAGTAAAAACGATTCTGGACTATGAAAACTCCCGTCTGGAATTGAAGCATCCCGAATTCTGTGCGTTGGTGCAGGGGTATCGTGACAGCATGTTGCTTGCCGAAATCACTGACCGTGAAGTGGGAAAGAGGAGTGTGGTGGATGAAGCGGGATTGAAAGCATATTTTGAGGCGCACCGTTCGGACTTCCATTGGGACGAACCGCGTTATAAGGGTATTGTGCTGCATTGTACTACCAAGCGGGTGGCGAAGCAAGTACGGAAATTTCTGAAACAGATTCCGGAAGAGGAGTGGATGGATGCCATCCGTCTCACTTTCAATGCCGGCGATACTCCCAAGGTGCGGGCAGAGCAAGGATTATTTGCTCCCGGTGATAATGCATATGTGGATGAATTGGTGTTCAAAGGGAAGAATGCAACCCCGGTTTTGTCATTTCCCTTTACTGCTGTACAAGGTCGTAAGCAGAAGGGACCAGATAGTTGGCAAGAGGTGCGAGAGCCGCTCGTAACCGCTTATCGGAACTATTTGGAAACGCATTGGGTGGCAAAGTTGCGTGCTGCCGGTAAGGTTGAAATTGACCAAGAGGTTTTAAAAACCGTTAATAATCACTGATGCAACCGATTAAAACACTATCTTCGTACCTCAAAACGAAGTAAATATCAGTTGGTGATGCGAACAACCTGCTTTGGGCTTTTAATTTTCCTTCTCTGTGCGGCGTGCAGCGAGCAGCACGACCATAAAGGGCGGACACCGTTAGTGGAGTTGGACGGCAATTTCCTTTACCGGGAAGATTTGCAATCGGTACTTCCTGCCGGTTTGTCCAAAGACGACAGTCTGTTGTTTGCAGAACATTATATCCGTAATTGGGTGGAAGATATTTTGCTGTACGATAAAGCGCAGAGCAATATTCCCAATAACGGTGAGATTGATAAACTTGTGGAGAATTATCGCAAAGCATTGATAATGCATACCTATCAGCAGGCTTTAATACATCAGCGGCTATCAGAGGAGATTTCAGAACAAGACTTGACGGAGTATTACGAGAAGAACCAGGCGCTCTTCAAGGTGGAACGTCCGTTGATGAAAGGCTTGTTCATCAAAGTTCCTTTGACAGCCCCGCAGCTGGGTAATGTTCGTCGCTGGTACAAGACGGAAACCCGTGAGGCGGTGGAACATCTGGAAAAGTACAGTCTGCAGAATGCTGTGAAGTATGAGTATTTTTATGATAAATGGGTGCCGGTATCGGAAGTGCTGGATATGCTGCCCTTGAAGGTTCCTGATGTGGACGAGTATCTGGACAAGAATCGCCATGTAGAGCTGAAGGATACGGCTTTCCATTATTTCCTGAATGTGAGCGATTATCGCCCGATGGGAGAGCAGGAACCCTATGAGTTTGCCCGTGGGCAAGTGAAGGATATGCTGCTGAACGTGAAGCAGGTGGAATTCATGAAGCAAGTGAAGGATGATTTGTACCAACGGGCGGTGAAAAGAGACAAGATTAAATATTATTTAGAATAAGACACCAAGAATGAAACAGTGTATGAACTTTAAGTTTGTAATTTTATTTGCCTTGACGCTATTAGTCGGTTCTACCGTTTATGGACAAGACAACGTGATTGACGAGGTAGTGTGGGTAGTAGGTGACGAGGCTATACTGAAGTCCGAAGTGGAAGAGGCACGTATGAGTGCATTGTATGAAGGACGCAAATTTGACCGTGACCCTTATTGCGTGATACCGGAGGAGATAGCCGTGCAGAAGCTGTATCTTCACCAGGCTGCCCTCGATAGTATCGAAGTATCCGAGAGTGAGGTTATCCAGCGTGTGGACTATATGACGAACATGTACATCGCCAACATCGGTTCGCGCGAGAAAATGGAGGAATACTTCAACAAGACTTCCAGCCAGATTCGTGAAACGCTGCGCGAGAATGCCCGTGAAGGATTGAAGGTTCAGAAGATGCAGCAGAAACTGGTGGGTGAGATTAAGATAACTCCGGCTGAGGTGCGCCGTTACTTCAAGGATTTGCCGCAGGACAGCATTCCTTATATCCCTACCCAGGTGGAGGTGCAGATTATCACTCAGCAGCCCAAGGTTCCTTTGGAGGAAATAGAAGATGTAAAGAGGCGTCTGCGTGAGTATACCGACCGTGTCAATAAGGGCGAAAGCTTTTCCATGTTGGCTCGTCTGTACTCCGAGGACCGTGGCTCGGCCATGCGTGGCGGTGAAATAGAGTTTTCGGGACGCGGTATGCTGGACCCCGCTTATGCCAATGTAGCTTTCAACTTGCAAGACCCCAGCAAGGTTTCCAAGATTGTAGAGTCTGAATATGGTTTCCATATCATTCAGTTGATAGAGAAGCGCGGTGACCGTATTAAAACACGCCACATTCTGTTGAAACCGCATATTCCGGAAGAAGCTCTGGCTGCCGGTTGTGCCCGTTTGGATTCTATTGCCGATGATATCCGCAATAACAAGTTCTCTTTTGAAGAGGCTGCCTCAGTGCTTTCGCAGGATAAGGATACGCGTAACAATCATGGTTTGTTGCCGAATCCCAATACGAACACTTCCCGTTTTGAGATGCAGGAACTTCCCCCTGAAATAGCCAAGGTGGTGGATAAGATGAAAGTGGGCGAAATCTCCGAAGCCTTCACCATGATTCCGCAAAAGACCGGAAAAGAAGAGTGTGTGATTGTGAAACTGAAGAGCCGTACGACGGGACACAAGGCTACCATTGCCGATGACTATCAGAACTTGAAAGAGATTGTGTTGGAGAAACGCCGCGACGAAGTGCTGGACAAGTGGATTCGTGAGAAGCAGAAGCACACATATGTCCGTATCAAGGATAATTGGAAGAATAACTGTACGTTCAAGTATCCGGGCTGGATTAAAGAATAATCCGGAAGAATTTACATAGATTTGTATGCAAAAGAAGAATACAAAAAATCATTTCCTGAACAAGCATAGATACCTCCTGGTAGGTATTCTATGCTTGTTTGGTATCTGTCTGCTGAGTGCGCAGGACAAGAAGAAGAGTACTGGTGCACCAGAGAAGAAGAAAGTGGACTCGATTGAACAGAAAAAGACGGAGACGCCGGAAAAGAAGAAGACGCGCGTCGATTTGTTGTACGCAGATGAGGCGCAGGCGGACAAACAGTTGCGTCCTGATGTGCAGGTACTCATCGGCTCGGTGAGGATGAAGCATGACAGTATGTACATGTTCTGTGACAGTGCGCTGATATTCGAAAAGATAAATTCTGTGGAGGCATTCGGCAATGTGCGTATGGAGCAGGGCGACACCTTGTTTATCTATGGAGACTATCTGTATTATGACGGCATGTCGCAGCTGGCCATGCTGCGTGAGAATGTACGTATGATAAATCGTAATACGGTGCTGACAACCGACAGTTTGAACTATGACCGTCTGTACGATTTGGGCTATTACTTCGAAGGCGGTACGCTGACCGACGAGGATAATGTGCTGACTTCCGAATGGGGAGAATATAGCCCTGCCACCAAGTTGGCTGTCTTCAACCACGACGTGAAGCTGGTCAACCCGAAGTTTGTTTTGACTTCGGATACCTTGAAGTATAGTACAGCTACTAAGATTGCCACAATTTTAGGACCCTCCGACATTGTGAGTGACCAAAATCATATTTATTCCGAACGTGGCGTGTACAATACGACTACTGAGCAGGCAGAACTGCTCGACCGTTCCGTACTGACTAACGAAGGCAAGAAACTGACCGGTGACAGCCTTTTCTACGACCGCATCTTGGGATACGGCGAGGCTTTTGACAATGTACAGATGAATGATACGGTCAACCGGAACATGTTGACTGGCGACTATTGTTTCTACAACGAACTGACCGGAAGCGCCGTTGCCACCAAACGTGCCGTAGCTATCGACTATTCGCAGGGCGACAGTCTGTTTATGCACGGTGATACTTTGCGGCTGATTACCTACCATATGAATACCGATTCCATGTACCGGGAGATGCGTGCCTATCATAAGGTGCGTGCTTATCGCACGGATGTGCAGGCCGTATGCGATTCGTTGGTGTATAATTCCAAGGACTCTTGCATGACGATGTACACCGACCCTATCTTGTGGCACGGGGAACAACAGTTGTTGGGCGAGGAAATTAAAATTTACATGAACGATAGTACCATCGACTGGGCACATATCATCAATCAGGCCCTGACGGTAGAGAAAAAGGACAGTATTCACTATAACCAAGTTTCCGGTAAGGAGATGAAAGCTTTCTTCATAGATGGAGACATGCGTCTGGTGGAGGTAAACGGCAATGTATTGGTGGTGTATTATCCGGTAGAGGAGAAGGACAGTTCGCTGATTATGATGAACTATTCGGAAGGTGGACTTTTGAAAATGTACTTGAAGGAGAGAAGAATGGAGCGCGGAGTCTTTGTTGGAAAGACTACCGGTACAGCCTATCCTTTGGACCAGATTCCACCAGATAAGAGCAGGCTGCCTTCTTTTGTTTGGTTCGACTACATCCGTCCGCTCAACAAGGAGGACATCTTCGAGTGGAGGGCTAAAAAAGCAGGTGAAGTATTGAAGAAAAGTGACCGGAAACCTGTAACTTCGCCAAGGAATATGCATATTAAACGAAATAATAAGTAGCGTCATGGGAATGTTTGCAATGCGGAAGCCTCGTGGCTTCAATCATAGCTATATCTATGTGGATGAGCGGAAAGAGAAGTTGGCGAAGATGGAAGAAAACGCCAAGCGTGACCTGGGTATGCTGCCGGAAAAGGAATTCTCGCCCGAGGATATACGGGGCAAATTCATAGAAGGAACAACTCACTTGAAGCGGCGCAAGGAGAGCGGACGTAAGCCGATGCATTTGGGCATAATCCTTGTTGTCATAGCTGTGCTGATTTATCTGTGGTATGCCATCAGTAACGGAATCATTTAATAATGATTAATCATTAATCTCTAATCATTAAACATTATCATGAGCGATATCATTCATTTGCTGCCCGATTCGGTTGCCAATCAGATTGCTGCCGGAGAGGTGATTCAGCGTCCGGCATCTGTTGTGAAGGAATTGGTGGAAAATGCAATTGATGCCGAAGCAGAGGAAATACATGTGCTGATTACCGATGCGGGCAAGACCTGCATCCAGGTGATTGATGACGGAAAGGGGATGTCCGAAACGGATGCGCGTCTTTCTTTTGAACGCCATGCAACTTCAAAGATACGCGAAGCTGCCGATTTGTTTGCCCTACGCACCATGGGCTTCCGTGGAGAAGCGTTGGCTTCCATTGCTGCGGTAGCTGAAGTGGAGTTGAAAACACGCCTAGCCAGCGAGGAACTGGGGACGCGACTGTTGATTGCCGGCTCTAAAGTCGAGGGCCAGGAAGCCGTTTCCTGCCCTAAGGGAAGCAATTTTTCCATCAAGAACCTATTCTTCAATATTCCTGCCCGGCGTAAATTCCTGAAAGCCAACTCTACGGAGTTGAGCAATATCCTTACGGAATTCGAGCGTATAGCGCTGGTGCATCCTGAGGTAGCCTTCTATCTGTATAGTAATGATACGGAATTGTTCAATCTTCCGGTAATGCCTTTGCGGCAACGCATCATGGCAGTTTTCGGAAAGAAACTGAATCAGCAGTTGCTGTCCGTAGACGTCAATACGACGATGATAAAGATTTCCGGTTTTGTTGCCAAGCCGGAAACCTCGCGCAAGAAAGGAGCGCACCAATACTTTTTTGTGAACGGGCGTTATATGCGTCACCCCTATTTCCACAAAGCGGTGATGGACGCTTATGAGCAGCTGATTCCTGCCGGTGAGCAAATCTCCTACTTTATTTATTTCGAGGTAGACCCTGCCAATATCGATGTGAACATCCATCCGACGAAGACGGAGATTAAGTTCGAGAATGAGCAGGCTATCTGGCAGATTCTGTCGGCTGCGGTCAAGGAATCCTTAGGCAAGTTTAGCGCTATACCTACTATCGATTTTGATACCGAGGACATGCCGGATATTCCTGCATTCGAGCAGGCTCGTCCGATAGAGCCTCCGAAGGTACACTATAACACGGATTTCAATCCCTTCAAGACGTCTTCCGCTTCTTCCTATGGAGGCGGTGGCAATTATTCGCGCCCCAAAGTGGAGTGGGAGGGGCTTTATTCCGGTTTGGAAAAAGCCAGCAGGATGAACGAGCCGATGGAGGAAGAGCCTTTTGTAGAGGATACGGTTACCGGTACGGCTCCAAGAGAGGAGGAGAGGGTTCCTTATTTCCAGGAAACGGTTCCTTCCGGGGCAAGCGCCTCTTTCTATGGCAATGAGGCAACGGTAGAGAAAGGAGCGCAACACTTCCAGTTCAAGGGGCGTTTTATTCTGACTTCCGTTAAATCGGGTCTGATGCTGATAGACCAGCACCGGGCGCATGTCCGGGTATTGTTCGACCGCTATATGAGCCAGATTCGACAGAAACAAGGCGTATCCCAGGGGGTATTGTTTCCGGAGATTATCCAGTTGCCGGCTTCGGAAGCTGCCGTACTGGAAAGTATATTGGAAGATTTGTCGGCAGTAGGCTTCGATTTGAGCCCGCTGGGTGGCGGCAGCTATGCCATCAACGGCATACCTTCGGGCATAGAGGGGTTGAACCCGGTAGAATTGGTCCGGAATATGGTACATACTGCTATGGAAAAAGGGAATGACGTTAAGGAAGAGGTGCAGACAATTCTTGCATCGACCTTGGCACGTGCTGCGGCCATCGTCTATGGACAAGTGCTGAGCAACGAGGAAATGTCCAATCTCGTGGACAATCTGTTTGCATGCCCATCCCCGAATTATACTCCGGACGGAAAGACGGTGCTGGCGACCATTAAAGAAGACGACATAGAAAAGCTTTTCTCCAAATAAGGAAGAGTACTTTCTTTTGCATCAAGGCAAAAAAAGTACAAATATTCAGAACCTTTTAGTTCTGTTGGCGTTAATTAGACAGTTTGAATGATAAAGAGTTTAATTAACCACTTAACTATTTTAAGGTATATGAAAAAGATTCTAATGTTACTGGCTTTAGCTGGTGTGTCTTCTGTTGCCATGGCGCAGCAAAAGACTGAAGTTGTGGAAGAATTTGGTGTTATCCAGGTTCAGGATAAATATCAGGTAATCACTAATCCGTTCTGGAGTAATTGGTTTTTCTCTATAGGCGGTGGTGCCGAAGCAACTTTTGGAGATAATGATAAGGCAGGAAGTTTTGGCAAGCGTATCAGTCCGACGCTGAATTTTGCCATCGGCAAATGGTTCACCCCGGGACTGGGAGTACGTCTGCAATATAGCGGCCTTCAGGCAAGAGGATATACATATGATGCAGGTGCTGACTACGTGAAAGGCACTCAGATGGATGACGGCTACTACAAACAGCGTTTCGACTATATGAATCTGCACGGAGATGTGATGTTCAATCTGAATGCGCTGTTTGGAGGATACAACCAGCACCGTGTGTATGAAATCATTCCTTATGTAGGTGCTGGCTTCACTCACAACTACACAAAGCCTCACCGCGAAGCTCTGTCTGTAAACGCGGGTATCATCAATCGCTTCCGTATTTCCAATGCGATAGATATTAACCTGGAGCTGAGCGCAATGGGCGTTGAAGATAAGTTCGATGGCGAAGTTGGCGGCGATCATGGATATGATGGCGTGCTGAGTGCAACGGTAGGGTTGACATACCGTTTCCCCGCCCGTGGATTCCGTCGCCCGATGCCTCAGTTGATTTCTCAGGTAGAGCTGGCTGCCATGCAGGCACAGCTTGCAGAGATGGGAGCTGCCAACCAGCAGCTGCAGAATGCATTGGTGGCTGCACAGAACCAGCCGGTGGCCGAAGTTACGGAAACCGAAGTGATTGTTCCCGATCCGGATATAGCACCGCGTACCGTATTCTTCAATATCGGTTCTGCCGAAGTCTCTCCACGTGAAGCAATGAACTTGTCTTATCTGGCAGACCAGATGAAACAGTTCCCGAACGCCACTTACACTGTAAACGGATATGCAGACTCTGCAACCGGTACGCCGGCATTCAACAAAGAGTTGAGTTTGAAGCGTGCACAAGCCGTGGTCGATGTATTGGTAAAACAATACGGAATTCATGCTGACCGCCTGAAGGCGGATGTCG
>ERZ780132.8-NODE-8-length-104457-cov-8.3262_pt1 | contig 104457 bp, 90 predicted proteins | sample MGYA00511569_ERZ780132 | MGnify/ENA primary metagenome ERZ780132 (study PRJEB29588, sample SAMEA2155030) | human gut metagenome | biome: human gut; feature: human-associated habitat; material: faeces | place: Denmark | collected 2008/2010 ... | reverse complement strand
CCGGGCGATAGCCGCGGCGGTGCAGCGATTCGCCGCTGGAGTCGAGAGACAGCGTACATTTGGTTTCGGCAATGTGTATGTTCAGCAGCACGTCCGGTTTGTTGACACGCACGCCGGGACGTTCGCCGGTCTTCTCGCGGAAATAGTCCACGATGGCATCCTTCACCTTGTAGGAAACGAACTTGGAATGACGGAACTCTTCACTGAATACAACCGCGTCCACGGCAAAGGTCTTGTCCGTATCCAGATAGTCTTCCCATCGGATGGCTTTAATCTGTTCGTAAACCTCGTCGGCATCCTTGGCTGTGAAGTGTTTGATGGGTTTCAGTATCCGGATGGCTGTACGCAGGCAGAAGTTTGCCTTGTACATCATTTCCTTATCACCACTGAAAGATACCATGCGGCGGCCTATTTCTATTTCGTTGGCGCCCAGTGCAGTCAGCTCTTGTGCCAGTACCTCTTCCAGTCCTTGGAAGGTTTTGGCAATCATTTCAAAAGATTGTTCGCTCATCTATGCATTTACTTTATGTGAATCGGCAATCTGGGTAGTTGTCACTCGTTTCTCTCATTAGTGGCTGATAACCATTTAACTACTTGAACTGCTGATTTGAGTTATTTACGATTTTAATTGTTTATTGGTTGTTTGTGACTTACTTCTTGGCCTTTGTCTGTACAATCCTTGCTCCTGCGGGAACATCTTCTGTCACCCAGATATTGCCGCCTACGGTGGCTCCTTGTCCGATGGTGATGCGTCCCAATATGGTGGCGTTGGAATAGACTATCACATTGTCTTCCAGAATGGGATGGCGGGGAATACCCTTGATGGGCTTGCCGTCTTCGTCTAGCGGGAAGCTCTTGGCACCGAGGGTCACACCCTGGTACAGCTTCACGTTGTTGCCGATGATGCAGGTCTCGCCGATTACCACACCCGTACCGTGGTCGATGGTAAAATAACCACCTATTTCCGCTCCTGGATGGATATCGATTCCCGTTTCACTGTGCGCCATCTCGGTGATGATGCGGGGAATGAGGGGAACACCCAACTTGAGCAACTCGTGTGCGATGCGGTAGTTGCTGATGGCGCGGATGGCCGGATAGCAGCTGATGACTTCGCCGAACGACTGTGCGGCGGGGTCACCGTTGTAGGCGGCTTCCACATCTGTGGCGAGTGTACGTCTCATTGCCGGCAGGTTGCTGATGAACTTGGCAGCCAATAAGGCGGCTTCTTCCCGTTGGAGCTCGGTACAACAGTTGCATTCGCCGTCGCCTGCAAAGCAGAGGCCGGCAAGGATTTGCTCGGTCAGCAGGTCGAACAAGCGTTCGACATTGACACCGATATGGTAAGTCACCGTACGGCTGTTGACCGTAGAATTTCCGAAATATCCGGGGAAGATGATGGCTCGCGCCAGTTCGATGATGTCGCGCAGCACTTTTGCCGAAGGCAGCGGGTTGCCGTCCGTATGCTGGTGAAACAGTCCTTTGTATGATTCGCTTTCCGATAGCTCATCGACTGCTTGTGTCAAAATGTGGGTAAAGTTGAGTGGACTCATTATGATATCCTTAAGTTTAAAAGTGGCAACAAAGATAGGAAATACTCGTCAAATATCCTACATATCCCTCATTTATAGTACGTATTTACCATATTTGTGGTATTTTCTACGAACCAATTTTGCGCTACTTTTGTCTTGTAAGAAATAACATACCTCGTTCCACTCCGGATTGTTAGTCTTTCCCTTAGGGGAATGAGGAATTTAAAAACAGTTGGATTATGAAGAAGATAGCAGAACGCCTTACCGACCTGGTAGGCAACACTCCCTTGCTGGAGTTGAATAATTATAACAAGAATAAGCGTCTGAAAGCCCGTGTTATCGCCAAATTGGAATATTTTAACCCCGCCGGCAGTGTGAAGGACCGCGTGGCGCTTGCCATGATAGAAGATGCCGAGGCAAAAGGACTGTTGAAGCCCGGTGCTACCATCATCGAACCTACCAGTGGGAATACGGGCGTAGGGCTGGCTTTTGTGGCCGCTGCCAAAGGTTACAAGCTGATACTGACGATGCCCGACACAATGAGCTTGGAACGCCGCAACCTTTTGAAAGCCCTCGGTGCGGAATTGGTACTGACTCCGGGTGCCGACGGTATGAAAGGCGCCATAGCCCGTGCCGAAGAACTGAAAGCCGCCAACCCCGGCTCGCTGATTCTACAGCAATTTGACAACCCTGCCAATCCGGCAATGCACGAGCGTACTACCGGACAAGAAATCTGGCGTGATACAGACGGCCGGGTGGATATTTTCGTGGCCGGTGTAGGTACGGGAGGCACAGTGAGTGGTGTGGGTGCAGCCTTGAAAGCCAATAACCCAAAGGTAAGGATTGTGGCTGTGGAGCCCGAAGATTCTCCCGTACTTTCCGGTGGGAAGCCCGGTCCCCATAAAATACAAGGTATCGGTGCCGGATTTGTGCCGAAGAACTATAACAGTGCCGTGATAGACGAAGTGCTGCTGGTATCCAATGATGACGCCATCCGTACGGGTCGCGAACTGGCGAAGTATGAGGGACTGCTGGTCGGCATCTCTTCGGGAGCTGCCGTTGCTGCAGCTACCCGCTTGGCACGGTTGCCCGAGAATGAAGGAAAGACGATTGTAGCGCTGCTGCCCGATACGGGAGAACGGTATCTTTCGACGCTGTTGTATGCATTTGAGGAATATCCGTTGTAAAAGTAAATATTTCTGCCGGTTATCCGCTCCATCAATGTGGAGCAGGTGACCGGCAGATGGTATTTATAGTTCGCTTGGTCTTAACCCGAATGACCGGCAGCTTATTTTCTCTACTTTTACTTCCCATATCTTGACATTGCGTACGGCGGGTTCAGCATATTTGCATTCATTTTCCGTATATTGCTTCATCAGCATGTCGAGTACGCGTCGCTTCTCTTCCATGTCTTCCACGAAGTGTACTTTCCCACGACAGATAACACTGCGCGACTTCATGCTGTAGCTGCATGCCACTTGCCGGTGCATATAAACCAGCTCGTGTCCTTCGCAGAAGGTGATGCAAACTTGCGGGTGCTTTGTTACCATCTCCACTTTACTGCCTTCCGGGCCGGAATGCAAGTATATTACCCCGTCTTGATAGGCAAAGTTCATGGGAACCGTATATGGGTTTCCTTCAAGGTCTGTGATGCCCACTATGCAGTATGGGCATTTACGGATAATTTCCTCAATCTGTGTAGGGTCTGTAATAGTAATTGTCTTCATGTGCAAAGCCTCACCCCCGGCCCCTCTCCGAAAGAGAGGGGAGTGGGGAAGTGGGGATATTTAATATTGTAGGGTTATTCTTTATTTCACTTCACTCAAGTTTCGCAAGTTTTCAATTCATTGCTCTCCTCTCCCCTCTCTTTCGGAGAGGGGTCGGGGGTGAGGTTACACCAGTGCAAAGTCCAGCTGCTTCTTTTCCAAGTTAGCGCGTGCCACCTTAATGGTAATGGCATCTCCCAGACTATAAATTTTATTTTTGCGGCGTCCGCGCAGGCAGTAGTTCTTTTCGTCGAATTCGTAATAGTCATCGTCGAGGTCGCGGATAGGAATCATGCCTTCGCACTTGTTCTCATTCAGCTCCACGTAGAGTCCCCATTCCGTTACGCCGGAGATGACGCCGTCGAAGGTCTGTCCCAGGCGTTCGGTCATGAATTCTACTTGCTTGTACTTGATGGAGGCGCGTTCCGCGTTGGAGGCTATCTGCTCCATGCTGCTGCTGTGTTCACAGAGGGCTTCGTATTTCTGTTCGGACACGGTGCGGCCTCCCTGGTCCAAGTACTTGGTGAGCAGACGGTGTACCATCATATCCGGATAGCGGCGGATGGGCGAGGTGAAATGGGTATAGTAATCGAAAGCCAAACCATAGTGCCCCACGTTATGCACGGAGTAGCGTGCCTTCTGCATGGCGCGGATGGAGACGGTTTCAATCAAGTTCTCCTCCTTCTTGCCCTGGATGTCGTCCAGCAGGTGGTTGATGGACTTGGAGATGTCGGTCTTTGTACCGCTGGTACGCAGCTTGTAGCCGAAACGGGCGATGAACTGTGCCAGGTTGTCCAGCTTCTCCGGGTCGGGGAGGTCGTGAATACGGTATGGCAACACTTTGGCTTTCTTGCCTTTGGGCACGCGGCCTATCTTTTCGGCTACGGTGCGGTTGGCAAGCAGCATGAACTCCTCTATCAGCTTGTTGGCATCTTTCGACTCCTTGAAGTAGACGCTGACGGGTTTGCCCTTCTCGTCAATTTCGAACTTCACTTCGTAGCGGTCGAAGTTGATGGCTCCTGCCTTAAAGCGGTTCTCACGCAGTATTTTGGCAAGCTTATCCAGTTGGAGCACCTCTTCCTGGAAGTCTCCTTTGCCGGTTTCTATAATCTCCTGGGCTTCTTCGTAGGTGAAGCGGCGGTCGCTCTTGATGACGGTATGTACCACGCGTGAGTTCTTCACTTCGCCTTTTTCCGTCATTTCAAAGATGACGGAGTAGGCAAGCTTCTCTTCGTCGGGGCGGAGTGAACAGATGAAATTACACAACCGTTCGGGGAGCATTGGGATGGTGCGGTCTACGAGGTAGACGGATGTGGCACGCTTCTCGGCTTCCTTGTCTATGATGCCGCCCTCTTTCACGTAGTGGGTCACGTCGGCAATGTGTACGCCTACTTCCCAAAGTCCCCCTTTCAGTTTGCGGATGGAGAGGGCGTCGTCGAAGTCCTTGGCATCCTTGGGGTCGATGGTGAAGGTGGTCACACCCCGGAAGTCCTCACGTCGGGCTATTTCCTCGGCGGAGATTTCGGCGGGTATCTTGTCGGCAGCTTTCTCTACGGCAGCGGGGTAGACATAGGGCAGGCCGAATTCCGCCAGGATGGCGTGCATCTCGGTGGTATTGTCTCCTGCGCGCCCCAGGATGTCGATTACCTGGCCGATGGGGTTCTTGGCTTTGTCGGGCCATTCCACCACCTTTACGATGGCTTTGTCGCCCGTCTTGCCGCCTTTCAACTTTTCTTTGGGGATGAAGATGTCGTTGGCAAGCGTACGGTTTTCCGTTACAAGGAAAGCGTATGACTTGGCAACTTCCAGGGTACCCACGAAGGTGTCGTTGGCACGTTCCAGTATCTCGATGACTTCTCCTTCGGCTTCGCGTCCGCGACGCTTGGCATAGAAGGCGATACGCACTTTATCATTGTTCATGGCGTGTGCCGAGTTGCGTTCGGCCACGAATATCGGTTCGCCTCCACCTTCCGGTATAAAGGAATTCTTGCCGTTGCTCTTGCGCTGGAAGGTTCCGGTCATTTCCACGCCGTGGTTGTTCAGCTTGTATTTGTGCTTGTCCACTTCTGTGATGTAGTCGTCCATCGACAGTTCGGACAAGATGTCCATGCACAGCATCTTCAGCGGATGTGTGGTGAGGTGGAGTTGTTCAAAGATGTATTTCAGGGATAATACTTCGTCTTGCTTTGTGTGGAAGAATTCCAGCAGTACTTTGACGAGCTCTTTCTTCTTCATGCGTTTGCCGGCTTTCTTTTCTTTCTTTTTGGCCATAATGTTATGATGTATTTTATGTATAAATAGAGATTCTGTGTCAATCTGTGTAATCTGTGGTGATTACCTCTTGCAAAGTAAACAAATAAATATGTTCCTTCGTTCACTCAGACTTCAAAATATTATCATTCTATTGAAAATAATGAAGGAACGACAGATTGTAATGGATTTATGTACTATATTTGCACACAAAGTGAAGATAGGCTGTACCTTAGACGAAAAGCAGATGGAAATGCAAACTCTGAACAAAAAAGTAGATGCCACACGGGAAAAAGACATTTACCGGGTGACGGTTGTGGGAAGTGTGGTAAACTTTCTCTTGCTTGTCTTCAAATTCTTTGCAGGTATTGTAGGTCACAGTGCCGCCATGCTGGCGGATGCGGTACATTCTTTGTCGGATTTCATTACAGATATTATTGTCATTGTTTTTGTGCGCATTTCGGCAAAGCCCGAAGATGAAGGACACGATTACGGTCATGGCAAGTACGAGACGCTGGCAACTGCCATTATCGGTATTTTTCTGTTGTTTGTGGGATTCGGCATTTTCTGGAACGGGGCTTCCTCCATTTACCGCTTCCTGCAAGGCGGCTCTCTGCAGGAACCCGGTATACTGGCACTGGTGGCTGCATTGGTATCCATCGTTTTCAAGGAAGTGCTTTATCAATATACCGTATTCAAGGGCAGGAAGTTGAATTCGCAGGCGGTTGTTGCCAATGCCTGGCATCACCGGAGTGACGCGTTTTCGTCCATAGGCACGGCAGCGGGTATAGGTGGCGCCATTCTTTTGGGTGACCATTGGCGGGTGTTGGACCCGGTGGCAGCAGTTATTGTCAGCTTCTTCATTATGAAGGTGGCCGTGCAGTTGTTGATACCGTGTGTGGACGAACTGTTGGAGAAATCGTTGCCCGTCGAGGTGGAGGATGAGATACTGAAGACGATTCTTTCTTTTCCCGGTATCAGCTCGCCGCATCACCTTCGTACGCGCCGCATCGGCAGTTATTGTGCCATCGAGGTGCATGTGCGTATGGATGGCAGCATCTCGCTGGAGGAAGCTCACGAGACGGCAACGGCGGTGGAGAACAAGCTGAAAAGGCAGTTCGGCAAAGGAACACTGGTCAGCATCCATGTGGAGCCGGTGAAGAAGAGTAACGAGGCGACAGAGTAACACAAGGAGCGTCAAGGTGACGGACCGGATGAAAAGTAATTAGTAATTTGTAACAGAAGAAGTGGAATCGATTTTAATTACAGGAGCAAGCGGATTTATCGGAAGTTTCATCGTGGAGGAGGCGTTGAAGCGCAAGTTCGGTGTGTGGGCGGGTGTACGTTCGTCCAGCAGCCGCGAGTATCTGCGTGACCGCAAGATACATTTCCTCGAACTGGACTTTGCGCACCCCAATGAACTGAGGGCACAACTCTCGGGACATAAAGGGACCTACAATAAATTTGATTATATTGTCCATTGTGCCGGTGTGACGAAGTGTGTGGACAAGAACGAATTCGATTTGGTGAATTATCTGCAGACCAAATACTTCATCGATACGCTGAGGGAGCTGAACATGATTCCCAAGCAGTTTATCTTCATCAGTACGCTGAGTGTGTTCGGCCCGGTACGCGAGAGGACCTACGACCCGATTATGGAGAGTGACCCCCCTTCACCCAATACCGCCTACGGACTCAGTAAACTGAAAACAGAACTTTATTTGCAGAGTATTCCGGGTTTCCCCTACGTCATCTACCGGCCGACGGGTGTATACGGGCCGCGTGAGAAGGATTATTATCTTATGGCAAAGTCCATCCGGCAGCATACGGACTTTTCTGTAGGCTTCTGCCGCCAGGACTTGACGTTTGTATATGTAAAGGATATCGTGCAGGCCGTCTTCCTCGGGATAGAGAAGCAGGTGTCCCGCCGCGCCTATTTCCTGGCTGACGGGAAGGTGTATAGCAGCCGTGCTTTTTCCGATTTGATAAGGAAAGAATTGGGCAATCCGTTTGTTATTCGCCTGAGATGTCCGTTAATTGTATTGAAAGTCGTATCTTTGCTCGCTGAATTTTGGGCGAAGCGGCAGAACAAGACCAGTACGCTCAATTCGGACAAGTATAGAATAATGAAACAACGCAACTGGCAGTGTGACATCACACCGGCCGTCGAGGAACTGGGCTTCAGTCCTGAGTACGACCTGGAACGGGGTGTAAAGGAAACCATTGCCTGGTATAAGGATAAGGGATGGCTTTAGATTTATTTAAAAGGGTAGAAACCCGTAAGGGGCTTTTTGCGGTAGAGAAGATTACGCTGATATACAATTTGCTGACTTCCATTCTCATTCTGTTTCTTTTTCAGGAAATGGATCATCCGGTGCAGATGCTTGCAGACCGTGTTGTCATTGCGGGTATGACGTTCCTGCTGATGTATCTTTACCGGCTGGCACCCTGCAAGTTCTCTGCCTTTGTGCGCATAGCCATCCAGATGTCACTGCTTTCCTATTGGTATCCCGACACCTTTGAGTTCAACCGGATATTCCCCAATCTCGACCACGTGTTCGCGTCGGTGGAGCAGTGGATGTTTGGCGGACAGCCTGCTGTGTGGTTCTGTGAAAGGTTTCCGCAGATGTGGGTGAGCGAGCCGTTTAATATGGGGTACTTCTTCTATTATCCGATGATTCTGCTGGTGGTGGTGTGGTATTTCCTTTATCGTTTCGACCTTTTCGAGAAGGTTTCGTTCGTCATCGTCACCGCTTTCTTCATCTATTACCTTATTTATATCTTCGTCCCCGTTGCCGGGCCGCAGTTCTACTTCCCCGCCATTGGAAGCGACCATGTGGCGCAAGGTATCTTCCCGTCCATCGGTGACTATTTCCATCACCATCAGGAACTTCTTCCCGGTCCGGGCTATGAGCACGGCTTCTTCTACAACCTGGTGGAGAGTTCCCAGCAGGTGGGTGAGCGCCCCACGGCTGCTTTTCCCAGTTCGCACGTCGGAATGTCTACGGTACTGATGATTATGGCATGGCGTGGCAGCAAGCGTCTGTTTGCCTGCTTGTTTCCTTTCTATCTGCTGTTGTGCGGGGCTACGGTCTATATCCAGGCACATTACCTGATAGACTCTATCGTGGGTTTCGTATCGGCTTTCGGCATTTATATCCTGGCCACGTGGATGTTCAAGCGATGGTTTGCGCAGCCGATGTTCCGCTAGTCGGGCACGGTGATTATCTTTCCACTGTCTGTGGGCAATACCAATGTACGCGGATAAACTTCTGCCGGAAGTGAATGCTGGAAGTTTACGATGAGCTGTTTGAGCAGTTTTTTCTTTTTCATAAAGACATATTTATGGGATTCTTTCTTTCTTGGGAAGACGAATATAGGGACTTGTTTCTTTCTGCCAAAGAAACAATGTTTTTTTTCTTGCCTCCTTGTTGGCAAGGTTTTGCCTTCCCATTGGCAAGGCTTTGCCACCGCGTTGGCAAAACTTTGCCATAGGCATGGCAAAAGTTTGCCAAGGGCAAGGCAAGTGGTTGGCAAAATTTCTTGCTGACAGACAGTGAGTTATGCGGATGGCAACAAAGCGTGTCATCTGCGTCTGAATAGCCCCCCTCTCAGAAGCTATTCAAGAAGGGGCGTGAGGATGATTGCTCAAATGTCGGACTCGATGGTAAAAATCGTATGCGGTTTTCTCCTATGGCAGCAACGGTTCTATCTCTTCGAAGATGCGGTACAGTTCCTCCTTCGTCTCTGCCCGCAGCATGGCTATCCGGGTGTCGCGGAAATTGGGAATCCCTTTGAAGAGCGGGCTTGCTGCCAGGTGGCGGCGCACGTGCAGTATGCCCCGTCGTTCATCCAGCAGGTTGACGCTGTCTTCCACTTCCTGGCGGAGTACGTTCAGCCGCCATTCAGAACTCAGCGGAGGGAGTTCTTCGCCCGTCTCCAAATAATGCTTCACTTCTTTAAAAAACCACGGGCGGCCGAAGCTGGCACGGCCTATCATGATGGCGTCCACACCGTAGAGGTCGAAGCATTCTTTGGCCCGTTGGGGAGTGGTGATATCACCGTTGCCGATGATGGGAATGTGCATGCGTGGGTTCTTTTTCACCTCGCCGATAAGTGTCCAGTCCGCCTCGCCGGTATACATCTGGGCGCGGGTACGGCCGTGGATGGTGAGGGCGGCAATGCCGCAGTCCTGCAACTGCTCGGCAAGGTCTACGATGATTTTACTGTTGGCATCCCAGCCCAGGCGGGTCTTCACGGTGACGGGAATCTTCACGGCATCTACCACGGCACGAGTGATTTCCAGCATCAGCGGAATGTTCTGTAGCATACCGGCACCGGCACCCTTGCCGGCAACGCGCTTCACGGGGCAGCCGAAGTTGATGTCCAGCGTGTCCGGATGTGCCTGCTCCACAATGCGGGCGGCTTCTACCATGGTGGCGGTGTCCCGTCCGTATATCTGTATGGCTACGGGCCGCTCTTCATCGCTGATGTTCAGTTTCTGCTGGGTCTTGCCTACGGAGCGTATCAAGGCATCGGCAGAAACGAACTCGGTATATACCATGTCTGCTCCGAAGTGCTTGCACATCAGGCGGAAAGCAGGGTCGGTGACGTCCTCCATCGGGGCGAGGAATACGGGGCGTGGGCCCAGGTCTATATCTTTAATCTTCATAATCTAAGCGGATTTGTCCGCAAAAGTACAGAAAAAAGCCTACCTTTGCATACTCTAATTCAAAAAGAAATGATGAAACACTCAATCAGTGACTTCGAAATCATGGCACCGGTAGGCTCGCGCGAATCTCTCGCAGCAGCCATACAAGCAGGTGCCGACTCCATCTATTTCGGTATCGAGAACCTGAACATGCGTGCCCGTTCGGCAAATACCTTCACTATCGACGATTTGCGGGAAATAGCCCGGACGTGCGACGAACATGGCATGAAGAGCTACCTCACCGTCAATACCATTATATACGACCATGACATTCCGCTGATGCGTACCATTGTAGATGCGGCAAAGGCGGCAGGCATCTCGGCAGTCATTGCCGCTGATGTGGCAGTGATGAGTTATGCCCGGCAGATAGGGCAGGAGGTACACCTCAGCACACAGCTCAACATCAGCAACGTGGAAGCCCTGCGCTTCTATGCGCAGTTTGCCGATGTGGTGGTGCTGGCGCGTGAGTTGAATCTGGAGCAAGTGGCAGAAATCTACCGCCATATCCGTGAGGAGAATATCTGTGGACCCAGCGGAGAGCAGATACGTATAGAGATGTTCTGCCACGGTGCCCTTTGCATGGCAGTCAGCGGAAAGTGTTATCTCTCATTGCATGAGATGAACCACTCTGCCAACCGTGGTGCTTGCATGCAGGTATGCCGCCGTAGTTATACGGTGCGCGACAAGGAGACGGATGTGGAATTGGAGGTGGACAACCAATACATCATGTCCCCCAAAGACTTAAAAACTATCCACTTCATGAACAAGATGCTGGATGCAGGTGTTCGTGTTTTCAAAATAGAAGGACGTGCCCGCGGACCCGAGTACGTGCGCACGGTAGTGGAGTGTTACAAAGAAGCCATCCGTTCCTATCTGGACGATACATTCACCGATGAGAAAATTGCCCGGTGGGACGAACGTTTGAAGACGGTCTTCAATCGTGGTTTCTGGGACGGCTACTACCTGGGACAACGCTTGGGCGAATGGACCAAGAACTACGGCTCTGCCGCTACGGAACGTAAAATCTATGTGGGTAAGGGCATCCGCTACTTCTCAAACATCGGTGTGGCAGAGTTCCTGGTAGAAGCAGCCGAAGTGAGCGTAGGCGACAAGTTGCTGATTACGGGTCCCACAACGGGTGCCGAATTCGTCACTTTGGACGAGGCACGCGTCGATTTGAAACCCGTGCAGACTGTAAAGAAAGGCCAGCATTTCTCGATGAAATCGGTGAAAATACGTCCCAGTGACAAACTCTACAAGCTGGTCAGCGTAGAGGAACTGAAGAAGTTCAAAGGCTTGGATGTGGAGAAACAACGTGGCTAAGTATCAAATAGTAAATAGTCCAATAGTAAATATGAATTATATCTATGAACTTCCCATGAAGGTGCGCGACTATGAATGCGACCTGCAAGGCATCGTCAATAATGCCAATTATCAGCATTATCTGGAGCATACGCGCCATGAGTTTCTGTTGAGTGCCGGCGTCAGCTTTGCCGGACTGCACGAGCAGGGGGTAGACCCGGTAGTGGCACGTATCAATATGGCTTTCAAGACTCCCCTGAGGAGTGGTGACGAGTTTGTCTCCAAACTCTACATGAAGAAGGAGGGTATCAAGTACGTCTTTTACCAAGATATCTTCCGTGCTTCCGACGGCAAAGTCTGTCTCAAAGGCATAGTTGAAACCGTATGTGTGGTGAACGGACGGTTAAGCGATAGCGAACTGTTCGACCGTCTCTTTGCCCCTTATCTCAATCCGTGTGAATCTGTGTAATCTGTGGTGGAATGAACAGTGACGAACGGATTTGCAGCATAGCTCTCACACTTTGCCCCGGTATAGGACATATCGGGGCAAAGCGTTTAATAGAGGGTATGGGCAGTGCTGCCGAAGTATTCAGTCGGCGGAAGGAGCTCCCCGAAATCATGCCCGGTGTGAATCCGGGGGTAGTGACGGCTCTTGATTGTCCCGCTGCCTTTCTGCGTGCCGAGCAGGAGATGGAGTTTGTAGAGAAGAATCGTCTTTCCTGCCTGACGTTGAAGGATGAGGCTTACCCTTCCCGCTTGCGCGAATGTGAGGATGCGCCGATTGTACTTTTCTTTAAAGGAAACACCGATTTCAACCGCCTGCATGTCATCGATATGGTAGGTACACGCCGTGCCACCGATTACGGCAAGCAATTCTGTGCCGACTTCCTGCGCGATTTGGCCGTTCTTTGTCCCGATGTGCTGGTAGTAAGCGGACTGGCTTACGGGATAGATATCCATGCCCATCGGGCCGCTTTGGCAAATCATCTCCCTACCGTTGCTGTCCTTGCTCACGGACTGGACCGCATCTATCCGTATGTCCACCGGAAAACAGCCATCGACATGCTGGCACAAGGCGGACTGCTGACCGAATTCCTTACCGGGACGAATCCGGACAAGCATAATTTCGTCAGCCGCAACCGTATTGTGGCGGGTATGAGTGATGCTACCATTGTGGTGGAGTCTGCCGCAAAGGGAGGTTCCCTTATCACTGCAGAGTTGGCGGAGGGATACCATCGTGACTGCTTTGCCGTTCCGGGGCGTGTTACGGACGAATCTTCCATCGGTTGTAACCGGTTGATACGCGACAACAAGGCCGCCCTTATCCAGAGTGCGGAAGAGTTTGTGCAGATTATGGGCTGGGCCGTAGCGGAGCAGCCTGCCCGGACAGAAGGTATTCAGCGTAATCTCTTTCCGGAACTGACAGAAGAGGAGGAGCTTGTTATGCGCATCCTTATGCGGCAGGGAGACCTCCATATCAATGCGATGGTGGTGGAAGCGGACATACCCGTCAACCGGATGAGTGCCTTGCTTTTTGAATTGGAGATGAAGGGAGTGGTCAAGGCAATGGTGGGTGGTGTCTATCACTTGCTGACTTGAGCGCGGCAGGTCTCTTGCCTTATATGGACGGTTTCCCGTATTTCATGATGAACTTTTCCGGGTGGTCCGTCGCTATGATGTCTACCCCCAGGTCGACTGCCTTCTGGTTCTCTTCCGTCTTGTCGTCCAGCCCCAGGACGAGTGCCAGTACCTGCAGGTTGTGCTCACGGCATTTCTTTACGAATTGTGGGGTAAGGGAGTCAATCCAGACGACAGCGATGTCGGGATGCAGTTCCTTTACGACATGCTCTATGTCCTTTTCACTTTTGATGTAGGCTTGCAGGGGTCTTACCTCGGGTGCCATCTTTCTGAAGCATTTGGCATGATACTCCTTGCTGAAGGTGAAGTTGCAGTTTTCCAGCATGCCTTCGTCCTTTATCAAGTTCAGTAATTGGTGCAGACCGCCGTTGCGGTAGTCGATGGTGATTCTTAAACCGTGCTCTTTGGCCTTGCGTAGCAGGTCGGTAAGGCGTAGTACCCGTTGTCCGGCAAATCGGGGCGCAAACCAAGAGCCGGCATCCAGTGTGTCGATGTCGGTGGACAGCCATTGGGAGATGGCGCCGGTACCGTTGGTGGTACGGTCGAGGGTGGAATCGTGCAGTACGTAGAAGACACTGTCCTTACTGATGCAGACATCGCATTCTATATTGCCTACACCGTATTTGATGCACGAATCTACGGATGCCATTGTGTTTTCGGGAGCGATGGTGGCCGCACCACGGTGTGCGCTGGTTAGGGGTATCTTGGTGGTGGCAGGCCGTTGGGAACATCCTGCGGTAAGTAGGATTATGGAAAGCAATGTGAGTACCGGTTTTTTCATAATGGGCTCAAGTAGTGATGTTTTCTTCTTTAACAGTTATAAAAGCCATCGAAGATAGCTATTTTTTGTCATTCGGAGAAACGTATGGGCATAAAAAAAGGAGTACCGCTGTACTCCAACCTTTGTTAACCTTAAATCTAATACTATGAAAAAAATCACATTACAAATGTAAGGTTCCCGTTGTTATCTTCCAAATTTCAGAATGTTCCTGCTACTTCTTTTGTATTTCTTTCACTGAATTTTACTGTTTTCGCACACGGATTGACTTTTTGAGAGAGAAGAATCTATTCACAGCGTCCCGGATAAGGCAGAAGTTGCAAATCTGTTTCAATCGTTTCACAGAACCTTTCAGCCTTTGAAAAGAGTGATGGAAAGTGATTTTTATTCGGTAATTATCTTCTACTTTTGTTTGTATACAACGCGAAATTATGGGAAAACGCATTTTTATATATGTCTTTTGGCTACTCCTTTTTTGCATGATGTCGGGGCAGGTAATAGGGCAGAATAAGTCGGTAGAATCCCATAGCCATACTTGTAAAACGGTGCTGGCGTTAAAAAATAATTTGCTTTACGACCTGGCCTTGGCTCCGAACATAGAAGTGGAGCTGCCATTGGGAAAGAGGTGGTCTTTGAATGTTGAGTACAAATGCCCTTGGTGGTCTGACAGCGGATGTAATTTCTGCTATCAGCTCCTTTCGGGAGGGACAGAGGCGCGTTACTGGTTGGGAAACCGCCATACGCGCGGAAGATTGTCCGGACACTTCCTGGGAGCATATGCCGAAGGAGGTACCTATGATTTTCAGTTGAAAAAGGAGAAGGGATACCGGGGGAAGTATTACGCAGCTGCAGGAATAACTTATGGATACGTGCGTCCACTGGCTCGGCATCTGGCGATTGAATTCAGTGTGGGCATTGGATACTTGGATACGGAGTACAGGAAATATACTTCTTATGGAAATGACTTGGTTTGGGTCAGCAGTGGAAAGTATCACTTTATCGGGCCGACAAAAGCAAAAATTTCTTTGGTGTGGCTTCTAACGTCGGGGAGATGAGTGGTATGAAAGATGCACGGCATATGATTCTCTGGCTGTTCTTCGGGCTGTTGCCAATGCTGGGAAGCTGTGACTTCCGCGATATGCTGGATGATTATCCCGTTAGCGGAGTACAGATTAAACTGGATTGGAAAGGGGTGACGGATAAGCTGCCGCAGACCATGCGGATTATCTTCTATCCGAAAGATACTCAAGGGAGAAAGGTTGAAAGTTATCTGCCTGCCGGAGGGGGTGAGGTGAAGGTACCGCCGGGGAAGTATGCGGTGGTGGCCTATAACTTCAATACGGAGAGTATACAGATACGGGGCGACGAGAGTTATGAGACGATTGAGGCTTTTACGGGACACTGTACGGGGCTGGATGTACACGAAGATATGGTTTGGTCGCCCGACCCTTTGTATGTGGTGGCTTTGGACGAGGTGGAAATAAGGCAGAGTGATGTGGCGCTTCCGTTGAACTGGAAGCCGGAAGCGGTAGTGGACCATTATTCCTTTGATATAAAGGTGGAAGGATGGGATAGAATATCGAGCATCATCTGCCATGTGGACGGCTTGAACGGAAGTTACTTTATAGGCAACCGTGCTTGCCATTTGAGCGAGGTACCTATATGTGTGGATACAAAGCGTGAAAACGGGCTTTTATGGGGGCATTTCTCCAGTTTTGTATTACTGAAAGATACCAAGACCCGTGCGGATAGTCCTATGTTGCTGACACTGAGGATTGTGAAACGAGATAAAACGGTTCAAGAGGTGAAGGTGGATATCACGGAAGTGATTGAAACAGCTCCTCCCTCGGGAGGAGGCGAAGAAGAACCTGATGTGGGCGTTCCTGGGTCGGAAATCCATATCGAGGTTCCCGTACCGGAGGACAAGGTTGTGGTGGATGATTTGGAACCGGGAACCGATGAAGGAGATGGAGGGATTGGTGGCGATGTGGACGATTGGGATGATGAGACGGATGTGGAGCTACCGGTGAATTGATAGCAAACAGACAAATAAATATATTAACTTTAATAACAGACAATTATGAAGAAGGTTTTATTTTTGGCTTTGGCTGCAGCAGCAGTAATGAGTTGCTCGGAAAGTGAGGAGATAGAGAATGCCGGACAAAAGGCGGAGATTAAATTGGGAACAGTAGTGGGTAACACTACGAGAGCCACAGTGACTGATTTGCCGGAATTGCAGAAGGTAGGGTTCACTGTGTATGCTTATAATACGGGAGCAACAACAATGGCCTCCGTTGCGACTTTTGATGCGATGAAGGAATTCATGGCAGCTGTTAAGGTAACTTATAGTGCTCCCGACTGGAGTTTGACTGGGGGAACATATTATTGGCCAATGACGGATAACTTGCAGTTCTTTGCTTACGGGAATCCGGGTACCGGGGCCTTGACGTACAATCAACCGGCTGCTGGTGCTATATATCCTTCCATTACTTATACGGTAGCGGATGTAGCTGCCCAAACGGACTTGGTAGCCGCGAAAGCGACGGATGCAACCAAGGCATCAAATGCCAGTGGGGTATCTTTGAAATTCGGCCATATACTGACCCAAATAAATTTCACTGTCAAGGCAGCCGACGCTTTGACTTATAAACTGAAAACACTTACAATATCCGGTGTGCACAATAAAGGAACTTATGGTTTTGATGATTCAACATGGAAGTCACAGGAAGGAACAGCCACTTATGCACATACGATTGACGATGGTGCATTGGAAGTGAATACAACGGGTGTGGAAGTGAATACAGCCTGGATGTTGATGCCCCAGACGTTGGATACGAATGCCAAAATCAATGTTGTCTATGACATCTATGAGAAAGACGTTCTTCTTGATACTGTAACTTCCGCCATTGACTTGAATGATACACAAGCCTGGGGTGAAGGCAAAAAGATACGTTATACGCTGACGCTGGCCAATAAGGCGGCAAAAGTAACCTTTGTACCTGAAGTTGGTCCATGGAGTACGGCTGATGATACGAACGTGGAAAAATAAAACGGCACTGTCCGCAATAAAAAACTGAATTACTTCTATTTTATTCATTCCCCGAAACTTCTTTATGAAAGTTTTCGGGGAATGTTTCTTTTATGAGTATTATTTATCTATTTTTGTCACTGCAACAAACAAACAAATCTACTTGCCGATGCCCAACTCTTCTGCTTGCAGAGGTAAAAAACAATGCGCTCAATGTCCCAAGGCTGTGGACAATGCAATAATATATGCTTCCCACCTCAGAGGATTCCATCTGCCGGCGCGAAAGTGTGAGGAAAATATTATAATTTTCCTGCTGAAAGGAGAAGTGCTTGTCAACAGTAAGGAGTATGCGGGAACTGTGTTGCATGCAGGTGAGTTCATCCTTCAAGCTATTGGTTCCAAGTACGAAATACTTGCCATGACGGATGTGGAATGCGTTTGTTACCGGTTCAGTAAGCCTGATTTCTTCTGTGAGGACCGGTATAACCATATTATGAAAGAGGTTACCCCTCCATTGATATTCTATCCTTTGACCATTACTCCCGAGTTGCAGCTCTTTCTGGAAAGTTCCAAGGCCTATTTGTCCGAGGAGAAGATTTGCCGGGAAATGCTTTGTTTCAAACGGAAAGAACTTGCTTTCATTCTTGGAAATTACTACTCCGACTATGAGCTTTCCATGCTGATACATCCTCTTGCCCAGTATACTAATTCCTTCCACTACTTTGTCTTGCAGAATCATGCCAAAGTCAAGACGGTAGAGGAACTTGCCCAGTTGGGAGGATATACAGTAGCTACTTTCCGGCGTATATTCAATTCTGTTTTTCATCAACCGGTGTACGAGTGGATGATGGAACGGAGGAAGGAAAGCGTGGTTTATGAACTTCGTTATACGGATGCTTCTATATCAGAGATTTGCTATAAATATGGCTTTGAATCGCTGCCTCATTTTTCCAATTTCTGCAAAAAGAATTTCGGGGCTTCTCCCCGTAGCTTGCGTGCCGGCAATTTATCTGAAGTAAACGGCATGTCATAAAAAAACTCCTCCGGCGGTTTCCCGGCAGAGGAGTCTCTTGTGATATTAATCAAATATAGTGAAAGCTGAGTGATAAATCTGAGCTTGCTCAAAAGGTTTATCCGAAGCGCATCCTATATTATTTGCAGAAAGACCGGATTAGTCTTTCAGTTTCGCAATGATAAAGTCGCGGTTCAGGCGAGCAATGTTGCTGATGGAAACATTCTTCGGGCATTCAGCTTCGCACGCACGAGTGTTTGTACAGTTACCGAAACCGAGTTCGTCCATCTTGCTCAACATAGCCTTGGCACGGCGCAATGCTTCCGGTTTACCTTGGGGCAACAGGTTCAGCTGGCTCACCTTGGCAGAAACGAACAGCATAGCAGAACCGTTCTTACAAGCAGCCACACAAGCACCACAACCGATACAGCTGGCAGCATCCATAGCCTCGTCAGCGATGGGCTTCGGAATCAGGATAGCGTTGGCATCCTGGGGAGCACCGGTACGTACGCTGACGTAGCCGCCTGCCTGCATAATCTTGTCGTAGGCCGTACGGTCGACCATCAAGTCCTTGATAACCGGGAAACCGGCAGAGCGCCACGGTTCAACAGTGATGGTATCGCCGTCGTTGAAACGACGCATATAAATCTGGCAAGTCGTAGCGCCGGTTGCAGGACCGTGGGGGTGTCCGTTGATGTAGAGCGAACACATACCGCAGATACCTTCGCGGCAGTCGTGGTCGAATACAACCGGTTCTTTACCTTCAGAAATCAGCTGTTCGTTCAGGATATCCAGCATTTCGAGGAATGAAGTATCGCCCGGGATATCTTTCATTTGGTATGTTTCAAAAGCGCCTTTTGCTTTCGGACCCTTCTGGCGCCATACCTTGAGCGTAAATGATATATTTTTATCCATTTTCTTTAATTCTTTAAATGTTCAACTTCCCGATTAGCTCTTGTAGTTACGAGTCTGTACCTTGATTGCTTCGTAAACCAGCGGCTCTTTCAGCAATACCGGTTCCTTTTCGTCAGAACCCTGATATTCCCAGCAAGCCACGTAGAAGTAGTTTTCATCGTCACGCTTGGCTTCGCCTTCTTCAGTCTGATATTCTTCACGGAAGTGACCGCCGCAGCTTTCGTTACGGTTCAGTGCATCGTAAGCAACCAGCTCGCCCATAGTGATGAAGTCGTACAGACGGATAGCCTTGTCGAGTTCTACATTCATACCTTCCTTGTCGCCCGGGATGAACAGTTCTTTCTCGAACTCCTTGCGGACTTCTTTCAGCTTCTTCAGACCTTCCTTCAAGCCTTCGGCCGTACGTCCCATACCTACATATTCCCACATAATGTGGCCCAGTTCCTTGTGGATAGAGTCTACAGACTTCTTACCCTTGATGTTCATCATCCAGTCAATCTTCTCCTGAACGGCCTTTTCTGCAGCTGCAAATTCGGGCAGGTCGGTAGAGAAACGGGGAACTGTAATCTGGTCGGCCAGATAGTTCTGGATAGTGTAAGGCAATACGAAGTAACCATCGGCCAGACCTTGCATCAGGGCGGAAGCACCGAGGCGGTTTGCACCGTGGTCGGAGAAGTTACATTCACCGATGGCGAACAGTCCCTTGATGGAGGTCATCAGTTCGTAGTCAACCCAGATACCACCCATGGTATAGTGGATAGCCGGATAAATCATCATCGGGTTTTCGTATGGGCTGACATCAGTGATTTCTTCATACATATCGAAGAGGTTGCCGTAACGTTGTGCAACGACATCTTTACCCAGACGGTTGATAGCTTCGGAGAAGTCAAGGAATACGGCAAGACCGGTGTTGTTCACGCCGAAGCCCTTGTCGCAGCGTTCTTTGGCAGCGCGGCTGGCAACGTCACGCGGAACGAGGTTACCGAATGCCGGATAACGGCGTTCCAGGTAGTAGTCGCGGTCTTCCTCGGGAATATCTTTTCCTTGCAGTGTACCTTCCTGCAGTTTCTTGGCATCTTCCAGCTTCTTCGGAACCCAGATACGACCATCGTTACGCAGAGATTCGGACATCAAAGTCAGCTTAGACTGCTTGTCACCGTGAACCGGGATACAAGTGGGGTGAATCTGTACGTAAGCAGGGTTGGCAAACCAGGCACCTTTACGGTAGCAAGCCATTGCTGCAGAGCAGTTACATGCCATTGCATTGGTAGAAAGGAAGTAGGCATTGCCGTAACCACCGGTAGCGATTACCACAGCGTGGGCGGCAAAACGTTCCAATTTACCGGTAACGAGGTTCTTTGCAATGATACCGCGGGCACGTCCGTCAATGAGGACAACGTCTTCCATTTCGTAGCGGGTATACAGTTTCACAGTGCCTACGTTCACCTGGCGGCTCAATGCAGAGTATGCACCCAGCAACAGCTGCTGTCCGGTCTGACCCTTGGCATAGAAAGTACGGGATACCTGAGCACCACCGAAAGAACGGTTGTCCAGTGTACCGCCGTATTCGCGGGCGAAAGGAACACCTTGTGCAACGCATTGGTCGATAATATTGTTGGATACTTCAGCCAGACGGTAAACGTTGGCTTCGCGGGCACGGTAGTCGCCACCCTTTACTGTATCGTAGAACAGACGGTATACAGAGTCACCGTCGTTTTGGTAATTCTTAGCAGCATTGATACCACCTTGTGCAGCGATGGAGTGTGCACGGCGCGGAGAGTCTTGGATGCAGAAGTTGAATACTCTGAAACCCATTTCGCCCAGAGAGGCGGCAGCACTGGCACCGGCAAGTCCGGTTCCTACTACGATGATGTCCAGACGACGTTTGTTGGCAGGGTTTACTAATTTTTGGTGAGCCTTATAATTGGTCCATTTCTCAGCCACCGGTCCTTCCGGTATTTTAGAATCTATCTTAGTCATAATGCAATTTACAATTTAGTCATTTACAATTTGAATTTAGCAAGCGCCGCACAATGATTTTGCAAAGAATACGACAACTACCAGAGCGAAGCAGAGGACAACGATAGTAGAATAGATGTTGGAGATACATTTCCAACGGTTAATCCATACTTTGTTGTTCCAGCCCAAAGACTGCATGGAGCTCCAGAAACCGTGAGTGAGGTGGAACCACAATGCGCCCAGCCAAACGAGGTAAAGCACTACGAATACCGGATTGCTGAAGGTGTTTTGAATGTGATAGACACCGTTGGCTGCATATGCCAGCGTGAGGGTGTCAGCATGCATGCCCATGTTGTGCATCAACTCGGGAAGCTGCATTTTAGCCCAGAAGTTTACCAGGTGCAGGCCCAAACCCACGATTACGATGATACCCAGTACGAGCATGTTCTGAGAAGCCCATTCCACAGTCTTGGGCTTTTCCGTAACGGCATAACGTTCGCTACCACGTGCCTTACGGTTCTGCATAGTCAGCCAGAAAGCGTAGATGATGTGGATGATGAATAAGGCAGCCAGACCTACCGTAGCCACCAATGCGTACCAGTTTGCTCCCAGGAACTCACAAACCATGTTGTAGCCATTAGCCGAGACTAATGCAACCAGGTTCATCGCCATGTGAAATGTCAGAAACAGGACAAGGGCGATACCGGTAACGCTCATCACCACTTTCCTTCCTACAGATGAATTACTTAACCACATAAATGATTGAATTTAAGTTATTTAATAGTTTGAAAATTTGTTCTATCAGGATACTTCTGTAAATGTTTCGCAAAAATAGGAGAAATCCAGCGATAAAGCAAGCGATTAAAGAAATAATTCCGTAATCCGGCAGAATGCGAAGTTTACGGACAAGTAAAAGGTTTACTCGTCCTCCTGGTCTTTGCCTTGCTCTTTGCAGATAATGGAAATCTTTTCTCCGTTTGCTGAACGTTTTCTCAGGGCGCGGGGCGTGTCTCCGAAAGAGTCTTTGCAGAAGTGGGCAAAGTGGGATAGGGAATCAAAGCCATAGCGGGCGCTGATGACTGAAATGCGTTGTTTGGTGTATTGCAGGTCGTTCAGAATTCCTTCACGTTTCTTGTCCAGAATCCATTCATAGACCGGGACCCCATACATATTTTTAAACAGACGGCGGAATGTGGTGGTGGTATATCCACCGAGGTGGGCAAACTCTTCCACATTCTTCACCTTGTCGTAGTTCTGCATGACGAAATATTGGAAGCTTTCCGTATAAGTGCTGATGGGGTAGAAGAATGTACTGATTTGGTGTAGCGGATAGTAGCATGTCAATATGTATACCAATTCCTGGCATTTCATTTCAATGTATTTGCTGCACGCATAGGGTTGCTCGTTGAGGTAGCAGGCAAGGCTTTTCAGGAGCCCTTCGAGCATGGAAATCGCGGTAAGCGGGGTATAAGTCAAGGGGGCTTCCGAGCGTTTCAGTATCTCCTTGTAGCGCTCTTCGCAAATCAGAGGAAGCTCGGTGAACCAATACACAATATATTCCACTTCGGTCAAAGCCAGGAGTTCTACTTTGGAGCCGATGGCTTGCAAGATGAGCTGGCGGCTTTGGAGAGTGGTGCCCGGATATTCGTCACTGTTTACAAGTAATTCACCTTTCAGCATAAATATCATGCTGTTCTGTGTGCACTTTTCAGCAGAGAAATGTTGTCCCTTGGGGTAGTGGCGGTAAACCAATACTCCTTCTGATTTTTGGGGACATACCATACAATCAATCTGTCGGTTGCAGCAAGTTTCCAGTCTCATGAAATGATTAGCGAATTATTATAAATGTGGCAACAAAGATAGAATTTTTTTGTGAAAACTCTATCTATTTGTCCTATCTTTGCGTCAAACTAATATAAAGGACTTATGAAAAAGGCTATTTTTTTTGTATATTTTATCTGCCTTGTTGTATCCGGTCTTTCGGCACAGAATTGGGATATTAACACTTTGCACCGGGTTAACAGTTGGGATGGCAAGTTTGTCCGTAACTATAATAAGATAATTTCACGTTCGGAGCCCTATGTTGCTGTCGGTGTTCCGGTGGCGATGGCGGTTGCCGCTTGGATAAAACATGATAAGGGTTTGCTGAAAGATGCGGTCTACGTAGGTACAAGTGTAGCGGGGGCTTTTGTTGTGACTTATGGAATGAAATATCTGGTGGACCGTGAGCGTCCTTATGATAAATATCCCGACAGAGTGCATGCATATAGCCATGAAGGCAGCCCGTCTTTTCCTTCCGGACATACGGCGACGGCTTTTGCCCTTGCCACCTCGCTCAGTGTAAAGTATCCTAAATGGTATGTGATAGCTCCGTCTGCCCTGTGGGCTTGTTCCGTGGGAGTTTCCCGTATGAACGAGGGAGTGCATTATCCGTCGGATGTGTTGGCGGGGGCTGCAATCGGTGCTGGATGTGCTGTGGTCAACATCTACGTCAACAAGTGGCTGAATAAGTGGCTGTTCGGAGAATGATTTTAGGCGCGAATTACGCGGAATACGCGGAGTTAGATAAACTAAATCCGCATAATCCGCGCCTAAGTTTGTTTCAAGTCGGCTATTGGATAATAGTGCTGTAGATGCCTTCGTTCAGCACTTTTAGAGCTTGCTGCACGCTCTGGTTCGTGCTGTTCATCACCTGGAAGTATTCGTTCATGTCCCATAGGTCACGGGCTATCAAGGCTTTAAGTTGTGTCTTGATGAGCGGTAGGGATTGGTTGTACTGTTTCTCGTCAAACTTGATTTTCTCTTTGTCGGCAAGCGTACGTATTTCGGCAAGGAAGTTATCGTCTATCTCGAACTTCTCGTTGAAGGCTTCGAATTTCTTGTATTTGTTCTGCAACTCCTTCCGGTGCTTCTCGATGTAGCCGGTAGTGGCTTTGATAACCACGCCTTTGGCTACGAGGTTGCGGTGATAGTCTGTGTACTGGGTAGTGTCGATGGGGACGAAGAAGTCGGGCATGATACCTCCACCTCCGTAAACGGTACGTCCCATACGCTTGGTCTGTGCTTTCAGGGAGTCGGCAAAATGGATACTGTCCGCATGAATCATTTCTCCATGATTGAAGCGGTCTATCAGTTCCTGGTTATACTTATCCTGACTGTTCTCGCCGGTTAGGCGACCATCGAGGTTGGCGGTACTGTCGTAAGGCTTCTGGATGCAACGCCCCGAAGGGGTATAGTAACGGGCTATGGTCAGACGAATCATGGAACCGTCCGGCAGGTCGATAGGACGCTGTACTAATCCCTTGCCGAAGGTGCGGCGTCCTACTACCACGCCTCTGTCCCAGTCCTGGATGGCTCCGGTCACGATTTCACTGGCAGAAGCGGAGTACTCGTCCACCAATATGATGAGACGGCCGTTCTTGAAGTTGCCCGTACCTTTGGCAAAGAAATCACTGCGGCGTGCGGCCCTTCCTTCGGTGTAGACGATGAGTTCTTTTTGCTTCAGAAATTCGTTGGCAAGGTCGATGGCGGCATTCAGATACCCTCCTCCATTTCCTTGCAGGTCGAGGATGAGGTCTTTCATTCCTTTCTTTTGCAGGCTTTTCAGGGCTTCTGCAAACTCTTCGGCGGTGGTTGCCCCGAAGCGGTTGATACGGATATAGCCGGTTTTGGGTTGTATCATGTAAGATGCGTCCAGGCTGAGGATGGGAATTTTGTCACGCTTCACGGTGAAGTACAGCTGGTCGTCCACGCCACGGCGCACGATGGTGAGTTTCACTTCCGAGTCTTTCGGTCCGCGCAGGCGGCTCATAATATCTTCCGTGCTCATTTTTACTCCGGCAATGGCGCTGTCATTGACGGCTACGATACGGTCGCCGGCAAGGATGCCCACCTTCTCGGAAGGTCCGTTGCTCACGGGTTGTATCACAAGCAGGGTATCTTCTATCATCTGAAACTGTACGCCGATGCCCTCGAAATTGCCTTGCAACGGCTCGTTCATCTTCTTCACTTCTTCGGCGTTGTTGTAGGTGGAGTGCGGGTCGAGTTGTGCCAGCATCTTGATGATGGCTTCTTCCACCAGCTTGTCTTCATCCACCTTGTCCACATAAAGGTTGGTGATGGCAAACTCTGCCATTTGCAGTTTGCGCAGGGCTTCATTGTTCGGCTTTTGCGCTTGTGCCGTCACCGCGCATATACATATTATAATAGTAAATAGTTTTTTCATCATTTCCATTTTAATCCCTAATCCTTTATCCTTAATCCCTAATCTCCATTCCCTCCGGTATGAACATGCTTATGTCCTTGCCGTATTGCAGCAGTTCGCGCACGGTGGTGGAACTGACGCAGGTAAGTTCCGGCTCGGTGAAGAGCAGGATGGTTTCTATGCCGGTCAGTTTGCGGTTGATGTCGGCAATGGTTTCCTCGTATTCGAAATCCTTCACGGTGCGTATGCCGCGTATTATCAGACTGGCATCTACCTGCCGGGCAAAGTCGATAGTCAGGCAGTCATAGGACTGCACAATGATGCGCGGCTCGTTCCGGTAGTAGTCTCGTATCATTTGTTCGCGCTTTTCCAAGGGGAAATACGTATTCTTATTTTCATTGATGCCGATGCCTATGACGATTTCGTCTATAAAAGTCAGTGCACGGCTCACTACCGAAGAGTGTCCGATAGTAAACGGGTCGAATGTTCCCGGAAAGATAGCTCTTCTCATGATGCCAAATCTTCTTCTATAACCAAGTTGTTGATAATAAAGTTTTGTCGTTCCATGGTATTCTTACCCATGTAGAATTCCAGCAGCTCTTTTACGAGGTCTGTCTTGCGCAGGGACACTTGTTCCAGACGCATATCCTTGCCGATAAAATGCTTGAACTCGTCGGGCGAGATTTCTCCCAGACCTTTGAATCGGGTGATTTCGGGGTTGGGACCCAGTTCTTCAATGGCTTTCACACGTTCCTCCTCTGTATAGCAATAACTTGTCTTCTTTTTGTTGCGCACGCGGAAGAGAGGGGTTTGCAGGATATATACATGCCCTTTCTTTATCAGGTCGGGGAAGAACTGCAGGAAGAAGGTGATGATGAGCAGGCGGATGTGCATGCCGTCCACATCGGCATCGGTAGCTACGATGACTTTGTTGTAGCGCAGTGTCTCTATGCCGTCTTCTATATTCAAGGCTGCTTGAAGCAAGTTGAATTCTTCGTTTTCATAAACTACTTTCTTGGTGAGTCCGTAGGAATTTAGCGGTTTACCACGCAGGCTGAATACTGCTTGGGTATTCACGTCGCGGCTCTTGGTGATGGAACCGCTGGCGGAGTCTCCCTCGGTAATGAAGATGCAGGATTCGGTTTCCTGGTCTTTGCCTTTACCGTCACTCAAGTGGTAGCGGCAGTCGCGCAGCTTGCGGTTGTGCAGGTTGGCTTTCTTGGCGCGTTCGCGTGCCAGCTTGGTGACGCCGGCAATGGCTTTGCGCTCTTTCTCGGAGTCTTGTATCTTTTGCAGCATCACTTCGGCCACAAGCGGGTTCTTGTGGAGGTAGTTGTCCACTTCCGTCTTGATGAAGTCTCCTACGTATTTGTTCACCGTGGGGCCGGCGGGCTTGTGTTCCTGCGGCGCGGCAGGCCACATGTTGTTGCTGCCCAGTTTCGTTTTGGTCTGGCTCTCGAACATGGGTTCCTCCACGTCGATGGCAATGGCGGCTACCAGTCCGTTGCGGATGTCGGCATATTCCTGGTTCTTGTTGTAGAACTCCTTGATGGTACGGGCAATGTGTTCCTTCAAGGCAGTCTGGTGTGTGCCGCCTTGGGTGGTGTGTTGCCCGTTGACAAAGGAGTAGTACTCTTCGCCGTATTGGTTGGTGTGTGTGAAGGCAATCTCGATGTCCTCTCCTTTCAGGTGGATGATGTCGTAAAGGCCTTCGCTGGTCATGTTGTCTTTCAGCAAGTCCTCCAGCCCGTGGCGGGAAACGATGCGCTGGCCGTTGTAAATGAAGGTGAGGCCCGTATTCAGGTAGGTGTAGTTGCGCAGCAGGGTTTCTACGAACTGGTTCTGGAAGGAATAGTTCAAGAAGAGTGTGGCGTCCGGTTCGAAGAAGATATAGGTTCCGCTTTCTTCTGTCGAGTCTTCGGTCACATCACTCAACAGCGTTCCTTTTTCAAAGATGGCGATACGTACCTTGCCGTCGCGGTAGCTGCGTACTTCGAAGCGGCTGCTCAGCGCATTGACTGCCTTGATACCTACGCCGTTCAGTCCGACACTTTTCTTGAAAGCCTTCGAGTCATATTTACCCCCGGTATTCAGTTTGCTGACCGCCTCTACCAGTTTGCCTTGCGGAATGCCTCGTCCATAGTCGCGTACGCTGACACGCAGACTGTCTTCTATAGTCACTTCTATACGCTTTCCGGCACCCATCTTGAACTCGTCGATGCTGTTGTCCATCACTTCTTTCAGCAACACATAGATGCCGTCATCGTTCTGTGAGCCGTCGCCCAGACGGCCTATGTACATACCGGAACGGACACGGATATGCTCCATGTCGTCCAGGTGGCGGATGTTGTCGTCGGTATATTCCACGCTGGAAACGGGGCTCTCTGTGATATTGTTGTCTGCTTCTTCCAGCGGCAGGGTCATATTGTTGTTATCTTCCATAAGTACGTTATTCCTTCATATTGCGCATTGCGACAAAGGTAATGAGAAATTCGGGGGTTCGCAAAAAAATAATGTCTTTTATGGACTTCTGACAAGCTTATATTCTGGATTTAGAACTTATTTTATTCCTTTCACAAAGCATCTTCTCCGTTTATGCTGTTCCGTCTTGAAGTACTCCCACTGCGCTTGCACCTTGCCGTTCAGCTCCAGCTCCGGATTACTCTCGGCATACTCGAAACCAAGTTGCTGATAGACGGGGATAAGGTCGGAGAACAACAATGCATTTACCCCCTTGTTCTGATACTCCGGTTTCACGGCAACCAGCAGCAAATCGAGCATCTTGGGATATTTCTTCAAGAAGATGGTCTTGGCCAGGTGATACCAACCCATAGGAAGCAGGCGCCCGTGGGCTTTTTGCAACGCTTCGGCGAGTGACGGCATGGAAATGCCTACGGCAAGCAGCTGGTCATCGGCATCGGTAATCAATGTCACCATGCGTAGGTCGAGGATGGGCAGGTACATCTTGACGTATTGGTCAATCTGCCGTTGGCTCAGTGCAGAATAGCCATAGAGTGGCTGATAGGCTTCGTTCATCAGTTCGAAGATGGCCTGACCGTAGTCTTGGGCAATCTTCTTGGCAGATGTGTATTTCTTTACCTTGAGGTTATACTTGCGCTGGATGAGGTCGGAGATGCGCTTGTGCTTGTCGGGTATGGCGTCGGGAATGTAGATTTTGTACTCCACCCAATCGGCATCCTTCTCAAAGCCCATGCGTTCCAGATGTTGCGGATAGTAGGGATAGTTATAAATGGTGGCCATGGTGCTGAGCTGGTCGAATCCTTCGATGAGCATACCTTCGGCATCGAAATCTGTGAATCCCAGCGGGCCTTGTATATGTGTCATTCCCCGTTCTTTTCCCCATTCTTCCACGGTGCGAATCAGGGCATCGGAGACTTCCGCATCATCGATGAAGTCTATCCAGCCGAAGCGGACTTCCTTTTTGTTCCAGGTTTGGTTTGCCTTGTGGTTGATGATGGCAGCTACACGTCCTACGATTTTACCTTCCCGATAAGCCAGGAAATAGTCGGCTTCACAAAATTCGAATGCAGCGTTTTTCTTCTTGTTGAAGGTGTTGAGCATGTCATCGAAAAGGTCGGGGACGGAATAGGGGTTGTTTTTGTATAGCAGGTAGTTGAAACGGATAAAGCGCTCCAGTTCCCGTCTTGTGGTTACTTTCTTGATTGTAATTGCCATAGTTGTTCAATATTGAGACCACAAAGGTAATGCAAACTGAGAGCAGAACAAAATAAGCTTGCTTATTTTTTATGCCGAGGTACAGCTTGCCTTATTTAAAAATACGTGATAATCTTTAAAATACCGCGTAGGGTGTTTGTAAATTTGCTGTTAGAGGTTGTATATCAGTACCGCTGTGTAGGCAATGTAGCAGAGAATCAGAATGCTTCCTTCCACCCGGGTGATGATGCGTTTTCCCGAAAAAGATACCGAACAGCCAAAGCAGGATGCTGGACCCTACGAGTACCCACAAATCGAAATTGGTGATGCCCGTCAGACGCAGTGGAGTGATGGAGGCCGAACAACCCAGTACGAAGAATATATTGAAGAGATTACTTCCGATGACGTTTCCGATGGCTATTTCGGGGTTTTTCTTCAAGGCGGCTACGATGGAGGTGGCGAGTTCGGGCAGTGAAGTGCCGCCTGCTACGAGCGTCAGCCCGATGATGGATTCGCTGACACCCAATCCGCGGGCTATGCCGCTGGCACCGTCTACAAAGAAATTACCTCCGATGATGAGGCCGGCAAGTCCGCCGAGAATGTATAGGGCGGACTTCCACGCGGGTAACAGCCTGATTTCGTCTTCTTCCTGTAAGTGCTCCTTTTCCGGTTCCTTCATACTTCCATCCCTTTTTGCAATGGCAAAAGTATAACTCAGGAAAATGGCAAAGAAGCATAGCAGTAACAGACCGTCGGTGATGCTGAGTATGTTCTCCCCACTGCCGTCCAGAAAGACGTCGTTGGCACAAATCAGCAGGGCGATGGACGAAAGGATACATAGAGGGATTTCGCGCTTCAGCGTGTTGCGGGTGATGGCTATCGGGGCAAAAAGGGCCGTACAACCCACAATCATCAGGGTATTGAACGTATTGCTTCCCACCACATTGCCAATGGCAATGTCTGCACTGCCTTTGAGAGCAGAGGATATGCTGACGGTGAGTTCCGGTGCGGAAGTGCCGAAGGCAACAATGGTGAGCCCGATGACGATGGACGGTATGTGGAAACGTTTGGCAACGGATGCGGCACCATCTGTCAAACCATTGGCGCCCAAAAGAATGAGGAGCAGTCCTCCGACAAGAAACAATATATCCATAGGCATGTCAATTTTGAGTACAAAGATAGTGCAAACCGGATACAGAACTTTCATGTTTGCATGAAAAAGTTATGTCGATTAGGGTAGGAAGTTAAAAACATTCCGTATGTTTGAAGCATTTATTGGGTATATTTGCATAATTAAAGAATCAAATCAAGAAGTTTATATATGAAGGTTATCCGTGCTTTCTTTCTTTGTTGGCTGTTGATGCTGGCGGACGGAGTGTCAGCTCAGTTGGTAGATAAAGTGCTCAGTGTTTTAGGTGAGGATAGTGTGGGGAGTGTCACAGTGGCAAGGACTGACTCCGATTCGATTCAATTGTCGCTCATCAGGCAGGAATTGGAAGCAGCCCGGCTGAACGAAGCGAACCTGCGGATGGAAATGGAACAGATGAAGCTGGCGGGCTATGCGGCCGATTCGGTGAAGCTGGCATTGCAGAAACAACGCATTGATTCGTTGCGGACGGTGACGCCTGGTATTCCGGTGGTGGTGGAGAAGGACACTTTGTTCTATCTGTATGCCAAGCGTGGAGGGCATACGCCCCAACAGCGAGCCAAAGATGTAAGCAACGTCATCGAAGCATTGGGCACGCGTTTCAATCTGCGTCCGGACTCTGTTTATTTAGAGAGTACGGATATTGTTACAGACTTGATGTATGGCGAAAAGGTCATCATTTCCTTTACCGATCAGGATGCTTTGTGGGAAAACTGTACCCGCGACCAGCTGGCCGCCAGCAAGAGGCATGTCGTGGTGGACAAACTGAAAGCCATGCAGAAGGAGCATAGCTTGTGGCAGTTGGGTAAGCGTATCTTGTACTTTATCCTGGTGCTTGTGGGACAGTTCTTCTTGTTCAAGTTTACCAACTGGCTGTTCAGAAAACTCAAACTACGCATTCAGAAGCTGAAGGATACCAAGCTGAAACCGATCTCTATTCAGGATTATGAATTGCTGGATACGCAGAAGCAGGTCAACTTGCTGGTGTTTGTTGCCAACCTGGTGCGTTATGTGGTCATGCTGTTGCAGTTGCTGCTGACGGTTCCGTTATTATTCTCCATTTTCCCTCAGACCAAGAGCTTGGCTTATACATTATTCTCCTACATCTGGAATCCTATAAAGGTCATCTTGAATGGAATAGCCGACTATATACCCAATCTGTTCACTATCTTTGTGATATGCTATGCGGTGAAGTATCTGGTCAGACTGGTGCGTTATCTTGCCAATGAGGTGCAGGCTGAACGGCTGAAGATAAACGGCTTCTATCCGGATTGGGCCATTCCTACCTATCATATTGTGCGCTTCTTGCTTTATGCGTTTATGATTGCCATGATTTACCCTTATCTGCCGGGTTCCAAGTCGGGAGTCTTCCAGGGAATCTCCGTGTTTGTCGGCTTGATTGTTTCGCTCGGTTCCAGTACGGTTATCGGCAATATCATTGCAGGACTGGTCATAACCTACATGCGGCCTTTCAAGCTGGGTGACCGCATCAAGCTGAATGACACTACTGGCAACATCATTGAGAAAACACCGCTCGTCACCCGCATCCGTACTCCGAAGAATGAGGTGGTGACCATTCCGAACTCTTTCATCATGTCTTCCCATACGGTCAATTACAGCCAGTCTGCCCGTGAGTATGGATTGATTATCCATTCGGAGGTCAGTATTGGCTACGATGTTCCGTGGCGGAAGACACATCAGCTGTTGATAGAGGCTGCATTGAATACTCCTGGAGTGATAGATGATCCCCGTCCGTTTGTATTGGAGACTTCCCTTCAGGATTATTATCCGGTTTATCAAGTGAATGCCTATATCAGGGATGCCAACAGCCTTAGCCAGATTTACTCTGATTTGCATCAGAATATCCAGGATGCCTTCAACGAAGCAGGCATCGAAATCATGTCTCCTCACTACATAGCTACGCGTGACGGCAGTGAGACGACCATACCCAAGGATGACTTGCGGGAGAAAAAGCAGTAAGGGAGCCGGTTATCGTGCCAGTAAAATCTCTGCAAACGGTACGTAGAACATAAACATCCTCCATTTCTTTGTCTGGAAATCATAAGTTTCGATGAAGTCGCCTTCACGATAGCCTGCAAACTGCACGTAGAGTTTCCTTGTCTGCCCGTCCTTGGAGTAGTACATGGTAGCGGAGCGTACGGCGTTGGGGTAGGTGGCGAAAGACTCTTTCAAGTTTCCGGCAGTAGTATCCCATAAGCAGAATTGCGTATCTCCACCATTGGCACGGGAAACGATATAGCCTCCTTTGCATTGCAGGCTGTTTGGGTTTTCGGGGGATGGTTCCATAATCCGGAAAGGTATCAAGGCTTCGGCCTTGATGGGGTCGTAGCAATGCATCTTTTCTTTGGCGATGTCTATCACGACGGGCGAGAAGGTGCCGTCGCCGTTGTTGGCCGAGAGCAGCATGTGGGCGTCGGCTATCACGCCCGGATAGCGTGAGAGGGATTCGGGCCTCAGTCCATCCGGTAATGGTATTTCGGGAGTATGTATCGGTGGCATATTCAACCGGGTATATACCGGATAAGAGATGCTACAGTAGGTGAGGAGCTTATCTCCGGCCATTTCCAGGGAAACAGTGTTGTTGAAGTCCGAGCAGATGGTAATTGCGTTACGTTCTACCGGGTTACACCAATAGTGCATGCAGAGGTCGTATCCATCGATGAAACTACTGCCGTCTTTCTCCCGTATCCCGCAGAGGATGTTGGTGCCGGGGATGTTGGCGGCAAGGTGGAAATCTTCGTCGTCATGGAACTGGATTACTTCCGATATTTCTTGTGTTACCAGGTCGATACGGGTGATGCCGCGGGGAACGGTCGGTGTGTAAATGGCGTGGGAGTTGGTGATACCGTAGAGATATGGTTCTTCGGGGGATTGTCCGTCGGCTACCGAAATCCGGCCGAGAGGCTGAAGCTGTCCTGCCCGTTCCAGGAACATTTCTACCCGTGAGGCGGGCCAGTGTCCGGGGGCAAGGAAAGTAATGCTGTTGGTGGTTTGCTCCGTGGTAACGGCGCGTGTGTAGCGTGAATACCCTTCGGGAAAGAGAGGATTGTCGGCTATCGGCCAGTAGATGTCCAATATGATTTGGTCGCCGCTCTGCAAGCCGTCGGCTTTGACGGTCACGGCATCACCGGGATTGAAGGTCTTTCCGGCATCGGATATGGTGATATTGGTCACAAAAGCGGGTTGTTTCTCTTTGTCGTCATCACTGCAAGCGGCAAGTAGCAGGCTGATTAGTAGCAGGAAGTGTATCTTCTTCATCATAGTTATGTATTGACAAATGCAAATATAGGGCTTTTTCTTGTATTCCTGCGGATAGGCTTTGTTTTTGTCGTATGAGATGGAAAAATCCTCCTACGAAACATGGTCTTTTGCTTCGTGGGAGGAAAGTGGTTGTTCGGCAGGGCTTCGGGGGAATGCGCCTGCTTGCGTGCCGGCTTGGATTATTTGCTGCGCGTCACCGTGTGCAATACATTCCCTTTCTTGTCAATCATGCGCAGTTCCAGTGTCTTTTTGCTGGCCGATACAATGGAGAAACCCGGTTCGGGGCTGCAGAATACGGTCCCTTCGATGGGCTTCACCTTGCGGGCGAGCGAACCGGCAGAATTGGTGATATAGTCGATGTCGCTGCCTGCCACGCGTACGTGCTGGAAGTTGTGGATGTGCCCGCAGATGTACATATCCACCTTGTGCTTGCGCAGGATGGGATCGAGACGTGCCTGCATATCCGCGCGTTCGCTCTCGTCCTTCGGGGTTTCGGCATAGATGGGATGGTGTCCGGCAACGATAACCCAGTCCTCTTTGGCGGCAGTCAGTACGGAATCTATCCAGGAAAGTTGTTGCTGGTAATCCTGCTTGCAGGCATCGGGATAGGTCTCGCTTTCGTTGCGGTATTTGTCAATCATCGGGGCGGTGTCTACCCAAAGGATGCGGATGGTAGCGCCGTTGTCCTCGAACGTCTTGGTATAATAACGGGCGGGCATGGTCCAGCGGCGGCTGATATTACTGTAGTCGAGCACAGCCTGCGTATTGCCGCGGTATTCGTGGTTGCCCAGCAGGGGGAACCAGTCTATCATCAGCTCCGGGTGGCTGTAAATAAGTTCGTAGTTGGTCATCCAAAGCGGGTCGTTCACGCTACGTACGCCTTCAAAGTGGTGTACATCGCCGGTGGCAAGAACGAATTCGGGGCCTACTTCTTCTGCCATTTGTCCCATCAGTTCGGCGATGGGCTTTTGGTCGTAGTAGCCGTTACGGCCGAGGTCGTTGGCTACGTAGAAGTTGAACTTCTTGTCGAAGATGGAGTAATCGGTGATTTGGGCAATGGCTGCGTTGCCGAGTAGGGCAATAAACAGTAAAAGGAATATTTTCTTCATTGTCATTATTAAATTGTTGAGTAGTTAATGTTGATAACTTGTTGAGATAGAATTCGTTGTTTAAAAATTAATCTTCACTCCCGCATTCACTTTCACGCCGTAGTATTCTGCCTGCATGGTACGGTCTTTTGTGCCCTGGTAGGGGCGTAGCGGCTGTGTCAGCAGGTTGTTGGCTTCGGCGTAGAAGGTAGTCTTGAACTTCTTTCCGAAGGTATAGCTGGCGTTTACGTCCATATAGTTCACCTTGTCGTAGTAGCGGTCGTAGAAGGTGCTTTCTCCCATTTCGTCGATGAAGTCGGAAGCGAAGTTATAGCTCAGGCGCAGATTCAGACCGCCTTTCTCAAAGTATAGGGAAGCATTTGCGGTATGCTCCGGAGAGCCTGGCATGCTCAAGTCTTTCTCATTCTCGCGGCCTTCGAAGTTGAAGTCTTCCACACGGGAGTGGGTGTAGGTGTACGTTCCGTAGAAACCTACACATTTCAGAGCGGGAGCAATGAAGCTGAAGTCGCGCTGGTAGGACAGCTCTACACCCACCAGGTTGGCGTTGCCCGCATTCTTGGGTTGGGTGAAGCGGGTGTAGGTGTTACCCTGGTATTCGTAGTTGGTGCTCACCTGGTCTACGATGAAGTCGTCTATCTTCTTGTAGAAGATGCCGGCACTTATCAGACCGATGCTGCGGAAGTAGTAGTCGGCACTCAAGTCGAAGTTGTAGGAGACGGTAGGTTTCAGCTCCGGGTTTCCGATGGTGATTTCGTTGTCGGAACGCTTGATGTTCACACTGGGCACGAGGGCCGAGTATTTGGGGCGTGACAAGGTTTGGGTAAACGAACCGCGCACTTTGAAGTCATCGTTTACATTCCACTTTACGAGCAGCGACGGCAGGAAGTTGATGTAGCTGTTGCGCTGACGGTCGGTCTTGCTGGTGAGGTCTTCGTCGGCATCGTAGGTGCGTCCCGTATAGGCAAGGTTGGTGTTCTCTATGCGAAGTCCGGTCATCAGTTCCACGTCTTTTGTCAGTTTTTGGTCGAAGCGGAGGTAGCCGGAAGTCACGGTTTCGCGGGCGTTGAAGTTTCCGGCAAGTTCTTCCTGTACCTGCTCTTTCTCAAAGAGGGAAGCGTTGTTCAAGTCTAAAGAGCCGGTGTATTCCTTGCTGGCGTAGATGCCTGCCTGGTATTTGTTGTTGGGCATGAAGTTCTTGTTGGTCTGGTCCACTGTATTTGCTAGGCTGTTCGTCATGAAGGCATCCTCGTCCAGAGGAGAGTATTCGTAGAAGTCCACTTCTTTATCTTTGGTCTTGCGCACTACCTTTGCGCCGAACTTCAGCTTGTTGCCGTTCTTGAAGGGAAGTTTGAAGTTGGCGGAGAACTTCAGGTCCTGCTCCTTGATGTCTTCCTGCTGTTCCGTCAGCTCTTTCAGGCTGAATTCATCGTTCAATGTCATGGTAGAGCCTGTTTTGGGGCTGGCAAAGGGTTGGCGTTCGTCGCTCAGGTCCATGTCGAACTTCTGTTTCTTCAGTTGGAAGTCGATGTAGCGTTCGTTGGGACGTTCTTCGCTGGCTTTGGCATAGCTGGCGTGCCAGTCCATGGAGAGGGCGCCGAAGAGGTGTTCGCCGCCGAGGGCAAAGTCCATGGTGCGCTGGCGTTCCAGGCGGGCGTTACGGTTGTCCGGCGTACCGGCTTTGGTCTGTATGCGTACGGTGGCGTTGCCGTCGGGGTCAAGGTCTTTCAGCGTGGTACGGTAGCGGTTCTCCCAGTCGTTGCGGTTGTTGAAGATGCCTTTGAAGGTCAGTTTGTGGTTGGCATTGATGTCCCAGTCCAGTGCGGCGGAGTAGCTTTGGCGTTCGCGGGTGACGTAGTATTGGCGGATTTGGTAGTCGTTGACGTACGTCTTGCCGTTGTCATCCTGCTCCCATACAAATTCGGTGTCGTAGGAACCGGAAGGTGAGTTCTGATAGGAGGCCGATACAATCAAGCCGAGTTTGTCGTTGAAGAAGCGGTCGCCGTAGGTGAAGCCAAGGTTCAGTTGCGCCTTTTCGCTCACCCAGTTGTAGCCGGTTCCGGCGGTGGCGGCAATGGTACGCTTGTAGGGGGAGTTCTTGGTGACGAGGTTGATGCTGCCGCCGATGGCGTCGCCGTCCATATCGGCGGTTACTACCTTGTTCACTTCGATGGTCTGAATCATGTCTGCCGGAATGAGGTCGAGCTGTACGTTGCGCGTATCGCCTTCGGCAGAGGGAACGCGGTTGCCGTTGATGGTGACGGAGCTGAGGTCGGCACTCGTGCCCCGCACTTGCCCGAAGCGTGCCTCGCCTTGGTCGTACTGCACGTTGATGCCGGAGATGCGTTTAAGGGCGTCACCGATGTTGGAGTCGGGGAACTTGCCTACCTGGTCGGCAGAGACTACATTCGTAATCCCCATGTTGTTTTTCTGTGAGTTGATGGCACGGCGCTGTCCCTGGAAGGCGCCGCCTACCACCACTTCCTGCAACTCCACGCCTTCGTTCAGTACGACGTCTTTTTCCAGTGTACGGCCTGCGGGGATGGTGATTTTCAGTTCTACGGGAGAGTAGCCCACGTAGCTCACCTTTACTGTATAGGTTCCCGGGTCAAGGTTAGAGAAAGTGTAGAAGCCGTTGACGTCGCTCGTCACGCCAGTGTGTAGTTTCTCGATGTAGATGGATGCGCCCGGGAGAGTTTGTTTAGTGGCGTCGATGATGCGTCCACGTACAGTTCCTTGTTTCGTGACATTTGCTTTTTCGTCGGCAATGGCCGTATTGACGGTGGCGGTGAATAGGAGTAAGAATAAGAATGCTCTCAAAATCTGTTTCATACTTGTTATTATCTGTTAATAATCTGCCGCAAAAGTAGAGGGTTGCCGTTACGTGGAGGTTGCGGAGCGTTGAAGAACAGATAACGATTCAGTTACAATGAGGTTACATAAATTCTTGGAGGTAGTACCTTTTCGGCGGTATCTCCCTTTGCCGTCATCTGGCAGACTGATGCTAAAGATGCACGAGATGTGCATCTCGGACTGTATGAGATGTACATCTCGAGCAACATGAGATGTACATCTCGTGCAGGGGAAGGTATAGGGGTTGGTGTCTTATCCCGTAGCCTGGCAGCGGATAAGTACCTTCTTCTCGTCTGCCAGAGTAGTGGCAAAGAGATAAGTGCCTCCCCCTTCGGCCAATTTCAGTCGTTTGCGCAGTTCGGCCACGGTGGCGGGGAAGTTGCGCACGGTGAGGTTCGCCTTTTTCTCGGCAGCCAGCATCTCTTTCACTTCTTTCTTGCCGAAGCCGCAGGAGGAGGTAATCCGGAACTTGCGGCCGGGGAAGTCCGGCAGGAAGTGGTCCGAGGTGTAGAGGTGGCTGTTGGGATGCAGTTTTTCCACCTTATACAATGAGGAGAGGCTGCGGAATGCACCGGCTTTCAGCACGGAGGCATTCGGTTCGTAGAGGTATGATTTCAGTTGAGGGGTGTAGGGGCATGCACGCTCCTTCTCCTGCCGGCGGGTGAAGACGAGGGCTTGGGGAGCCGGTACACCGGTGAAGTTGACGCAATGAATGGGGATGTCGTCTGCCGGCACTCCTTCGCCTTGTCCCAGCAAGAGCAGCAGTTCCTTGCATTCGTTGCCCACGGAGACGATGTGTGCCTGGTGGACATGCTTCAAATCGTTCAGGGCAAGGGTGAGGTCGAGCATGGGGGAGAGTTTTACCAGTACGTGTCTTGCCTTGCGCAGCAGCAGTTCTTCGAGGGCGGCTATATCGGGTTCGCAGTTGCCGATGGCTACGGTCTTTCCACCGTGTCCGTCGCGGCGGGCAGGGTCTATGAATATACAGTCCACGGGCTCCATCTCTTGCAGATGGCAGACGCTGTCTGCGTGGCAGACGGAGATGTGGTTCAGGCCGAGGACAAGGAAGTTGTGTGCGGCTATCTGGCAGAGGGTTTCCTGGCGCTCGACGTAAGTGGCATGCCCGAAGCGGGAGGAGAGATAGGCGCAGTCGATGCCGAAACCTCCGGTGAGGTCGGTAAAGGTGCCGGCTGATGCGGGGGTACTGTTCTGCGCGGGATGTTCTTGTTCTGTATGTAGCAGGTTAGTTATAATCTCCGCTTTATACTGTGCCGTTGTTTGGGAGGAGCATTGTTCCAGAGAAAGGTGGGCGGGGTAGAGTATATGCTCGTTCTCGGCCCATGCGGGTATCTTCTCTTTGGCAATCTGCCAGCCGGAAATCTGTGTGATGGCGGCGGGCATGTCTACCGAAGGGTAGCGGCGTGCCTGCAAGGCAAGGCTGCGCACGTCGTCGCGGCGATGCTCGCGGATGAAGCGGAGGGTGTCTTGGGATAAAGGCATGGCTTGGCTTATTTATTCTGATGCAAAGTTATCTCAAAAAGGACAAAGTGGGGCATAAATTCGCAGCTTTCTGTCTGATTATTTTTCAGACAAAGATGACGCTGATAATACAGATTAAGAATATTAAAAATCCGCGTCATCTGCGTCAAAGCGATAGCAAATTTAAGTTTCCGAACAAGCTGGGGGTGAGAGTTAAGGGATGACCCGGTATCGCTCCTTTGCCGTCTGCCTGCTGACGCGGTTGAAGTGCCACCATTCGCTGGGTAGCGGGTGGAATCCGGCTTCTTTCATTACCTGCCGGAGCAGCAGCCGGTTTTCACGTTCTTGTTCCGTCAGCTTGCCTTGTGCCACGAGCACGGCTTCTTCTGTGATGTGGGCTTCCCTGCCCAGATGGTCTACCGGGGTGCCCATGGGCAGAGGGGTTCCTTTATCGTCGAGTATGCTGATGTCCACTGCCAACCCGTAGTTGTGCAGGCCGCCGCCGCGTGAGGGGTTGGAGACATAGATGTATTTGGAGGTTCCTTTCACTACGTTCCACATCTTCTGCTGTACGGACAAGGGGCGCGCTGCGTCGTAGACGATAAGGCTGTAGCCGGGGTACTGTTCTTTCAGCAGGCGTTGTGCCCGCTTCAGGCTTTTCATGGCATCGGGGTGCAGGTAGGCTTCTTTCAGGTCTTCGTACAATAGGGTTCCGGTGAAATTGTCGGCACGGGTGTACATCAAGTCGATGGCGATGCTGCTGTCCGCTTCGGCGATGCTGACGAAACCGAGGGAGTCCAGGTAGCGGGCTGTTCGGCTTTTGGCCGGAGCCGGAGGGACGGGTGCCGCTATGGTGTCGGCGTACGGGATGGTGGTCTCCGTATCCGGGTCTTGTGTCTGCTTTGGCGCTTGTTTTCTGCTACAACCGCATAGTGAGCAGCCAAGCAGTAGATATAACAAGTAAAAGAAATATCGTTCCATCTTACAAGGCATTCTTGGCGGTAAGGATTGATTTCATCAAGGCTATGTCCGAACTGACTTCTCCCTGCATCAAGTATTTGTTTTTCCGTTGGCAGGTGGCTTCGTAAATCTCCTTTGCTTTTGCTGTGTCCTTGTCCCGGTAGAGTGCCAGGGCGCAGAGCAGCCGCTGTTTGGAAGACGTCACATCCTTATATTGCCGGATGTAGGTATCCAGCTCATCGGTATATAATTCTTCTGCCCGTGCGGTCCTCTTTGTCACCAATGCGGTGAAGAGCAGCTCGCAAGCGGTTTCCTTTATCAAAAGCCCGATGACTTCGTGCCGGTGGCTCATTATTTTCTCAAATGCATTGTAGGCGGCTTCCCATTCTTCGCAGTCGAGCAGGCGCGAGGCGCTCATCAAGGCTATGGTGACCTGCAGGGCATCTTTGTAGTTGATGTCTTCCGTTTGGCTGAACCATTCGGCAGGCATGTCCTTAGGACGCATGCCCTCTTGCACCAATGCGTTGATGCGCAGCTGGGTGACCAGTGCCTGCTTGCTCTTGCTGTCCTTGAGAAGCAGGCACATGTTGTCGGCATCATTGCCGATGCCGCCCATCTTCATGGGGATGCCGTTCATCCCTGCAAGGAGAATGCCAATCAAAGAGAGCATCAGAAGGAAGAATTTCAGCAGGTAAGGCAGCCCGTCTACGGTCAGCAGGGGGAGGAAGGCAAGGATGGCGGTCAGCAGGTTGGCAAGCACTCCACCCAGGTTGTACAAGGTGGTTGGGATATCTTCAAGAGGCCTTTCGGGTGGGGTAAGCAGGCATTGGCCTCCCGTTCCGGCAAGGCTGAAACGCTTGATGCATAATTTCCCGTCTTTCCGTATGAAGGTAAGGTTGAAGATGCGGAAGGAGACGAAGCGGTAGTCGGTTGCCAGTCCGCAGACAAGATGCCCGCCTTCGTGCAGAAGTACTTGCAGGAAGATGGAGAACAGCAGAATCAGTATGGCTAACAGGGAAATTCCTACCGTCTCCAGCATGCCGGTTTCGGCAAACTTGCTGTGTAAACCGTCGAACGAGTCTCCCAAAACCAGGACTCTTACACCTATTACTCCTACGAAACCGATGCATGCCCCGACCATGAATCCTCCGGCCAATTTAAGTACTTTCTTCATCCTGATATCTTGATAAATGTGTTTGCCGGCAAAGGTAAAGGATTTTATCTGAAATGCAACAGCTTGCCCCATGTATCATAAAAAGAAAGAGATTGTGATTGCCACAACCTCTTTCCGTCACCTAAACCCACTACGCAGGCTACAGATAGGGAATTATAGTAATATAGATACCCGTAATGATGGCCGAAGTGATTACTCCTGAAATATTAGCCCCCAAGGCATCTCCCAAGATGAAGGAATTGGGGTTGTCCTTGCTTACTATCTTCTGGGCAACCTTCGCCGTAGTAGGCACGCAGCTCACGGCTGCAATTCCGATGACCGGATTGTAATTGCCCCGCTTGATGAAGTACATGATGTACCCTCCAATGATTCCGCTGATACCGGAGAGCAACAGTGCGCCCATGCCCAATACCAACAATTTAAGAATTTTAGGGTCGAGCAGCAGATGTGCGTCGCAAAGTACGCCCAACAACAGGCCGAGCATGAAAGTAGAACCATACAACAGCGGACCGCTTACAAAATCGTAGATATGCTTCATCCCCGACTCGCGTACTGCCACTCCGAGGAACAAGGAGAAGAACAGCGGTGAGGCAACCGGGAACAGAAAACACAGTACAGCACACAATATAGCCGAGAAAGCCAGTTTTACTTTGGCATCATAGTTTTTGGGCGGCTTCTTGCTCGTCATCTTGATGGCGCGCAGGCGTTTCGGCACCAGCAGCTTCACCAGATAGGGGTAACCGCCATATGTCAGTCCCAGATAGAGATAGGCCACTACCGTGATGGGTACAAACAGATGTTTGGCCAGGGCCAAGGAAGTGAAAAGCACCATCGGCCCGTCCGCACCTCCTACCATGGCTACGGAAGCGCTTTCTTTCAAGGACAGTCCCAATGCAGATGCGATGGGTACAGTCAGGAAAGTTCCCAATTCGGCACATAGGGCAAGGAATATGCTGGCAAACGGTTTCTGTAGCAGGAAGCCCACGTCGAGCAGGGTACCGATACCCATAAATACGAAGCATGCAATCAATCCGTTGCTGAAGGTCAGGGTGTAGACCGGTTGCAGGAAGTCTATCTGCATGGTGTTCATCAAGTCGTCCGTATCCGAAAGCATCGGGTCCAGAAAGAGATTCCCCAATGTGCCGTCGGGCATGAAAAGGGTGCCGCAATTGATGGCGACCATACCCAGTCCCATGGGAATCATGACCATCGGCTCCAGTACGCCTTTCCATCCCAGGTATATGAGCAGCAGGCCCAGGGCTATTAGAAATACACGGGCAGAGGAGAGTAGCCAGCCGCTTTCCATCATTGTTCCGAATCCTTGGAACAAGGTTGCAAAATCTATATTCTCCATAATTAGTCTTTGTTTTTGGTGTCGTTGTTCTTTTTAGTCTTGTTCTTGTTGTCACGGTGGCTGATGGCATCTTCCAGATACATCATAAGGGTATCTTCTGGGTAGAAGTAGTCTACCAGGTTTCTTTTGGAGACACCGTGGCTTACTCCGTGGTAATAGCCTCGAGGCTTTTCGTTTTCACGGTCCACACCCCGGCTGTAGTCTTCGCGCGTGTCGTTGCCGAAGATGTTTCCGTGCATGGAGGGGGTGTGTAGCATCAGTTCCATCTTCTGGCGGAACTTCTTTATGCGGTGCAGGCGGAGTAACTCCTGCTGGTGGGAACTGTAGAAATCGAGTGAATCGGCTGCGCTGGCTATCAGTTTGATGATGAATGCCACAAAGAAACCGATTGCAAAAGTGAGCCCCATCATCTCAAGGGTGGGGAGGAATAAATCGGACATAGTTATGATATTAATGTGATGAAATGGATAATAAAAAAGCGAAAGATGTACATGCAGTACACCTCCGGTAATGGTTTGCAATAAGTCCGATAAAGTCTAAATCAGGATATGCAGCAGTGCATAGATATAGTATCCGCAGGAATAGCGGAGAGCATTGGGATTGAATGAAAGGTTGGCGCTCTCTCCGGCAGACAGATGGCTGGAAAGCAGATGCTCCAGTTGCCCGGCTGGTTTCAGAATTCTCATCTTCAGGAATTTCGGAGAGGCGTGGTTATGTGTGTATAGGCTGTTCGGACACAACGCTTCGTTGGTCCAGCAGTCGGTATTTTCGTCATTGAATAGTGAACGGTGGGTGGCTGTGTACGATGCGCACTGTGTGTAGGCGGTAAAGGAGCATTCGGAGGCCGGACTTCCGACAACTATTCCCGCCGGACTCCCGGTAGTATTCCGTGAGTCTGGCTGTTCCTCCTGGGAGATGGTAGTCAAACCCAGACAGAGGAAGGTAAACATAAGTATGTAATACAGATGTTTCATCATAGCAAGATAAAGGAACAAATAACTTTGGACAAAGTTATATATTCCGCTGTATTTTAAGATTAATTGTCTTTTTCCTCTGCAGGAAGTATTCTGAAGGACTGGTTGCGGCATTTATATGCCCAACCGTTCCTTCAGTAACCGGTATCTGGAGAGGCTTACCCGTAGCTTGACGCCACTTTTTAACGTCACTTGGTAGGTCTCTTTTCCATACTGTTCTACTCGTGATATCTGGGTTACGTTGACAATGCTCGAGCGGTGGATGCGGACAAAGTTATCTGCTGGCAAATGTGTCTCGAAGTTTTTCATGGTCTGTTCCTTGATGTACTCTCCGTCGGATGTCACCAGGGTTGCGTAGTCCCCACAAGCCTGGATGTATAATAGGTCTTCCACTTTGATGATGTGAATCCGGGAGCCGTCTTTTATCGTGATCCGGTCAATACTTTCTTCTTGTGGCAGGGGAGCGGCCTTTTCTACCTCGGGGGCGGTGAATTTTTCTGTTTGTAATGAAGTGTCTGCCACAATCTGCAGATGATACCACAAAAGGATAGCTGTCCAGGCAGGAATACCGAACAAGAGGCGGAAAGGAATGCTTGTTTGGCAGGTGTGCCTTGCCAGCGTTTGTCTTCACATCCGCCGCAAAAGCAACTGCATTCTATGCGTACTTGCCAGTCGGCGGGTATGTGCAGTTCCACTCCTCCCCAACTGCAGTCCAGGTCTATGTAGGTTTCTCCGGGTGCTATGTTCCTCTTGCTCTCCCATTCTCTTGTTCATCATCCGTTGTACCATCTTGGCACGGCGATGCACTGTCCTTTGGTGTGTCCAGTTTCTCCTATGGTGATGTCTGAGAAGGAAGATGCCGATGAGGATAAGGGCCAAGGGCCACAGCATGGCTTGGAAATTGCCGGGGAATAGCAATAAGCCTGAAAGGATAAAGAGCGAGGCGGTCAGCACTTTGCCGGAGCCTGCATAGGATGGGAATCGGTGAATCCGGAGTTATCTGTTCCTCCACCAATACCAGATGAAGCGTAGCCCGGTGCCGAGAAGCGCGAGAGAAAGTCCGGTATAGAACACTGCGATGAAGGAGTCGGGCAGAAGGTGGTAGGTACGTATTACAATTCCCATTGCAATCATGCCTATCATGACAATCCATCCTTTTACGTCGAAAAAGGAAAAGGGGCAGTGCTTCCCTTTCTTCTGTGAGATACGGAGAGTATGTTTCTTGTATAGCCTATGGAAAATAATGCCGAAGAACAGAAGGAATACCAGGCTGGCTTCGCAGACTTTGAATAGCCAATAATGTCTGTCATCTATCCAGCAGGTCAGGCCTATACGCAGAATATTGACTCCTGCCAATGACCATATGGTTCCGGCAGTTATGAGCAGTGTATTTGGAGATACTCCGTATTTCATGATGAAGGTTGTTTTATTACACAAATACCGGGCTTGTATAGCGGAGTCCAAAAATTAAAAGAGGCTCTATTCTATTAAGAATGAGCCTCTTGTTTGTGGACCAGCCTGGGTGATTTTTTGAGGCCTAATGAGAATAGCATAAGTATATATAATACTGTAATACAGCTATTTATTAGTATATATAATTTTATAAGATCTACCTAAGTTTCAACAGGAATGTTTAGCGTTGACAAAAATAAGTGCTTTTTGTCAACCGTTTACAAGAAAGGAGGAAAAGAATTCTTTTATGTGATTTTATCCCCCGAACAATATGCCGTCTTTGCCTTATTTTCGCAACATAAAATATTGAAAATATGGCAACTATAAGACTTTATTTATCTAGTAAACAGCAAAAAAGTAACGGTAAATGTGAAATTTATCTACGAATGTCAGCAGCTCGTAATAAAGTGTTCCGAGCAAAGTCCAATTTATATGTATTGCCGAAGTATTGGGATGAAAAAAAGGAAAAGATAATGATTCCACGTATTCATGTAAAAGAGCAAGGAGATTTGATTAATCTACAAAAACAACTTGATGCCCTTGTTACTTTTATATTGAATCAAAGTATTATCGTACCTATCGAAGAACTCAGTAAAGTTTGGCTAGAACGTATTATCAATGAGTTCCATTTCGGTAAAGATGAAAAAGAGAGTGACAATGATGAACTAGCTTTTTTTGGTTTATTGAAATTGTTTATATCCGTCCGTGTAAAAACCGGAAATAGAGAGGCGCAGTTTGGTACACTGATACGAGTGTTGAAAAGATATGAGATATACCGAGGTAATGGTTACTCTCTCAATATTCATAAAGTTACAGACTTAGACTTAATTAAGTTTGAGGAATTTTTACGCATTGAACATACTTTTTTCGATCAAGACGGGAATTGTATCAAATATGCAAAGATATACAAAACATATCCCGAAATGCGAACTCCAAAAGCTAGAGGTACTAATGGGGTACACTACATCTTGAAACGTCTTAGGACTTTTTATAATTGGGCAGTTAATACAGGCAGAACTACTAACAATCCTTTTACGAAGTATCATCTACCGACTTGTGTCTATGGTACTCCATTCTTTATAACAATAGAAGAAAGGAATAAACTGTTTAATTTTGACTTTTCAGATGATCCGCAACTGGCAATACAACGTGACATCTTTGTTTTTCAATCTTGCATAGGTATTCGTTCTGGTGATCTTTATAGATTAACAGATGATAATGTCGTGGGCGATTCTATTGAGTATATACCAAGTAAGACCGCAGATGAATGTGGCAAAACCGTAAGCGTACCACTAATATCTCAAGCTAAAATAATTCTCAACCGTTATGCAGATAAAAAGTGTAAAACGTTATTGCCTTTCATTTCAATACAACATTATAATAAAGCTATAAAAATAATGCTCCAGAAAGCTGAAATTTCAAGAATCGTGACAGTTATCAATCCAATAACAAGAAAGGATGAGCAGCACCCCATCTATGAAGTTGCAACATCCTATATGGCAAGAAGGAACTTCATTGGAAATCTATATAAGGAAGTAAAAGACGCTAACTTAATAGGTAGCATGACAGGACACGCAGATGGCAGTAAAGCATTCTCCAGATATCGAGCAATAGATGCAGATATAAAAAAGTCTGTTATTAGTTATTTAGAATAAAAAAGTGCTGGCCCATTGGAACGACCAATGGGCTTTTTATTTGTAGGGGGAATAATTTTTTTTCTCTTCTAAATACCCCCTGAAAAAGCTGTGGAAAAATCTCGTACTTTGTGGCATCAAAAGAAAAAATTATGAACGAACTAGTAAAAAAAATAGTAGAAACGATTGCCGATCAAATTGTTAATCGAGTGCTAGAAAGGGTGGAGCAATCCTCCCAGAGTATAAATGTAAACAATGTAGGTACGAAACTATATACAACAAAACAGTTGTGTGAAATGCTTCATATCTCTAAAGCAAAGTTATATCGCCATAGGGAGCAAGGTTATTTAAGACCTACAAAATATGTAGGACGGACACCTTTATATGATCAAACTGCTATTGATGCTTATTTGAATAACTTTTCATACTAAAAAATGAAAGAAAACAACCAAAGTCCTGTGACTGCATTGGCAGAGCAGGCAACCATCCAAGCGATGATAGAGAGTATTAACAATGGTATGACACCTCAGGGTAGTGCTACGCCTGACAGTGACAGTAGCGCAAAAGAGAAGGAGCAGTCGGCACAACTGCTTGCAAGTGGTGTGCAAATAGATGTGGAAGCCCTCAAAGCTAAACTATTAATACAATTAAGTAATGGCGAGAAGGTAGGAGTTTTTGATTTCCATAGAGCCGGTGGGAAATTTGCATATCTTGATAAAAACCGGTCAATCGACATGAAACATGTGGAATTTCTGTTTGGCTCCTTCAAGCGTGTCGGTATGCTGAACAGCATTAAGGTTGTAGCAGCCCGAAAACTGATAGAAGAAGGCCATATTCTGAGAGATCGCACGGGCAACATGCTTACATTAGCCACTCCCAATATAGATATGTATTATTGCATTCTTGACGGGCAGCACAAAGCGGATGCGCTTGCTCTTTGGTTAGCCAGCGAAGAGACCAGAAATATTCCGTTGGATGCACGAATGGAACTGGTGAATATTCCTAAAGGCTTCTCTATAGGAGCATATATTGGAGAATACAATCTTGCCTGTAAGAAATGGAATCATCGTGATACCGAAACACTTCTGGTACAGACCTTTGAAAAAGAGGGCAGGACTGTTCTTTCCAGTATAGAAAAATGCGTGAATGAGGATAAGATGACCCAGCGTGCCGCGTGGAAAATTTACAAGATGATTGACGGCTATAGAAAACAGAAATTTGAGGATGCGCTGTTTCACAATAAACTCTCTGATGAACTTAGAGGTACGGATGCTGAAATAGAGCGTGGAGACAGAATACGCAGAGCCATCCAGGTAGCATGTAGAAACGAAGTACGGATGAAGAGGAACAGTGCCATCATTGATGCTGTCATTGCAGCCTATAATGCCGTTTCTGATGTACAGAAAGCTGAAACGATGGATCAACTGATGCTTTTTATCACTTCTTTGTCCAAACAGACACTACTTGCCGCCATAAAAGCAGATTCTGTAAACCAAAAAACAGAAGTAATAACCCAAGCATGGAAAAATTTCCAGAAGGAAATCAAAAAGGATGGTAAAAAGGAAGAGTACGAGGCTTTGGCTTTAAATGCGGAAGAGGAGTACGACAGGATGGTTTCCAGTGTAGCCTCACCCAAAAAATCATCCAATCTTGACAAAATCAAAAAAATTCTTTCATAAAACAACTTCCCCCATCTTCGTGGTGGGGGATCAACTATAATTTTAAATGATGAAAAATCAGAACAAAGAGTGTAATGGTGCATTATATTCAGGCGATGGAAAGGTATTTCTAAAGCTATTGAATCAAGAGTGCTGTTATTATGCTGTCGAAAACGGAACAGAGAGTATTTCGGATAATGCTTTTGCTACCCTCTCTTTTTCCAATAAGACCGAATTCTTGGATTTACCTGGCTCGGTTACTAAATTAGGTTCAGGAGCTTTTCAAAGGATGGCTCTAAACTCAATAACCATTCCTCCAAAGGTAACAGAAGTACCGGAAAAGTTATTGTTCGGCTGTACCAATCTTGAACATGTACACCTGCCGGAAGGAGTGGAATGCATAAATCGGGAAGCGTTTTGGAAGTGCCCAAACCTAACCCGTATCACATTACCACATAGCTTGAAGGAAATCATAGGAAATCCTTTTGCCTATTCCGGTATAAGGGAAATTGACAATCTGTCTGAATATTTCAAAATCCAGGATGAATGTCTATATACGGCTGACGGTACACTGATTTTTAATTTTTCTAACAAACGGGAATTTGATGTGCCGTTCTGGGTTATGGAAATAGGCGGGAGTGCTTTTGAGGGGAATGTGTATATGGAGAAAATCAGTTTCCCCAGGTTAATTAAAATTGCCCCCAGAGCCTTCGCAAATTGTACTTCATTGACTACAATTTCTGTTCCCCAAAAGACAAAACATCGCTTTAACGTAGGAAAAAACAATTATAAACTGATAAAAGAACGTGATGATGAAAACATTAGATCAACTTAGGAGTGATGGATATATTCTCTGTCTCCCTCAAAGGACCAAACTTGATACCGGAATCATCAACAAACTACAATGCCGGTTGAAGTGCCCTTTAGAGAGTAAGATAATACTTCATGTGGTATCTGCTTACGATTATCTGGTACGTGGTATTTCCATAGTCGATAATAACGGAGAACTTGTTACTTCCCTTGATGAGGTTCTGGAAAAGAAACTGGTTATTGCCGGGAAGGATCTTAACCTTTGGTATGCTTTACAACAATCTGCAATCAGGGATGAGGAGATTGGCATTGAAATGGTCTCCTATAGGTGCTTGAAATTCTGATATTGGTTAGCAAGCATAGGCGCCGGCTTGCTTGCTCATAATTGAACTTTCTAAAAACTTTTGGATAATGAGAAAACAAAAAATTCCCATTACAGCCCTTTCTATGCCTGAAAACATCCTGGGTATAGAGTATAAATGGCTTAGAAACAGGTGGATGTTGAGTTTTAATAATAAAATAACAATGAAAAAAATATGAGTAATAATACAAAAATCTCGTGGACTAGCATTTCTTGGAATATAATGACAGGTTGTACTCCGATAAGTGACGGATGTAATGATTGTTATGCGAAAGCTATGGTTAAACGACTACAAGCTATGGGACAAGCGAAGTATCAGAACGGTTTTACTCCGACCATACATCCCGAATGTATGAACGAACCCTTTTGGTGGAAAGGCAACAAGCTTGTGTTCGTGGCAAGTATGGGTGATTTCTTCCATATAGAAATCCCGTTTGATTTCATTGACAAAGTAATGGAAGTTATCAACCAGTGCCCACAGCATACATTTCAGATTCTGACAAAACGGGCAGATAGAATGTATAAATATTTTTCAGTTCATACCATTCCTGAAAATGTCTGGCTCGGTGTTACTGTTGAGAATCAGAAGGTGAAAGATCGCATTGATTACCTGAAGAAACTGGATGCTCCGGTACGGTTCCTCAGTTGCGAGCCTTTGTTGGAAGACCTGGGAGCACTTGACTTGTCTGATATTGATTGGGTTATCGTTGGCGGTGAATCTGGTAATAGAGCCAGAAAGATGGAAAAGGACTGGATTTTGAATATTAAATCCCAATGTGACGTTTCCACAGGTACAGCTTTCTTTTTCAAGCAGTGGGGTACTTGGAGTGCTGACGGAGTGAAACGTAGTGCTAAAGAAAACGGGTGTCTTTTGGACGAAAAAGAATACCACGCTTATCCGACTCCAAGAAAGATAAAACCTTGACAATAAACAGTGGGGAAGCCTAAATATACAAATAACAAGGCTTCTCCACAAATAATCAAATTTAGGAATTTCAGAGCCATAATCCGCCCCAAATCGCTAAAACGCTCCTCTGTAACCTTATGAACCTTATTCCTGAAAATGATTTTAAAATTGAATAGCATATCCATTGAAGGTTCAGAATCTTCATTGGGTCGTCAGGAAAATACTGCTCCTGATGTTATCATCCAAAAAGTAAGTATAACTCCGGAAAAATTCAAAGATGATGTCGAAGCACTGGTAAAGTATATCGGTGAGGAACATTTCGTTTCCGGTCTCAACATTGAAGTTACATTGAGTGAACTTCTTGCTGTAATTCCAAGAAAGCGTAGAAGATGCGAAGCGTATAACTCTTTGGTGAAATACCTGAGAGAAGAGAGAAACATAATATTAACCATAAAAAGCAATAAGAAGAATGTCAAAGATTTATAAGAAACAACCGCTTGATATAGTAGTCAGTGGTATAACGCTAAGATACAGCATGAAATATAACATTTGGGTAAATTGGGCTGGAACTCGTGCTTATCGGAAATATAATGATTCGTCCTGGAATCGTTTTTTTACAGATCCATACTGATATAAACGGTTCAAAATTCCTGAATGTCAAACCCAAAACCGTTCAATTGGATGAAGCTGTTGCCGATGCTTATAACCCCATGCCTAAAGACGGAAAGAAATATAAGTTGGTACATAATGACGGGAACTTGGGGAACTGTCAAGCCAATAACCTTGAATGGAAAGAGGTTAGAAAATATGCTCCCTTAGCTACCAGACGTAAGATTGGTAATGGTCTGACTGTAACCGTTGAGGGGAAAATATTCGATAAAGGCAAAGAACTGCCGATTGAGAAGGAGACAGGTGATAGAGATACAGATCGAATGGTGGCTATAAGTCCTAAAGTAAGGTATCGCAGGAAAAACAACCGATGGGGAAACTATGATAATAAAAGTGCGAATATTGATGACCTGATGGCTGAAGCTGATTTTGTGGACGGAGATAAATCCACAATGCAAAGACCGAGAGTGCTTCATAAGAACATGAACTATCTTGATTACCATGCTGACAATCTTAAATGGGTGGAAGAAAGCAGTCCTGAATATCAAGAGTATATGGAAAGGAAGAAGGAGGATATGGATAAGCTGGAGAAAGAACTAAACCATAGCAATCCCAATTTCAAGTTACCAGACAATCAATAAATGAATAATCTGGGTTGGTCGGAGACAAGGGTATGGAACGTAAGTGGAATGTAATACATAACTGGAAGACAAGGTGGAATAAAAAATGTTACAATTCATGTACAAAAGCTTAAAGAGTAAGCATTTATGTAGATAAATTATTCCATCCCTTCCGGGTTATGTACCATACTCATACTTCGTATAGGCTTTTGTCTCTGACTAACCCACTAATCAATACCTATTTTATAATGAAGAAAATAAAATTAGATGTTCCATCCGGTATCAAGTATTTATCGGATTGGGATAAACTTTGGGAATTATTACCCAACGACAGGGCTTTCATCCTCAATAAACGGATCTGTGGTTGTGGTGCTACAGAAATGTATATCCGTTCCGACAAGAAAGTAATCTTAGCCGGTCCAAGGAAACATCTGCTGTATAACAAGTATTCCCAACATCTTTCCGACAGCCTTCATCTTTACCGTTTTCAGGGAGACAAAAAGAAGTATTTTGAAAGCAAGACAGGCAGTGAAAAAGAGATTCTGACTTTTAACTCCGAACTTCAGGAATATATCAAACATGGAGGGAAGAAGATTCTGACTACCTATGACTCGCTTGGGAAAATCATGGAAGTATTGGTTGGCTTAGGGGAGAATCTGAGTGAATGGATCGTCGTGGTTGATGAGTTTCAGGTTATTTTCTATGACTGCCATTTCAAACCAACTACAGAGTATGAATTGTCGGAAGTACTACAGAAGTTCACCCAAGTAATCTATCTTTCAGCCACTCCTTTTCTTGAATCTTATCTGGATATGACGGTACAATTCAAGTCTCTACCCGTCTATGAATTACTTTGGCCGGAGAGTATGACAAAGTTACCTGATGTAGAGGTAATAAAGTCCAGAAAATCAGTATTGGAACTATGTAAGGGATTGATAGAGAAATATCGTTCAGGAAATGGCAGGAGTACGATGGTAAACGGCGAAGAGTTTATAGCGAAGGAAGCTGTTTTCTATATCAATTCTGTTTCAGAGATTATAAAGATTATCAAGAGGTCCGGATTGAAACCGGAAGAGACTACTATCATCTGTTCTTCCAAGAGTGACAATATAAAGAAACTGGATGAATTATCAAGGCAGACCGGAATGAAGTTCAAGATAGAAGAGATCCCGGGTAAGGGAGAGCCACATAAGATGTTTACCTTCTGCACCTCAACCGTCTATGTAGGAGCCGACTTTTATTCCACCAATGCCTATTCTTATATATTTGCCAATCCTAAAGTAAGCAGCATGACGATAGATGTCTCTGTGGATCTTCAACAAATCATAGGAAGGCAAAGACTGGAAGAGAATCCTTTCCGTAACTCAGCCACCTTATATTATAATACACGGGAAGCAAAGGTAACGAAAGAGGCTTTGGAGAAATCAATCAAGGAAAAGAACGACAGCACCAACCGACAAATAGAAAACTACGAAGCTGCTCCACATAAAAATGATCAGCTTCAAATAATGGAGAATACAATCAGACAGCAAGGGCATAAGGAGCATTATTGTTGCATCGTGAAGGATAAGGATAATAACGTAAGGATAGTTAAAAATGAAATCCTTGAAATAGCGGAACGGAGAGCCTGGGAAGTTTCAGATCAGATTTATCGGAGTGACTTTTCCATGTACAGGGCTTTAAGTTCCGGTGTAAATGTTACCAAATCTACAGACAGTGACAATCCTGAGATACAGAAATTATTCAGCGAGTGGAACAAGGACGGCCAATTCTCCAGAAAAGCAAAGATGTATTGTGAACTCCATGATACTCTCCCCGATTTGTTGGATGAATGTACCTTTATAGAGAAGAAATTCAAGACCTATTATGATGCTCTCGGAAAAGAAGGTTTTAAAGCATTGCATTGGAGGGAGGACTATATCAGACAAGCCATTGAACCTACTCCTTTCGATAAACTTCCTAAAGATAAAATAGCGGAGGAACTGATAAAAGTGCTGAGGGTTGGAAAGAACTATACGAAAGCGGAGGTCAAGGAATTACTTCAAAACATATATTCCAAACTCGATATTCCCGGTAATCCAAGTGCTTCTGATATTTCCGATTACTTGACTTGTGAGGATAGAACCAACCGAATGGAAGGTAAAAAGGTAGCTGTGTTTAGAATAGCCTCCCATATCCGAACAAAAATATCATTGTTCGGCAGGATTACAGACATCAATCACCCTGAAGAATATGATATAGATAAGGTACTGGATATAATCAAGACTAGTAGTTATTATCATGTAGCCGAAAAAGTTGATGCGGTAAGGAAAGCCAAAGATGATAAAGCCAAGAATGAAGCCAAAATGAAACTTCCAGCTGTAACATGGAACGGAACTTTCAAGACCAAGAACAGGAATGATTTGATTCACTATTCTTCTTTTACCGCTCTTGACTTCGACCATATTCAGCCGGAGAAGATGGATGAGTTTGGGAAATGGTTACAAAGTTTCCCATGTGTCTATGCCTATTACGTTACTCCAAGCGGTGAGGGTTATAAAGCGGTTATCCTCCATGACAACTATGAACCGCTTTACCATTATGACTTGTATAATCAGCTCTTGAAGTTGTTTGATTGCCCAGAAAAAGATACGAGTACGGTGGATTTGGCCAGAGGTAATTTTTTAAGCTATGATCCGAACCTATGGAAAAATCCTGATCCTGAGCCTTTTCATTTTGTTCCTTCCACCTCTGAACCAATTATACCCGAAACTGTTACAGAAACCATAATAAGGGATGAAGCTGGATATGAAATAATGATGGAGGATGATTCTTATGTAGCCAAATTCCTGAACACTCTGAGCAGACAAGTTGTTTCTGATGATAGTATAATTCGTATTCTTGGAACTATCTGGACCGGAAAATCTATAGCTAACGGAAGGAACAATACGGCGATGTCTTATGCAGGAGTTCTATGTAAGGCAGGAATAGAGAAAGACAGAGCCAAATCATTCATCGAAGAGCTTATTCCGGATTATGATATTGCTGAAATAATTGAATACGCCTACTCTCATAATACTTTCGGATGTGAACGTAGGAGATATAAATCAAGAAAAAATAACTTTTACTGATGAAATTATGGCACTAATGAAAAGTAAAGACAATATGTATTCTTTTGTAACTCACACATAGAACGCTATCAAAGCGTACGTGTTTTCATGATTATACTTATTGTTACATGAAAAAAATGAAAATCTTCCTCCCACACACCCTGACCCCAAAGAACTGAAAGTTAATCTGGATAAGGATAACTTCACTTTTGTAGGTAGCGGAACAGATACTTGAGCTGTTGATGTACCTTCAGATTGGATTACTCAGATGCTTGATCATTATGACAAGTTTGATAACAAGAATCTTAACGTTTTCTAAAATTCAAAGATTATCCTATTATGAAGAAAGCTATTTTATGTTCCACTATTGAAACAGACATCTTCTATCCTGATATTGTAAAGAACGCTTCCAAAACTCAAGATCGTGCTCAGGCTATGCAGGAATTACTGAACTTGGAATGAGAACCTATGTAACCTATGAGTCTTTGATGAAATTCAATCTGACAGAAATGGTGAATCTTATCAGGATATGTTCTCCGGTTTAGGTCAATATCGGTAAAAACTCACAATGGAACATTACTCTTCCTGAACCAGCCAGAAATGAAGTACAAGCATTGATAGCTGAACTTAGGAAATTTACAAATGTAGAGGTCAAATCCAATACAAAGTGTTGGAATTAACCCTTAGGGATTGATTTAAAAACAAAATGAGACCGGGCTTATTATAGTTCGACCTCTCTTATTTTTATCAAAGAAGTTACGATATTTAGATATCATGGTTTCTTTGCAATTTATTTTACACCTTTTATTTCCATTGATTTATTTTCATATATAACATCCATTAATCCTGTATAATTATATTCTTTAATTATATGCATACTTACTACATGTTATAAACCTCTATGAAAGAATTAAACAATTTTCTAATCTAAATATCAACTAATGGAATAGTATCTATAAGTAGTATTATTCTTCTACTATACTATTGCGTGCTATTATGCAGGAATAAATCTGTTTAAAAATCACTTCTATTTTCTATATAATACAATTAATGTGTATATTTGTAATCCTTGATTAATACATAATTAAGAATATTCAAACTATTGTGAAACTTGATATAAGTATTGAAATGGAGAAAGGTAATTTAAACTCTACTTCCTTTAGTTACAAGGATTATAATGAATATGGTTTTAGATTTAATGAACAAGATTATATTCTTGCTGTGAAAGATGAAGACTTCCCTGATAAGAATATTATTTTGATCTTGCACAGAAAAGGTCAAATGATTGAAGACATTGACGAATATGATATGGGAAGTAAGGTATTTATTGTGAGAGATCGAAATAGTCCTGATATCTTATCTCTAGGTGAGCGATTTTATGTTAATCAATTATTAAAAATATCATTAGGAAATGTTGTTTACAATAATGGATGTGAAGATAATCCTAACTATCCTAGAGTTAAAACATTTCATTCTAACTTAAGTGAAATTGTAAATAATGAGATAATAGAGATTTTTGAAGGTAAAATAAACGAGGCTAAATCTAGCTTTGATCCTAAAGAAGCTATTTTGAAACCGCTATTATCAGAAAAATACATGGGCTTTAATAGTTGTTTTTTTATAACAGAAAATAATAAGACAATGAAAGGGCCTTTTGTGGTGAAGAAAAAAGACAGTGAGGAACAATTTGTAATAAGGAAGTCAGAATATATGCAATTTGGAGAGTATAATATGAATGACAATTCCTTTATAGCTTTCTCTGCCAATGATATAGAAAGAAAAATTTTTATCCCCGGAGTAAATGACTTACCTTCTCCAAATACAATAGATTTTATCAGCGATGAAGACTTGTTGAAGGAATTTGAAGGAAAGATAAAACGTTCTTCTAATGATTATAATATTGACATTTTAAATTCATTTATTGATTTTATTCAAAAAAACACTACTGGAATAAGTGTTACTGCTCATTCAAAAAGAAATGAAAGATTATTAGCACTTATAGATGCAGGAAAAAGTGAAATATTATCAAATATTGATTTTATCAAACATTTGCCTGAAATGAAATCTGTGAAAGATGAGATTAATCTTTTGTCAGAAAAAAAAATGCAGCTAAATGCGGAAATTACTAAATTGATAAATCAAGAAGAAGGGCTACAACAAGATATTGAAAAAGAAAAATTGGAATTTGAAAATCTGAAACAAGATAAGGAAAACTTCAAAGAGCAAGAACTTGCAAATAAAAAAACTATATTAGAAACAGAAATAGCTGAATTGGAAGAACGCAAAAGTAACTTATCCTCTATTATTGATGAAAAAGAAAAAGAATTATCAAAACAATTAGATACTATAAAAGATGATATACGATGGAAACAAAAGAGTCAAAAAGAGTTAGAAGATGCTATTCAGAATTTGAGAAGAGAATTTGCGAATAAGCAGGTAGAAGAGCAAGAAAAATTAAAAGAATTAATTCAGCATAAAAAATATTTTGATTTTCTAAGTGGACGTGATTTATCGACTTATAACGTAAACGATGAAACACAGTATTTAGATTTAAGAATCAATGACGAAGAAGTGAAATATGAAAATTATAGTTCTTTTAGGAATCAAGTATTAGATATTTTCGCAAGAAATAATAGGAAGATAGAAGCCCATTTTCTTGATAATCTTCTTATTTCAGTTCATCAAAACACACTTACTTTATTAGCTGGATTACCGGGTACAGGTAAAACTTCCTTGGCTAAATTATTAGTAAATACTTTAGCATCCCCTGAGAAAATAAGGGAAGTTTCCGTTTGCCGAGGATGGACTAGTAGTAAGGATTTAGTTGGTTTCTTCAACCCATTGACAAGAAGATTTACCCCATCGTCAACAGGAGTATATTCTTTATTAAAGCAATTGGATTATGAATGTAAAAATAACCTTTTTTCAAATTCAACATTTGCTTATGTAATATTAGACGAGGCTAATTTAAGTCCCCTTGAACATTATTGGTCAATTTTCTATAATTTAACAGATAGTAAAGTTGATGAAAAGAATTATTTTAATTTAGATCTAGGCGGTACAGAACATATTAATTATACTAATAATTTAAGATTTATAGGTACTATTAACTATGACCAAACGACAGAAGAACTTTCTCCACGAGTCATAGATCGTGCTAATATCATACGTCTAAAGCCGCAGGATTTTAATCTAGATAATTTAATGTACCATGATATAAAGAAAGTCTTACTAAGATATAAAGATATACAGGACTTTTTTGAATTATTAGATTTTAAAAGTGAGGTAAATATTGCTTTTGACAATGAACGTGAAAAAGTTTTTGAAGATATCAAAGCACAATTCAAAAAATTAAATATATATATAAGTCCTCGTGTTGAAATTTCAATAAAGAGGTATTGTAGCGTTGCTAAAAACATTATGCATGAGGAAAATAAGCCTCTTGATTATTCTATTGCTCAACGTTTATTACCTTTAATAAATGTGCAAGGAACAAATTCCAAGCAGAAATTAAAAGATCTTCAAGCTATGTTGCCAGAAGAGAAATTTAGTATTTCCGCAAATATATTGAAGGATATAATTTCATTAGGAGAAGAAGGTGAAATTTATGAGAATCAATTTAATTATTTTTTAACATTATCTCATGCTTAAAGTTGTTCGGCATCATCATAATAATATTGAAGAGGTTTATCCTATTAATGGAATATATAAGGTATATGAGTTAGATACTTATGAGCTAGAGTATAGTTCAGATTCTCCCATTGTAGAACAAAATGTTTTTTTAGAGGATATTTTATTGGACTATTCACTATTTAATATTTCTCAGTCAAGAATTGAGACAATAAAGCCGGAATATTTATTTATTGACTATTTCGGATTTGCCTCGCTAAGAATTAATAATGAGATTTTTAATTTTAATATCTTAATAGAAAAATTAAAAAAAAATGACGCTGAAGATATGTTAATGTACCTATGGGAAAAAGATAAATATTTATATAATATTTTTTTATCTAAAAGCTCTGTAACTGCCTCCAATGTGCAAGAAACAGATATTAATCTAACATCTAAATTTATTAATCACATGAATTATTTTCATGATAAGATGTTAGAGTATAGTGTCTATTTTAAATCTTTGCCATACTATGTATTGCGTCCTAAAAGTGAACTTTCAAAATATTCAGTAAATTTAGTTGATGCAGATTCCATACCATGGATATTAGAAAATCTGAATGTTGTATCTTTTAGCCCAGAATTAAGGTATGATCCCGATGCAATAAACTTTAATGGAGCATATGGTATTATAAATCAACTGCTTATAAATAAGCCGGATCATTGTTATAGTACATATGAGAATAATATAATTTTAGGTAGCTTTTTACGTTTAATAAACAAACTAAGTTCTTTAAAAAAAGAGATATGTAATAATATTGATGTGACAGAGAGGTATAGTGACGAGCATTATCTTGATTTTCGCGATCTCAAAAAGGTTCCATATGTACGTTTGTTAAAGGATGCCATAGAAATAAAACGTAAGCTCGAAAATTTGTATTTGAGATATAAAAATATATTCATAGATGCAACTCCTAAAATTGAACGCCCAATTTTAACACCTGTTTTTATTGGTCGTAGGCACTATGCCAACGCCTTTAGATTAATACAAAAGACGTGGAATGCTAAATTTGATTTTCAAGGAGATATATTATTATTCAATATACAGAAAATGAGTCATCTTTATGAAATGTACAATTTTTACTTGTTAATAGAATGCATTGACAAAGAAATGATAAATTTGGGGTTTGAAATAAATAACAATGCCAATATTAATAATGCTAAAAATCTGAGATCTTATAATAGAAATAAATTTAATGTTAATTTTTACTATGAACCATCTTATTACGACAAAAAGTTGGTAGAAGTGGATTTAATTAGGATTAATAATGATAAAGGGACTTATTATAAGCCTGATTTTCTACTTGAATTTGTATTTCCTAATAAAAATAAGATTTATTGTGTTTTAGATGCAAAATATTCACAACAAGGTACGGTTAGAAAAAGATTAAATGACTGCATATACAAATATATATTAAACACAGGTATATATCAAAGTCCATATCGAAAGATAGATTATTTATTTACATTAGCTCCCATTGATAAAAAATTTGATTATATTATGAATGATTCTTATTATCCTCAAATTGGAATAATACCTGCAAAGCCCTCAAATACTATAGATATACAGAATACCATCTCACGGTTGATAAAAGAATATTGTAATATAATGATTGAATAAGCGTTAAGTATATTTTAAGAGGAGACTGAACCATACAAAGTTCGGCCTCCCTTATTTTTCTCCTCAATTTATCCAATCCACTACAGTATCTCCCTTATAACCTTTTTCCCATACAAACCAAGCATAAGCGATAGCATTCCCATTTATCTGAGCTGCTGTAAAATCTCCACTTTTAGCTACAACAGCACGGGAAGAAAAGACGTGGATTTTCAGTGTGGGTGCTTGAAGGTAGAAGACGGTTAATATCTCAAGTTGGTTTTACTGAATCTTCAATATGTCAAAAGCAATTGGAAGAGTATCGTTATGACTGTAGAGTACGGAAGAAGCTAAACCTCTTTAAAAAAAGATTTGTGACTAATTTCCCGGATATTTTTTCATATTTCATTAATAGTTATATCTTTGTATCGAATAACTATATTTACACGAACCATATGGAAAGCTTTCTTACATCTCAAACATTCAATTTAATTGTCATATTATTCTCAATAATAACTATCGCATATTTGGGTTTAAAATATGGTAAAACAGTTCAAGGAAAAAAACTTCATATTTGCTACATTTGTGGAATTTGTATTCTTGTGATAATAGAACTTATAACTTATATCTGTGTCAATAATGGAAATTCAACGGATATAATTAGTTATATATCTTTTGCATCAACCCTTTCTTCTTTACTCTTGTCTGTTGTGGCAATAATCTACGCCATTGTTTCAAACAACAAAGGGGAAGTTCAATATGCCAAAATAGATGCAGCTTCAGACAGGATATCTCAATCTGTGAATATATTTTCAATAAGATCTGAGAAATTGTCTTCCGACATCAATTCTATTTTGTTAAAACTAGAAGAAGTAAAGTCAATCTCTACTGATACTCGTGAAGCTATTATTTCAGGTAGTGGTGAAAACTTCAACAATCAAGAGCAAGCAAATACTACACAAAATCTCGTAGATAACATTGTTAATAACTATATATCATATGGATCTTTCATCGGCAATTTATCTCTTCTAGCCTGCGTATATTCAAAAGAATTAAATATCCCCTTTAATGCAGACGATATTCTTTTACCAGATAGCCAAGCCAATTCAATGTATATATTTGGATATATTATAGCATCTTCAGCGCTTGGAATCGTAACAGCGCAAAATATTAACAATAAATTTCAAGTAATAGGATTTTACCAAACTATCAAACCACTACTGATTAAAAATTTAATCGACTACATAAAGAAAACAGAAGATATAAATGCAAGGGAGTACAATCAAAACACCTATAATCACATGAAAAGTTTTTTTAGCATTAAGGATTAATATTTCTCACCCTAAAACAATCATCATCCTTTAAAAGAATCGTAATTTAACGCTTTGATTTTAGGGTGTATAAGGTTATTTACCAAATATCCAACTGATATTTTATTGCTTTTTTACTACTTTAACGTAGTAAAAAAGCATTTTAAGAAAAGAAAGCCGCTATACTTTTTCAGTATAACGACTTTAATAACATTATAGTGAAGAAAGAATATCCATTACGCTGCTATAACCTTACCTCCCCATTGGTCAGCCATCGCATCCGCTATTCCGGGAAAAGTCTTACTCCTCAGTTTTCTCCTTTCTTCAGACGATACACCCGAGAAGAATATATCAGTGAACCATTTAGGGGATTTATTTCCACTCTTTGAAACATAGACCTCACCTTTCCCTACTACATTTGTCGGAACCAGGAAAGGTAAGTTTTTCAACCATAGACAGGTCTTCTTACTAGCTTCATGACCAAACTGCCAAGGCTCTATAATCTGGTCGGGTTTTCTCCATCGGCTGCTCATGATACCAACCGGATTTTCTATAGCCAGTTTATTCACTCCTATCTTTGAAACATCCATGAAGAACTGAACTGCATCTTCACGGTCTTTGGCTCTGTCAGGGAACTTCGGATGTGGTCTTCTCTGTTCTATCGGAAGTTTTTTATCATCGGGGTGATAATACCACCTTGCACCTGAAACAGCAAGATAAGTACAGGGTGGATGGGCTATAACCAAATCCCAACAACTATCAAGGAAATGTTTAGTACCATTCTCCAAAGTTCCACCACGATTGGCTATTACATCAAACATGTTTCCTTTGAAGTGATACTCGGGATGTCCACCGCTACATTCCTGAAGGTCACAACTGAAAGCCTTATGACCCAATCTTCTGAAAGCCAAACAAACGGCCTGACTTTCTTCACATGCTACCAATACATTCATACCCCTAGAAGATTATCTGCATTAAAATCCGATCAGAATAGCATCTCAGGCCTATATGTTCCACCAGCTGCCCCGTCTCTTCAAACAACTGGAATTTATAGAACCTGATGAAGCTTGTGATTTCGGAATAGAAATTCTTTCCGGCAAAACTCAAGGGATGTATCATTGGGTATCCTCCAACCTGTTGTGGCTGGAAGGCTCCTATTCCCACTCCGGTTATCAAGGCCATGTCAGCGTCAAAAATGATAGGTTGGTTGGGATTATAGTCGAAGTCCCTGACAAAGAACATTCTAATCTCCTTCTCGCTGATTTCCTTTATTTTGAACTGCGCCATTCCGGAAGTGCTCTCATCTAATGTTGCCTGCACCCGTAGTTCCATTTCTTCAATGCTCATATTTGTATTGAGTACTTCTCCGTTTGCTATAAAATAGTTTTTCATAATGATTTAGATTTAGTTTTTTGTGATGTGATTGTTAGTGTAATTCCTAGTTCTCTTTTCAGATATGAGATTAGACCAGAATAAGCATCTACTCTTTTTCGCTCTCTCTGCATAAGTGATAGTGCTTCTTGCAAAGTTAGATCAATGCAGAATCCAGTTTTAAAAGCATCCCCATATTTCTGTCGGAGTGCTTCTATGTCTCTTTGGTATTTCTCAGGGATAGGTTTGGTGCTGTCTTTTTTCACGATAACACTTGGCACAGCATCATTTTCCAAGCGATTAGAAACCGAAGGTCTTCGTTCTGCTCCTAATATTCTGTTTATAAAATCAGTGAACATAAAATGCGATTTATATTTCAGATATTAGGCGTTGAGCTGGTGAGAATAGCGTTTTAGCGATTTGAGAATAAGGACAAAAAAATAACGCACTAAGATTTGTTGTCCTAGTGCGTTATCTGTATTATAAGTTATTTCCTAACTATTATTTTGCTACTGCTGGATAATTGAATATCTTAGGTGGAATATGTTTGTAATCTTTCATTATTTTTTTATTCACTGACCGTGTATTAGTATTTATACATTCAGCACGTCCAGGTTCATCAAACTTAACAAACTCTTCATAATCATAAGTCCAAGAATCACCATAAGCCAATTTCATAGCACGTTTATAAATAGCTTCACGACTTGGTGCATTAAATCGCAAACCACCATCCATTATACTACAAGCACTTTCGTTTTTTGTTGGTCTATAAATACCTTTTCCCCATAATGCACCTTCATAAACACCTATTTCCTCAGCCGCATAGCGTGGATCTAATATAAAATGTGCCCACTTTACTTTTTTCGGATCATTTGTAAAATCAATATTTGCCCAATAACCAGCATTTTCATATTCTCTTTGTCTAATTTCTATTTCATTTTCTGGGATAGTTTCTTGTTCATAAGCACGATATTCATCATGTAAAAGTCCAAATCCGTGTCCATTTGCTTCATGAAGTATAGCCTGAATTGTAGAAGTTTCCCTATTTAATTGGCAACAAGCAACATTAAAATTATTTCCTAAGTAGTGACAGCAAGAATGTGCTTCAACGTACGAATTTATCACCATTATAGTTAAGACATCATTTAAACTACTCATACCTATAGCTTTTTGAACATATTTTCTAACATTATCCGAATCAAACTCAAAAGTCCAGATTCCATTTTTAGTTGTATTTGTAGAAAGAGCGGTTTCTCCTCCTAGATAATTATTCTTAGAAACAGCCTTAATGCAAATTACATCAAATAATTCCTGTAGTGATTTTGTTGGCTCAATACTGAAGAAAATTTCCATTGCTTCTTTCATCCTCATTTCATATACTCCATCAAAGTCCATATCTGTATCAAGAAATAGATCTCCTATCAAGACTAACTTTATACCTTTTCCCTTTGTATGTGTTTGTAAAATGACGACTTCACCATCTTTAGAAAAATCTGTTGACGTATAATAATCTACAAGCAAATTATAATCATTTTTTTGAGGAATAATACTATATTCTGCTGCCCACAGATTCCAATTTGGAGTTTGCGTTATTTTTGTTGAAATAGCACCACTGAAAAAATTATAAGCCAGATTACAACTTTTCAGCAATGGTAAATCGGCAATCCATTCTGGAATGCTTCCTGATAAATTATTATATCCTAAATCTAATGATTTTAATTTTGTTAATTTAGTTTCTTTCGGAAGTTCTCCTAAAAAAGAATTTTTTCTTAAACCTATAATTTCCAATTGTCCTAAGTTCCAAATACCTTCAGGTATATTTCCTGATAAATTGTTACTACTTAGCAATAATTCTTTTAATTCCTTCAAATGTCCTACACTTTGGGGAATATTCCCTTCTAATTGATTTAATTGAGCATAAAAACTTTTTAACTTTTTCAAATTACCCAAATTTTCAAATATTCTTCCAGATAGATTATTTTCTTGTATCTCAATAATTTCTAAATTTTCTAAGAAACCTATTTCTTCAGGTATATTTCCTGTTAATTGATTATAAGCAAAACGAAGAATGACAAGTTGTTTTAAATTTCCAATTTCTTTTGGGATTTCTCCCGATAAATTATTTCCTTGTAAATCTAATGTATGTAAATTAGTCAACTTCCCAATTTCTTTTGGGATAAAACCTTTTAAATTGTTGAAACCTAAAGCAATATATAAGCTATCTTCAACCTTATGAATTCCATACCATTCGGTAATAGGCTTGTCACTACACCAGTTTGTATTATTAGTCCAGTTATCGCCATTGGTAGCTTTATACAGTGCTATCAATGCTTCACGTTCTAGATCTATACGGCTTTGCTTAATTGTAACGACCTGCTTCTTGTCGCTATTCTTATCTTTTACAGTAATAGTACCTTCTCTGTCTTTCTGCTCTGTATTCTTGGAGATAGCGAAACTTAGATTATATTCAGTCAATGCACGTGTCGGTTGTACTTGCTGAATCCATGTATCTGAAACCTCTACATCAAACTCCAGATTGGTTTGTACCGCTAGATTCAGCGTACCGCCATCAATGCCGAACTGATATTCGTTACGAGCAACAAGGATAGCACCTTTATACATCTGATAGATTGACACTGTATCAGCCACATTCTCATCTTTCGGATTATAGAATACAATCTTAGCCTCCCTAGAATCATAAGTATCATTAGGAGATACAGTATAATGGTGTGTATGCGTAGAGACCGCACGGCTTTGAATCTCCGTTATCCAATCTACATCGGATAGCATTTTAACCTCATAATCGAGTGTACTTTTTATTTCAATATCTACATTCCCACCTTCTTCTGGAATAGTGAAATCCTTTTTCGTCAAAGTTATAAAGTCCTCGAATCCCTGATAAACCTTAATCGTTTCCGATAGTTCTCCACTCTTGATTATAATTTCACCTTCTCGTTTATCTCCGGTTTCATTAGGTTCTATGGTGAAATTCAGATTACTTGTAGTCAAGGCACGTGTCTTTTCGGTTTGCTGCTTAATCCAATCAGCCCTTACTTCAACCTCAAAGTTAATATTAGCTTTCACCTCTACACTGATATTTCCTCCCTTGCTTGCTACCTCATATTTGGAAGAGGTTACGGTTAAAGCGTCTTTCTGTTTTTGGGTTACGACAATGTTTTTAGAATCCGAACCACATTTCAATACGACTGTTGCATTGCGTTCGTCGTATGTTTCATTGGTTGTTGCAGTTATAGTTATTTCATTCTTACCTTTACTACCAGAATTTGGAGTAACCGTTATCCAACTTTCAGCACGTGTATTAACTAGAGATGCAGTCCAATCGGCAGTAGTAGTAAATGAAATACTTGCCGTACCACCTTCTTGTGATAGTACGGGATTTAGATTCTCCGAACTTGGTATTGTTATTTCTGGAGAGGGTTCGGGTGGCGTAGGCTCATTGTTGTCATCCTTACAAGAACATACTACGAAAAGCAGTAGTATGAATAATGGGAATAAATAATAAATTCTTTTTTTCATAAGGCTTATTTGGAATAATCGTTATAATCTGGTAAGTGTATAATATTATGAGCTTCCACTTCTTGTCCTAAAGAATACTCATTTCTCACATTCTTTAGAGCTTTATCCACTTCTGCTAAAGAACACCCCTCATCATTAAATTTAATACTAAAAAAAGAGCACCGATTTTTTGTTGGTTTATTGTATTCTACTATAGCATTACAAAAAACAAGAGCTACCTTAATAGCTTTCATAATTGTTCTCCAATCTTTCATGACTCAATCTCCTATACACCTATAAGTCCTCCAAAGTCAGCATTAGATTTAACTATACAAGAAAGGCGTGAGAACTTGTCCTGCTATTCATTGATATTCTGGTATCTGGAAAAACCTTGTAAGAATGAATATGAAGAAACAATACTCACGCCATTAGCTATGTAGAATGATACAGCATTGGCTATACCACATACATGCAAACAGAATGAGCGTTACATTGTCTCTATCCTCTTACAGTGAAATTTTCCAGATTTCGAATATCAGGATAAAGCAAAAAACGCTTTCTATATATCCGACCATTTCTCCGATCAGACACCGCAAAGATAGTATTTTTTGTTCAATGTAACGCTCTTATAGTGAGTATTATTTCTTCAAATATAAGGAAAACAATACTTTCCTGGGCGGCAAAATTAGAAAATATCATTGAACGGCAGGTTTGTTATATGATGGAATTGTAACCTTTAAGTAGATATTACATTACAACCAAACCATAAAAATAAGTTTAGCATATAACCAAAGACAAAACAAATACAAAAAACAGTTCATAATGACAGTTCTCCCTTTCTTTTATTTTCCTTGTATGCCTGCTATTTCAAAATAGAAATCGGTTAGTCGAAGACAGAGGTACAGACGAAGTATGAGTATGGTACATAACCCGAAGGGATGTTATAAAAAAACTGACAAAACACTTATTCTTTAAGCATTTGTACCTAATTTGCACACTTTTTTATAACACTTTGTCTTTCAGTTATGTCATACATTCCACTTCGTTCCATACTCTTGACTTCGTCCAACCCCGAAGAAAGAAAAAAAAGAAACCAAGTATTACCTCAGTTTCTCTTCTTGGTTTGACTATAACAGATTGAGTTCTGTCTCTTCTCCATTTTGATAGCAATAGATGTCTAGATTTTCTATAACCATCCACTGGCAATTATTTAGCCTGAATCCGTATTTTCCTTCGATAGTTATAAGAAAATCTTCAAAATCATCGTAGTTCTCCGATTCCCTTAATTCTTCATCTGTCAGTCTTATGATATTCAGACAGCCGACACAAAAATCTAAAATCAATACATACTTAGGTCCCATAATTTCAATCCTTTTTTAAGTTATACCTTTTCAATAATATACTCACCTGCGAGGCCCTGAACTCTTTCCCCATAGCTGTAACAAACCCTTCACTGTTCAGGATTCTGGCCATTTCAGACAAACTCCTGTCTTCTTTTACCAGGTTTTTCAACAATGCTATGGCTCTCTTGTTATTGGGATTGTCAAGAGCTTTCTGATGATTGGTCTTATTACTATTCTTTACCGCTTGCTCCAGTTTGTTCAACAGGTTTTCGGATTTACCCAGTTTATATCCCCTTGCTTTCTTGGCTTTCAGGGATTGTTTCGTTCTCTGGCTGATTAATCCGGCCTCATATTCCGCTATACTGCTGATGATATGAAGTACGAGTTTGTTAGCCTCCGGAAAATCACAGAATACTATCTCAACATCACTCTCCAACAATTTACTGGTGAAAGCGACATTTCTACTTAATCTATCCAATTTTGCTACAATCAGGACAGAATTTGTTTTTCTACATAGTTCCAAAGCTTCTGTAAGTTTAGGTCTGTTGGATTTACGGCCACTTTCTGTTTCAATATATTCAGCAATCGTTTTTCTATCCTTCAAGTAATTCTGTATTATTTCTCTCTGTGCCTCCACGCCAAGTCCTGAGATTTCCTGTTTCACCGTGGACTGCCGTAAGTAGGCTACATAATTTTTCTGTTTCATAATTAACACTTGTTTAACGCTCTTCCCGGTTACTGAATGTCCGTTCAATAACCTTTAAGCAGGTTCATAAAAAAGGCTTTCCATGAGATTTCGAGTTCTTATAAATTCTACTCTCCCACAGAAAGCCTGTTGTCACATTTCCCGATTTTTCAAAGAACCGCTAATACTTTATAATATTATATGTATCAGAAACCCTCTTTTCATAATCATCGGTTTTCTCCACAAGTTCATCCACCACAGAAACAAGCATGTCAAAGTAGATGTCTTCCCTCTTATCCCTGATCTCTCCATCCTCACCAAGTAGATAAACTTCAAACAGGTCAGCACCCTCATTCAATACAATCTGAACTTTTCCGGTATGCTTGAATCCATTGACCCTGAATTCAAGACCACACTTAATTGCTTTCACTGTCTCAATCTCAACTCCCCAGGACATAAGGACGGGGAGATTGGATTTCAGGATGGACCAGATATACTTAGCCAGTTCCAAATCGTAGTTCTTATCTCTTTCCATAATCCAACGTTTTTAAGTTCCTATCTTCTTCATCCTCATCCCAGAACATCCGATAATCTTCACATATCCTTCTATAATCCTCCAACCCGAAGTGTGGAAAATTGGTGGAATACATGTCACAAAGGTCTTCAGGGGTTAAAGTCGGGTCATTGTTCAGCATATCATAAACCTCATCCTCAAACTCATAGGGACTGAAATATGAATCACTTTGTGTATGGGGATAAGTGTCGGTACAGTCCTCTATGATATGTTCTATAAATCTCAGACACTTCATCAGGTCTTTCTTCACTGTAATCTCCTCATCGGTGTGGGCATTGTAATAACCACATGATACGTTGATACAAGACACTTCCAATCCTTTCTCTTTCAAGGCCAGAACATCAGTCATCAATCCGTTCTCCTCTCTGTAACCCCATTTTTCAGGTTCCATCGCTTCAATGAACCCTTCGGAACACAACTCGGAATAACCTATGTTTGTAATAAGGTCTGAATTGCCTTTACGGTCAGGCTGGATAACAAACCTTACATCATCGAAGAAAGACATCACCGCCTCAGAACTTCCCTTGCAGCCTGTTTCTTCCTCTCTAAAAAAGACTACTTTCATAGAATCATATTTCTTCAGGCATTCAAGACAGATGAACACTCCATTTTTATCATCGGCTCCCAAATTCTCAAACCTCCTGTTCTTTGGCGAATAACCGAATATGACTTCCCTTGTCTCCACCGCCTTGAAATCCTTTGAATGCTTGCAGTGTGAAACCTGGTCGATATGGCTCACTAAACAGGGATAACTTTCCGATTCTCCCTTTACCACATACAGGTTCCCGAACTTATCCTTTGACACGGATATGTTTCCGGGAAGCTGTCTTATATAGGAACAGAGGAACTTTACCATCTTCTGTTCCTTTCCACTGGGACTGTAGATACTATACAGCCGCTTCAATAATTGTATATTCATGATTTATCTCTTTTTTAAGTTTATAGCCGTATGGAAGGTTGGTACTTGGATTTACTTTATCAAACACCTCATTGTCAAACTCCCATGCTTCCTCATTTCTCAATAACCGGCATAATGTATCCGTACCGATGCTTTTATTCTCATAGATACCTTCCGGTTCATTCCAGATATTGATCCGGGTAATGTCGGTGTAATCCTCATACCATTCATCATCATATTCGGAGTAATGCCAGTTCTCCCGCTTGAACTCATTTTCCGCTTTCTCCATACAGTCCTTGCAGCAATAATATTCCTCCGTCACTTCCGAGTACATGGCATCATCCAACAAGATATATGTTCCACATTCATCACAGCAGACACAATCGTTTTCATGGTGGTATTCCTGTGTTGATTCTATCCATATAAAATCATCCAGGTTTTCAACGTCTACCCGGATCTCCCTTCCGTTCCGATAGCAGAGTCTTGTATCATCACAATAGTATTGGTGGTAATCATCCCATTCCCGATCGTCTTCATCGCCGTCAGTATCACCATATAAGTTCAAGTCTGTGGTGTCAAGGTTATATGAAAAGTGTGAGTTTTCGTAGTTATAGGCTTTATTCAGGTTATAACTGTACCATTTGAAAGAATCCTGATAAGAAAGCGTGTCTTCCAGTTCCAGATCACAGTCAATCTCAAACTTCCTGTCGGATAATGAGTTCCCATGAATATCTACAAATGCGTTAGCTTCATGGCAGGATGCACCCACGATTTTATAACCGTCTATATGATCACCTTGAATGAGTTTGTCAATCAGTAACCGTTTCAATACATCATCACCTCCTGAAGAGTATTGCCTTTCAAGCAACCTCCATTTCTTGCCATCCTGATCCGTAACGTCAGTAAATAGAACGGATCTTGCTACAACCAATCCTGTTTTGTCTGTTATGTAAGCCGCCTTGGCTTTTACCGAATCACGATAGAATGAGGTCCGGTCTTCGTCCACCATACATGAACCGAAATTACCCTTGCAACAGTCACTGTCATAGATGCTCCTGAAATCATCGTTGACATGCAATTCTATATCAGGAGTATAACCATAAGTATAAGTACACCATTGCTGAGTGAAAACATCTCCTGCAATCCAGTTTACTACACTGGGTGAGAGTAGCTTTCCGATCTCTGTTTCAAGAATAAGCTCTCTCATGAACTTTCCGGCCCTCATCTTGAAGATCCGGTTACGCCCGACATTTATATAGCGGATTGAATTCTTGTCCAGATCCTCACATATACCTTTGGTTTCGTCAGTCTGATATCGGGAGGAGTAATAAACCTTGCCTATCAGTTCTACTTTATAAGGCAGTTTTTCATCATCCTTTCCTGATCTGACAATGGCTTCAACCACTTTTTTCTCCAGGTCAGCCATATTATATATATGCAACAGGGTATAATCATCATGCTCTCTGCAATACCTGAGCAGTGCAGGATTCTTCAGATGGTTCAGCAGTATCCTGTTCTTTCTTACCACTGTACCGTTATCTCTTTTTTCAAGTCCGAAACAGGCCTTGAATCTTTCGTAACCATAAAAATTATAGTATAACATAATCTTCTGAATTTTAAATTGTCGGTAAATAAAAAAAGGAGAGATACTTCCTTTTTATCGGAAATATCCCTCCCCGGAATATTATCTTGGTATGTCTCAACCGTGTCAGATGAATGGTATCGTATCCTCTTCCAGAACTCCCGATTCCACTATCTTCTTACATATCTCATGGGAAGCCTTGTTCCTCAGGTCATATCCGTAACCTTCACTTCCCATTGTTTTAATCACTTCAACCATACTTCTGAATAAGGTCTGTTGCAGGGTCCTGTGGAATGTAGTCACCGCTGAAGCGAACCTTTTCTCATTCCACCCATAATCGTTCAGGGCATGTTCAAGTTCTTTTGCAGCCTTGAATTCCCTGCTGTTTTCCAGTTCATGTCTTTCCATAATATTCATTATTGTTTATATATTATTCCTATTGCAATGATTTAGAATAAGCACCTTTCTTACATTCATCTATACGTGACTGACATTCCTCCGTTACTTCCTTTAGAATCTCAGCACATCTTTTATCAGAACAGCCTTGCAGCAATCTGTCTATGTATGTCATAATATCATTCACTTCCATATCATGTATCCGTTAAAGGGTTCAACAAAAAAGGGAGAAAGAACCGGTTTGCTATATTTTAGTTCTTTCTCCCTTGTGAGTTAATTTCTTTTCAGGTCTAACTCAAAAACCATCCGTAATTCTCAGTATCTTCACCGTTTAAAGCTTTTTGGATACCTACAGCAAAATCAGTACAGTTCTGATTCCTCTCCAGAAACTTATCAATATAGGATTGTTTGGCGGCATCATTGAGTAGCTGCATCAAATCCCAACAAGTAATATTCTCTCTTCCACGTAACCCGAAATTTGGATTCTCTATATAGCCTTTCGTAGCTGCGTTTACATTGGAATCGCCTAAAATCACCTTGGGCAGTTCTCTAAGTTGTGAAGCAGGTAAAGCTTGATATAATCTGAGCCTGCCAATTATCTGACAAAACTGTTCTTGTGAAATCTTCGTTCTTCCCAAGTTTTCAAGTAGCCTGAGATTTTGTTCAGGATTAAAGTCTTGAAATAATCGTAGTGCTGAACTGTATATATCAGCATCGCTCATTACTTCTAGTCTTCCGGTCAAGCCATCATTAGTCAGCATTAGATTTGAGCAAATTTTCACTCTCCATCCGATAAAGATTTTAAATTTCTCGGGTGATTTTCGGTTGTATAAATTTTCCTCATTCAAACTACGTACCCCACCTATGCAAAGATATACCTCCTCACCATTCATTATTCTGCTCATTGTTCTGATATGAAAACAGAAAGCCATACGTTGATAATAAATCGTTTCATCTTCCGGTTTAAGTTCTTCCTTCTTTTTGGTTAATGCTCCTGGAACCCTGCCTAGGATTCTATGTGATACTCTGATTTCCGTGTTTCCAAAGCTCTCACCCGTAAAATAACTCCTTGCAGCCTCCTCGATCCGGTGTATGAATGTCTGGTGGCTGATTGTAAGCTGGTTATCTCCAAAACTAGGTACAATGCAATTACTCTCCAGTTCTTCAAGTGTAATGCCCGAAGTGTTACTTTCAATAAAATTCGGATGCTCCTTCTGTTCTTCTTCCGATACGATTACAGCATCTTCGATATTAACTGCATTCATCATTCTTGTCATCATTCCGATTGTTCTTGGAATGACAGTAAGTTCATTAGTCATTGTTTCCATACTATTCTTATTTTTTAGTTGTTAATAATCCGGTAAACGAAAAAAAGCCAAGAGGTTTATTTCTTTGCTTTTATAAATAAACTTCTTAGCTTCTTAATTCCCTTGAGTATTGATGTAGTAACTTCAAGGATTGTTATTATTACGTCCTGACCTTTATCATAATCCACTGTTCAAGACGTTATGTTAGTTTTCAGTCACCACAGTATCTGTAGCGACTTTACCCGTGGCGGATTTTTTCTTTCCCAATCTTCCACCATACTTCTCGGCAAGCTCGATCAATACGGAGCCTGCCACGATGATCTCCGCTACATTTGCGGCGATCTTCAATGCTTTTACTAAATTTCCCATTTCTCTAATTTTTAATTGTTTGTTATTACGTTTCTATTCTCTTATATACTTTTCTCATATATAAGGCTTTGAAGGATTCAAGAAAGGGGAAGAAAAAAAATAGACCAATCTTTCGACTGGTTGTGACAGTTGAACCGTTATAAATAGCTCCTCGCATTTACTTGGCCTGTCATGCGGCATACATTCTTTCGTGGGGAACTTTATGTCTTGTCCACATACTGAAATTGCTACGCATCATCGAATCGCCATCTTATCCATCGTCTGAAAATAAGTGTGACCCGGTAATTGTTTTTATCATTAATGCTTGAAGCTCGCACCTTATCTTAATGGTGCTGAATTATACTCCAAGCTATTTTATCATATATAAGAGTTTGAGGGCTTTGGAAAAGGGGAATTATAAATGGGAACAAAATTAAATAATCTCTGCTACCGATTATCAGCAACAGAGATTGTTTATTGAATATGGCTAATGTCTGTGGATTATAAGATATGACCGTGATAATCAAAAAAGAACTCTTTCTCTTCAGTATTAATATTTAGTTCTGCACTTCTCTTTAATCTGTCTTTAACATAATCTTTCTTTTCCTCGTCCAAGTCAGGTGTCTGATAATCTTTTTCATATGTAGTGTTTGCTAATTTTTTATGTCTTTTGAAAGAAGTGTCAAAACCTAATGCTTTTACTATATCATACACTTTGATCGCCATCGTATTAGGCAATTCAATACACTCCCCATTTGCATTCATTATTTTATAAGAATTACCTTTAGGTGCAATTTGGGTTAATATACCTTTAGAAACTAATGATTCTACAACACTCCGGATAGCTAAACTTACCTGATGTTTCTTCTCAATTTTTAGCTGTTTGATTTCCTTTTTGAGTTCATTCTTATCTCCTCCAAATTGAAAGCGTCTAATCTGGATGTATTCAAAGAACTCCTTTTGTAATAAATCAATAACTGTTTTTGAAGCTATTTTCTCCTTAGTTACTTGACACAGTAGATCTATTTGTTTGATCGGTTGAGTGCCAATCGACATAATACTTATTTTATCACTTAAAACTGCAATTTTCTCATCTATGACAAACATTTGCATTTTGAATTTCAAAGTCTTCTCTGCAATGGAAAAAGCTAAGGCGATTTGCTCTGTTTCTGAAAGTTCCTTAAAACTTTTTTGAATCTGTTCTTCTACTCTATTGAGACTTTCTTGAAAACGTTTTTCTTCTTCACCTTCCCAAGCTCGCTGACGCATAACAATAGCATTCCGATATTGTAATAGCAATATTCTTTTGCTCAAATTAAGTTTGAACTCCATATAGCTATAATTGCTATCTTGAAACAAGCTGTAAATAGATTTATAATGCTCATTTAAATCTGTAATACATTTATCTTCTATCATTACACATATTTTCTTTATATCAGCCTGTTCCTTATCTTTTAAATGTTGCTCTAACAGTTGAAATAGCTTTTCTTTATAATTTTCCATGACTTTACTATTTGGGGTGAAGATAAAAAATACTTTGATAATAGGATTTTAAAACTGTGTTTTTTATTACTTTTGCTTTTAATTATTAACAGTTGCGTAAGTAAGATAAAATCGGATAGTTAAAAGCTTGGTTGACATTCTGTTGACACAAATAAAAAAGATCCCTAACAAACTGTTGAATAACAATCTATTAGGAATCTTCTTTGTGGACCAGCCTGGGCTTGAACCAGGGACCTCCAGATTATGAGTCTTTTTGTGGGTTATTTTATAGGATTGCATAGAGTGCGATTACGCTGATTATCAGTATATAATACATTTTGCTGTTTGCAAGAAAATGCGTACATTTGCAGTAGTTTTCGCACAAAAAGGTCACCTGAAGGTCACCAAAATGAGCGGTATATCACCTATTAATAAGTGCATTATGGAGATTGAAAAAACGAATAAGGTCACCGAAATGGTCAAGAAGGACGGAAAATCCAATGCAAGAGGAGAAAAATGCCTTGCAAAGTTCACTGCTGCTAATGGTAATGTGTATGGCTCGTTGACTCTTGACATACGAAAAGCGGGCGACTATTCGCAACCGCTCCCTGTAGCTGTGCGTGTGTGTCATGCCGGGCAAAAGGCTTTCCTGCGCTTAGGTAAATCATACACTATGGAAGAATGGTTAACTCTTTGCGATTACGAGAAAAGCGGTCGGCGTATCCAATTAGCGGAACGTAACGACATGAAGAATCTGATGGACAGAGTGGAACTGATGGCTAATCAACTGATTTCAGAAAACAATTTCTCTCTTCGTAAGCTACAAGACCGATTTCAAGGTAAGAAAGACGATGACAGCACCATCATCACAGTTTGGGATTCATACATTCAATTTAAGGCCAATGAAGGCAAGGCTGGTTCTGCTCGTTGTAGTAAGGATGTGCGCAACCGCTTTGTGAAAGATTTGGGAACGGATATATCGTTTGCCGATATAAACCGTGACTTTATCTTGAAGTGGGTGAAAATCATGAAAAAGAATGGGCTGAGCACCACCACCATTGCTATCGCACTCCGTAGCCTGAGAACCATTATCAATATGTGTATTGCTAACGGACTGATGAAAGGTGATACCAAAGAAATGTTCAAGGACACGGGCTACAACAAAGCGCAAAGCCGTAAACACGAGTTTCTTGATGTGGCAACCATGCGGAAGCTCTATGACTTTTGGAAGGCAGACGAGGCAAAAGACAAAGACGGGAATGAACTGTTCCTTGGCAGGGAAAAGTACGCAATATTCCGTGACTTGGGATTATTCCTCTTTATGTATCTGGGTGATGGGCAAAATCTTGCCGATACGCTTCGACTGACCTATGACGAGTTGTACTATGCTACTCGCGGCAAACAGTTGCGTTTTCTTAGGCACAAGACACGTGAACGAAACGAGAGTGCCAGCGAAGTGATATTTCCTGTTACTCCTGAAATTCAAGAGATACTTAACAGGTATGGCAATGTCCCAAAACTTGGACGGAGAGTATTCCCTATAATGAGTGAGCTAATTACGCCCGAACAAGAGATCTGGGTTATTCAACGCTATAACAGATATATACGTGAACACATGGCTAAAGTTGCCAAACTGTTGGATATGGAACAGACACCATCGCCAACTTGGGCAAGACATAGCTTCGCTACCAACCTCAATAATTCGGGAGTCGTACCTTATAAATATATAAGCGACAGCATGGGGCATAGTGGTGGCGGTGACATTACCTCCAATTATATCGGAGCTTACCCTCTTGCGAAGATGCTGGAGTATAATCATTATCTGCTCAATGAGAAGCCCAAAGAGGTTGCTCCAATTGTAGATAAGAAAGCCCTGCTTGAGATGCTGAAAGGCTTGAGCGAGGAGGAACGGATGGAGTTGATGGCTGGTTTGTCTAACTGATATAATCATTTACCGCAAAAATACCAAATGAAACACCCCAATAACACCAAATGAATTACCACAAAAACACCAAATAAAAAGGCTCAAAAATACCAAATGAGTGCTTTGTTTAAGAAAAAAAGAGTATCTTTGCACCATTGATTAACAATGTATTCATATGAAATATCTGCCAAGAGTAGCAGACAAAATGCTACAGGAAAGACTGGAGGCTTTTGGGGCTGTGTTAATAGAGGGTCCAAAATGGACGGGGAAAACAACTACAGCGGAGCAACAAGCCAAAAGCGTAATTAAATTACAAAACCCTGATAAGGTTAATGAATATCTTGCAACAGCCAAGACCAGACCATCATTGCTATTGAAAGGAGAACAACCTCGATTGATAGATGAATGGCAAGATGCTCCTATGCTGTGGGATGCTGTTAGAACGGCAGTTGATGAAACTGGTGGCATTCCAGGACAATATATCTTAACAGGAAGTAATACTGTGGACAAGTCTCAAATAAGACACACAGGAACAGGGCGCATTACAAGAATGAAAATGTACCCAATGAGCCTATGGGAGTCTTTGGAATCTTCTGGAGAAGTATCAATACATGAATTGTTCTATAATCCTAATTATGATATTGATGGAGCGACAAGCAAACTGGATATACCCGAGTTGCTTTATGTCGCTTGTCGTGGCGGTTGGCCAGCTACATTACAAATGAAGCCAAAGGCAGCTATGCTTATAGCAAAAGACTATGTAAACAGTGTTTGTGAATATGATATATCTGCAGTGGATAACAGACAGCGTAATCCTAAAATAGCCAGACAAATTTTAAGGTCATACGCAAGAAATATCAGTACCTTGGCAAAGAAAACCAGCATACTTGCAGATGTTACGGCATCAGAAGATATTACATTAACCATGAATACCTATGATGATTATATTAGTACGTTGGAAAGATTGTTTGTAATCCAAGACATTGACGCATGGTGTCCTGCCATCCGCAGTAAGACATCGTTACGTAGTGCTCCTAAACGCTGTTTCGTTGACCCTTCTATTGCAGTAGCTGCCATGAATATAAGTGTCGAAGAAATGGAAACTCAATTAAAAACATTTGGTTTTATCTTTGAGCAGATGTGCATAAGAGATTTGAAAATTTACACCGCTGATTTCAATAGTCGTATTTCATATTATCGTGACCGCTATGGGTTAGAAGCTGACCTTGTACTGCATTTGGAAGATGGACGTTACGCCCTGATTGAATGCAAACTTGGTAGTAGCGAGATAGATGATGGAGCTAAGCACTTGCTTGAACTCAAAAGACTTATACAAGAGCATAACAAAACGGAGAAGCAAGTACCTCTTCGAGAGCCGGATTTGCTGATTGTGATGACAGGTGGAAGCATGGCATACACTCGTCAGGATGGAGTGAAAATAATTCCATTGGCTTGCCTTAAAGATTAACCCATTAGATAATACGATACCTATGGGCAATAATAAGATGAAGGAATGGTTTGAAACGAACCAAGAAATCTATGCAGAGTTCAAAAGTAAGATTCATTCCACTTTGAATATCCTATCACAGAATGACGACAATGCGGCAGAATGTGATGAGCCAGATTCACTCCAGAATATACTTATGGAGGTAATGGCAGCAAAGAATATGCCTATTGAGAACATAATGAACATCTTCTCTAAAGCCGTAGAAGAAGGTAACGTGGCTGCTTGTTGTATGTATTGCTATTTGGAATTGGATAATGGACTTGAGGAAATAGAGAGTGCCATGACTAAATTTGAGCAATCTACGGATGCGCAATACATCAAAGATGGGGTTAAACTCCACTTACAGGATAAAGAGCAGGAAAATCAAGAGGCATCAGACCGAGAACTGAATCTATTGCGTTTACGTCGCTGGCATTACGAACATCCGAAAGAATATCAAGAGTTCACGAATCTTTTCGCCAAAGCATATGAGGGTGACATGAGCTTCGCCCTCAAAGGCTTCTCCTACTTGATAGAACTGCTATCACTTGATGGAATAAAAGGTATCACCGAATTATTGTTAAGCCTATGCCCGGGAACCGAGAGCTACAACAAAACTCAATTTTCTAATGTTAGTCAGCAGGCACACGAAAAACTGACAGAACTGTTTGCCTCCACATTTAACAAAGAGGAAACAAAAGATAAATTGCAGCACAATAATCCTTTCTTGTTCAGTGTGTTCTATTGGATGATATTTGATAATGGCTTCGTGAAGGCCGCTGATTTATTATCCAAAACAATGATGGGAGAGAAGCCTTCTTTTTGGCAGAAAAACTTTGGCGAACAAATTATGCGCTCTTTGATGCTTACCAGTATAGATAAAGCGACTTACACTAAAGGCACATGGAAAGCAGCAAACAATCGTGTAGTCAAAGATGTAGCTAATTCTGCATTACAAGAGAGTAAGGGCAGACGTGGACGTAAGCAAGTCTGTGTCCTGTTTGAAGAAATGCTTATACAGCCTCATGCAGAACTTCTTACCAACGAGATACAGGTAATACTTACCGAATGGATGGAAACAAATGGTACAGATTCCGTTCTTGCCTATATTTTTGCTGCGTTGACCTGTAGCAGTTTGCTTAATGACTCTTACAACTATCGAACTTTCCATACAGCCATCTTAGAAAAGTTCCCATCCATAGGATTTAAGTCAGGCTTTGATTGGGCAGAATCCCTTTATAATGCCATTGTCAACGAGCACGGCTACGACTATAATTTGAGTTTGTCAGAAAAGGCTGTTCAAACAGGAAAGGAACAGACAAAGTTGATAAGCATAAGACTGCGGACTTTACTTTCCCCTGATGTATATTGATTCCATTATGAAGATTTGATTTGTTAAAAACAAACGTTGTTCCGTTAAAAGCACCTCGGCAGAAATCGTCATGATTTTCACCGAGGTGCTTTCATTTTATTCCATCGTAATTTCGCAGCATAATCATCAAAACAATATGTTATGCAAGGGAATTTTATAATGTTACAAAGAGACGACCTTAAACAGGTTGTTGCCGAGATGGTGGAAGAACTGGTTGGGAAAAAGCCACAAACCGATTTGACACAAGAAGAGAGTGACGAATACTTTACGCGCGACCAAGTCTGTGAACGACTCCATATAACCTATACCACCTTGTGGCGTATGCAGAAGGGGGGAACTATTATCGTTCACAAATTGGGCGGACGCAATCTTTACTCAAAGAAGGAAATCTCCTCACTTCTGAAATCTAAAGTCCAGACAGCGAATAGTGCTAATTCAAATGTATAATATAAAGGCAAACATTATGGAAGAACAATATATTCGAGTAGGTACTACTATATATAAGGTAGTGCAGCAGCCTTTGGCTGATGGAACGATGACCACTCGTAGAATACAATGGAGCTTTAGCACTATCCGACAAGACTATGGTAAGCACAACATCCCTTCTATTGATAAATATAATGGCTTTTGTACAGTGCCAAGTCACACAGACTATCAAAAGGATATTGCCGGTTTCTATAATCTGTATGAACCGATTGAGCATATTCCTGCAGAGGGGATTTTTCCAGACATAGAGAAACTGATGCACCACATCTTTGAGGAACAATACAAACTGGGACTGGACTATATGCAGTTGCTTTATACGCAGCCGACTCAGAAACTCCCCATCCTGTTATTGGTATCCGAGGAGCGAAACACAGGCAAGACTACATTCCTGAACTTTCTGAAAAGTATCTTTCAGGACAATGCCACTTTTAATACGAATGAGGATTTCAGGAGCCAGTTCAATGCCGACTGGGCTGGCAAACTACTTATCGTTGTAGACGAGGTGCTGTTGAGCCGTAGGGAAGATTCCGAGCGATTGAAGAACCTAAGCACTGCCCAGACCTACAAGGTGGAGGCCAAGGGTAAAGACCGACAGGAGGTAAACTTCTTTGCCAAGTTCGTATTATGTTCCAATAACGAACTCTATCCTGTTATCATTGACCCGGGAGAAAACCGCTATTGGGTGCGTAAAATCCGACCACTCGAAAGCGATGATACCAATTTCCTGCAAAAATTGAAAGAACAGATACCTGCATTTCTCTATTATCTTCAACACCGCACACTCTCCACCAACAAGGAAGGACGTATGTGGTTCCATCCTGCTCTCATCAGAACCGAGGCACTTGACCGCATTATCCAATGTAACCGTAACCATACGGAACTGGATATGGTGGAGCTGATACGTGACATTATGGAAACGCAGCACGTTGACAAACTATCGTTCATCCCTCAGGACTTGATACCGTTACTAACCATGAATGGTGTGAAGGTGGAGCAATGGCAGATACGCAAGGTTGTTAAAGATGTCTGGAGACTTACCCCTGCACACAACGCACTGACCTATCTTGCCTACCAATGTGACTACACCAAGCCCGGGCGTGTTTCATCTGTTAGCAGAGTGGGACGATTCTACACGGTGACCAAAGAGTTTATAGATTCTTTAGGGTTATAGTCCTTTGTTGAGTCGTTGAATTGTTGAGAATAACGAGCTAATCTTTGATTATCAAATAGATGCAATTCAACAAACACTCAGCAAGAAGTGAGACTGGGCAAAAGAGAAAGCTACTTTTCTTTTCACCAGCAATAACTCTCAACAATTCATCATTTCAACAAATCACTCACACTATGACTATACAAGAGATAAAAGCAATTTCGATTTCCGGTTTCCTTAGCAGCAAAGGTTACGAACCTGTAAATAAGAAAGGATATAAATGGTGGTACTTGTCGCCACTGCATACTGAACAAACCGCATCATTCAAGGTTGACTTGAATAAAAATGTGTGGTACGACTTCGGACTGGGTAAAGGTGGAAACATCATTGATTTGGCTATGGAGCTATACCAAACACATAATATTTCAGAAGTATTGCACATGATGGGGCGTTTAATCATTCTACCAACAACACCAACCCAATCTACTTGCCCACAAAAGGACACTTCGTTTGAAGATATTGAGGTGAAAGAACTGGCTCATCCTGCTTTGCTACAATACCTCTCGGGAAGGGGGATTGATTCTATTACAGCCAAAAGTCAGTGCGTGGAAATACACTACAAAAGTGCTGGCAAGCGATATTTTGTTATTGGTTTCAAGAATGATGCTGGTGGCTATGAACTTCGGAATCCATACTTCAAGGGATGTATTGCTCCGAAAGCAATCACTACGATAAGGAACCACGAAACCGCTTGTCACATATTCGAGGGATTCGTGGACTATCTCTCCTATCTCATACTACATGGCGAATGTGATGCGGTGGTACTCAACTCCATTGTAAACATCCCGAGTGCTCTACCCATGCTCAATAAGTATTCTCAAATATGCTGCCACTTAGATAATGACAAAGCTGGCAGAATGGCCACCTGGCAAATAATGGAAGCATTGGGAGATAAGTGTACTGATGCCTCAAATGAGTATGAAGAATACAAAGACCTCAACGAGTATCTGATGAACAAAAGCATGGCATTCCAACAAAAGGGAAGAAACAAATTCTGACTTGGCGGCTGGAGGCAAAGAGGTGTGGCGTGCATGACAGGGCTTGCCCTGATATAGCCCACTATAACTTCTTCGCTACGCTCCCGAAGTTGTGGGCTCTCCCGAGGGGCTGGGCGTTGCCCCGTCCCACTTAGGACGCTGCCCTAAGAACCCGGCAAGGACTGTCAGCCCTATGCAACCCGACCAAAGAGTGACCCTCTCTTTGGAAACTCCGCTCAGAGGTTTCCACCCCTAAGAACCCCAAGCAGGAAGTGACCCTCTCCCTGCACCCTCCGATTAAGGCTCTGCCTTAATGACCCGATATTTGGAAACAACAGCATAATAAACCAATTCCTATGGCACAAAAGACATCCATCAACATCAAGCCTTGTAATACAGGAAGTAGTGAAGAACACAACAGACGGAGAGCTGAATACCTTGCCCGTATCAACAAAGAAAGGCTATATATCCGTACCGACCTCATGGCTTCAAACGAAGCATGGGTAGCACCTGAATTGGGCAACAGTTCGTTGGCTGACCGCTATAATCAGATTGCCCAAATGGTCAAGGAAAAGACAGGTCGGGCAATGCAGACCAAAGACCGTGAACGGGTGAACAAGAAAACAGGTAAGGTGACCATCGTACGTGGCAGCACCCCACTCAAAGAGGGTGTGGTTGTAATCAATAGCGAAACGACTATGGAACAGTTGCAACGTTTTTGTGGGGTGTGTAAGGAGTGTTGGGGTATCACACCCCTGCAAGTGTTCATCCATCGTGACGAGGGGCATTACACCAACCCGCAAGACCCTGCCACTTGGAAGCCCAATCTTCATGCTCATATCGTGTGGGATTGGATGAACCACGACACAGGGAAATCCTGCAAGCTGGACGAGAAAGCCATGAGCGAGATGCAGACACTTTTGGCTGAGTGTCTTGATATGGAAAGGGGCATCTCAAAAGAGCTTACAGGCAAGAAGCATTTGGAGCGCACGGACTACATCATAGCCAAGCAGAAGCAGGAAGCCGAACAAATCAAAGCGGAAAAGGAAGCCGCCCTCTCTGCCAAAGAGGAAGCCGAAGCCGAGCGTGCATCCATAGAGGTTGAGAATAAGGCTAAGGCTGAACGGAGTTCGGCTCTTGACAGTGAGATTGCCAGCAAGCAGAAAAAGCGTGATGAAATCCGCAAAAACACGGTGGACGGTATCTTGGATAGTGTCGGCAGTCTGGTCGGCATTGGCAAAACCGCCACTCTTGAAAAGGAATACAAGTTGCTCACACAGGAACTTGATCGCCTTAAAAAGGCGTTCAAACCGACTGTCATCAAAGAGGTAGAGAAGCAGACAAAGGTACTGGCTTCGGAAAAGCAAAAAGCCGAATCGGAACGTGATAATGCCATAGCGCAAAGTCGCTCCCTTGCCACAGAACGTGACAGGGCGATTAGCCAACTTAACAGCCAAAACGAAAATATGCAGTTGCGCATCAATAATGCTGTCAGGCTTGTCAATGCAGAGAAAGACAAGACCATCAACAGATTGCAAGGTGAGTTGAATTTACGCAAGCAAGCCTTAGCTATTCTTGCCGATATACTCTATGCTGCAAGCGAAGTATTCAAGCGTGCTATTGATGCGATTATCCATTACGGTACGGACAAATACAAGTCCATCTTTGGCAATGATGAAGCAGCTGACATCAAGAGCGTGATGCAGAACTATGGCGATACACAAGAACGGCAGCAAGTAATCGGTACTTGGCTTTGCGATTATGCGAATAGCCGAAAGCCGTTTGATGAAATAAAAAATCGGCAGACCTACAAGGAGGTAGCCGATGTCGCTAATGGGACGTATGATTGGAAAATTGAACGAGGACAAAAGGGCGGAATAAAGATGTGACAATTATGGTAATAAAAGGATTTTCAAAATCTTCTTCTGTACGAGAAACCGCCAAAACGGAATAAATTACCGAATGATATGGTATAAGTGGACTGTGGTGTATTACGACCATAGTATGCAGCAGAGTTGATTTGTGAAGAATCAATCATCGGATTATTGCCATTTTGTACTGCCTTCGTAAATAAGTTCATTATCTCGTATTTGTTTCCGAAATTGGCATTGGGCTGCATCAAAATTTCAGATACTACTTGCTGGATAGAACGAGGATATATTATAAAAGTATTGTTTGCATTACAAGTAACATCCTTAAACTCACTGCTCCCGAAGAATACAATAACAGAATAAATTGGAGTGTCAGGATTTTGTTGTAAGCATTGCCTAATAGCTTGGATATGTCCGGAATTTTGCATAACAGGATTATAGAAACGGTGCTTTTCCTTTCCATACGCCAATAATTGTGTCCAATATTTCTGATGTTCATTACCGAAAATCCAACCGCTATAATCTTTAACTTCAAATACGATAATGCCAGCTTTTGTCGCAACGGCTACATCTACTTGCGTGTATTCTCCATTCGGTTTTTGAATATACAAATCATGAAATATGGCTTTGGGATTAATACCCATTTTTAATAATCTTAACACCACTCTCCGTTCCGACCATTCACCACGAGTAATGGGCGTAACTTGCTCAATGAGTTCACGCTCTTTTCGTTTGAGATAAACAAGATAAACAATACCTGTTATCAAGCATAATGTGAATATGATAGACGCAAATGGCATTAATGATTATTTAATAATTTGATAGAAAGCCATATTGAATGTTTGAATGAAACCTAATTATTTACTTGAAAGCAATTATAGGAATTACTTTTGTATCTCCATATTGTTTATATTTATAGTTCCCAATTTGTCTTGCGCATTTCCCTTGAGGAGTTTTTACGACTTGCTTATTGTAAAAATTACTACCCTCTTGAGCTAATATTAAGACTTCTAAATCAGAAGTAAAGATATGTCCTGAGAGAACTTCTCTAATTTCCAACGCAATAGCATCACCTGATTCCAAGACCTCTTGTACCTCAAAATTTTTCCGACTTACACAATCCCCGGGTTTATCAAATAATATTTTCCCAGAATTATTACTAGCTGCTATTGCTATATCAGATTTTGGCAATTCTACACCATCAACAATTCTAACAGCCGGTACTGTTTTTTCTATTTCCATTTTGGTGTTGTATTTATAAGTTCCCACATGTTGAGCGCATTGGTCATTTTTAAGAACGATTTTTTGATTATCATAGAACTGTTGTTTTTCATTTGGTATAATAAAGACTATTGCACCAAAAGAATCATCGGCATGGGCTAATGCGCATCCAGATTCTACCACTTGGAACACTTCAAATTGTGAATATTCCATATAATCTCCGGGTTCTTCAAACATTTCAAGTCCGATAATTCCCGAATTGCTGGATAGATTAACGCAAAATGCGAAAACAAATGTAAGTATAACACCTGTGATTATACCAAGCACATAGATAAACCATTTTTTCATATTTGTTGTTTTTATTGATTATATCGTAGTTAATAAATTAAAGTCTTCTTTGGATATTTTCTCTATTGAAACAAGCCATTCTAAATAAGAGACATCATCTTTTATATCGCTGAATTTTTGTCCCTTATATTTCCCAAAATCAATTATTCTGTCCGAAATAGACATCTCTAAATGTTTCTCAATATCTGGATATGGCTTTTTCAGTTCTTCAAAGTCAATTTTGAAAAATCTATCTGTTGTTGTTAACCAATAAAGATATTGATAGTCTATTTTATAAATATCACTCAGAGATTTCCCTTTGTATTTTCCAAACATAAGGACTTCATCCGCTTTGTGGATAGGGAATATTTCATCAAGTGATACGCCAGGAACATCAATCAAGACCCATTCACCACACCCTGCACAGGGTATTTCTTCATCTTTGATATCGGGATAACATTCTTGTCTATAAGTGTCATCGGGTTTTCCATTTACAAAACATTTGCCATAAGCCTTGCCGTATTTGCCGCGGGGCTTTACCGTCTCAACTAAAAAGGTTCTATCTCGATTAGGGTCAATACGTCTTTCTTCGCTTGAAGAACGAGCTAGTCCCAACTCACACCTTTTTACCAAGAATGGGGTTCGTTTGCCTATGTTGTAATAAATGTTGAATATATTATCGTGAGGATACATAATTATTTTATCTCAGTAAATACCATTTTTTCTTATCTCCATTAACCAGACGCTGTATTCTTTTGACTTAAATAATGTAAGCTGAGTTAATGCATTTCCTTTTCCTACTTGAATAGTACCATCTGAAAATGCATAGAGGTATGACTTTGAAAAACGCTTACTATACAGTTTCTTCCCTGTTTTAGCATCTTTGACAATAATCTTAACGCCTTCTGTGAATAAGTCTCCTAAATCTGCTGACCTTAACTCAACAATAACGTCTTGATAGGTTTCTTTTTCTATTTTGGCTACAGCCACTTCTCTATCCAATTTTACTCCAAAGGTGGGTTTAGCACTTTCACTTTGTGCAAAAGATACGATGGCATAAAAGAATACCAAAAAGATAATGATGACTTTTTTCATATACTTGTTATTTTAAATTTCCATCTATGTAATACTCTAAAACCACGAAGCGTGGCACTGCCAATAACCACGTCTTAAAGTGCAGGCCCTGAGAAAACCTTAATCAACAGATATGGTTAAGCAGCCCACGCTATAACGTGGGAACTGCCATGCCAATTCTTGTTGATTTCGTGTTTCAGTTTCTCAGGCTTCGCACTTACAAGAGTAGCATAACGCTCCTTTTATTTCAAATGTCTTGGAAAGAGTTGATTCTCTCCATTTGCAAAGTTACATCTTTTCCTCGATAATCTCTTATGTTTTTTAAGTGACTTTCCTCATTTTGAATATGAAAATAGATTGTAGAATGATGTTTGTAGGGAATGTTTTGATAAAAATGTGCATTACATTCCGCAGTATCAAGCCCGCAATAGGATAAAAATCTATAAAAATTCTCTGCAATCCAATGAAATTTCAGAAGGTCACTTTTATAAAGTTTCGCTTTAAAAAGGTCACCTGAAGGTCACCGTATAAAAGAAAAAGCACCTACAAATCTTTGTAAGTGCTTGATTATTAAAGTGGACCAGCCTGGGCTTGAACCAGGGACCTCCAGATTATGAGTCTGTTGCTCTAACCAACTGAGCTACAAGTCCGATGCATCCTTGCTTGGATAGCGGGGACAAAAGTAGCATTTTCTATCGAAATATGCAAGACTTTTGGATAAAATTCCTTATAACCTTTGTCCTTAGAACTTATAAATTCGTTTTGGATTCTTGGGAAACCAGCCTTTTTTCACTCGTTCTTCCTGCTCGAATATCTCCTTGATGGTCCAGAACGAGGAAAATGCAAAGACGCCCAAAAGGGAGGCTATCATGATGTTCTCCGTATAAAGGGAGGCAATGATGCCGCCGATGCCGAGTAAAAGGAAAATCCACCAGCACTTGGTGCCCCAATAATATTCGGCTTTCACAACTATGGGGTGAAACAAGCCGATGATGAGGAATGTGCAGATACCTATGACAAGGCCCGACAGATGATATTCGTTCAAGAAATCCATTGTTGTTCGTTATTTCTCGGGGCAAATAGGAATCTCCTTCTTGATGCTCTGTTCCAGGGAAATCAAGGTCTCGGTAGCGGTTACGCCAGGAATCTCCTGCATCTTGTTGTTCAGCAAATCCATCAGATGCTCGTTGTCGCGGGCATATACCTTGGTCAGCATGGTGTACGGACCAGTGGTGAAGTGGCATTCTACGATTTCGGGAATCTTGCCCAGCTCAGCAACTACCGTCTTATACATGGAGCCCTTTTCCAGCTTGATTCCTACGTAAGTGCAGGTTCTGTATCCAAGGGACTTGGGATTTACATGATAGCCTGAGCCAACAATAACGCCAAGGTCAATCAGGCGCTGTACACGTTGATGGATGGCAGCACGTGACACGCCACATTCAGCAGCTACGTCCTTGAAAGGGATACGGGCATTTTGGGAAATGATTTCCAGAATCTGCCGGTCAAGATTGTCTATTTTTTCCATAATAGTAAATAAGTAAAGTTCTTGTAGTTATCAAATAGTAAGCAAATATAGGACTTTATTTTAATTTATCTATAAAAAGGGACGGAAAAATGAATAAAAGTGAGGGGTAACGATAAGGCGCGGATTACGCGGATTTCACGGATTTAGTTTACCAAATCCGCGTTATTCCTCGTAATCCGCGCCTAAAAGAAGTATCAAGAGGGTTTTGCCCCTCCCTTCGGATTGTTACATTACTTCTCGATACCCAGCAGTTCCACTTCGAATATCAAAGTAGAGAACGGCTTGATTTGGCTACCGGTTTCTCTTGAACCGTATGCCAGGTCGTAGGGGATATAGAGTTCCCACTTAGAGCCGACGGGCATCATGGTGAGGGCCTCTGTCCAGCCTTTGATTACCTGGTTGGCACGGAAAGTAGCAGGTTCGTTGCGCTTGTAAGAGCTATCGAATTCTGTTCCGTCAATCAGCGTACCTTTGTAGTTTACTTTCACCTTGCTGCTGTCGGCAGGAACGGCACCGTTACCCTTGGTGATGATTTTGTATTGCAGACCGCTCGGGGTAGTTACTACACCTTCTTTAGCCTTGTTCTCAGCCAGGAACTTTTCACCGGCAGCTTTGTTGTCAGCATACTTTTCTGCAGTTGCTTTTTCTTTGATGGCATCCATCTGAGTACGCATGTACTCTTGAGCTTTCATCATATCCATAGCACCACCCTTGCCGATGACACCTGCTACGAAACCTGCCAGCAGATTTTCGCGGCTGATGCTCTGTGTGGAGTCGTTGCCGAAGATTTGTTGGTTGAAGCCTTCCACCCATTGCTTGCTGACCATCTGGCCTACTTGCAGACCAGCCATGTAAGCCACGTCTTTCTTATCGATTTTGGCTGCGCCTTCGTTGAAACCTTTCAGGAATTCTGACATCTGGGTTGAGTCAATGCCTTGTTGTGCAAGATACTGGTCCAAACCTTCTGTACGTGCCATACCGATGGCGTAAGATAATGAGTCGATGTCCGTCTTCAAATCAGCTTTCGGACTTTGAGCAGTACAAGATGCCATGCCGGCAGCTACTGCAAGAGCCATGAGAAATGTTACTTTTTTCATTTTGCTTTTACTTGTTTGTTTATTTAGATAAAATTTTCTGTAATTCGACTTCGAATACGAGCGTGCTGTGGGGAGGAATCATCTCGCCGGCACCCTGCGCTCCGTATGCCAGGTCGCTGGGGATGTAGAGTTTCCACTTGGCACCTTCGGGCATAAGCTGAAGGGCTTCCACCCAACCGGGTATCACTTGGTTTACACCGAATGTGGCAGGCTGGCCGCGCTTGATGGAGCTGTCGAACAGCGTTCCGTCAACCAGTGTGCCTTCGTAGTGGCATTGTACCTGGTCGGTTGCTTTGGCATAGTGACCGACGTTTCCTTCTGTGATAACTTCGTATTGAAGTCCGCTGGGAAGCGTAACAACTCCCTCGCGTTTTTTGTTCTCTTCCAGGAACTTTTTGCCGGCTTCTATGTTTGCTGCGTTCATCTTCTCCTCCAGTTCGGCAAAGTACTTGTTGACGATGTCACGGGCTTCTGTGTGGCTGATTGCCGTCTGGTTGCCCTCCAAAACGTCTTTGATTGCTTGTGCAAAGTCATCTACTGCAATGCCTTTGGCACCCATGCTTAAAAGATTCTGACCTATTCCAAGGCCGATAGCATAACTGAATTTGTCCATAAGATTCTTTTGTTGACGACCGGATTGGTTTCTTTTCCAGTCTATTGCAAATTTATGAGTGGCAAAAGTACGTCTTTTATTTGAATGATAAGGCTTTTAAGTATTTAATTTTTCTTATTTATATCACAACTTGAACATTCTTCTTATATTTGTCTTACTTTAATAAAGGAAAGGAGCGGAAAATGAAGAACTTGGTCATATTGTCGGGTGCTGGTATGAGCGCCGAGAGCGGCATCAGCACATTCCGTGATGCGGGCGGATTATGGGACAAATATCCGGTGGAGCAGGTGGCGACTCCCGAGGGGTATGCACGTAATCCGGAACAGGTCATTAATTTCTATAACGAACGTCGCAAGCAGTTGCTCGATGTGGTGCCGAATGCCGGGCATCTGGGCGTTGCCGACCTGGAGAGGGATTTCAATGTAACGGTCGTCACCCAGAACGTAGATAATCTGCACGAGCGTGCCGGCAGTACGCACGTGATACACTTGCATGGGGAACTGACGAAGGTTTGTTCCAGCCGCGACCCTTATAATCCGCATTTCGTCAAGGAACTGGCGCCGGAGGAATATGAAGTAAAGTTGGGCGACAAGGCGGGCGACGGTACGCAGCTCCGCCCGTTCATCGTGTGGTTTGGCGAGTCGGTGCCGGAGATTGAGACTGCCATCCGGTATGTGGAGCAGGCGGACATCTTCGTCATCATCGGCACCAGCCTGAACGTTTATCCCGCTGCGGGACTGCTGAACTACGTGCCCCGTGCCGCCGAAGTGTATCTGATAGACCCCAAGCCGGTGGACACGCACGTCATGCGTCCGATACATGTCATTCAAAAGGGAGCTTCGGAAGGGGTAAAAGAGTTGAAGGCGCTGCTTACAGTTACCCAGCCTCCTTTGCCTTAGGACTTAATCTCCTACGTCTTAGGACTTAGCCCCTCACGGTATAGGACTTAATATGCAGAACATCCGGATGTCTTTCTCCAAAACACCCGGATGTTTTACCCCAAAACATGGGGATGTTTTGCCCCATTACATCCGGATGTTTTAGGTGAAAACATGGGGATGTTTTGGGTACTCACTCCTATACTGTAGAGAGCTGGGTATAGGGGAGATTCCCGCAAGGTATAGGTCTTGCGGGAACAAAGTATATTTGTCCTCGAAATTTGTGCTATTTCTTTATCACGGCCCGTAATACGAACCAGGCATGATGGGCTACGGTACTCATCAGTCCGTAATGCCGCGCCATGATGCGGAAGCGTTCGCGCAGGGATGCTTGCCGGTTCTGGGTGGTCATTCCCTCTTCCAGATAGTCGATGAGGGTGAGATGGGTATTGTGCAAGGTCCGTGCCTTCTTCATCACCCGGATGCACCAGTCGAAGTCGGCGGAGAAGCGGTATTGCAGGTCGTAGGGTTCTACAAGGGAAGCTTTGGCAAAGAAGGCCTGATGGCAGACCAGCATGCCCTGCTTGAAGCTTCGCCAGGTAAGCACTTCCGGGGCGGCGAGGCGGCGCATGCGGATGAAGTGACCTTCCTTGTCCACCAGTTCCGTTTCGCCGTACAGCACGTCGGGTAGTTCGTTGCCGGAGATGGAACGCACCATCTGCTGCAAGGTGTCGTCCTCGTGGAAGCTGTCGCCGGCATTGAGGAAGCAGAGGTAATCGCCGGTGGCAAGGCGGATGCCTTTGTTCATGGCGTCGTACAGTCCCTTGTCCGGTTCGCTCACGATGCGGGTGATGCGGTCGCGGTAACGGTCGATAATGGAGAGCGTGCCGTCTTTGGACGCACCGTCCACAAGGATGTATTCTACGTGGTGGTAGGTTTGCGAGATAACGCTTTGAATCGTGTCCTCCAGTACCGCTTCGGCATTGTAGGTCACGGTGATGATGCTGAATTTCGGGGTGGGGTGGTTATGCATTTCTTCCGGTTACTTTGTTGTAAAGGTCAATGTATTTCTTGGCGACGACGTTCTCCGAATAGTGGGAGATGGCTTTCCGGCAGGCTTGTTCCGAGAGGCTGGGGTAGTCGGGTTCGGTCAGCGTCCAGTAGATGCCGTTGGCAAAGTCTTCCGAGGATTTGTATTGTGCCACGTAGCCGTTGTGCAGATGGTCTATCATCTCAGGGATGCCGCCCACGTTGAATCCGACGCAGGGAATGCCGCATGCCATGGCTTCCATGATGGTGTTCGGCAGGTTCTCTTCCAGCGAGGGGGTCACGAAGATGTCCACGGCATTGTAGATGTTCACCAGTTGGTGTTCGTTGCTGACGAAGTTCAGCGGGTAGACTTTGAATGGAAGCAGGTTTTCCAGTTGTTGCGATTGGTTGCCGAAGACGACGACACCCAACTGTTCCCGGAGTTCGGGATGCTTGTCAGCCAGCAGTCGGCACGATTCTATCAGGTAGTCGATGCCTTTCCGTTTGTCCGTAATCTTCACCGAGCCGAACAACATGAGCTTTTTGTCTTGCGGCAGTAGGCAACGGCTGCGGGCTTCCTGTCGGTTGCGGGGCTTGAAGAGGTTGGTGTTGATGGGGTTGGGGATGCACGTCACGGCATGTCCGCAGAAGAGGGCGCTTGTCCGGGCACGTTCTTCCAGCCAGCGGCTGCAGGTGACGAAGTTGATGTGACGGTTGCGATATAGATTCTGCTTTTTCCGGAAGATGCGGTAGGAAAGGTCACGCTTGCCTCCGCCTCCGTGGATGAAGGGGCAGTTGTGGCATTCCTGCCGGTAACGGGTGCACTCGCGGGCATGGTGACAGATGCCGGTGCAGGGCCACATGTCGTGCATGGTCCAGACGACGGGCTTGCCCGAGGCGAGAATCTTCTCGATATTCCTCAGCGAGAGCATCCCTTGGTTTATCCAGTGCAGATGGATGACGTCTGCCTGCTGGAATTCGGGCAGTGAGGTGATGTCTGTCCCCGTGTTGGCTATGTCCACGGCAAAGATGTTCTTTTTGTTGAAGCGGTTGGCGCTCCAGATGACGATGCGCTCCCAGACGAACTTCCACACCATGCGCCAGTTATGGTCCAGTGACACAACGGAGATTTGGTCGGTCTGCTTGTCGCGTACCAGCAGCTTGGCTTTGATGCCGTGGTTCTTGAGTGATCCCACCAGACGGCGGGCGGCGATGGCTGCGCCGCCGATGCGTTCGGAGGTATTGATAAGTAGTACTCTCATGACTGTTGTTCGTTTCTTCTTTTTTGAATGTTTTTTCTTGTTACAGATGCCGGTCTTGTTTCGTCCATTTCCGGATACGCTTTTGCAGCGTTTGCCATATGATGGTGAAGTTGCCGTACCGTAGGTTCAACGCCAGTTCCTCGAACGACCGTGCAATCTTTATCCAGGGATGCCGCCATGCCATGATGCGGTAAACGCTATCCTTGTAGGCTGTGTTCTCGATGACGTGGCGAGGGTGCTTCAGTGGAAACTCCACTTCGTGGCGTTTCATGGTGAAGATGCGGCGGTAACCGCGCGGCATGGTGTGCACGGAGCCGGCAAAGTGGGTGGAGTCGGCAGTGGCTCCCAGATTGTTTATCATGTTGCGGGTGGGCACGATGCTCAGACCCGAATTGAACAACATGGAAGCGTGGAAGATGGTTTCGTAATAGGCTTTCCCGTGTTCGCGGTGGCGTTGGCACATGTAGATGAAGTCTTTGCGGTAGCGCCGTGTGTGGATGAGGTTCTTCAGTTGCCGCATGTTCTCCTTGTCGTCCAGGAAGGTGTAGAATTCATCCCATTGGTCCGTCACCCGCCGCCAGCTCGCCCATCCCCAGATGGAGAAGGTGGTGGCGAAGAAGTAGTCGGAAGTGATGTCCGGTGTAATCTCCTCGTTGTTGAATCCGGCAATCATGCTGATGCGTGTGTCGTGCTCATACTTGTCGAGCAGTTCCTTGCAGAAGCCGAAGAAAGAGACGGCAGGCACGTCGTCATCCTCAAGCACGATACATTTGTCCGACAAGGAGAATGCCCACTTCTGTGCCATGTATTCCGATGGGTCGCAGCCGTAGTTCTTCTCTTGGTAGTTGTGGTGTACTTCGCATTCCCAGTCGATGTCTGCCACTACTTTGCGACAAGCTTCTATGCCCGGCATGTCACGCTCGCCGCGCGGGCCGTCCTGATAGAGAAACAGTCGTGCGGGGCGTGCTTTCTTCACTTGTTCGAATACTTGCGCCAGCAGTTTGGGGCGGTTGAAGAAAAGAATCAGTACAGATACATCTACAAGGGCTGGTTTCATGGCAATGGTTTTAGTTCCGGGTGAATATAGCAGGCATGGACTATCTGCTTCTCTTTGGGAGGAATGTCCATGTAGTTTTTATATAAATCTTTCAGATAGGCGTCCACATTGCCCGGTGCCGGGAAATCTTTTCCTTCGAAAGTGATGGTGGAGAGCGGAAAGACGGAATCTTTACGGTGCATGATGCCGTATCCGTTATTGATGAGTATATTCGAAAGATAGGTCCCTTTGGGGCGTACCAGGCAGAGCATTGCCCATATCCCTTTGAAAAGCGCATACTTCATGCCGAAGTAGAAGAATTCTGCAAAGGAGCGCAGCGAGTAGTAGTGTTGCGCGTGTAGGATGGAGTAACTGACGGAGATGCCTTTGCACAGCTTCTTTGCCCATGGGCGGGGCACGGTGGGGTAGTCGATGAAAGGGAATATATCTACGTATAGTCCTTTCTGATACTCTACGCTGAAGGTATCTCCTGCTTCAATATAGATTGAGTTTAAATCCCTTATCTTGACGATGGGCTCTTTGCTGGTAGGGTCACTTTCCGGGGTTTGCAGGAACAGTGTGTCGGGTAGTTCGGAGGGGGCTACCTTCATGAATGCTTGCATGTCTTCCAGTGTCATGCCGATGTCTATGTCATCATCCCAGGGGATGAATCCTCCATGACGCATGGCTCCCAACAGTGTGCCTCCGTCAAGCCAGTAGCTTAACTTGTGTTTCCGGCAGATGCGGTCCACCTCTTTCAGTATGGAAAGTTGCTTCAGTTGGCAGGCGCGTAGGTTGTCGGCAACGTAGTCCGATAGGTATTGGTTCTTCATACTTCTTCTCTTTTTACGTCGATGACTTGTCCGGTGAATTCGGAAAGCAGTGACTGTATGGTGGTAATGGCTACTTGCTCGGAGGTCAGCAAGGTGTTATCCGGTTCGATGCCGAAGTTATGGACACGCATCGGTGTCTTGGTACGTTCCGGATTGATGCAGTTCACGCTGATGCCGAACGGTTCCCATTCTTGTGCTATGGCTTGCACAAAGTTCACGATGGCGGCTTTGGTCGATGAATAGATGCTGTAAAAGGCACGCCCCCGAGTGTAGGAACTGGAAGTGAAGAATACGAGTTTACCTTTGCTCTCCTTCAGATAGGGGAAGGCTTCAAGTGCCACGTTGACAGTACCCATATAGTTGGTGTTCACAGCGTTGCAGATGGTCTGATAGTCGCAACTCATCAGAGGTTCTTTATTCAGCAGTCCGGCAGTATTGATAATGTAGTCTATCCGTCCACATTGGCGGTACACTTCCTGCAAAGCTTTGCTCACCTGCTCTTTGTTGCCTACATCCGTTCCGTTCATGCTGCGCGAATAGCAGAATACGTTGGCTCCTTTCTCTTTGAGTAGCTGAGCCACGTCTGCGCCGATGCCGTAACTACCGCCGAATACGACTGCAACCCGGTTCTTCAGGTTGTTTTCCTGGTCGATGGGCAAGGTGTTCAGTTCACTTTTGCGCAGCTGGAAGAATTTGTCCAGCAGATAGGTGTCTTCCTTATAGGTCAGCTTCATGTTGCTTTCTTCGCCGTTCACTACATAAACCGGTACTTCCGGAAGGTATTTCACTACTACGCCGCAGTCGTCGGTCACTTTAAAGGCCGGGTCTTGCAAGGCAATGTCATAGGCATGCTTGATGGTTTCCAGATGGAATGCTTGCGGAGTCTGTCCTCGCATCAGTTTGCTGCGGTCTGGGATTTCCTGAATGAATCTGTCATTGACTTGTATAATGGTATCCGTGGCGGGCATTGCCACATCAATAGCTTTGTAGGTTTCCAATGCGGCAATAACGTCATTCAGAATCCGCTGGCTCACTAACGGACGTACGGCATCGTGGAATATCAGATTGACGTCAGTGTCTTCGTAGGCTTTGATGGCGGATAGGCTGGAATGATACCGTTCTTGTCCGCCTTTCAATATCTTCTTGACCTTCTTCCATCCGTTCTTGATGATGATAGATTCGAAATCGGAGATATAGAAAGGATTGGATACGATAGCTATCTCGTGAATATGTGGATTGCTTTCGAAAGTATCGATGGTGTGCTCCACGACCATTTTTCCCGCTACCTTGAAGAATTGCTTGGGAGTGGACAATCCCAGACGGCTACCGACTCCTCCTGCCAATATGACTGCTACATTCTTTTTCATTGTATCAATAGAAATGTGATGCTGCAAAAATACGAATTAATTGCTTCTTTGCAGCATTCCGGTTGGGATAAAGTGGCATATCTGTTGGGATAACTCTCTTTTTATTCTCTTCTTGTCTGCTCTATGGCTTCCACTAATCTGTCTGATGTGCCGCTTACTATTTTTCGGCAGAACATCTTTCCAGACTGCCGCAATACCGGCAGGTCCTCGAGTGTCATCACGCGGATGGATGCGCCGTAGTCTATGTAGTGCAAGGGGGTGAGACGGGTAAGTCCGGGGTATTCTCCCTCTAAAAGAAGCCCTTTTGAGGCAAAAGGGGAGTTGAATACGATGGTCTGTATGCACAGTTCGCTGGGTACAAAGCTGGTTCTGAAATACTTCACCAGCTTCTCCTCCGTGCACAACTTTTCATATACATATCGTGCGCAGGGCAACGTGATGGCCCAATAGTCGGAACCGAAATAGACATCTGCCTGCTTGCCTTCCAAGGGTGCAAAAGGGGCTTTCCGGATGGGGAGTATCTGTACCAGCTTGCGCGATGCTACGATGAGTTTGTTCTTCCACCATATACTCTTCCAAGGCAGGTCACGGAAAGGGTGGTAATGGGTTATCTTGTGCAACTGCTGTTTCACGGTGCAGTGTGTCAGGTTGAAACCGCCGATGAATTCAGTGTCTTGATGCTCCTCGAAATAGTGGTGGATGGCGTTGTTGTTCCATAACGGATAGTCTTGCCCGCTCAGGCATACTACACGGGTATAGGGGATGCCGCTGTGCAATACGGCGGCAAGCAATTCTTTCTGATATTCCACTTGTTCCCATCCTCCCCAGCTTATCCGGTGGCGGGGCACGAAAGTGACCTTGTCTCCCAAGGCTTCTTCAAAAGGGTGTATATCGGCATTGAGGTCGATGTGCACGTAGAAGTCTGCCCGGTCATCCAGTGCGGCAACCAGGCGTGCCAAGTGTGGGGCATCCTTGTAGGCAGATATGATGTAGGCTATGCGGCTCATGCTCTTTTTTTCTTTAAGAGGAATTCAATGCTTTCCCGGAAGATGGTAGATTGCAGTTTCCACAAAACCAGTGCATAAAGCCCAGCTACCATAATGATTTTGGCTGCCATATTTAAGTATAGGTTTTCTATGGGCTGAGTGGCATAGTGAGTTGACACTACGAGTACAATGGATAGGGAGAGATAAGGAGAGATGTCTTTCAGCATATCGCGCAGTCTTAATCCTATCTCCCTCTTGACAAAACGGAACCATGCAAACAGCCAGCCGATATTGATAATGACGAAAATACGCAGCATCCATTCCAACCCGTATGGGTATATGGCACATACAGCTACTATTTGCAGCAGGCTCAAGCTGATGGTGCTCCACATATAGATAGAAGAATGCCCCCGGCTGATGAGCAGGTTGGAGAACAGATTGATGACGGGAATAAATGCTCCCCAAATACATAACAGTTGCAAGATATCGGCACTGGGCAGCCACTTCTCCGTGATAGTGATTATAATCAGTTCTTTCGATACCAAGCTCAATCCCAGCATGGCGGGGAAAGAGATAAAGGCGGTGAAGCGTAGCAGCTTTCTGAATACGGCAAGTTGCCGTGCCTTGTCGTCGGCAACCCGGGTAAAGACGGGTTGTGCAATGCCGTTTATCATGCCCGTAATCGTGGTATGTCCCATGCCGTTCCACTTGTTTGCCTGCGTAAAGTTACCCACTTCCCGTTCCGAATAGAACTTACCCAACAAGACGGAAAACAAATTGTTATTGATTATGGTGAAGATATTCGTAATGATTATCTTACTGCTGAACCCTATCATCTCCTTAATGGGTGTAAAGTCGAACCGGAAGCGGGGTCTCCAATGCGAGAAGTAGAAGTTAAGAATCGTCATTACGGTAATGAAAGAGATGCTTTGCAATGCAATCCCCCAATAGGCGAATCCGTTTGCCGCCAATGTGATGCCCACAATGCCGGAGACTATCAGACTTGAAATAGAAATGACGGTAGTGTCCTTGATTCTGAGGTTCTTGAATAGATATGCCCTCGGTGCAATGCTCATGCTGGAAATGACGAATCCCAAGAAGGAGAGACGGGACAGCGGTATCAGCTCGGGCGTATCGTAGAAGTCGGCAATCAGCGGTGCGGCAAAGAAGAGTAATATATATATAGTAGTGCTGCACATCAGGCTGAACCAGAACACGGCGTTGTAATCCTTGTGCAAAGTCTCCTTCCGGTTGGTCAGTGCCGAAATGAACCCACCCTCCTGCAAGGCGGCGGCAATGGCGGAGAAGATGGTAAGCATCCCTACCATACCATAATCCGAAGCATCCAGCAGACGGGCAAGGACTATTCCGAATCCCAGATTTAACAACTGCTGTATGCCGTTGCTGAATCCTCCCCAGAAGAGGCCTTTGGCTGTTTTTTCTTTGAGTGATGTATCGGACATAGTTTATTGGTTGATAAGGCAACGAGTTAACAAGGCCACGAGGCTTTTCCTTCCTCCTTGTAGCCTTGTTAACTCGTTACCTTGTTACTGTTTTATTTCACCTCGCTGCCCGGCTTCACCTCTTTCAGCAGTGAAGTCACCGCCAGCGAGCCGTCATAATTCTCGGCAGAGAGAATCATTCCCTCACTTACCAGCCCGTTCTTGAATTGGCGTGGAGCGAGGTTGGCGATGAACAGCACTTGCTTGCCTACCAGTTCTTCCGGTTTGTAGTGCTGGGCAATGCCGCTGACGATGGTGCGGTTTTCCAGCCCGTCGGCAATCTTGAACTTCAGCAGCTTCTTCATCTTGGGCACTGCCTCGCATTCAAGCACTGTACCTACGCGGATATCCAGCTTTTCAAAGTCTTCGAAGGCGATGGTCGGCTTGATGGGGTTTGCCTTGTAGGTGGCGGCTTCGTTTGCCTTCTTGGTGGCAAGCAGCTTGTCTACTTGTGCCTGGATGACGTCGTCTTCTATCTTTTCGAACAGCAGTTCGGGGGTGCCCAGCTGATGTCCGGCAGGCAACAGGTCGGTGTGTCCCAGCTCTGCCCAGTCAAAGCTGTCCATGTTCAGCATCTTGCGAAGCTTCTCGCTGCTGAAGGGCAGGAACGGTTCGAAAGCAATGGCAAGGTTGGCGACCAACTGCAACGAGATGTGGAGAATGGTGGCTACGCGCTCCATGTCTGTCTTGGCAAGCTTCCACGGCTCGGTGTCTGCCAGGTATTTGTTTCCGATGCGGGCAAGGTTCATCGCTTCCTTCTGTGCGTCGCGGAATTTGAATACGTCCAGCAACTTCTCCACTTCTGCCTTGACGTCGGCAAATTCTTTCAGCGTCTCGCGGTCGTAGTCGTTCAGTTCGCCTGCGGCGGGCACTACGCTGTCGAAGTACTTCTTGGTGAGTTGCAGGGCGCGGTTCACGAAGTTGCCATAAACGGCAACCAACTCGTTGTTATTACGTGCCTGGAAGTCCTTCCAGGTGAAGTCGTTGTCTTTTGTCTCCGGTGCGTTGGCGGTCAGCACGTAGCGCAGCACATCCTGCTTGCCGGGGAAGTCAACGAGATACTCGTGCAGCCATACCGCCCAGTTGCGTGAAGTGGAAATCTTGTCGCCCTCCAGGTTCAGGAACTCGTTGCTCGGCACGTTGTCCGGCAGGATGTAGCTACCCTCTGCCTTCAGCATGGCGGGGAACACGATGCAGTGGAACACGATATTGTCTTTTCCGATGAAGTGTACCAGACGCGTTTCGGGGTCTTTCCACCATTTCTCCCATGTGTCGGGCAGCAACTCTTTGGTGTTGCTGATGTAGCCGATAGGGGCGTCGAACCATACATAGAGCACTTTGCCCTCGGCGCCCTCTACGGGAACGGGAATACCCCAATCCAGGTCGCGGCTCACGGCACGCGGCTGCAAGCCCATGTCGAGCCAGCTCTTGCATTGGCCATAAACATTGGGACGCCACTCCTTATGGTCTTCCAGAATCCATTGGCGAAGCCATTCCTCGTGTTTGTCCAGCGGTAGATACCAGTGCTTCGTCTCACGCATCACGGGCTGGCTGCCGCTGATGGCACTCTTCGGATTAATCAGGTCCGTGGGGCTGAGGCTGGTGCCGCACTTCTCGCATTGGTCGCCGTAAGCGCCTTCGGCATGGCAGTGGGGGCACTCGCCGGTGATGTAGCGGTCGGCAAGGAAGGTCTTAGCTTCTTCGTCGTAATACTGCATGCTGGTCTTTTCGATGAATTCTCCCTTATCGTACAGCTTGCGGAAGAAGTCGGAAGCCGTGTCGTGATGCGTCTTTGAAGTAGTACGGCTGTACACGTCGAAGGAAACGCCGAACTCTTCGAAAGACTTCTTTATAAGCGTATGATAGCGGTCCACCACGTCTTGCGGGGTGATGCCTTCCTTCTTGGCGCGGATGGTGATGGGCACTCCGTGTTCGTCGGAGCCGCCGATGAAGATTACATCTTCCTTTTTCAGTCGCAGGTAGCGGACATAAATGTCGGCAGGAACATAAACGCCTGCCAGGTGTCCGATATGAACCGGGCCGTTGGCATACGGCAATGCCGAGGTCACGGTGGTACGTTTGAATTTCTTTTCCATTGTGTTATTATGTATCTCTTTTGTTATGAACGCTTTTAGTGGCACAAAGATAGCTGTTTTCTGCAAAATATGAGTATTCTTCCAGATTCTTTCCAGATTTAGGCTTCATCTTTGCCATACAAAATGAACAAACTTGGTATTGATAATGTAAAAAAACGAAATGACTATGAAACTGGAAAAGTACTTCTTATTATTGGCGTTAGGCGTGTTTGCCTTTGCCTTGCAAAGCTGTGATGATGACGACAACGACGGAATCTCCGTGCCCGCGGAACTGAGTAATGCGTTGGCCAAGGAGCATCCCAATGCCCAGCGTATAGAATGGGAAACAAAAGGTGCATATTATGTGGCTGATTTCCATGAGGACAATTTCGAAAAGGAGGCCTGGTTCACCAAAGACGGTGTATGGCAGATGACCGAAACCGACCTCCGTTATGCAGACCTTCCCGCTCCGGTGAGAAGCTCTTACGAGAGTAGTACCTATTATAATGTATGGAAGGTGGAAGATGTAGACAAGCTGGAACGTAAGGAAATGGCTGTTGTCTACATCATCGAAGTGGAGAAAGGTAATCAGGAAATGGACCTCTATTATTCGGAGGACGGCATTCTGGTGAAGGAAGTGGCCGATGCGCACAACGGCGGTTCTCCCGAAGATTATCTCCCTTCTGATATTTCCGCTGCCATCAAAGATTTTATAGCAGAGAAATATCCCAATGCCCGCATTGTGGATATTGAAAAAGAAAAGAACGGTATGACGGAAGTCGAAATCGTGCACGGAAGTATCAGCAAGGATGTGATGTTCACCGCTGAGGGTGCATGGGCCTATACTATCTGGGATATCAGTAAGAGACATCTGGAGGATGTAGTGAAGAACGCCGTTACGGCTGCCCATCCCGGTTATGTCATTGATGATGCCGACTTTATTGAGACTCCCGATGGCAGTTACTTTTTGGTAGAGATGGAGCAAGGGGAAAGGGAAATCTACGTAAAGGTGACAGCGGAAGGTGAAATACTGCCATAGTCTTATACTGAATACTTCCCTTTAAATCAGCGTATTGTATTTACTGCTTGTTTACCTTCTAATGTAAAGCAGTTTACCATAGGGTGTAACGGCCGTTACTCCATATTGTAACGGTCGTTACGCCATAGTGTAAAGCCTTTTACCTCGTAGTGTAAATGAAGTTACCGTTTGGGGTAACCGGAGTTATCATGTGAGGTGACCGGAGTCGTCATGTGAAGTCGTACTCTTCTACATAAGCGTCGAAGTACTCCGCCCGTTGGAGTCCTAAGTTACGGGCAATTGCAATGACTTGTTGCTGCTCGGTTGGTGAGAGCAAAGTTTCCCCTTTCCGCTTCTGATAATATCTTCGGATACCCCATAAGCCGATGAGCCGGTAGCGGAACGTGCCGGACTGGCCGACAGAGATGGCTTCTGCCGTATGGATAAAGCCTTTGGCATAGCGCACTTTCTTATTCGAGCAATAATATTTGCATTTTCCCGCTGTGGACTCTATTGCTTTCGGATTCAGTACATATAGGAAGATGTTGTTTGAGGGTGCATACGTATATGCAATCCGGCGCAGGCAGGTGTCAGTATAAGGGCATGTGTCAGTAGCGCATAAGCCGAAGTTATGGGGAACTTTGGAATAATCGAAAGTTTCTTCTTTCATCATTTTTTTGTTTAAAGTTCCGCAAAGGTACAATTAGTTTGGAGATTGATGGGTGCTTCACCTGATATTTGTTTTATCCCGAAAATATTATGTATTTTACGTAACGTGAAATGCGTAACGTAAAACATGGAATCATTCCGCCTTCCGGTTTCCGCATTTCGTCCTCCCCATTCCGCATCCCGTCCGTAAATGCTTCCCGCTTACTTGCCGCAGGCCTATATTTGCAGAAAACATTTGCATATTCCCATGAAGACAAACTCTGTGATTCTATTGGTGTTGTGGCTTGCGGCGTGGCCGTTCTGCTGCCGGGGGCAAGGCTATATCAGTTACGACTATCTGCCCGAAAGTTCGTTGAAGGATGACCTCGGCAACGAGTATGGTTCGGGCAGCTTGATGATGGTATCGGGAAGGTATAACCTGCCGCTTTCCGTCAGGCATGACGACAAGGGCAGGCTGGTGGCGTGGTCGGCAACCGTCAATGCTGCCTATGGCGTATTCCATAATAAGGGGCAGGCGCGGGAGTTGAATCCGGACAATCTGCTGAATGCCAGTCTGAATATCTCCCACATCCGTTCCCTGTCCGACAAGTGGAGTATCATAGCCTCTGTGGGCGGCGGTGTCTATGCCCCGTTGGACGGGGTTTCCATGAAGACTCTACTGGCTAATGGAGCAATCATCTTTGTCTATAAACTGCGGAAGAACCTCGACTTGGGCATCGGTGCGGGGTTGACGAACTCTTACGGTATCCCGATGATACTGCCCATGATGTACTTCAGTTGGAGGAATGCCGGCAGGTATGAGCTGAAAGTGGATATGTCCAGCGGCATGAAAGTGTCCGTCGCCACCTGGCTGAACAAGAAGCTGAAGCTGGAACTGACCGCCCTCGATATGGACGGCATGTCTGCCGTGATGGAAGTCGACGGGAAATCGAAAATCTATTCTACCGTCATGCTGAGGTCATACATCAGTCCTTCGTGCCAGTTGAGTAGGAAGACGGCTGTTTATCTGGGAGTGGGCGGTAACTGGATACGCGGGATAAGTATGTCGGACCGTAGTTTGAAAGGTTTTCTCAATAACTTCAAGAACGATGAGGACGAGCCTTGCTTTAGACCGACTCTGCGCCTGACGGTGGGATTCAGGTATACGCTGAAATGACAAATGCCATTTTAGTAAAGACAAGAGGTAAAATAGTATCTTTGTCGCAATAACAGACATGTTGTATGGTAAAGTATTTATTAGTAGAAGATGAGCGCTTCGCCTACGAAGAGCTGAAGCGTATGATGCAACGGCTGCGCCCTTCCTGGCAGTTGGCGGGCTGGGCAGAGAGCGTGGAGCAGGCTGTACTGCTCTTGCGTCAGGGTAGCCTGGACTTGATGATTGTAGATATCCGCTTGTCCGACGGGTTGAGCTTTGAGATATTCGAGCAGTGTCCCGTCGATTTGCCCGTTATCTTCACCACCGCCTACGACGAATATGCCATCAAGGCTTTCAAGGTAAACAGCATCGACTATCTGCTGAAACCCATTGAAGAAAGCGACCTAGAAGCAGCCTTGTGCAAGTTCGAGCACAACAGTGCCCTCCGTTCTGCGGCTCCCGAATATCGGCAACTGGAACTCGGCTACTTGGCAGCCAACAAGAAGAACCGTTTTCTGGTGCAGGTGGGCGATACCTTCCGCTACGTAGAAACTCCGGATGTCGCTTTCTTTTATAGTGAGGACAAGCTGACTTATCTGCACCTCTTCTCCGGGAAACGGTATATCATCAGCTACTCGCTGGACCAGTTGGAGGGAATGCTGGATAGGGATGTTTTCTTTAGGGTTTCAAGGAGCTGCATATCCAACATTAGGTCCATCCGGAAGAGTTCCAGGTACTTCGGCAGTCGCTTGAAGCTTTACTTCGAGCCGGAGTGCCCGCACGAGGTATTGGTGAGCCGCAGTCGCGTGGCCGATTTCTTGAAATGGGTGGACGGAGTGGTATGAGTTATAAGTTATGAGGCATAAGAGATACATATTCCTTTTTATACTGACGGTTTCCGTCTCGTTGCTTGTCATAGGGTGCGTTTATAACGTCATCAGCGGTAAGCCGTGGTATGCGAATATCATGGTGCAGTTCTTTCTGAATCTTCCTTTGTGCATAGGGCTGGGGTTCATCGACTTTGGGGTTATCAACTTGATATATAAAAGACTGAAACAGCGCAACAATGCGGTGAGGATTCTGGTGGATATTGTGTTGACCACTGCACTGGCTGTTCTGTTGACGTACATCTTGAACTTCCTGCTGTTGGGGGGGGATGGGAATTTT
>ERZ780132.6-NODE-6-length-108041-cov-16.8545_pt1 | contig 108041 bp, 109 predicted proteins | sample MGYA00511569_ERZ780132 | MGnify/ENA primary metagenome ERZ780132 (study PRJEB29588, sample SAMEA2155030) | human gut metagenome | biome: human gut; feature: human-associated habitat; material: faeces | place: Denmark | collected 2008/2010 ... | reverse complement strand
AGCACTCGGCTGTTAACCGAGTTGTTGTAGGTTCGAGCCCTACTCGGGGAGTTTTTTAGTATAATATATGGTGACATAGCCAAGTGGTAAGGCCCCGGTCTGCAACACCGTCATCGCCGGTTCAAATCCGGCTGTCACCTCTCTCAAAAGGACTACATCAGTTTATGATGTGGTCTTTCTTTTATATAATTTGCAAATAAAATATATTGTGAATTTATGTAATATTCGTAATATATGTTGTACACATTTCATTATTTTTTAATTTTCTAAATTATTTTTCAGGATGTTACACTAAATTAATAAAGAGAAATATAAGCCTGATAAACAGAATTATATTTCTCTTTTTTAACAACTCTTATCCTTTTTTGAATAGTTGTAGTAGTATTATTATTCCTCTTCAGGATATTTCATACCCCATTCGGTTCTTATATCAGACATGATTTTCATAACATCATATGTATACTGACTGTGAATGAGGTTTTCTATTTCATCGGATGATGCAGAGTTTATGGCTTTTTCCATATCACATACTTCGTAATAAAGTGCATCTGATGTATCACCTGCATCAATTACTTCTTTATGACCATCCTCTGTATATGTAATAGTTGCCTGCATTCCTCTTGGATACTCAAAGATTTCCACATATGCCTTGTCAAAAGAGAGCGTAGCGCGTTTTGGCTGCTTTGAATGTAGAGATAATGTGACAGTTGCCATTTCCACTGCATCATTCATAAGCAGAATACCTGCCTGTTCATCAACACCGGTTGGTGCATATTTAACCTGTGACGATACTTGTGTTGGTGTTTCCTTGAAGAACCAGCGGATAAGAGAAAGTGAGTAAACTCCAATATCAAGCAATGCTCCTCCGGCAAGCTTACGACTGAAAAATCGGTTTGTCATATTGTAATCCTTGTAGCTTCCAAAATTGACCTGAATTAAATTTAGCCTGCCGAGTTGTCCACTTGCAATTATTTCGTTTAGCTTTTTATAAACAGGCATATGATATATAGTCATGGCTTCAGCAAGAATAACGTTATTTTCTTTGGCCAGTGAGACGGCTTCATCGAGCTCTGCGATATTTAAAGTAATAGATTTTTCACAGAGTACATGCTTTCCATTAGAAAGGGCTTTTCTTAGATAATTGATGTGAGTATTGTGTGGAGTGGAGATGTAAATGATATCCACATCAGGATCATAAAAGACGTCATCAATGTTGTCATATACCTTTGAAATGCCATATTTTTGTGCAAAAGCTACGGCCTTTTCATGAGTTCTGTTGGCAACTGAATAAAGAGTGCGTCCTTCCTTTGAGAGAGCATGCGCGAGCTCATTAGCTATTACGCCACAGCCGAGTGTTGCCCAATTAAGCTGTTTCATGTGAAATCCTCCTTTTTAACTTAAAGTATTGTAGCTGTGATGGTACATAAATTATCTAAAATGATGTGAAATAACAAAATATAAACTCATTGATGATACCTTTTGACCCTTTAATCATAAAATATGTACCATAATGAACATATTCTAGCATGATGAATTATGAATTACAATGCATTTAGATTCAAAACAGTCAAAAACAGTCAAATTTGATAGTGACTAAATTAAAATTATTTAATTTGAACTATATTTTAGATTATAAACTAGTAATAGAAAAGATACTAAAATTAGCAATTAGGCAAGTAATAAAGATTTATGTAGTATATTCTGCACAAAATTAGAATATTACTTTTGCATATATTACACAATTTGAAATTTGACCTTATATAATTTTAACAATTTTCATGGTGATTATTTGTGAATATAAATGACTGATTATGATTGACAATGACTGATTTTGAAAATATAATAATACTACAAGTTAAATGATTATTGATTTTAATAAAAAAGGAAAATAATTGAATATAAAAGATTAAATGATAGTCTTTGAGCAATTTGAAAACAGGGGTGATTAGATGCTGGCGGAAGATAGATGCAAAAAAATACTTGATATATTAGATTCGATGGGAAGTGTGACTGTTCAGCAGCTTATGGATGAGCTTGATACATCCGAGTCAACAATCAGACGTGATCTGGTTGCAATGGACAAGAAGGGTTATCTCACTAAGGTACATGGTGGTGCGATTGCCAATAATACGAATATCCATACTCAGGATGAGAAGGTTATCAACAGGCTTAAGCAGAACCGCAGCGAAAAGGAACAGATTGCCAGATATGCGGCATCACTTATTGTGGATAATGATTTTGTTTATATAGATGCCGGTACTACAACAGCAGTCATGATTGATTATATTACTGCAAAGAATGTGGTTTTTGTTACAAACTCTCTGACTAATGCCAAGAGAATTTCCGATAGGGGATATACAGTATATATTCTGGGTGGAGAGTTCAAGTCTACTACCGAGGCTATTGTCGGAGATGAGGCCGTTGTGACGCTCGATAAATATAATTTTACGAAGGGCTTCTGGGGGACCAACGGAATTACTGTGAAGAATGGATTTACAACTCCGGAGATAAAGGAGGCCATGGTTAAAAAGAAATCCATGGAGAATAGCAAGGAGAAATACATTCTTGCGGATGACAGTAAGTTTTCACAGGTATCAAGTATCAAGTTTGCTGATTTTGAGGATGCTGTAATTGTTACAAATGCACTAAACAATGACAACTATAAGAAATACAAAAATATTAAGGAGGTCTAACATGATTTACACAGTTACCTTTAATCCATCATTAGATTATATTGTTGATGTAACAGATTTTAAGACAGGAGTAGTCAATAGAACAACCGGAGAGAAGATTTTTGCAGGTGGTAAGGGCATCAATGTTTCCATGGTTCTTAAGAATCTTGGAATGAGCAATACTTCACTTGGTTTTACAGCGGGTTTTACAGGAAATGAAATTAAAAGACTTCTAGGAAAAAAAGGCGTTAATACTGATTTTATAGAGGTGGAGGATGGTATTTCACGTATTAACGTGAAGCTTCGCTCAAATGAGGAATCCGAGATTAATGGTCAGGGACCGGTAATCACTGAGGACAACATTAAAAAGCTTTATGAGAAGCTTGACTGCTTAAAGGAGTCTGATGTGCTTGTGCTCGCAGGAAGTATTCCTGATGTGATGCCTTCATCAATGTATATGGATATCATGAAGCATCTTGAGGGCCGCGGAATAAATATCGTGGTTGATGCGACGAGAAATCTGCTCACAAATGTGCTTGCGTATAAGCCATTCCTTATCAAGCCAAACAATCATGAGCTCGGTGAGATATTCGGGGTTGAGGTTACAGACAAGGACGATGTGATAAAGTATGCAAAGAAGCTTCAGGAGCAGGGCGCAAGAAACGTGCTTGTTTCTATGGCAGGTGACGGAGCAGTGCTTGTGACCGAGGATGGACAGGAATTTAAGGCACAGGCTCCTAAAGGAAAGCTCAAAAACTCTGTAGGCGCAGGTGATTCGATGGTAGCCGGATTTGTTTACGGATACCTCAAATCAAATGATTATAAGCAGGCATTTATTTATGGAGTATGTACAGGAAGTGCAAGTGCATTTTCTGAGGAGCTGGCTACAAAGCCTGAGGTTGAAGCACTTATTGATAAATGGGACAGTGCTTCCAATTAAACAAACGGTATCAAAAAGGTTGATATAAATAATTAATATATTCTATTAGGAGGAATGATGTATGACAATCAGGGATTTGTTGGCAGCTGAGAGTATCAATTTAAATGGTACGCCTGCCGGAAAAACCGAAGCATTGAATCAGTGTATTGATTTGATGGCAAAAAGTGGCAAAATAGCCGATGTGGAGAAGTATCGCAAGGGTGTTTTTGCAAGAGAGGAGGAAGGCACAACAGGAATTGGAATGGGTATAGCAATTCCTCATTGTAAGTCTGATGCTGTTACTAAAGCAGGTCTTGCGGCAATGGTTGTAAAGGATGGGGTTGACTTTGAATCACTCGATGGTACACCTGCAAAGATTATTTTCCTTATCGCTGCACCAAACACAGAGGATAATGTGCATCTTCAGGTGCTTAGCAAGCTCTCTGTTATGCTGATGGACGAGCAGTTTACAAATTCTCTTATCAATGCCGGTTCAGTTGATGAGTTTTTAAATATCATCGATAGCGCTGAAAAAGCAAAGGATGAGAAAGAGGCTGCCAAAGAGGTAAAGGCTAAAGAGCCTGTTGAGGTGAAGAAGGACGATGTATTTATCGTTGCAGTTACAGCCTGTCCTACAGGAATTGCTCATACTTATATGGCTGCTGAGGCTATCGAGAAAAAAGCCAAGGAGCTTGGATATCAGGTAAAGGTTGAGACAAGAGGCTCAGGCGGAGCCAAAAATGTGCTCACAGATGATGAGATTGCAAAGGCTGCAGGTGTTATAGTTGCCTGTGATACAAATGTACCTACAGACCGCTTTGACGGAAAGAAGGTTATTGAGTGTCAGGTTTCTGACGGAATCAATAAGGCAGAAGAGCTCATAAAGAGAATTGCTGCCGGTGATGCTCCTGTATTTAAGGCATCAGGTAAAAAAGAGGCTTCACATTCATCAGTTGGTGGAAAAGAGAGCATTGGACATCAGATTTATAAGCATCTGATGAATGGTGTTTCACATATGCTTCCATTCGTAGTTGGTGGTGGTATTCTTATCGCAATCGCATTCCTTATCGATGGATTCAGTGTTGACCTTAATTCACTGCCGGCTGACCAGAGAGCAAATTTCGGTACTATTACACAGGCCGCAGCAATGTTTAAGGGAATTGGTGGAACAGCATTTGGATTTATGCTTCCAATTCTTGCAGGCTTTATCGCTATGAGTATTGCTGACCGTCCGGGTCTTGCAGTTGGTTTTGTAGGCGGTTCAATCGCAGCAAACGGTACATCAGGCTTCCTTGGAGCACTTGTAGCAGGTTTCGTTGCAGGATATATTGTGCTCCTCTTAAAGAAGGTATTTTCTAAACTTCCGGAGAGTCTTGATGGTATGAAGCCGGTTCTGCTTTATCCGCTGCTTGGTATATTCCTGGTAGGCGTTATAATGCAGTTTGTAGTTGAGCCTCCAATCGGAGCTTTAAATACAGCTATCAACAATGGTCTTAATGGACTTAATGGTGCAAGCGCAGTAGTGCTCGGAGTACTTCTCGGAGGAATGATGTCAGTAGATATGGGTGGTCCTGTAAACAAAGCCGCTTATGTATTTGGTACAGCTTCAATCGCTGCCGGAAACTACAATATTATGGCAGCAGTTATGATTGGCGGTATGGTTCCACCAATCGCAATCGCTCTTGCAACAATCTTCTTCAAGAACAAGTTCACAGCAGAGGAGAGAAAGGCAGGACCTACAAACTTTATCATGGGATTATCATTTATCACAGAGGGTGCAATCCCATTCGCAGCATCTGATCCGCTTCATGTCCTTCCGGCATGTGTAGTCGGTTCAGCAGTGGCAGGTGGACTTTCAATGGCATTTGGATGTACACTCATGGCACCTCACGGAGGAATCTTCGTAGTTCCTACAATCGGAAATCCGTTAATGTATCTTGTTGCATTAGTAATCGGATCTTTCATTGCATGTGGATTACTCGGATTACTCAAAAAGAAAGTAAGTGAATAAGCAATCCTCAATTATCATTTAATCCAACCTATAAACTAATCAACAAAGGCACTGCTTCGGCGGTGCCTTTGTTGTTATGTTGTGATATAAAAATTAAAAGTATAAACATTCTCTGAAATAACAGCCTCATGCCTTGACGAGTGAATTTTCCAAGCTTAAAGTAGTATTAGAATGAAATAGTAAGTCAAAAAATCAATTATTTATGAGACTTAAATAAAAAACAGTGAGGCATAAAATGGGCAAGGTTATAGGTATAGATTTAGGAACAACAAACAGCTGTGTGGCAGTATTGGAGAACAATCAGCCGGTAGTCATAACTAACAGCGAGGGTCAGAGAACAACTCCGTCTGTAGTGGCTTTTACAAAGAATGGAGAGCGACTGGTTGGCGAGGCTGCAAAGAGGCAGGCAGCAGTCAATGTGGACAGGACATTTTTCTCAATAAAGAGACAGATGGGAAGCGATTTCAGGGCAAAAGTGGACGGAAAGCTGTATTCAGCTCCTGAGATTTCTTCTATGATTCTCAGAAAGCTGAAAAAGGATGCAGAGGACTATATCGGTGAGACTGTAACTGACGCCGTAATTACTGTTCCCGCATATTTTTCGGATGCGCAGAGGCAGGCAACTAAGGATGCAGGAAGGATTGCTGGTCTTAATGTGCTTCGAATCATAAATGAGCCAACCTCTGCGGCACTCGCATACGGACTGGACCACGGACAGCAGCAGAAAATTCTTGTCTACGACCTCGGAGGAGGAACTTTCGATGTGTCTGTTATCGAAATAGGGGACAATCTGATAGAGGTGCTTGCCACAGCCGGTGATAATCATCTGGGTGGAGATGATTTTGATGAGAGAATCACGAATTATCTTGTCACAGAGTTTTACAGACAGCAGAATGTGGATCTGAGAAAGGATAATACTGCTATGCAGCGTGTCAGGGAGGAGGCTGAGAAGGCAAAAAAGGTGCTTTCATCCTCATCCTCAACCACTATCAACCTGCCATTTATCACCACTGTAAAGGGACAGCCGGTTCACATGGAGATGAACCTTACAAGAGCTGAGTTTAATGAGATAACAAAGGATCTGGTGGAGAGAACTGCTATTCCTGTCAATCAGGCACTTTCAGATGCGGGTATTTCCGCAGCAGAGCTTGGAATGGTGCTGTTGGTAGGAGGCTCGACACGTGTGCCGGCTGTTGTTGAGGAGGTAAGAAGAATTACAGGAAAAGAGCCTTCACACAACCTAAATCCTGACGAGTGCGTGGCACTCGGTGCAGCAGTACAGGGCGGCAAGCTCGGTGGAGCAATTGTCGCAGGCAGCAGTGCGGCAGAGATTATACTGATGGATGTCACACCGCTTTCACTCGGAATTGAGACGGTCGGTGGTGTCTCAACCAAAATTATTGACAGAAATACGACTATTCCTACGAGATACAGCCAGATTTTTACAACTGCAGGAAGCTTCCAGACCTCTGTGGATATAAAGGTACTGCAGGGTGAGAGGCAGTTTGCAAGGGACAATAAGCTGATTGGAAACTTCAGGCTAAAGGGCATCAAGCCGGCTCCGGCAGGTGTGCCGCAGATAGAGGTGACATTTGATATAGATGCAAACGGCATTGTGCAGGTTTCTGCAAAGGACCTGGGCACAGGAAAGCATCAGGAGATTACGATTACCGCAAGCTCAAATTTGTCTGATTCTGAGATTGAGCAGGCTATCCGTGAGGCACAGGAGTATGAGGCAACAGACGGACAGAGAAAGGCTTATATTGATGCAAGAAGTGAGGCTGATACGCTTGTGCGACAGGTGGAAAATGTCATGGCTGACAAGGAAAAAAGAAAGGCTATGGACAGCGCACAGAAAAAGAGTGTGAAATCGTCACTTTCATATGTGAAGAAGCTTATTTCAAGGACAAAGCCCGGAAATGTGAGCGAAGAGCAGGCTGCCGAGATAAAGCATGCGGCAGATGAACTGAGAAATGCGGCAGCGGGATTGATTTAATTATAGTAACTACTATTATTCATTTGGCTATTTACGAGAAGCGGATTTTCATATAAAATATGGGTAAGTGGTGAGTATTCATAACCACCCTGAATAGTTATAATGTTAATTTAAATCCGAGGAAATAGAAAATGAATGCGAACGATAAAACAGAAAAGGTACTAAGAGAAATTCATATCATGCTCTCAAAGGCGGAGCCGTATAAGCCGGAGCCGAGCAGGGTGATCATAAACAAGCAGCAAATGATAGATTTACTTGCTGAGCTGAATAAGTGTATATATGCAATGCAGGATGAGTATGAGCTTACTGAGCAGAGTCGCAATCATGCAGAGAGAGAGTTCAGAAAGAAGGGGGATCAGATAGTCTGGGATGCAAGCAGAAAGGCTGAGGATGTGTATGCAGCATCGGTTATCTATACGGATGAGGCGCTTTCAAGAGTGCGTGATATCATCAATGATACCAACGAGTCACTTGAAAAGCTGTGCAAGAATATGAAGGATAAGATTGCAGAACAGGAGAAGATAGTTAAAACTAACCAGTATGAGCTCAAGGGACAGCTTCAGGATTTGTCCGATACGGAGAAGTATCTTAAGATTATCGATGACAGAAATAAGGAGATAGAACGTCAGAAAAATGCAGGTAAGCCAGTAGAGGAGCGTACTATTGACAAGGAAGAAAAGTCTATCTATGCAAACAGACAGACTGAAATCAAGGTAAATATGGATTATATCAGAAAACTGGGACTTGCGGAGGGCGAGGACCTGGGAGATGGTGTAGTGGGTGAAGTGAAGCTTGCAGACGATACACCTGATGCCGGATTAAATCATGGCAATGATAAGGATGAAGCCAAGGATGCCGGCTCAAAATCGTCTGTTGATGAGGATTATAAGGCAATAAGCAGAAAAGCCGGCAATCCACCTGTTATCAACACAATGGAGGGGAAGGAGCTCACAGCCGGCATCCACAGAATGTGGCAGAGCATCACCGGAAATAAAGGGAAATGAAACACGCCTATGTAATATAAAGCAGCAGTTCAAAACAGAACGGCTGCTTTTTGGCTTATATTTAAAAGTAGGTAATATTAAGCAGATTTTAAGAAAAACAAAGTGGATAATCTGATAAAATATAGCTGACTAACGGCAGGAGAAGGTTTCTGTTAAAAATTCATAGAAGGAGGATAATATGACAATATTAGTTTGTGATGACGACAAGGAAATAGTTGAGGCAATTGAGATTTACCTGATGCAGGAGGGCTACGACGTGGAGAAGGCTTACGACGGCATACAGGCGGTTGAAATTATGAAGAATAAAAAAATAGACCTTATGATAATAGATGTCATGATGCCAAAGCTCGACGGAATAAGAGCCACTTTGCAGATACGAAAGGAAAGCAGGGTGCCGATAATCATTCTATCGGCAAAGACAGAGGATGCTGACAAGATTTTAGGCCTCAATGTGGGGGCTGATGATTATGTTACAAAGCCTTTTAATCCGCTTGAGCTTGTGGCAAGGGTAAAGTCACAGCTTCGCAGATATACCACTCTCTCAAGCAATGATGCAGCCGGAGATAAGGTTTATGAAGCCGGAGGCCTTTTGGTAAATGATGATTTAAAAAAGGTGACTGTGGATGGCGAGGAGGTAAAGCTCACACCGATTGAATACAATATTCTGCTTTTACTCCTTAAAAACAAGGGAAAGGTCTACTCAATAAATGAAATATATGAGAGTATATGGAACGAGGAGGCTATAGGCGCCGACAATACAGTTGCTGTGCACATCAGACATATCAGGGAAAAAATAGAGATAAATCCTAAGGAGCCGCGATATCTGAAGGTGGTCTGGGGAGTAGGCTATAAGATAGAGGACAACAAATGAAGCAGTATACGATAGGAAAAAAAGCAGCGGTCATAGTTTTACATCAGCTATGCATGATACTTATGGTGACAGGAGTGTTTGCCACAGGCTATGCATTCAGGCACGATGCGCATGGAAATATTGATATATATACACTAATATCGCTTGCGGGCCTGGTAGGCAGCTTTGTGAGCCTGGCATATATGGCAAACGTGGCAGGCAGAAAATCAGAGGATGATTACACAATATACTATTTACCGATTGACAAGGTATACTCTGATGTGATGCTAGTGATATTTACACTGCTCATGGTATTTATGGGAAAAGTGATTTCAGGCGTAAAAAACCAGCATTTTGACTATGCATCACTCATTATGACGGCCGGCACATTTACTTTTTTGTTTGATATGGCTTTTATTATTTTATACCAGAGCATTGTAAGGAAGATAAAAGGCAATATACTTTGCACACACAGCCTGATGTACAAGGGCTATGAGCTTTTGAAAAGAGTTATTGAGAAAAAGGATATCCATACACAAAAAACCAAAGAGATAATGCGCATACAGGAGGCTCTTGAAGCTATCTCGGAAGGAGCGCTTGACACTACACTTAATGTCAATGAGTTTCATGGGCAGCAGAAAAAGGTGGCGGAGGCTGTCAACCATATACGCCAGGGTCTTATGAGCTCGGTAAATGAGAGCCTTAAAAATGAAAAACTAAAGGCAGACTTAATAACAAACGTATCACACGATATAAAGACACCTCTGACTTCAATAGTCAACTATGTTGACCTACTTAAGAGGGAAAATCTGGAAAATGAAAATGCCAAATACTATATACATGTGCTGGAGGAAAAGTCACAGCGTTTAAAGCAGCTTACAGAGGATTTGGTAGAGACATCAAAGATTACCTCGGGAAATGTGAAGCTCAATATGCAAATGCTTGATCTGGTTGAGCTTTTATACCAGACCGGAGGTGAATTCAATGAACGCTTTGAGTCGAGAAATCTCACAATAGTTACAAAAATTCCATCAGAACAGATATTTATCTATGCGGATGGGCGTCAGCTTTACCGCTCTATTGAAAATCTGTATACTAATGCCGCAAAGTATGCACTGGAAAATACCAGAGTGTATGTAGAGCTTGAAAAGGCAGATAAAAAGGCAGTTTTTACAATAAAGAATGTGTCTAAGAACGAGCTTGACATAGTAAGCAACGGAAATGTAGACCTGACAGAGCGTTTTGTGAGGGGAGAGAGGTCGAGAACCACTGAAGGAAGTGGACTTGGACTTTCGATTGCAAAGAATCTGACCCATTTGATGGGAGGAAAATTCGAAATTAAGGTAGATGGTGATTTATTTATTGCCACAATTACCTATAATATTATATAATAGTAAATAAAAGAATTTTGAAATACACATACGGAGGTAGAATAAGTGAAATTATATGAAAATGGTGCTTACCTTTTAAACGGTAAGGAAGTAATAATTGATGGACCGGAGGCTCAGGCAGCTGTCAAAAGCAAGACCGGCATGGACATCGATAAACAGACAGCTAAGCAGGAGACAATTGCTTACGGTATTTTAAAGGAGCACAATACATCCGGCAATATGGACAAGCTTCAGATTAAGTTTGATAAGCTTACATCGCATGATATCACATTTGTAGGTATCATCCAGACAGCACGAGCTTCAGGACTTGAGAAATTCCCTATCCCGTATGTACTTACAAACTGTCACAACAGCCTTTGTGCAGTTGGTGGAACAATCAATGAGGATGACCACATGTTTGGTCTCACATGTGCAAAGAAGTACGGCGGAATCTATGTACCACCTCATCAGGCAGTTATCCATCAGTTTGCACGAGAGATGCTTGCCGGCGGCGGAAAAATGATACTTGGTTCTGATTCACATACACGCTATGGTGCACTTGGTACTATGGCAGTCGGCGAGGGTGGACCTGAGCTTGTTAAGCAGCTTCTTGAACAGACATATGATATTGATATGCCTGAGGTAGTAGGCATTTACCTGACAGGAGAGCCAATCAAGGGCGTTGGACCACAGGATGTCGCACTTGCAATTATCGGAGAGGTATTCGGAAACGGCTTCGTAAAGAACAAAGTTATGGAGTTTGTAGGACCGGGTGTGTCTAATCTGAGCGTTGACTTCCGTATAGGTGTCGATGTTATGACAACAGAGACTACATGTCTTTCTTCTATCTGGAGAACAGATGACCAGGTTAAGGAATTCTTTGAGATTCACGGTAGGGCTGAGGACCACAAGGAGCTTAATCCGGGTGAGGTGGCTTACTACGACAGATTTATTGAGATTGACTTAAGCCAGATCCGCCCAATGATAGCTATGCCATTCCACCCAAGCAATACCTATACTATCGATGAGCTCAATGCAAACCTCATGGATATTCTCGATGACTGTGAGAAGAGAGCTGAGGTAAGCTTTGACGGCAAGGTGAAGCTTGATTTAAAGAGTAAGGTAAGAGACGGAAAAATGTATGTAGACCAGGGAATCATCGCAGGCTGTGCAGGCGGTGGATTTGAGAATATCTGCGATGCGGCTGACATATTAAACGGACATTCAATCGGAGCAGACGAGTTTACACTGAGTGTTTACCCGGCATCTACTCCAATATACATGGAGCTTGTGAAAAACGGAGCTGTAGCAAAGCTTCTTGAGACAGGTGCAATCGTAAAGACTGCTTTCTGCGGACCTTGCTTTGGTGCAGGAGATACACCTGCCAACAACGCATTCTCTATCCGTCATTCAACAAGAAACTTCCCTAACAGAGAGGGTTCTAAGGTACAGAACGGACAGATCAGCTCAGTGGCACTCATGGATGCACGTTCAATCGCTGCAACAGCAGCAAACAAGGGCTTCCTTACATCAGCAGCGGATATTGATGTCAACTTTACAAAGCCAAAATATTTCTTTGACAAGACTATATATGAGAACCGTGTATTTGACAGCCATGGAGTGGCAGATCCTTCAGTTGAAATCCAGTTCGGACCAAACATCAAGGACTGGCCGGCAATGAGTGCGCTTCCTGAGAATATGCTCCTTAAGGTGGTTTCAGAGATTCATGATCCTGTTACTACAACAGATGAGCTCATTCCTTCAGGAGAGACATCTTCATATCGTTCAAACCCTCTTGGACTTGCAGAGTTCGCACTTTCAAGAAAGGATCCTGAGTATGTAGGCAGAGCAAAGGAAATCCAGAAGGCCCAGAAGGCTATAGAGAGTGGTGAGTGCGCAGGAAAGGCTGTTCCTGAGGTTGCTGAAATCATGGGAGTAGTAAAGAAAAAATTCCCTGAGGCAAGCCATGAGAATATGGGCTTCGGAAGCACAATTTTTGCTGTTAAGCCGGGTGACGGCTCAGCAAGAGAGCAGGCTGCCAGCTGCCAGAAGGTACTCGGAGGCTGGGCAAATATCGCAAACGAGTATGCCACAAAGAGATACCGTTCAAACCTTATCAACTGGGGAATGCTTCCATTCATCATCGATGAGGGAGAGCTTCCGTTCCACAACCTCGACTATATCTTCCTTCCGGGAATCAAGAAGGAAATCGAGGATGCAAAGACGGAGTTTGAGGCATATGTTGTCAAGGATGGTGAATTAAAGCCATTTACACTGAAGATGGGTGAGCTCACAGATGATGAAAGAGAGATAATATTAAAGGGATGTCTCATCAACTATAATCGTAAATAAGGAGAGTTTAATCCGATGGAAGAAACCGGAAAAGCTGGTAAAAAATCAAACATTGAGATAAATGCAGATAAGGGTGCGAAGCAGAATTCGCACCCGGGGCGTGAGGAATGGCCACATCTGATCAGAATAGGTGTCATGGTATTTGTCACGTTTGCAGTCTGTATACTGTTTTTCTTTGCACTGTACAGATTTGAGGGCTTTGCAGGCATATGGAGCAAGCTGCTTGCGGCAGCAATGCCTATTATAATGGGACTTGTGCTTGCATACCTGATGAATCCTGTCATGCTGTGGCTGGAAAGATGCTTTAAAAAGCTTCTTTCCAAAAAGATGAAAAGCGAAAGCAAGCTGCGAAAGGTTTCAAGAGCTCTTGCAATCACAGGCTCGGTTATTATTCTTGTAGCGATTATTTCGCTCCTCATTGCGGCTATTGTGCCTTCTGTCATAGCAAGTATATCGGGACTTATGAAGACACTGCCAAATGATGTTGCGGCATTCATCAACATGATAAAGAACGGCAATTTCGGGGACAGCAAAATTGCTGAGCTCGCGAGCACAGGTTTACAGAATGCAACCGACTACATTGAGGATTATGCCACAGAAAAGCTGATTCCTGAGGCACAGAAGTATGTTGCACAGATTACAACCGGTGTGATTTCGGTAGTCAGAGGCTTATTTAATTTTATTATCGGAATAATCGTGATGGTCTATGTGATGAGTATTCAGGAGACTCTCGCAGGACAGAGCAAAAAGATAATATATGCTGTCTGCAAGCCAAAGACAGGCAATATCATCATTGAGACGATCAGAAAGACAAATGAGATTTTTGGAGGCTTCATAAGCGGTAAGATTATAGATTCACTGATTATAGGTGTGATTGCATATTTCGGATGTCTGATTTTAAGGATTCCATCATCGGTGCTCGTTGCAGTGATTATCGGCGTCACAAATGTGATTCCGGTATTCGGACCGTTTATCGGTGCAATTCCATCGTTACTCATAGTAGTAATTCAGAGTCCGTGGCATGCGCTTTATCTTCTGATATTTATTGTCGTGCTGCAGCAGGTGGATGGTAATATAATAGGGCCTAAGATACTTGGCTCATCTACCGGTCTTTCGACCTTCTGGGTTATGTTTGCCATACTAATCGGCGGAGGAATGTTTGGTTTTCTTGGAATGTTACTTGGTGTTCCAACCTTTGCTGTGATATACTATATTGTGAAAAGAGTTGTTAATTATGCTCTCAGGAAAAAGAAGCTTCCTGAGGACACAAGGGATTATACAAAGACAACAGGCGTAGATACCAAAAATAATAAGCTTAAATACGAGTAGGTGAAATAAGTGGATAAATACGAATACAATCTCAAGCTGGATCAGATAAAAGCCCTAAGCGCCGAGGAGGGCTATATGAGCGCAGCAGAGATTGCGGATAGCATAAATTGGAACAAAATTAAAAATGTAAATACACTCGTTAAAATCGGCGAAATCTACGAGAAGGCCGAAAGATACCAGGATGCAAGGGACATACTTTTAATGGCCTATGACCGTTCACCAATCGGCAGGATGATTATATACAGACTGGCTGAGGTCGCCATCAAGATGGGTGATTATGATGCTGCTACAGAGTATTATGATGAGTTTGTTGAGATAGCGCCTCATGATGATATGAAGTATGTATTAAGATATGCCATCAAAAAAGGGCAGGGAGCTTCATTTGATGAGCTTATCACTATTCTTGAAGAGTACAAGGATGAAGAATACACTGAGGAGTGGGCATATGAGCTTGCATATCTATACCACAAGGCCGGAAAAGCCGATAAGTGTATAGATGCCTGCGATGAGCTCATTCTGTGGTTCGGAGACGGACCATATGTGGAGCGCGCGCTGGAGCTTAAGATGCTTTATCAGCCACTTACCAAGGCTCAGGAGGAAAAGTACAGACGATTCAAGGCAGAGAAGGAAAAGCCGGCTAAGATAAAGGATGAGGATGAGGTCACAGAGATAGGTGCCATGGAGATGGTAAAGGGCGGAGAGATAGTGCATGATGACGTAACTATTCCGCAGATTACTGTAAATCAGGAGAAGTTCAATACTGTAAATTTACAGCAGGAGATTGCCAAGGGTATGCAGCAGATCATGGAGGCCAAGGGCAAGAATGAAGTTGCTGATACGATGGATACCATCAAAAAGATAGTTGAGGATATTCCTTATCTCAAGCTCGAAAAGGAGCAGGAAGAGTATGTACAGCAGCCGGAAGAGACAGAGCATATCGCTACAGATGAAGAGATAGATGGTTCACTTAAGTTGAATTTCAAGGAGCTTTTGGGTGAAGACGCTGACGGACAGATGTCTATGGTCATGAGTGAAAAGACTCAGCTTGAGCATCAGATTACAGGACAGATGTCTATACAGGATGTGCTTGAAGAATGGGAAAAGACCAGACATGCGGCTGAAATTGCACTTAAAGAGGCTGAGCAGCAGAAGCTTGAGTCAGCTAAGGCAAGAGCACTTCAGGAGGCAGGAGACATCATGGAGAGACTAAATGATGTCATTCCAAAGCTGGATGCAGGTGTCACTCCGAAGGAACTTCTTGAGGAGGAGTATTTGAAGGTGCCGGTTGATATTATAGAGCAGAAAGCTGCCGTGAAGGAGCCTGAAGAAGAGCAGAAACCGGATATGCAGGAGCTTTATGCAGAGGAGACTGTGGATGAAGTACAGGAGCCGCAGGAAGCACCGGAAGAGGCTATAGACGAAGCACAGGAGCCGCAGGAAGCACCTGAAGAAGCTATAGACGAAGTACAGGAGTCACAGGAAGCACCGGAAGAGGCTATAGACGAAGCACAGGAGCCGCAGGAAGCACCTGAAAATGCTGCAGATGAAGTCAAGGAACCGGTTGGAGAGCCGGAGGATATAATTATGGCAGAGGAGTCTGAGAAAGACGAGATACTCATGCAGCCGACTACCATGATGCCTGAAATAACAGATGATATGTTAAATGTCGATGATGATACATCAGATGATGAGACTTCACAGGAGAAAGAAAACGTTTCTGAGAAGAGAGATTTTGATCATGTGACATCATTTATCGAGCAGGAAATAGCCAAGATGACAGCAAAAAATCCGGGACTGGAGAAGAAGCTGGATATGGCTAAGACAAGAAAAATGCCGGATATTTCATTGCCGGAGGATTTAGACAGCGAAGAAGATGACTCGAAATTGAAAGAAACAAAACATATAAAAGAGCTTACAAGCGAACAGAAAGCTATATTTTCATATTTCATACCGGTAAAGGGTATGGAGGATCAGATCTGCAAGGCATATAATGCAGTGCTTGATCATTTCAACAGGAAAGAAAACGCATCCACAGGCAACCTCATTATACAGGGAGAGCAGGGTTGCGGAAAGACAATGCTTGCTACAAGCTTTATAAAGGTATTACAAAAAGATGGTGAACAGCTTACAGGAAAGATGGGCAAGATTGATGCTGCCGCACTCAATAAAAAGGATGTGCAGCAGGTAGTCAGAAAGATAACAGGAGGCTGTCTCATCATAGAAAGAGCCGGTGATATCGACCGCAGCATAGCTGCCCAGCTATCATTTTTGATGGAGCATGATATTACAGGAACACTCTATATACTTGAGGATACATCAAAGGGTATAAAGAAGGCTCTCTCAATGGATGAGGGCTTTGCATCCAAGTTCACGGAAAAGATATCGGTCCCTATTTTTACAAATGATGAACTCGTATTGTTTGCCAAATCGTACTCTGCAGAGCTTGGGTACAAGATAGATGAGATGGCTATTCTGGCATTGCATAACAGAATCAGCAATATTGAGAGGATAGACCAGGCTACCACTCTGACAGAGGTCAAGGATATAATTGACGAGGCCATAGACAGGGAGGCTCACAGCGGACTTAAGAAGGCTATAAGTATTCTGACAGCCAGGCGATATACAGATGATGACCGAATTGTACTCAAAGAGGATCATTTCAGGGAAAAATAAATACTTATGGGGGGTATATATATGTGTAATTTTACAGCAATGGATTGTTACCTGTTTGGTCAGGCAACACACTATGATATCTACAAGAAGATGGGTGCTCACTTAGCTGAGCGTAAAGGAAAAAAAGGAGTGTGCTTTGACGTCTGGGCGCCACATGCGAGGGAAGTATACGTGTTTGGTGAGTTTAACGACTGGAATGAGACCAGTCATGAGATGAAGCGTGTAGAGCCGGAAACCATGGGAGTGTATGAGCTTTTTGTACCGGGAGCGCAAAAGGGTCAGATGTATAAGTTTATTATAGTCACTGAACAGGGTGATAAGCTGTACAAGGCGGATCCATACGCAAACTACGCAGAGCTTCGTCCGGGAACAGCGTCAATCATCACAGATATCGAGCACTTCACATGGACTGACAAAGAGTGGATGGATAAGAGAGCAGCAAAGTCAGATGCTGATGTATATTCTTCACCTATGGCTATATATGAGTGTCATCCGGGCTCATGGATGAGACATCCGGGCAGGGATGATGAGGGCTTTTATACATACAGGGAGCTTGCAAAATCACTCATATCCTATGTGAAAACTATGGGATATACACATATTGAGCTTATGGGTATTTCAGAGTATCCGTTTGATGGCTCATGGGGATATCAGGTGACAGGCTACTATGCACCTACATCGAGGTATGGAGAGCCTGAGGATTTTGCATACTTTGTTGATCAGTGCCATAAAAATAATATCGGAGTAATCCTCGACTGGGTACCTGCACATTTCCCAAAGGATGCGCATGGACTTGCCAATTTCGATGGAACAGCCACATATGAGTATGCAGACCCAAGAAAGGGAGAGCATCCCGACTGGGGCACAAAGATATTTGACTACGGTAAGAATGAAGTAAAGAACTTCCTTATCGGAAGTGCACTTATGTGGATAGAAAATTACCACGTAGACGGACTCCGTGTGGATGCAGTTGCGTCAATGCTTTATCTTGACTATGGAAAGAACGACGGACAGTGGGTGCCAAACAAGTTTGGAGGAAATAAGAACCTCGAGGCAGTAGAGTTTTTCAAGCATATCAATACACTCATACTTGGAAGAAATCACGGAACTGTAATGATAGCCGAAGAGTCTACCGCATGGCCAAAGGTAACAGGCAAGGTAGAGGAAGACGGACTGAACTTCAGCTACAAGTGGAACATGGGATGGATGCATGACTTCCTTGATTATATGAAGCTGGATCCATATTTCCGTAAAAATAACCACAATAAGATGACATTTGCGATGAGCTATAATGAGAGTGAGAAATATATTCTGGTACTGTCACATGATGAGGTGGTACATCTGAAGTGTTCTATGCTCAACAAAATGCCGGGCTTAGAAGGGGATAAATTCAAGAATCTCATGGCAGGATATGCATTTATGATGGGACACTGTGGAAAGAAGCTTCTTTTTATGGGACAGGAGTTTGCACAGAAGCAGGAGTGGAGTGAGGAAAGAGAACTCGACTGGTATCTGCTTGAGAATCCGGAGCATAAAAAGATCCAGAACTGGGTAAAGGAGCTGCTTCACCTCTATAGGAGAAACCGCTGTCTGTATGAGCTGGATTCAAGCTGGGAAGGCTTTGAATGGATAAATGCAAACGATGCAGACAGAAGCATCTTCAGCTTTATCAGAAAGAGTAAGGATGGCAAGAATAATATGCTCTTTGTCATCAATTTCACACCGGTAGAGAGACCTGATTACAGAGTCGGAGTGCCAAAGCACAAGACATATCAGCTCGTTTTAGATAGTGAGGATCCTAAGTTTACCGGCAAAACGGTACAAGCGCCTGTAAAGAAGGCTGCAAAGGGCAGAGGCAAGGCAGCAAAACAGTCATATAAGAAGCTGGACTATAAGGCAGTCAAATCAGAGTGTGACGGCAGACCATTTTCATTTGCTTATCCACTTGCGCCTTACGGAGTTGCTGTATTTAAATACTAATATACCGGTAAACAGCAGGGTAAAGGACCGCGCCAATTTAAGGCGCGGTCTTTATTTTTGCGTATTATATGTCGATATATAATAAAAAGATAACTATTCAGAACCACCCCCTCACATATGAGAAAAAAATATCCATAAATAAAGGCTGCAGAGATGGTATATATGCAGGGCACGGAGCAGGAAATATGCAGATAGAGAATTTGATTAATAAAAGCACAGATACGAAAAATACGGACACAAAAACCATAAATGACATGACAACGGGTATGCGTGTGTCAGACTACATAAAGACAGACAGCAGTGACAATATGTCAAAAAAGGCGGCTGTTGTCGGTTCGTCAAACTCTGTTGATATGTCGGATACTATATATGCAAGACCACAGGCTAAAAATGAAGCCGGGAACAGCGATGACACAGATATGGCAGAAAATCTGCTAAATGACATGAATCAGACCTCAGAAAACAGGCGAAATGATATGATTGTCACTGCAAGCACCACCACGAGTGATGATTACAAAGCTGCAAAGGATGACGGCTACGATGTCATTGTCACTGAGACCGATAAGATAAAAGCAGTGCTGGCAAAGGCAGGTGTAGATATATCCATATATGGAGATGATCTGAGCATGGAGCAGCTTACAGACATCACGGGAAGCCAGACTGAAGCGGCCATGCTTGTCAATCAGATGAAAGCATATGATATTCCTGCTACAGATGATAATATAAAGGCAGGTACAGATGCCATAGACCGGGCAAAGAGCCTTACAAATATATCCAATGAGACAAAGGCATATCTGGTCAGAAATAACATGAATCCGACGGTTTCCAATGTATACAAGGCTACGTACAGCAGCAGTCAGGTACAAGATTACAGGCAGAAAACCAAAATGACGGAGATATCAGATGAGCTGTTTGAGGAGCTTAAGCCACAGCTTAAACAGATATTAGAGGAAGCTCATATAGACAGTAGTGATGAGAATCTGAATCAGTGCAGATGGCTGATAGATGAAGATATAGCCGTTACACCTGATAATGTGCTGCTTGCGAATCAGGTAGACTGCATCAACGCAGCAAAAGAAAATGTGAGCAGTGATTTTTATGCAAGGGCAGTGACAGAAGCACTGGCAATGGGAAAAAAGGCTACAGATGCCACTATGTCACAAGATGGTCTGACATTTGACATGGCAAAGAAAGCCTGTGATGTATTAGGTGAGGCGACCGCAGATGACATTGTCACATTAGAGTCAGATAACATACCTGTCACGATAGAGAATCTGTCAAAGCTTATAGCTGCAAGAGGCAAGGATAGTGCAGCATCGCAAGCCTCAGCGAATAAAGCTGCGGATAATCAGATTACAGACAGCCGGGAAGCAAGGCTTGTGACAGCTCAAAGAAAGCTTGAGGAAGCGAGACTTTCCATGACAGCAGAAGCCAACCTTTCACTCATAAAAAAAGGAGTTTCAATAGACACAGAGCCTATTGAACGTGTAGTGGAGCTGCTTAAGCAGCAGGAAAATAAATACTACGGAGCGCTGTTTGGTGAGAGCAGTGTAGAGGCATCTGATGATAGGGTACGTATGTACAATAATGTCTGTGATATTTTCAATCAGATGAAGCAGCAGCCGGCGTATGTACTGACCTTGGAATCCGCTGATGACACAGTGTATGAGCTGTATACAGCAGGCAAAGCAATGAAGCAGTCATTAGAAGCAGCAGCCTCAGGATATGAGACTCTTATGACATCACCGCGGGCAGATATGGGAGACAGTATATCAAAAGCATTTCAGAATGTGGATGATATACTTAAAGAGCTTCAGATAGATACATCTGAAAGCAATCGCAGGGCTGTGCGGATACTTGCGTACAACAGTACCGAGATCACAGAGGACAATATAAAGCAGATAAAGTCTGTAGATGAGCAGGTGCAGAGAGCATTCAGCGATATGACACCGGCGGTGACGATTGAGATGATAAAAAGAGGCATATCACCGCTTGATATGAGCATGAGTGACATAAGTGAAACTGCCAGACGGATAAAATCAGAAAATCCTGACGAAAGGGATGAGAAATTCAGCGAGTTTCTCTGGAAGCTTGAAAAGAAAAATGAAATTTCAGAGGAGGAAAGAGACTCATATATAGGCATATACAGGCTTATTTCACAGGTGGAGCAGTCAGATGGTGCTGTGATAGGCTCACTTGTTAATCAGGGAGCAGATGTTACAATGAAAAATCTGCTTACAGCGGTCCGGGTACGAGGAAAGAGTGCCATGGACTATAAGGTGGACGATACCTTTGCCGGAGTGGACAGTGTAAGCAGGGGCATTAAAATTGACTCACAGATAGAAAGCGCATATCATACAAACTGCCTAAGGGATGTGCTTGATACACTTTCACCTGAGAAAATGGAGTTTGTGCAGTATGACAGCTGGCTTGATATGACTCCGGAGCAGTTAAGGCAGGCTGTATATGAGGCCAACGAGGATAACGCACTGTCAGAGCAATATGCCACAGAACAGCTAAGACAGTTCAATCAGGCAGTTTCGGTGCCTGAGAACGTATATGCTTTTCTAGAGAAATATGATGTAAAAACAACCGCGGTAAACCTCATGGCTGCGTCACGGCTAATGAAAAATCCGTCAGAGGCAGTAAGAAATCTCTGGGAGCGTGGAGACAGTGCTACGGCAAGGGCTCTTTTGGATGAGACTCTCAGACGGTTTTCTGAGTCGGTCAAAAATCCAAAGGAGCTTGCGCAGGCGCAGGAAACGCTGGCTGATACAGCAGAGCATGTTATGGATTCGATGATTATAGAGGATAGGCACACCGGTTCAATAGACATCAGACAGATGAAGCTATTATGCAGCCAGCTAAGGATAGCTTCAAATATGTCGAGACAGGAAAACTATATTGTACCAATAGAGACTGCAGACGGGGTCACAGGTATGAAGCTTCGCATAGTAAGAGGTGAAGATAAAAAGGGACTGGTTGACATATTCCTTGAGGATAAAAAATGCGGCAGGGTAGCTGCATATTTTGAGGCAAAGGAAAACTCAGTATCTGCTATGATAGTCACAGACGATGAGCAGACTAAAAGGCTGTTTGAAGACAATATCACTATGTTTGAGGCAGGAATAAGTGATGGTGAACAGCGTGTGCGCATAGATGTGGCACTGGAGCATGATATATCTGCAAAAGAGTCTAAGATGTCAGATATGAAATCGAATACTGAGTCAGATAATGAGACTAAAAAGCAGCTTGATGGCAGTGAAAGTGTCCAGACAACCAGACTATATCACATCGCAGAGCAGTTTATTGTAAATGTCCAGAGGGTGATTGCGCAAGATAGTCTGTAACACCGATATATATTGCATGTGCCAGGTCATCCTGATAGTTTTTGTCAGTAAGAAGAAGTGTCTCAGCAGGATTACTCAAGAATCCACATTCTACGATTACGGTCGGGGATGTGGATTTTTTAAGTATAAAGTATTCTTTATTGGGCTTAATGCTTCGTGGCTTTGCGACACAAAGAGAAGTGTTTAAAGCTCCAAGAACAGAGGATGCGAGCTCTTTTCCTGCATCAGAGGCTTCATAATAGAATACCTGTGGACCGCAGCTTGAACTGTCCTCAAAGCTGTTTTGATGGATACTGATGCTGACTGCCACATTGCTTTTAGACATCAGGGCAGTTCTCTTTGTGAGATCATCTGTCTTTGGATGCTTGGAATTATCCGGGGCGAGGTCGCAGTCGGTGGTTCTGGTCATGACAACAGTAAAGCCTCTGTTTTCAAACAGCTGTTTAAGAGCCATTGCAATACTGAGGTTGACATCCTTTTCCATGACGCCGGAGGTGGAAATCTTACCGGGATCACTTCCACCATGGCCCGGGTCTATTACAATAACAGTTGAATTAGTGTTTTTGCCGGTGTTTTTTGCAAGAGCGCAGACACCTCTTCCGAGGTAGAAGGACAGAATAAAGAGAGCTAAAATAAGACAGTATTTGTTTTTCTTAATAATGTACATATATTTTTTCATATAAGATACCTATAAAAAACCCGATGCACATAGAAGGCATCGGGTGTGTTTGTATATTATATGATTGGCTGATATCATTTATAACCTATAAAAGGTACTGAGTTAGACGGTAGCTGTTAAAGGTACGGCCTCTTTCAGTAAGCCTTAAGCAATCAGTTCAGATATTTGATAACAGTATCCCAGACAGATGAATTCTCAAAGCCAAGCTTCCAGAATGCTGCACCGGCGAGCTTATTGTCGTCGACGAGCTTGAGCCTTTTCTCTAAAGATGTATTGTCCTCGAGCCATACCTTGTACAGCTTGTTGGATACAGACCACTCAGCGTAGTTCTGACCGGATTCCTCATCAAGAGCAGCAGTGGCATTGTTTGTGGCAAGCTGTGCTGCAGCTGCGTCCATACTATATACCTGTGAGGCAACAGTGTACTTTGACTGATCCTCGGTATCGGTTACGGCATCATCGTCCTCCTTTGGAGTGAGCTCCCATATTCTGGTATAAAAAGGCATGCCGAGAATAATCTGGTCAGCGGGAACCTCCTTCAGAGTGGATTCAACACCCTCAGTTACCCAAGGAATAGAAGAAACTGAGCCGGCATCAGAGCCCTTATAGTGTTCATCGTATCCCATAATTACAATATAATCGGCAAAGTTTGCCATATCAGAGCGATTGAAGAACTTGTTGAAGCTGGCAGGTACTGTGACATCAACTGAAAGTGATATACCGTTATTGTGACACTTTATGGCGAGCTCTCTGATAAACTCAATGTAAGAGTCTCCATATGCTGCTTCTGTGATATTTTCAAAGTCAATATTTACACCATCAAGCTCATAGTTAAATGCAGCCGACATAATCTGATTGATCAGGGTAGTTCTCGTGGATGTATGTGTGAGCACATATGCTGCATCTACATCAGTATTTTCAAAGTTGCTGAACAGTCCCCATACCTCGATGCCCTGGGAATGGCAGTAGCTGACATAATCCTTGCTTGCTATATCTGCCAGATTACCGTTGTTGTCATTTAAATAAAACCAAGTTGGTGACATTACATTTATGCCCTTGGTTGATGAAATTACATGGGGCACTTTACTGTTTGCTGACTGGCTTGTTACCTGATTCCAGGCAAGACAGATATCCTTATCCTTCTTGATATGCGTAAAGGTCTCTTCTTCATAGTCAGGATTCGTAAGCTTAGTTTTTTTGCTCTCGGACAGAGCCTTGCCCTTTATATATCCAATAACACCATCCTCAGTGGCAATCTTATCCCATTTGTCACCGGAATCAAGAATAGTAATCTTGTCATCCTTTTTCACCTCTTTTAGAATAGGGCTCTTTATGCCGCCCTTTACGCGGACCTGGGTAGACTTGCTGACAGTGGCACTGTCTATTTCATCCCATTTGCTTGTGATGACGATGCGTGCCGGGTCATCATATGACTTAAAGGTGATATTGGAGTACTGTTTTACATAGTCTAAAGCGATAAGCGCAGAGTCAGAGGTGGCTTTCACGATCGGATAGCCAAAGTCATTGGTCTGCTTGGTGACACTGTAGCTATTGCTGTCAGCCGCAGCTGAGATGATATCAGATGCGGTTGTGTAAAGAAGCACATTCTCATTTGCATCCCAGTAAAATCTGGAATTTAATGAGTCGTGAACAAATTTGTAATCAACGTATATTTTTTTATCTATTATTTTAGCCTTGTAATCGGATAGCTCATTATCTACAATGAGAGCAGCCTCATCATCAGAAGAGATATTGAAATACTCTTTAAGATCCTCTGTCTTTTTCGTAGGGGTGTATTTATTGATAAGAGCAGTTATACCCATTATTATTACAACGAGGATAATAAGTCCGGTTACTATAAGTGCAGGCAATAATTTCTTTTTCATGTGTAAAAATCCTTTCCTATTATTTGGTGTCGAAATTGCTTAAGCTAATTATACCATTGTGAAATTGCATATTCAAATAATATGAAATAAATTTGTAATAAATTAAGAAATTTGTTTATGCATTTTGGCGCGGAAGGAGCAAAAGCTTCCCCCGCGCACATAGCTTTTCTTTTTAAAATATGTCTTTTGGTTGTCTTTTTGCATTTAAACGGGGTAAAGGACCAAAAATATGCTGACATCGATTTCTGCAGAGTAATAAAAATGATATTAATCGGTAATGAATGATTTTTATAGAAATTGATATTTCCGGAGCTTTCCACACCCAATTTAATTGCTGATTTTTTAGTTTCGTTTAATTTGATAAAATATCTGTAAAAATTCCAATATATAAATATAGTTTATTCTTCTATAAAAATACCTCCGTCTATATATAATGATTATGAGTAAAAACTGATAAGTAACAAATGGCCCTATGTCATGAAGCGCTCTGTGGCATTAAAAGTATAAGCCCTCCGAAGGCTTCGGACATAAAATTGATAAACAGCTGGTTAAAGATGTCATTTTGCATCGTGATATTAATTCCTTTCTGATATCTTATCCAGAGTGCCAAACAGGCTGGTATTGATGAGGAACGGGTCCTCTAAGTAAGGAAAGCCTACCACCGGATACTTAAAATGTTTATGGTTAATTGTCTTTTTCTTTTCCACGAGATTAAACAATATTTTTACGCTTTCTGAATCAGTTATTTTGTTTGAATTGAATAGCTCGATAATTCTGTTCAAAGCGCCCCGGTTCCATTTACTTATTGTACACACAGCGATTCTTACGTCACACCTCATAAATTCCTTTAAGGTGTTTGGATTAAGTATGCCGAAATCAATAATCACACGCTCGTATCTCATGTTTAAAATCTCAGTTAGTGTGGACATGACTGCGTGAGGAAAGAAATCTACATTCTTATAAGTAAAAACCTTTTCGTCTGCTGTCTTTGACAGTGAAAGAATTTCGTGTGTACCATTCAGCTCAACATAGGCGGTTCTATACATGCATTTATTGCTCATATAATTACAAAGAGCAAGGCTTATATGTGTTGTGCCTACATTGTGAACGCTGCCACAGACCCCAACTAACTGTGGTGCAGAATGGACTTTCTTAAATATCCTTTTAAAGTGTCTGATAGTGATGCTCCTCCCTTTAGTTCTAACAGCTTTTGAATCAGCGTTTCCTTTTGAACTGAGCTCTTAAACATATCGCTGTCATAAGGAAAGTGATAAACACTGCAATTAAGTAGTGTCGCAATCGCGGAGGCATCCTGTCTGCTGCACATATTACATATAACACTCAGGGAAGCTGTCATTTTTTTGAGAATAGAATGATTCCTGTAGATATCATTCAGATGCCAAAAGCTGCCGTTACATACATATAATACGAGATCCATGTCATATATTTTCTCGTTGCACACATCAGTGCCAAGGTCGTATATCTGTATAGCATCCTTTGGAATATTAAACTGTATACCGTCACTGTAGTCGGGTATGCCCTGAAAGCTTTTGTAATAATAATATCCGTTTTTCTGCTTAAAAATCTGCAGTCCGTCGTGATTACCATGGCAAAGTACGCTTTTTGCTGAGTCTATGTAGATACCATGATATCCAAGGATATTGAGTTCGCAGGTGAGTGAAACGGCCACGTGGGTGGAGCCGCAGCCTCTGTGACTGCCTAAAACTGCTATTTTGTGTATGAGATGTGGCTGACCGGTTAATTTTTGAATTTCCTGTATTTCCTGATATAGCTCTGCGACAGTCACGTAACGCAGTGATGCATCAGATGTTGTTGCTTTTTGGATAATATGCTGAAACTTATGGGAAAAGCTGTCTGGGGTAAAGGTCAGTATATACTGCAGAAGCTGACCTAAGCTGTAAATGTCTGCCGCCGGTGTAATTGTATCCTCGGTAAAGCATTCGGGGGCAGAGAATTCTATATTCCCATAGTGATTGAAGTTATTTCCATCCTGGATAACATATGCCGATACGCCAAAATCGATAAGCTTAAGCTTATTGTGGCATACTATAATATGCTCCGGTTTAAGGTCCCTGTAAATAATGGGAGTAGATATCTGTGTATGCAGATAGATAAAAACATTGCATAATTGTTCACAAATATTAAAAAATAAACCTGGGGAAATTAACTGCTGATGAAGCAAAAATGAATCTAACGTCTCGCCGTCGATATATTCCTCGACGATATAGTAAAAAGCATTGTCCTCTTCGAAGTCAAATATACGTGGTATAGACGGATGCTCAAGAGACTTGAGTAGTCTTGCTTCTGATAATGCGGATTCGGCGAAAGCAGAAGATTTAGGAACTTTCTTTAGAGCTCTCTCCTGATCCATAGATATGTGTCTGACAAGCGTAACGCTACCGGAGCTGCCGGTTCCGAGATCTTTAATCATCTCATATTTGTCAAACAAAGAATGATTTGTATTTTTCATACGCTCCTTTTGGGTCGAGCGCACATCTCATGGATAACTTATAACATACCTGTAAAATAATTGCAACACTTTTTTTATTTTTTTTTAATAGGCCTCGCGCTTTACAATATGACCGGTGTTTATTATAATAGTTTTACGATTTACACGGATATTTTCGGAAAAGGATGTGAAAAATATGAAAATTGAGAAGGTAAATGATAATCAGATCCGCTGTACTCTTACCAGAGAGGATCTTGAGGACAGACATATAAAAATAAGCGAACTGGCATATGGATCAGCGAAGGCGAAAAGCCTTTTTAAAGATATGGTAGAGCAGGCCAATTACGAGTTTGGCTTTGAAACAAATGATATTCCACTCATGGTTGAGGCAATTCCACTGCCATCAGAGTCTATAGTGCTTATCATCACAAAGGTTGAATATCCGGATGAGCTTGACACCAGATTTTCAAAGTTTTCAGAGGCAGATGACGACTTTACGGACTTAGGAAATGCAGGGCAGCCTCCGGTGATAAAGGGAGCTGCTGATATTTTGGAGCTGTTTGAGCGTATCAAGAAGGAAAATGAGAAGACAGCTGACAGTGAGCAGGGCACTGATGATATTACAGAGGAACAGGCTGAGGCTGACGTAGTCAAGCTGTTTGTTTTTGATAAATTTGATGATGTGCGCAGGATTTCGCATGTGCTTGACGGCTTTTACAGCGGCAGAAATGACTTATACCGCGACGCTTCAAGCAATAAGTACTATCTTGTGGCCCACAAGAGTGAGCATACTCCGAAGGAATTCAACAAGGTGTGCAATATCATTTCAGAGTACGCATATCAGAAGAACTATGTGCCTGCCAATGAAGCATTTTTCAAGGAGCATGGTAATGTGATTATTGAAGAAGCTGCCATCCAGACGCTGGCAGCACTTTAACAGAATATTGATTGCAAATAAAAGACGGCCTGCATAAGCAAGCCGTCTTTTCGTAAATTAACCGAGGTCGTGATCGATGAATGTGTTGATTTCAACGACAAGATCATCCGGGTCAAGTCCGTGAACCATAGCAGCCTCTTCGATTGTCTCCATCTGTGATGATGGGCATCCGAGACAGTGCATGCCGATATTTAAAAGTAATGGTGCCACGTTCTGGTCAATCTGAAGAAGATCACCAATCATAGTGTCCTTAGTAACTCTAGCCATTATTGTTTCCTCCTATTAGTCTTTTAATGTGCCTATTATAATACGATTTGCATTTAATTGCAAATTATACTATAAAGATTTTTTTTGAGTAGTTCGATATACTTATTAGACAACGGAATGTTAATACTACAGCAAGGATGCCTGAGAAATTATCAGGAAAGGAAAACACATGAAAATAAACAGGAATATGAGTGCTGTCAGGGCAAATAAGCAGCTCCTCGGTACAGAAAACAGATTATCAAAGTCTATGAAAAGGCTTTCAAGCGGCTACAAGATAAATTCAGCAGAGGACAATCCGGCAGGAATGGCTATCTCCAACAAGATGAAGGCGCAGATAGAAGCGCTTGACCAGGCAAAATCAAATTCGTCAGATGCGCAGAATGTCATGAAAATAGCAGACGGAGCACTTGGTGAGGTAAGCAGCATGCTCCAGAGAATCAGGGAGCTTGCGGTACAGGGCGCCTCAGATACATATTCTGAGAATGATAAAAAGGCTTTGCAGTCAGAGATAGATGAGCTCACCAAGGAGGTGGACCGTATATCGGGCGATACGGAGTACAATACAAAGTCACTGCTCGATGGTTCGAGTGATACACGCGTCTATGTAAGGCAGAAGGATGCAAATGGCAATATGACTCAGGTGAACAGCTATATTACGAGAATCAATTTCTCAGACAATGTGGCGTCAGATAAATATGAGCTCACAGTAAATTCGCTCGCAACACAGGCAACAGGAAGTCTTGCGTCTGCCACAAAGCCTGACGCAGAGGGAACGATTTCCATAAACGGTGTGAGTGTGGCGGTGAAGGCAGATATGACTCAGGATGAGTATATCCAGGCGTTGCAGAAAGCAGCGACCACAGCCGGTACTACTATGCAGGTGAATGGTGATAGCATCAGCTTTTTATCCAATGAGTATGGCAGCGACAGCACAGTAAATATATCTCTTTCTTCATCGCTTAAGGCTCTGGCAGGTGCAGGCTATGAGAATGCTGACGATGGAAGTGGAAATATGCAGCTCAAAAGTAACGGTAAGGATGCCGTGGTTACAGGCGGAGAAAATCTATCGGACAAGACAATAAGAGCCGACGGTAACCGTGTATATGTGGTAGGAAACAGTGGATTTTCAATGGATTTTCTACTGAGCAGTGATATGGATATGACAGCGGGAAGCAGCAATCTGCAGATAGATATTTCAGATATCGGAAATATGGCTGTGCAGATTGGTGCAAACGAGGGCCAGGAGATGAAAATCAGGATACCGGAGGTATCATCGCAGACACTTTATCTGGATACGGTAGATGTGACTGTAAAGGGTGGTGCAGACAAGGCAATGTCTACACTTGATGAGGCGATAGAGTATGTCTCAGGTGTGCGGTCAAGGATAGGAGCCTTCCAAAACCGTCTGGAATCTGCTGAGAGCAGTCTTTCTGAGACTTCTGAGAACATGACCGGTGCATATTCCAATATCATGGATACCGACATGGCAACCGAGATGACGGAATACGCAGCACAGAATATTCTCGATCAGGCCGGAATCTCAGTGCTGTCTCAGGCAAATGACCTGCCACAGCAGGTACTTTCACTATTGTCGAGGTAATAAGCAATGAAAAATGAATTGAAGCAGGAGCTCACCAGAAGACTTTGTGCGTGCAACAATGGCGGACTCGTGCTTGTTATGTATGATATATATTTTGGTTTTTCAGATGATGTAAAAAATGCCCTCGTGTCAGAGGACAGGGAAGCCTTGAGAAAAGGAGTGTCGGATGTACAGGCGGCACTTGATGAGCTGATGGGGGCACTTGACTTTAAGTATCCTCTCGCAGGACAGCTTTATCCACTGTACTCATACTGCAAGAGGCTTTTTTCCACAGTGCTTTACTCACTTGATGTGTCGGTGGTGGATGAGGCCGACGTCATTATGAAAAAGCTCAGAAGCAGCTTTGAAACCGTAGCTGCCGGTGACAAATCGGCACCGCTTATGGACAATGCGCAGAAGGTCTATGCGGGCATGACCTATGGAAGGGGCAGGCTCACAGAGAGCTTTATAAACGATGATAACAGGGGCTTCCTTGCGTAGGAGGCCTCTTTTTTAGTTCATTAAACCTCATTAAGTCGCTTGGCACAGTTTAATAGAAATTTATACCGCATGGAAACAGCCTTGGCCTGATAGATGTAGTAGTCAATTAAATCGGGCTCAACCACATTTTCCAGGTTAGTGTATACAATTTGAAGTTCATCTGTTGTTTTCTTGATGTCATCCTGTAAGGTCTTGTAACCGTCATTTACAGGCGTTTCTTTAAATAATTTCATGAATTCCTCCAACAAAATAAGTCTTAATACAAGTATAAGCAAAAGAGTTTCTTCTATTCACAGATTTTGTAAAAAGTGCTTTTGACATGTGAAAAACCAGTAAAATCAAGGTTTTGACTGTGGATTAATGTGTTGGGTTTAGCTGCATTTTGTGGATAACTAACAAAAAGTATTTATTTTTAAAAAAGCTATAGACAAAATCGAGAGTGCGTTGTTATAATTCGTCTCACGAAAGGAGAGGTGATGAAAATACAGTGATTGTGAAATTAATATCACACCTCATGCTGTATATACTGCTTACAGTAGCAGCAATTGGGGATTTCAAAAATTATAGAATCAGTAACCGGCTGATTCTGACGGGACTTGGTTGTGCGTTTCTATTTCGCTTAGTGGGGGGCAAGGTAGCGAGCATCATCTGGTTTCTTCCAGATATAGTTTTTCCGGTTGTCATTTTATATTTCTTATATCTTTCAGGCATTTTAGGAGCCGGGGATATCAAGTTATTTTCAGTAGTATGTGCATTTACAAATTTAAGATTTACCGCCTTGTGCATGGCAGCCGCTTTTGTGGCGGCAGCGGGATATGGTCTCATAAGTATGGTGCTTAAAAAGGAGCTCTTTGTGCGTATGAGGGATGGATTTTTATACTTAAACGGTATATTGTGTGGCAGATTTATGCGGTACCGCGGACAGGGGAAAGCTGTTAGTTTCGCGGTATACGTGCTTTTGGGAACAGCCATGGCAGATATATGGTTTTACGGCATGAGGTGATGGAAGGAGGGTTAAAGTACCATAGATGAAAAAAATCAGACTAGGAATTTATATTGAGGATTCAGAATATGGCGACAGACTGACATGCTATTTCATGAATCATTATAAGGATCAGCTGGAGATACATATGTATACCATGAAAGAGCAGCTGGAACACTTAGAGGGCGAGATAGATATCATGCTTTCAAGTGAGCTTGATCAGTGGAATAACAAGTATATCCCACTGATACAGATTGTTGAGGAAACACCTATTGAGAGTGAGGAGGGTATATACTTTGTGGAAAAATATCAGGAAGTAAACCGCATAGTGGAAGAGATTTTAAAACATGTGGGCGGTGAGGTGAGAGACCTTAAGAGTGAGGGCTCTTTGATAGGTCAGACGAGGCTTATAAGCGTGTATTCACTTGCTGATAATCAGTACCAGATGCCTTTTGCGATGACTTTGTCCTCTATTTTGAGTGAGAATGAAAAGGTACTGCTTATGGATTTTCAGGAGAATAGTGGATTATCGCGGATGCTTGAGCAGAGTGTGGAGCATAATCTGGACGAGCTATTGGTGATGGCCGAATCCGGACGATACTCGACCAACAGGATAAACAGCTGTATCGGAAGAAAGCATAAGCTGGATTATGTATATCCGATTGAAAATACAGAGTGTCTGTGTGAAATAAATACGGTAATATGCAACAATCTGCTTCAGATGCTTGGCAAGGAAATGCACTATGACTGCATAGTTCTCAATATGGGAACAAGATTTAAGGGCTTTTTTGATATTCTTGACAGATGCAGTGATATCTACCTGGTACAGAAAAAAGGCGGAATCAGCCAGTGGAGAGAGTACGAGTTTACAGAGGAACTGATTGAAAGAGGCTTAAGCAATGTAGTTGAGAGGATTAAGCTGATTGAGCCTCCGGTCATCACGACACCGGTATCTACATGTGATAAGCTTGTAGAGCTGTGGAAGTGGAATGAGTTTGGAGATGTCATAAGAAACATGACTCGGGGTATTTCGTGTGCTGGATGATTTTGGACAGAGAATAAGAGATATTATACTTTCTGAAATGGATTTGTCCAGAGAGCTGAGTGATGAGGAAATATGTGATTTAATCGGAAGCGTGGTTTCAAGAGAGGCACGCGACAGACCAATGACTATAAAGGATAGAGCGGAGCTTGAGCGCACCATATTCAACTCTCTGCGTAAGCTTGATGTGCTGCAGGAGCTGGTGGATGACAGGGATGTGACTGAAATTATGGTAAACGGTCCCAATGATATATTCTATGAAAAAGCCGGAAGAATCCAAAGGTTCAAGGGTCATTTTTCATCGCAAGAGAAGCTGGAGGATGTGATACAGCAGATTGTGGGACGCCATAACAGGGTTGTAAATCAGGCATCACCGATAGTTGATACCAGGCTTAGTGACGGCTCCAGGGTAAATATAGTGCTAAACCCCATATCTATAGGCGGCTCGGCTGTATCAATCAGAAAGTTTCCGGAGCATCCTATGAGCATGGAGAGACTTGTTGAGATAGAAGCTCTCTCGCCGGAGGTGGCAAGGCTTCTACAGATACTGACGCAGGCCAAATACAATATATTTATTTCAGGTGGTACAGGCTCCGGGAAAACGACCTTCCTGAATGCTCTGTCACAATATATTCCTGATGATGAGAGAATTATTACAATTGAAGACTCAGCGGAGCTGCAGCTTCTGGGAGCTAAAAATATAGTAAGGCTTGAGACCAGAAATGCAAATACCGATGGGGTTACTCCAATTACAATAAGAGATCTTATCAGGACGGCTCTTCGTATGAGACCGGACAGGATAATAGTGGGCGAGTGCAGAGGTGCAGAGGCGCTTGATATGCTTCAGGCTATGAATACAGGACATGACGGCTCGTTGTCCACCGGCCATGCCAATTCACCACATGATATCATTTCAAGAATTGAGACTATGGTGCTTCAAGGTCAGGATTTCCCACTCAATGCGATACGGCAGCAGATAGCATCCGGAATAGATATCATTGTCCAGCTTGGCAGGCTGAGGGATAAAAGCAGGAGAGTCCTTGAGATATCAGAGGTGGATGGATTTATGGATGGTGAAATTGTGCTGCATACGCTGTATCGTTTTGAGGAAACCGCTGTTTTGGACAGTGGGAGGATACAGGGCTTTTTAAAGAAAGCAGGGACACTTTGTCACACCGACAAGCTTATGGCAGCAGGGCTTAGTGTATAGGCTGTTATGTGGCATTTAAAGTAAGAAAGGCTGTAGCTGTCAGTATAGGAATATATGTTACTGAACAGTTATGAAGGGTTTGATTATATGGATTACAGCAGATATTCCATGTCCACAAAGGATTGGGGGATTGTTTTCATAAAAAGTATGGCTGCCACAGTGATTATCGCATATTTGTTTTATGACAGTCTTATTGTTGTTATTGCTTTTCCGGCGGTGTTTGCGTATTGTGCAAAGCTGTGCAGGCAGGAGGGTGTCAGAAGACAAAAGGAAAAACTAAATGAAGAGTTTATGAATGTACTTAAGGTATTGAGCTCGAATATGCTGGCCGGATACTCTGTGGAGAATGCATGGCAGGAGGCTGAAAAAGAGATGGAGCTCATGTATGGGAATGATTCGCTTATGCTGTCTGAGATACAGGAGATGAACAGGCAGATAAAGATGAATCAGACATTTGAGGCGGTGCTGTCAGAATTTGCTCATAGAAGCGGTCTGGAGGATATAGTCAATTTTTCTGATATTTTCTCATTTGCAAAGAGAAGCGGCGGCAGATTTGTGGATATCATAGAGTCTACCACTTACAGGATGTGGACAAAGTATGATACCAACCGACAGATAGAGGTTGCGGTTTCTGCCAAAAGACTTGAGCAAAAGACTATGAACTATATTCCGATATTTCTTTTGGCATTTTTAAAGCTGTCTTCAAGAGATTATATGTCTGCACTATATGGAAACCTGATCGGGGTAATCTTTATGAGTACCTGTCTTTTAGCCTATGCAGGGGCAATTAAACTGGCAAAGAAATTTTTACAGGTAGGAATAGGCATATGACGGGAGGAAAGAGGCTTAGAATAGCAGCATTATTTGTTATAGTTTTAGTTTTTGCTTTTATCATGGACATGTCGTCAAATGCTATAACTGATAATACACTTATACGCAATGATACAGGTGACGGAGATGCAGTATATGACCTGGTGCTAAATGCGGATGGACTCGATGAGGATTACAGCTATCAGCTGAAGGTTAGTGAGGAGCAGCCTTCGGATAAACAGGCGAATGAGCTGTTTACACAGGCAAAAAAAGAGATAGACGACAGCTTTTGCGAAAAAGGCCAGAGTGTAGAGCAGGTCAGAGGACATATAAATATGAAGGAAGCATATGCCCAAGGAGCTGTGGAGGCAGAGTGGACACTGAGTGACTATGATGTGGTTGATATTAATGGAGATGTGAACCAGGAGGCATTTGAGGAGACTGATGATGAACAGGGAAAGCTGATTAGCGCAAGTGTTGAGCTTTCCTGTGGCGAACACAGACAGCTGTATGATTTCTCATTTGTGGTATTTCCGGATGAACTGGACGCGGGCGAGCGCCTCATAAAGGATATCAACAGACATATTGACAGTGAGATGTCAAAGACAGGCACTAAAAAGCTCACACTGCCGGATGAAGTAGATGGAGTAAAGCTTAGCTGGTCGCAGGAAAAAAGCAATACGGCAGCTAAAATAGCCATGCTTGAAGTTGTTGTTATAGTTCTTCTGGTGCTTGAGAAAAAGGAAAAAAAGAAGACGGCGCAGAAGGAGAGAAATATACAACTGCAGCTCGAATATCCGGAGATAGTCAGCAAAATGGCTGTTTTGATGGGTTCAGGAATGACTGTGGAGCAGACATGGAATAGGATTACCGCCCGTTATCTTGATGAGCGGAAAAATAATGATAAGAATATTATGCCCGCTTACGAGGAAATGCTTGTGACGGAGAGGGAAATCTCAGATGGCGTGACAGGCAGAAAAGCATACGCAGGTTTTGCGGAAAGAGTAAAGCTGCCATGCTATCAGAAGCTTGTACGCATTATTTTACAGAGTATTCACAAAGGAAGTAAGGGTGTATGTGAAATGCTCGAGAAGGAATCGGAGGATGCATTTGATGAGAGGAGGCTTTTAGCCTTAAAGCTGGGTGAAGAGGCCGGCACCAAAATGCTTATGCCGATGATGATTATGATGGCTATAGTCATAGCAATAGTAATAGCACCCGCAATCATTGATTTTAAGATATAGAAAGGAAAAATTATGTTAGGATTTAAGAATTTTTTATTAGATGAGGATGGCGCAGGAGTAGTGGAAATGATACTGATAATTGTCGTGTTAATCGGTCTGGTGCTGATTTTTAAGAAGCAGCTTACGACGCTTGTAAACAATATCTTTCAGACAATCTCAAGAGAGGCTGGTAAAGTGTGAGAGGCAGTATAACGATATTTGCCACAATGCTTCTCATGCTGGTGTCACAGTTTCTGTTTACTGTACTGGAAGCCGGCAGGAATCTGACACTTACCAATATAGCATGCATGAATTCAGAGGCTGTAGCAGAGTCAGTTTTTGCACAGTATTGCAGACCATTGTGGGATGAATACCATCTGTTAGCGTATGACGCCGGAAGTGACGCAATGGGCAATGTGGATATCGAAAATGTCAAGTCGTATATGAAGAAGCTTACGACTGACAATTTTAAGATAAGCGATTCAGGAGCTTTTGCCGGGGGTACTATTGTAAACGGCACCAGTATGCTAAGGTTGTCAATGGATGAGCTCGAATCCATGAAATATGTGCTTATGACGGATGATGGTGGTGATGTGTATACAAATGCGGTTGTCTCATATATGAAGAAAAATATTGGTTATGAAACAGTCAAAAATCTTTACAGTCAGTATAGCTCATTGAATGAAAACAAGTCTGCGGGTGAGTATGATGACAGTAAAATAGATAGTGCGTTAAAAGCCTTAAAGGATAATGCAGCTCATGAAGGCGGAGGCAAAAGCATAGCGAGGTCGTCACCGCCAAGAGCTTACAGTGCACATTCATCGGTTTCGAAAACAAAGCAGACGTCAGAAAGTAAGGCAGAAAGCACAGAAGGCGGTAATGCAATAGAAAATCCGCTGGTCAAGGTGCAGAAAGTAAAGGCATCAGGCATATTATCGCAGGTGGTTGATGATAGCACGGTGTCAGGAAACAGTATTGATACATCAGCCAGAGTGTCCGGGCGAAGTCTGCATAAAGGAACAGGGGGCTGGTCCGAAAGTGGTGATGACTGGTATGCGAAAGTACTTATGCAGCAGTATATTCTGACATATATGAGTTGTTACACTGATACAAATCCCAATCATGCCCTTAACTATGAGGTGGAGTACATCATAGGAGGCAGAGCGAGTGATAAGGATAATCTGAAGATCGTTATAGCAGAAATACTGGCTCTGCGTGCGGCTGCCAATATGGCATACCTGGCAGGAAGCGCATCAAAGCAGGCACAGGCGATGGCTCTTGCTGCAATTATCGGTGGAATTACTCTGACACCGGAGGTAATTGAAGGGGTGGAAAAGGGAATTCTGGCGGCCTGGGCATTCTGTGAAAGTGTGCTGGATTTAAGGGCACTTTTGGATGGGGATAAGATTCCACTGATAAAAAGTGATACGTCATGGACATCGAGTCTGTATGGCATGACAAGCATGCTCACAGGGCAGGTGAAGGCAAAAAGCTCAAATGAAGGAATAGGCTACAAATCATATCTGGGTATGCTGCTTTTTACAAAGAGCATGAAAAATATAGCGTATCGCTCGATGGATGTGCAGGAGGCTACAGTGCGTATGACCGGTGCGCATGAAAGCTTTAGGATGGACAATGCAATCTGTGAGCTTAGTACAGATGTAAGCTACAAATATCATGGCATATTTTTATGCTTTGTGAATCTGTTAGATGGGGCAGATAACGAGTATACCATTAAAAATAAGGCAAAGTATTCCTATTATGGACGATGACGAAATAAGAAAGGCAGGTGTATGAAGGTGTCTTTTGTTAATAAAGTAAAGTTCCACATAAAAAAACTTTATAGAAAGGCCAAACTCCCAGGCGATGATAGTTCTCAAAAGATGCCCTCATGCACCTGCCTGAAAGCGTCATATACACTTGAGGCTGCGGTAATATTTCCGCTTGTAGCAGGCTTTTTTGTATTTATACTTTTTTTCTTCAGGGTGGTTCAGGTGGAGTCGCAGGTGAAGGCTGCTCTGTATTATTCATCCAGGATGAGTGCATTAGCGAGCAGTGCAAACGATTCGTCAGTTGTATCAGTGGCCACTGCAGAGGTACTATTCAGGAGCCAAATATCTGACTCGAAGCACATTGATACATACGTGAGTGGTGGAAAGTATGGAGTGTCACTGCTTGGCTCAAGTATGGATGGTGATGATGTCTCGCTTAAGGCAAAGTACAAGGTAAAGCTTCCGGTGAGCTTTTTTACTGTGGACGGAATATGGATAGAGGATTATAGCAACAGCAGAAAATGGACAGGAAAAAATCCCGGCGAAAAGACGGACCCATATGTATTTTACACTGACTATGGCAGTGTTTATCACCTGTCCGAGCAGTGCAACTACCTGGATTTAAGTATAAAGAGCATCAAATGGTCACAGGTGGGGGCAAGCAGAAACAAAGATGGTAGGAAATACCACGCATGCTACTGTGCCGCGGATAAAAAAACAGAAGGTTCAACGGTATTTATAACAGATTATGGCATGAACTATCACGGAAAGCTTGGATGCAGTAAGCTTAAGCGGACAGTACACAAGGTGCATAAGTCGGAGGTAGATGGCAAAAATCTGTGCAGTAAATGTAAAGGAGAAGGAACATGATACAGCTTATCATTTTACTTGGAATAATCAGTATAATTGACTTTTCAACCAAAAAGATACCGGTAGTTGTATTGGTAGTAATGGGGATTGTAGGTATTGCAAGCTCTTTTTATGCGAAGCAGTCAATTATATCAGTGGCTGTTGCCCTGATTCCCGGTATAGTGCTTATGGCAGCTGCATTTCTTACAGGAGAGCAGATAGGCTATGGAGATGCTGCTGTTGTGACGCTTATGGGATTGTTTGTGACAGCTGACATAGTGTGCAGCACTATGGTGATGGGACTGACAATAGCGGGAACAATCTCAGTTATTTTAATTGCATCAGGCAGGGCTGGAAGAAAGAAGCAGATTGCATTTACACCATTCCTACTGCTTGGATATGGACTGACGGAGGTGTTTATGTGACTGGAAATAAATTAAATGTAGATTTATCTTATGGGCTAAAAGGCAGTTATACAGTGGAAGGGACGATTATTATACCTATATTTATTGTTATGCTTGCGATAGTGATGAAGATGGGACTTGTGCTGTATAACGAAATGAAAGCAGACAGCTCTTATGAGTATGCTACTGATATGTGGCTGGTGGATGATTTCTATAATTATCAGGTTTTGAAAGAGGTAGTAAATGAATTCTAATGAAATAGTATATGAAAGAAAGATGACAGGCAGCTTTATGAAGCTGCGTTGTGACGAGGTGAGGCCGTTAGATGAAAAGATATTGCTGAAAAACAATATTCCGGGCTTTCTGAAGATGGAGAAGTGTTATGTGAATAATGAAGGGCAGTACTGGTATGATATATCCGGAGTCCAGTCTTTGGAAATGCGCTGCCAGTACAATGACATAAAGCTTGAGTTTCTTGAAAAGCTTGTGGTGAGTATCTGTAACAAGATGGAGCTTTTGGAGAATCATCTTGTTAGCACAGAATCTCTGGTGCTTGATCCTCAGCTAATACACATAAAAGGGGTAAATCAGGATGAGGAAATATATTTTACAGCATACCCGGCACAGATGAAAACCATTTGCAATACATTCCAGCATTTGATGGAGTATATGCTCACAAAGCTTGATCACAGTGATGCTGAAGCGATACATATAGCATATGGCATATACGAGAAAACCATAAATGGCAATTACAGTATCGCTGATATTAGAAATGCCATAATCGAGGAGCGACAGAAAAAGGTGGCAGAAAAGCCGGTGGAGGAGGTGGTTGCGCCGATTTCACAGCCACAGGTCAGAGTAGAGGAGCCTAAGGAGCAGATAAAGCCTACACTGTACGATAAGCTTCGGGTGTATCTGCTGGAGCAGCTGGATATCAGGCTGCCGGAGCGAAAGAAGCAGGCGTCAGTGATAGAAAAGCCTAAAAAACCGGACATAAACAGAAAATGGTTTAAAAAAGAAAAACGAAAAGAAAATAGTGAAAAGTTAGATGACCTCATGCTTATACACCCAAGCCCAGAGGCTGCACCGGAGCCTGTACCGCGTCAGATACACCCCACAGTATGTCTGAGCGATTACAGGGAGCACCCACAGGGCATGCTTTTGTATGAGGGCATGGAAAACCGCAGTAATATAATAATAGACAAAGATTGTACGCGTATTGGTCAGGGCGATGAGGCCGATGCAGTAATAGGCAAGGATACAATAAGTCATTTTCATGCAGTTATAAATAGGGAAAACCAGGAATTTTATCTGGAGGATTTAAACTCCACAAATGGAACCTTTGTGAATAATGAGGTGCTTGCGTACAAGCAGAAGAAGCAGCTCAAGTCAAATGATATCATCAGATTTGCCGATGTTAAGTACCGCTTTGTATAATTGTTGCAAATAAGCTCCTTAAAATTTATAATAAGAAAAAAGTATTTAACAGGAAAATTAAGGAGACCCCACAGATTTGCAGAATATAAAAAGATTTGATGATAAACCATATATGACAATTGGCATAATAGTGGTAAATATAATAGTTTTTGTGCTGATGAGTATATCAGGCAGCACACTTGATGCACAGTATATGGCTGCCCACGGAGCCATGTACCCTGAGTATATAAAGGATGGTCAGTATTGGAGGCTGCTCACTTCTATGTTTATGCATTTTGGATTGATGCATATACTTAACAATATGGTGGTTTTAGGCGCTGTCGGTCAGATAGTCGAGAAGGCTATGGGGCATGTGAAGCTTCTGATTATATTTCTTGTGTCAGGCATGTGTGGAAGTGTATTATCGTACATCGTTATGCTTTATAATAATGACTTTGCGGTATCGGCAGGCGCCTCCGGGGCGATATTTGGTCTGGTGGGAGCACTTGTGTGGATAGTTATAGCAAACAGAGGCTTTTATGAGGGCATCAGCAGACAGCAGGCTGTATTTATGGTTATACTCATGATATACTATGGAGTTTCAACGCAGGGAGTGGACAATTGGGCTCATGGAGGCGGGCTCGTAGGCGGATTTGTTATTTCAATTGTTTTATATCGCAAAAAGAGATATAATAAATATAATATCAACTAAAAATTAATGGTAGGAGAAGCTACATGAAGATAAATATTTATTATGGTGGAAGAGGCTTACTGGACGATCCGACACTGTATGTGATAAGCAAGATAGAAAATGTGCTAAAGGAGCTCCGCGTAAAGGTGGAGAGATACAATATCTATGAGCACAAGAATGAAATAGCTACATTGCCACAGACCTTCAGAGATGTAGATGGAATCATTCTCGCAACGACGGTTGAGTGGCTTGGTATAGGTGGATACATGCAGCAGTTCCTTGATGCATGCTGGCTATACGGTGATAAGGAAAAGATAAGCAATACATATATGCAGCCTATTGTTATGTCTACCACATATGGAGAGCGCGAGGCAGAGACCACACTATGCAATGCATGGGAGATACTTGGCGGTCTGCCGTGCTCAGGGTTATGCGGATATGTAGAGGATATTACTACGTTTCAGCTCAATAAGGAGTATAATCTCATAATAGAAAAACGCGCGGAGAATCTGTATCGCACGATATCCCAGAAGATTAAGAGCCTGCCTACAAGCAATCAGGCAGTGAAGCAAAGTGTACTCAGGACACAGCAGCTCAATCTCACCCCACAGGAGAGCGAGCAGCTGTCGAAGTATGTGTCTGATGATACATATGTAAAGCAGCAGAAGGAGGATATCGAGGAGCTTGCAACCATGTTCAAGGACATGCTCGGGCAGCAGGCATCTACAGATGACATGCCATATATAAAGGAGCTTGAAGCACATTTTATTCCACTTCGTGAATTCAAAGCCTGCTATTCATTTAATATAGAGGGCATTAAAAATCCATTATATATAAAGGTGGATGAGGATAAGCTGGATATACACTATGGCGAAGAGGATATAGTGGATGTATACGCCAAATTTTCGAAGAGTATCATGGAGTCTATAATAGATGGTCACATGACCTTCCAGAGAGCATTTATGACCGGAGAAATGACAGCAAAAGGCAATTTCAAGACACTGCGCATGCTTGATCAGATATTTCCGTTTTAATGGGATTTTTGATTCTTAACAGTTACAAAATAATTATATATATGAGGTGACAAAGATGAAAGATGACAACTGTATTTTCTGTAAACTGGCAAATGGGGATATCCCGACCAATTCAATCTACGAGGATGATGATTTCAAGGTAATACTCGATGCAAGTCCTGCTGCAAAGGGACATGCACTTATCCTTCCAAAGCAGCATTATGCAAATATTTTTGAGATTGAGGATGAGACACTTGCCAAGGCAGCAAAGCTTGCAAAGAAGATTATGACACATGAGAAAGATGTGCTTGGCTGTGAAGGCTACAACCTGGTACAGAACAATGGCGAGGTGGCAGGCCAGACAGTATTCCATTTCCATATGCACCTGATTCCAAGATATGAGTCAGATGACAACAAAAATGTCATAGAGTGGAACCACAAGGAGTTCACTGATGACGAGATGAAGAAAATCTGTGACGAGATGAGCATGTAATAGCTTCTAATAGTTACACATTATTAATTACACATTATTAAAAAACCAAAAGCCCGGATATGCAAATGTAGTTCATATCCGGGCTTTTTCTTTTTTATAATATGCAATGACGCTTTAAACAGACTCTGACCCTATGACGATTTCTTCACCTGAGAGTTAATCAAATCAATGATAGTGGCGATGGAATCCATCTGACCGCTTTTTGCCATGGCATCCTTATATTTATCCCTGTTGCCGTATACCTCTTTTACTGCGCTAAGCAGAGAATCCTTTGTGAGCTCCTCCTCCTCGATGACATATGAAAAGCCCTGCTTTTTGAAGGATTTTGCATTTAATACCTGGTCTCCGCGGCTGGCAGCAGCAGAAAGAGGAATCAGGATGTTTGGCTTGTGCAGAGCAAGCAGCTCGCAGATGGAGTTGGCTCCGGCTCTTGAAATAGCCATGTCAGCCAGAGCAAACATGTCGGTGAGCTCAGCATTGGCGTACTCAAACTGTGCATAGCCTGTGATTCCGGCAAGCTTGTTGTCCAGATTGCCCTTTCCGCAGAGGTGAATCACATAGAAATCCTTTAGTAGTTCAGGAAGAATCTCACGGACAGCTTCATTAACCTTTTTAGAGCCGAGGCTTCCTCCGATGATGAGGATGACAGGCTTATTATGGTCAGGAAAATTACAAAGCTTTATGGCATTTTCGGCAACGCCGCTAAAAAGCTCGCGTCTGATAGGTGATCCGGTGAGAACAGCCTTGTCTGCAGGCAGATATTTCATGGTCTCAGGGAAATTGCAGCAGACCTTTTTGGCACCCTTTATGGCGATTTTGTTGGCAAGTCCCGGGGTGATATCCGACTCGTGGATGATGGCAGGTACATGGCAGTGCTTTGCGGCAAGCACGACAGGTACGGAAACGAAGCCACCCTTAGAAAATACTACATCAGGCTTGAGTTTTTTCATGAGGCTTACAGCCTGACCGTAGCCCTTTAACACGCGGAACGGGTCTGTAAAGTTCTTCCAGTCAAAGTATCGGCGCAGTTTTCCTGATGAAATGCCGTGATAAGGAATCTTCTGGGCCTCGATAAGACCTTTCTCCATTCCGTTTACTGAGCCAATGTATTCGATATCGTATCCGGCCTCCTTAAGTGCCGGCATAAGAGCAATATTTGGAGTGACATGACCTGCAGTACCGCCACCTGTCATAACTATTTTCTTCATATATATGTATCCTTTCTTGCATTCCTGTTTGTCTCATATTTATATTATACTCAACACAATAAAAGTCAATACCAAGTTACCGGTGAAAGTTTGCCCTGCAATACCAAACAAATGTCGAAACTTGCGACCGATAGGAACTGTTAAGTTCAAGTGAATTGGTTATAATAATCAATAGTACATCATCCTGCGTTATAGGTTAAGTTAAATTTTGAATGATGTATCGGAAAAAGAATAGTAGGGAGGACACATTAATATGGAATTATCAATGGACAATATGGACATCGTGGCAGGAGGCATACTTGCGATAATGCTTGCACTTTTCATGCTGACAGTCATTGTGACCTTGTTCGCACTCTCACACAGGATAAGACTTTTGAGCAACGAGATTTATAAAATAGAAAAACAGGTGAGCGACTACATAGACGAGCTGTCGAGAAGCGAAAGCGACAAGCTGGAGATAGAGCATAAGGCACATCAGAATGGGGTGATTTCATCGGTGCTGCAGGAGATTTTTCCATGAAATTTGACAAAATGCTATTACTGTGATATTATACCGACTGTAACAAAGTTGTAACAAATGCAACATAGGTGTAATAAACGTAACAAAAACAACATATACTACACCATATGGAGGATTATATGAAGCTAAACAAAAAAGTAATCGATAGCATTACGGTCTGTGGACTGTGCGCCATGCTGACGGTTACCGCGGTTACTAACAGCGGACGCTCTGAGGTCAAAGCAGAGGATAAGGTGCTAGCAAACACTGGTTTAGAGCATACTGGTTATAATAGTTATGCTGGCGTAGCAGCGACTCTTTTTGATTATGAGAAGAGCCTCACAGCAGAGAATGCTGTTACAGTAGAAAAAGAAAATGTTGAGATGGTGGCAACAGCACAGGATGCACAGCAGGAGGCGCAGCCACAGCTCACACAGGAGCAGCAGGAATGGCAGACAAAGCTTATGCCAAAAGTTGAAGAATCACTCAACGTAAGAGCACAGGCCGATGAACAGTCAGATATTGTTGGAAAACTATATAAAGGAAGTGTGGCAGACATCGTAGAAAACGATGGCACATGGGCTCACATCAAGTCAGGAAATGTAGACGGATATGTCAATGTATCTTACTGTGTGACCGGAACTGACGCACTAAGCTATGCTTACGACACATGCGGAGAAATTGCTACAGTAAATACAGACGGACTTCGTGTGAGAGAGACAGCAGATACAAACAGCAAGGCCTTAGAGGTAGCTGACCAGGGCAAGACCTATCAGGTGGACCGCGCAGCGCAGGCACCGGACGGCTGGATTGCAGTAGTCAGCGATTCACAGACAGGATATATCGCAGCAGATTATGCGACACGTTCCCTCAACACAAGAGTGGGTATCACAATTGAAGAGGAACAGGCTCAGATAGCTGCACAGAAAGAGGCTGAGAGAAAGGCCGCAGAGGAAAAGGCAGCAAAAGAAGCTGCAAAAGCAGCAAAGGAATCAAAGAAAACAGAGACCACACAGGGCGAGGCGGTAAGTGCAGGAGCAGATGACCTGACACTGCTTGCAGCAATCATCGAGTGTGAGGCAGGCGGAGAGAGCTATGAATGTCAGCTTGCAGTAGGAGCGGCAGTCATCAACAGAGTAAAGAGTAGCTCATATCCAAACAGCATCTCAGGTGTTATTTACCAGAAAGGCCAGTTTGGACCGGCATCATCAGGAAAGCTCGCAAGAAAGCTTAGCGGACGCATTTCTTCTTCATGCTACAGTGCAGCACAGGAGGCAATGTCCGGAGTGGACAACACAGGAGGATGTACATCCTTCAATGACCATGGCTCAGGAATATCAATCGGAAATATGAAGTTCAGATAATATACAGCCAATACAAAGAAATAACAAAGAGGCTGCAAATCAACAAAGCTTGTTGGTTTGCAGCCTCTTTAATTATTTGTACGGCATGGTTTTACAGTCAGAGCGTCAATGCTTCAAACCTCTTGCAACATACCACAAAATAGAGTAAAATGACATCATTATAGCAACCTACAGATATAAATTATAGCAACCTGCATCTATAATCGATGCAAATAAAACCCAGGAGGCAAGAGCAATGCAGTTAAAGGGACGAAACTTTTTAAAACTTATGGATTACACTCCGGAAGAGATTACTTATCTGATTGACCTCTCACAGGAGCTGAAGGAAAAGAAGAAAAAAGGCATCAGACATGATGAACTCACAGGTAAGAATATAGCGCTGATTTTTGAAAAGACCAGTACCAGAACTCGCTGCTCTTTTGAGGTAGCGGCACATGACCTTGGAATGCATGTCACATACCTTGACCCGAGCGGTTCACAGATAGGTAAAAAGGAGAGCATCGCCGATACAGCGCGCGTGCTCGGCAGAATGTTTGACGGAATCGAGTACCGTGGATACGGACAGGAAATCGTGGAGGAGCTGGCTAAATACGCAGGCGTACCGGTATGGAACGGCCTGACAAATGAGTTCCACCCGACACAGATGATAGCAGATATGCTTACAATCCGTGAGCATCTCGGCAGACTCAAGGGCGTGAAATTTGTATACATGGGCGATGCAAGATACAACATGGGCAATTCACTCATGGTCACATGTGCAAAGCTTGGCATGGACTTCGTGGCATGCACAAACAAGAAATATTTCCCAAATGATGAGCTTGTAAAATACTGTAAGGACGTTGCAGAAACAACAGGCGCATCAATCACACTCACAGAGGATGTGGCAGAGGGCACAAAGGACGCAGATGTCATCTACACAGATGTGTGGGTATCAATGGGCGAGCCGGAAGAGGTATGGGCAGAGCGAATTAACGACTTAAAGCCATATCAGGTAAATGCAAAAGCATTTGAAAATGCAAAGGATAGCGCAATCTTTATGCACTGTCTGCCTGCGTTCCATGATTTAAAGACCACTATCGGCAAGCAGGTCTATGAGAAGTTTGGACTGAGCGAGCTTGAGGTGACAGACGAGGTATTTGAGTCAGAGCGTTCAGTGGTATTTGATGAGGCAGAGAACCGTATGCACTCAATCAAGGCTATCATGCGTGCAACACTTGCGGACTAGTACGGCAAGCAATGACCGCAACAAAAGATTGACGGAAAGCTAAGGAATAAAGTATGAAGGAAGAAATACTTAGGCTTCTACGCAGCGCTGACGGCTATATTTCAGGGCAGGAGCTATGCAACCGGTTCGGAGTATCGCGCACAGCCGTGTGGAAGGCCATAAACCAGCTAAAGGAAGCCGGATATGAGATAGAGGCACAACAGAATAAGGGCTACAAGCTCATGGCAGCGCCGGATCTGATGACAGAGGCGGAGATAAAAAGCCTCATGCACACAGACTGGGTGGCAAAGGAAGTGCTGTATTTTGATACAATAGACTCCACCAACATCAAGGCTCAGGAGCTTGCCGAAAAAGGCTATCCGAGCGGCACCTTAGTTGTAGCGGACAAGCAGGAGTCAGGCAAGGGGCGCCGCGGCCGCAGCTGGGTATCGCCGTCCGGCACAGGTATTTTCATGACACTTATGATAAAGCCTGATATCAATCCAAACAATGCATCCATGCTCACGCTTGTGGCAGCGCTTGCTGTCGCAAAGGCAATAACAAGCGTAACCGGCGAGGAAGCCCTGATAAAGTGGCCAAACGACATTGTGATAAACGGCAAAAAGGTGTGCGGCATACTCACAGAGATGAATGCGCAGTTTGACTATATCAACCATATTGTTGTAGGTATCGGTATCAACGTGCACAATGAGAGCTTTCCGGAGGAAATCAGTCAGATGGCGAGCTCACTCATGATAGAAGCAGGTGGCAAAAGATTTCACCGTGCGCAGATAATCGCAGAGACCATGTCATACTTTGAGCAGTATTATGACACATTTTTAAAGACGCAGGACCTTTCAGCCCTCGTCAGGGAGTATGATGAGCTGTTGGTCAACAGGAACAAATCAGTAAGGGTACTGGATCCGAAGGAGCCGTTTGACGGAAAAGCGATGGGCATCACGCCTAAGGGCGAGCTGATCGTGGACACATGGGAATCGCGCAAGCTGGTTTCAAGCGGAGAAGTATCAGTGAGAGGAATATACGGATATGTCTAAAGAGGTAGTACTTTGCGTGTCAAACGCATATCAGAAAAAATATTATCTGAACGAGAATTTTAACGGACTTCCACAGACAATAAGGGACGAACTTAAAATCATGTGCGTCCTGTATACAGAGGATGTGGGAGGCATACTGGAGCTGGTGTTTGATGAGGACGGAAACCTCGATTTCAGAACATCCTGCAAGGAAAATGACTTTTTTTATGATGAGATAGGAAGCGTGCTAAAGATAAAGCAGTACCGCAACGAGCGAAGAGAACTGCTCGAGTCGATAGAGACGTATTATCGCATAGTATTTTTGGGAGAAGGACTCGAGGAGGAATAACAGATGATCTTAGCACTGGACGTAGGAAATACAAACATAACATGCGGCGTGTTTGATGGTGACAGGATAAAAGCGAGCTTTAGAATTACAACCAAAATGCCACGTACATCAGATGAATATGGCATGCTTCTGAGCACTCTGCTTGAAAGAAATCAGGTAGGCATGGACGACATACATGATGCAATCATATGCTCCGTTGTACCGAATATCATGCATTCACTGCAGAATGGCCTAATAAAATACTTCAATATCAGGCCGATAATCGTGGAGGCGGGCATCAAAACAGGCATCCGTATCGCCACACCAAATCCGCAGCAAATTGGCGCAGACCGTATAGTAGACGCCGTAGCTGCATATGAATTATATGGAGGACCTGTTTTGGTCATAGATTTTGGCACAGCAACCACCTACGATATGGTCGATGAAAACGGTACCTTCATGGGAGGAATCACAGCACCGGGCATACGTATCTCAGCCAAGGCACTCTGGGAGGATGCGGCAAAGCTTCCTGAGATAGAGATTAAAAAGCCTGATAATATCCTCGGAAAGGACACTATCACCAGCATGCAGGCGGGACTTGTGTATGGACAGATAGGACAGACAGAGTACATCATCAACAAGGTAAAGGAAGAAACAGGCATGTACGATGCAAAGGTTGTAGTGACCGGCGGACTCGGCAGAATAATATCCAATGAGACAGAAAACGTGGATGTATACGATCCGGATCTGACATTAAAGGGCATAAACCTCGTGTATCGCAAGCAGAACCGCAAGGGAGTGAAGTAATAGTATGGATATTCATCAGATACGAAAGCTTCAGATAGGAAGTGTGACACTCCCAAACAACCTGATACTGGGACCTATGGCAGGCGTGACAGACCTGCCATTTCGCTTATTGTGCAAGGAGCAGGGAGCCGGCCTTTTATGTATGGAAATGGTCAGCGCCAAGGCAATTTTGTACAAAAACAAAAATACAGAGTCGCTTCTTTCCATAGATGAAAGAGAAAAGCCTGTTTCACTCCAGATGTTTGGCTCAGACCCGCAGATAATGGCTCAGATAGCAAAGCAGATAGAGGAAAGACCGTTTGACATACTGGATATCAACATGGGCTGTCCGGTGCCCAAAATCGTAAACAACGGTGAGGGCTCGGCGCTCATGAAAAATCCGATTCTTGCAGGTCGGATTATAGAGAGCATAGTAAAAGCGATAGATAAGCCGGTCACTGTAAAAATACGAAAGGGCTTCGATGATGAGCATATCAACGCAGTAGAGCTGGCACATGTGGCTGAAGAAAGCGGCGCAAGTGCAGTCGCAGTGCATGGCAGGACCAGAGAGCAGTACTACTCCGGTAAAGCCGACTGGGACATCATAAGGCAGGTAAAAGAGGCTGTCTCAATACCGGTCATAGGAAACGGAGACCTGCTTTGCGCAGAGGATGTCATAAAAATGCAGGAGCAGACAGGCTGCGACGGCTTTATGATAGCCAGGGGAGCGCAGGGCAATCCGTGGATTTTCTCACAGATACTGCATTACTTTGAGACCGGCGAGCATCAGGAAAAGCCATCATTTGAGGAAGTACGCCGGATGATACTGCGCCATGCACGCATGATGATAGAGTTCAAGGGCGAGTACACGGGGATACACGAGATGAGGAAGCACACAGCGTGGTATACGGCAGGATATCCGCATTCATCAAGGCTGCGCGCAGCGGTGAATACGGTGGAGAGCTTAGAACAGCTTGAGGAGCTTTTGTATAAGTAGAAGCTTTGAAATTGAAATCGGCCAAATCCTTGACAGCGTGGGGATTTTCAATTATAATACACGCGTTAAAATAGGCTTTAAATTTAGTATGTGAAACTTCCCACATTCAGTTTATCGAAGTTACCGGCATAGCATACAGTATATATTTTGTCTTCGGAACATACTGTATACTTTCCGGTATTGAAGACCTTGGTGTGGGAAGTTAATATACTAAATGAGTACAATAAATATCAAAAATAAAAAAAGAAGATAGAAGGGTAAGAATCATGGATAACAAGAAAAATATTCTGACATATGCAGGTCTTAAGAAGCTCGAGGATGAGCTTGAGCAGTTAAAGGTTGTTAAGCGTAAAGAGGTTTCCCAGAAGATCAAGGAGGCTCGTGAGCAGGGTGATTTATCTGAGAATGCTGAGTATGATGCAGCTAAGGATGAGCAGCGCGATATCGAGGCTCGTATTGAGGAAATCGAGAAAATCCTTAAAAATGCAGAGGTTGTTGTTGAGGAGGAGGTTGACCTTGACAAGATTTCTATCGGATGTAAGATCCGCATCTTAGATTGTGAATTTGATGAGGAGCTTGAGTACAAAATTGTTGGTTCAACAGAGGCAAACAGCTTAAAGGGCAAGATTTCAAACGAGTCACCTGTAGGTAAAGCTCTTCTTGGAAAGAAAGTCGGAGATACTGTAACTGTTGAGACTCAGGTAGGAGAGCTCACATACAAGGTACTCGAGATCCAGAGAGCAGAAGAGAACTAAAAGAGGTAAAAAATGGCAAATCAGAATAATAACAAGGGTGGACAGCAGCAGGACGTAAACCAGCTCCTTAAGGTCCGCCGTGAAAAATTACAGAATTTACAGGAAGCAGGAAAGGATCCCTTCCAGATTACAAAGTACAATGTCACTCATCACAGCAGCGATGTAAAGGAGCTTTACAATGCTCATGAGGCTGAGATTCTCGGTGACAGAAAGGCTCCGGATGTTGAGGGCTTGGATGACGCTGCAAAGCGAGAGGTAATCAACAATGATTACAACGAGAGAAGAGAAATCATGGATGCAAAGCCAATCGAGGTAAGCATCGCAGGACGTATGATGTTCAAGCGTGTCATGGGTAAGGCTTCTTTCTGCAATATTCAGGACTTAAAGGGCAATATCCAGGTATATGTGGCAAGGGACAATATCGGAGAAGACTCATACGCAGACTTCAAGAAATCAGACATCGGTGATATCTACGGTGTAAAGGGCTTCGCCTTCAGAACAAAGACAGGCGAAATCTCAATCCATGCAGAGGAGATAACACTCCTTTCAAAATCACTCCAGATACTCCCGGAGAAGTTCCATGGACTGACAGACACAGACACCAGATACCGTCAGAGATATGTAGACCTTATCATGAATCAGGAGAGCAAAGAGGTATTTATCAAGCGCTCACAGATACTGAAGGAAATCCGTAACTTCCTTGCAGGCCGTGATTTCATGGAGGTTGAGACACCTATGCTTGTCTCAAACGCAGGTGGTGCCGCAGCAAGACCATTCGAGACACACTACAACGCATTGAATGAGGATGTAAAGCTTCGTATTTCCCTTGAGCTTTACTTAAAGAGACTTATCGTCGGAGGACTTGAGCGAGTATACGAGATCGGACGAGTTTTCCGTAACGAGGGCGTAGACACACGTCACAACCCTGAGTTCACACTTATGGAGCTTTATCAGGCATACACAGACTACGAGGGCATGATGGAGCTGACAGAGTCAATGTTCCGTTACCTCGCTGAGAAGGTATGCGGTTCGACAAAAATCTCATACAACGGCGTGGAGATCGACCTTGGAAAGCCATTCGCAAGAATGACAATGATAGACGCAATCAAGAAATACGCAGGTGTTGACTTCGACCAGGTACCTGATGATGCAGCCGCAAAGAAGCTTGCAGACGAGCATCATATCGAGTACGAGGAGCGTCACAAGAAGGGTGACATCGTAAACCTCTTCTTCGAGGAGTACTGCGAGAAAGAGCTTATCCAGCCAACATTTATCATGGATCACCCAATTGAGATATCACCACTCACCAAGAAGAAGCCAAGTGATCCTACAAAGGTAGAGCGTTTCGAGCTGTTCTGTAATACATGGGAGATGTGTAACGCATACTCAGAGCTCAACGACCCAATCGACCAGCGTGAGCGTTTCGCAGCACAGGATGCCAACGCAGCAGCAGGCGATGACGAGGCAGAGCACACAGACGAGGACTTCCTCAACGCACTTGAAATCGGTATGCCGCCAACAGGTGGAATCGGATACGGAATCGACCGTCTTGTAATGCTTCTGACAGATAGCCAGGCAATCAGGGACGTATTACTGTTCCCGACAATGAAAACAGTTGATAAGTAAGAATAGGCAGAAATGCTAATAAAATAAGGCATTCCCGAGATTTTAGGGAGTGCCTTTTTAGTGCTACTGTTATAAATACTGTTATTTTTGTTGAAATACTGTTATTGATAATTGTCAGTTGTCAAAAAAATAACATAATATTGTAATACATAAAAATAAAAAAGTCAAGAAAAAACTTGACACAACTTTATTAACGTGTTATTATCAACACAACGAAAGTTCTTTCGAACAACTAAAACAACTACAACAACTACAACGACTAAAACAACTAAAAACTTTGTCCTACGCACCGTATCGCTCATATCCGGTATACAAATTAGAGCATTATAAAATTAGCGATTAACGGACAGAAACTAAATTTGAAATGATTTTATTCTAATCAAAACATAATTAGTTTCTGCCCGTTTTTTATTTGCTTAGAAGGATGGTGAAATTTATGCGTAAAGCAACATTTGAAGTTATTGAGAATCCAATATTAGTAAATACAAGTGGATTGCAGGCACTTACTCAAAGTGGTAGACCTCTAGCCATTAAAATTGGAGAATTAGCAGGAGCAAAGGTTCAAATTGGAAGGTCTGTTCGTTGGAATAGAGAAAAGGTTGAATCTTATTTAAACAAAATATCAACGTCAGCTTGAAAGGAGAAAAATGATGAGTAACACAGTGAAAATTGTAGGAATTGATTGTTCGATTTCCGAGGCAATCCGATATGCACTTGGAGGCGGCAAAATTATTGTTCCAGAGGAGAAAGGCGGAAAAGCTAGTTTTGAATTAATCAATTTCACAAGGCGAGAAGCAAAGCAGATTTATAAGGAAATATTTAATGGTACAAATACAAAAGCAAGACTTGTGTTCAACCGATAATGGAGGTTGGATATGCAAGATATATCAAAAATTGTACCTAGTTATAGCATTGAATTTGAGAAAAAAGCAGACTATGACGAATTGTTATTGCAGTTCAATCGTATAAGAAGAACTGCATATTATCAACACAATAAGCATTATAACGAAACTGCTATTGTAATGTGCCTTAGTCACAATAAAGGCGATATGTGTAAGAAAATCACTGTAAAAACAGAAAAAGGGGGATATAAAAAGGTTTTTATTCGTGATGAGGATAACTTGCTTTATAAGTTTGCAATACCTCATGAAGTGGATTGGCATATTCATTTTTTATCTGTCGGGAAAGGTTCAAGGTCATTGTGTGAAAAGATAACACACAACGAGAACAGACGAGCAAAAAAATGTGTAGCCAGGTTATATAACAATAAAGGACATATCCCTTATGGCTACATTAAAGAACAAGCAAGCGTTATTCGTGAAATAGGTAATATGAGCGAATATCTTTAGGATTTGTACAAAATTTTAGTGCTAAACAGTATGCAACCTCTTGTATTTAATAGGGTTTGCAAGGATTTATAAAGTGTAATGTAATAATAATTATATTATATATAACTATTATCTTATAGTCTTATAGCAGATAGTTAGGAGTTGATATATAAGTTGAGGAATTATGAAAACCGATTAAAAGCAATACAGAGAATTGCAGACGCAAAAAGTGCAAAGGTTGTATTTGTTGATTATAAGAATGGAAAGTATTATAAGTCGGGTACAGATATTGAGGTTGATATTGATACTACTAAAGCGGATACAGTTATCATTGACGATATTCCAGATAGCCCGCCCGAATTTTTAGAAAAAGGAGATGATATGAAAAATGAGAGTGACGGATAACGCTTTGATTTCAGCACTTTTATCTTGCCCCACAATCAAGCAGGCAAGTGCTGAAGTTGGACTTTCAGAACAATCAGTTTATAGCAGATTGAGAAAGGTTGATTTTCGAGAGAAACTACAAAATGCAAGAAATGACCAGTTTCAAGTTATTTCAAGTAAGCTGGAGGATGCAAATTTTTTAGCATTGGACACGCTTGTCAGCATTCTTGATGATAAAGAGGTCAGTGCAGGAGTTAAGGTTCGAGCTTCTCAAACGCTTCTTGATTTATCACTGAAAAATCGAGAGCAGATAGACGTTATCAGCAGAATTGAGAATCTTGAAGAAATGCTGAAAAGCCAAGAATAATAGTAATCTTTATGAAATCGTTTTAAATTTGAGGAAAGGAAGTGTTCATATGAGACTAGCAACAGACATTTTAAGAAACGAAAAGCGTAAATGCACGTTTTGGAAGATTGCAACCGTCATTGTTTTAGCAGTTGCACTTGTGGAATTTATAGCAATTATTTTTTAATCAAGGAAAGGAGATTATTTATTATGGCAAAAAAATTAGAATTATCAATCAACAGTGGACGAGTTTATGCAGGAATGAGCAAGATTTCAAAGGCAAAGCAGGAACTCAAGAACAAGTTACAAGAAATTTATAGCGACTCGAAACTATCTGACGAGGGCAAAAAGGAATACGAACTGTTATGGCGTAACAAATATGAGGAAACCTGCAAAAAAGCAAGTGCAGATATGCAGGAAGCCGTCAACGAGTTACAAAATGCAGTAGTTACCGATGAATTTAGACCTAGTCAGGAAATGAGAGATGCAATCGACTTTGTAGAAACAATGAAAGCAGGCGGTTGTTTATCTGACAGAGTACTGAATGAACAGTTATCCAAATTCAAAGGGCAAGAAATGAATTTGATTTATATGCGTGAAAAACTGAAAGACTGCATTGGTACAGATGTATTTGACGCATACACTTTTAGCGGATATTCAAAAGCGGATATTGACAAGCCTGCACAGTTTATTCCTCCGGACAGATATTTCAACCAGTTACGAGAATCCCTTGAAAAATCGGATAATACAATGACTGATTATCTTATGGGTGGGCTTGAATCAAGATTGGGCATTGAATCAGCAGACGGAAAGCGATATAGGCAAGAAAGACAAGCAAGTGTGAATGGTACGTCACAGCTTATCTAATTTCTAAGCAAGAAACAACAGAAATCACGTCAAATTAGCGTTTTAAGTGTTAAGGAGTATATTTGTATGCCCTTGCACTTAAAATTGCAAATTTGAACGAAATATAAAGCAATTAACTATATAAAAGTTATCAACAATTTATCAACAAAGTTATCCACAATCCCGAAAAATACATACGGATTTTACAACAAAAATAACAGTATTTTATAACAGTAAGGAAGTAAAGGTGTGAAAAACCTTGTATTTACAAGCTTTTTTTGGAAAATGTTTACATTGTAAATAATATAATATTGTGTTTTTGGCTATTCTGTTATATAATTATTGTACGGACAACAAATAGAGAGGTGATGAAATGAACAGTCCGAAAAAGAGAGGTAGACCTAAAGAAAGCAATCCAAGAAATAAGCGTTTTGAAGTGCGAATGACACAAGAGCAGGAAAAATTACTTGCAGAGTGTTCAGAAAAGGCAGGAATTACAAAAACAGACGTGATTATAAGAGGAATTGAATTGTTTAGGAATACATTATAAAAGGCTAGTCACTCCCCGACCAAAGCGAATGACTAACCCATACATAGAGTACAGACAGAATATCCGTACTGTGAAATATTTTATCATAGTGCAGATAATCTATCAATCAGTATTAGAAAGATTATAGGTGGCATTATGGCAAGAAAAAAAGCAAGTAAGAGATATGATAGCAAGGGAATCGTGTTAAAAACTGGTGAATATCAACGCAAAGACGGAATGTATCTTTACAAGTATAAAGATACAATGGGTAAGCAGAGAATTATATATAGTTCAACATTGGCAGAACTAAGAGCCAAGAAAGAACAGACGGAGCAGGACTTAAAGGACGGTATTAAAACTGCAAAGGAAAATACATTGACCGTAAATGATATGTTTGATAGGTATATAGCAACTAAGACAGAATTAAAAGACAGTACACGAAACAATTACAAGTATATGTATGAGCATTATATTAGAGATTCATTTGGACAAAAAAAGCTTGCTAGTGTGAAGTATTCAGACGTAAAAGCGTTTTATACATCTTTGATAAAAGATAAAGGATTCAAGCCGAACTCAATGGAAATAGTGCATACAATATTACACCCTACCTTTACACTTGCGGTGCGTGATGATTATATCCGTAAGAATCCGACAGACGGAGTAATGGCAGAAATTAAGAAATCTCATAATTGGGAAAAGCCTAAAAGACACGCATTGACAGAAGAACAGCAAACAGCTTTTATAAATTTTGTGGCAAATAGTGATACATACAGTCATTGGTTACCTTTATTTACAACATTTTTAGGAACTGGTTGTAGAGTGGGAGAAATAATTGGTTTACGTTGGAAAGACTGTGATTTTGACAACAATAGTATAAGTATCAATCATAATATGATTTATAGACAACAAGAGGACGGAAAGTGCAAATTTCATATTACAACACCTAAGACAGAATCGGGAAAACGAACTATTCCAATGCTTGCAGAAGTAAAAAAAGCATTATTTACAGAGCGTAAGAATCAACTTGCACAAGGTACATTTTTTAACAATACAGTTGTAGACGGATACAAGGGCTTTGTATTTGTAAATCGTTTCGGATATATTCATAACCCAATGACAATCAATCGTGCAATAGTGCGTATTTATAAAGCATATAATGAGCAGGAAACAAAGCAGGCAAAAAAAGAAAATAGAGAGCCTATATTGATACCGCATTTTAGTGTGCATAATTTACGTCATACCTTTTGTACAAGATTTTGTGAAAATGAATCTAACATAAAGGTAATTCAAGATATAATGGGGCATAGTGATATTACAACAACAATGAATATATACGCAGAAGCCACAGAGAAGAAAAAGCAGGAAAGTTTTAAGAATTTGGAAGGCAAAATAAAAATTTGCTAGTATAAAATTATAACGATTATGAACCACCAAAGCAGAAATGCAGAGGTGGTTTTTTAGTGTTACAAATACTGTTATTTTTATGCTTGTTACTGTTATATATTACTGTTATTTTTGCAATACGCTACACAAAACAAGACAACACGAAAATAGCCTAGAGTCATTGTATTTACTGGGTTTCTTGCTATATGACAAAACAAGACAACACTATACAAAATCAAAGTTGAGAGGTTGTATTTTAATCCCGACAATGAAGAGCATTGGTGGCGTAAAGGATGAAAATGGCGTAAGTTCTAAGCCTTCAGAAGAGGTAAAAGCTGAGCCGGAGAAGATTGATTTCTCTAATGTAAAGATTGAGCCTTTATTTGAGGAAGAAGTTGATTTTGATACATTCAGCAAGTCAGATTTCAGAGCTGTAAAGGTTAAAGAGTGTGTTGCAGTACCAAAGTCAAAGAAACTCCTTCAGTTCACTCTTGATGATGGAACAGACACAGATCGTACGATTTTAAGCGGTATTCACGCTTATTACGAGCCGGAAGAACTGGTTGGTAAAACACTGATCGCCATCACAAACCTTCCACCAAGAAAGATGATGGGAATTGAGTCTTGCGGTATGTTATTATCAGCAGTAAATAATCTGAAAGACTCAGAAGATGAAGAACTGCATCTGATCATGGTTGATAACCACATTCCAGCAGGTGCAAAGCTCTATTAAGATGATGTATGGATGTACCGTTTCACTAAAATGACGGGATGTACTTCATTTGGTCAAAACCATATAAAACAGCGATTTACATCAAACTTACATCAATTGATGCAGAAATCGGTGCAAGCAAGAAAAAATTGCATAATTGGCAGAATGAATGGGCAGTCCTGAAATCGGGATTGCCCATTTTTAGAAGAAAGACGAAAAACTCTTGACCTGCACGCAGCGTATACGCTTATACTATCAACATAAATCATAAGGAGGTGCATCGGATGTTATTAAATGAAATTATAAATGAGGTTGGAATGACAAAGCGTGCAGTTAAGTATTATGAAGAAAAAGGATTGCTGTCAGTGGATAAAGATAACAATGGTTATCGTAACTATACTGCACAAGATGTTGAAACTTTAAAAAAGATTTCAGTATATAGAAAACTCGGTATTAGTATTAAAGACATACAGAGCCTTTTGGAAACTGGCGACAAAAGTATTCTTCTTCGTATTTATCAAGAAAAAGTGCAGGAAAAAGTTTTAAAAGACTCAGAACTTGAAGCTTTGAAGCAATTTATAGATGATGGTGACGCAGACAAAGCAAATGAGGCACTTGATTATCAAACCGTTGAAAATGCAATTGAGTCTTTGCTACCGGGAAAAGAATGGGGAGATTATTTTAAAAGTCATTTTAAACCATTTCTTAATGTAAGGTTGAAGACTCTGGAACAGAAGCAGGCACTACAGAATATATTAGAATATTGCGATGAAACGACATTGAAAGTTCCTTTTATTATGGGAATAGGTGCGAAGATTATAGGTGGGATTGCACAAGAAACCAGAACCGCAGATGAGATGATAGCCTATTATCGTGATATGAGTGAAAGTGAATATGAAAGACTAAAAGAAAAAGTATGGAAAGGTGCTAAAATGAAAAACGGTATAATGAAATACCATCCAGCATTTATTGCACAGAGAAAAATGCAGAAAGAGTTACAAAATAAAGGATATAACGATATATTCATTCCTAATTTAATGGTTCTGTCTCCAACGTATGCAGAATATAAGAAAGCGTTAGATAATTTGAACGATAGAATGTGTAGAGAACTTGGACTGTATTATGATAGCAATTATAACTTAGTTATTAAAAAAGATAATTCTAAGTAAAAGTTAAACTACCCTTTGGGAGAGGAGAAATCCTTTTCTCAAAGGGCTTTTTCTATTTATACGGATATTCGCAAACTACAAGATAAAGCCAAAACTTCATATACTCTAAGCACAAGGAGGTTGAGGTTTGGCTATGAACAACAGTTTAGCAGAAGTACACCCGGAGCTTGTTTCGGAGTGGTCGGAGAAGAACTTACCGCTTATCTAATCTTGGAAATGGCTGGGGCTATGAGATGACACCAGCGGAACTTGCAAAAAAAGATGAATTTTATTCTATTTATTGGAGCGAATATAATTTAGTAAAAGAGAGTGGAAGTCCAGAACTTTATGATAAGATTCATAATCGAAACAATTATGCCGATATATAGAAAAGAACAGGTAAACGGATTTACGATGTGATATGTACAAGGAGGACAACGGATATGTCAATGAATGTAAGCACAACCACGGCTGCTTATGCAAATTACCAGAACAACTACAAGACTGGTACAGCAAATAAGAAAAAAGAAACAGCACAAACAACAGAAAATACGAAATTAAAGGAAAATACAACTGAAAGCATCGCTGAAAAAAATCTCAGTAAAGCGGCACAAAAAATGCTGGAGAATTTGCGTGGATCAAGAAACGACATGGATTTTATGGTTGCCGATTTTGAAAATGGTGATAATGCCAAAGATATTTTAGCCCAAAGTGATAAGGAATATACAGTTATTTTCTCAAAGGAAGAAATGGAGAAGATGGCATCAGATCCAAAATATTATGCTGAAAAAATGCATAGTATTGAAGGAGTTTTGCGCATGACAGATGAAATCAATGCCCAGTTCGGCTTTGAAAGAGCATTCGGTAAGACTAACGATAATGCAGATGCTGATACAAAAATAACAAAATTTGGCATATCTTTTAATAGTGACGGAACTACAACCTTCTTTGCACAACTGGAAAAATCATCAGCCAGTCAGAAAGAATATCTTGAAAAGCTTCAGGAAAAGAAAGCTGCTGAGAAGAAAGAGGCAAAGAAAAAGGAACAGTCAAAACAAACCGAAGTAAGAAAAACTACGGTTCAGGCAAATTCAAAAGAAGAACTTTTGGATAAGATCAAAAACATTGACTGGGATTCTATCAAACCGGAGGAGAATAAAATCGGTGGAAGGTTTGATTTTTCAATCTAGTGAATTTGGAACAGATGAAATATATGCCAATATGGAGGAATATATTATGCAGATAACAAGAGATAATTATTCGCAATATGCTCAAATGGTTCAGCAGATGTTCGGGAAAAAAGCAAGTTCAAATGATCCGTTAGCACAATGTGATTATGGTAATTTCTCATTAAGATTTAAGCCTGTGGACATTAATTTTACCAAACCAAACTGGGATACTATCATGACAAAACGAGATAAACCAGCGATGTCAGAGGAAGAATTTGACGAAGCAATAAAAGAACTTGCAAGAAAAGAGTTTGCTACTGGAAAAAGGGATGATGATGCTTATCGAAAATTGTGTATGCAGCATGGAGAAACAGTATCTCCTGATAGAAAGGCTATATATGAATCAAGCATGAAAAAAACTGGTGGCAAAATGAATGCTGCATGTATGTTTTGGGATTCAAAAGGTAATAAAACGCTTTCTTATAATCCAGAGTCAAGAAACTGGAAAGCTATAAGTACAGATGAAGAATTTGCAAGAGCAAGAGTGTTTACATCAATTTATAATGATGAGTTAGCTCGTTTGAAGGAAGAGTATGGCGAAAAAGCGAAAGGAAATGTTTCTTATAGCAAAATAAAGGTAGATATATCCGCAGAGAGATCAAAGGAAAAGAATAATAATGAAGGCAATACTATTGATTTGCAAATTTAGATTGTTGATTGCGTTTTAGCAAATAGTAGATAAAAAACGGAAAGATATTCGTCGCTGGTAGCAGCATTGAGTTCATAAATTACTAGTGTTAATAATTACATCTACCTATTCGGAGGTGCATTAGCGTCATAATTCCGATTGCGGAAGAGACTGAAGATGGATTCTTATTTCATTGTGTGCGGTTATAGTGGTAATATTTATCGCACTTGCATCTACGAATAGTTTTTATTTGAATTGGAATTACAATTACAATGATCCTGAGTTGGCAGTGGCAGGAACAATACTGCATGGGTTTGAATTCTTGTTTGTAAGACTCGCACCGATTGTTTTTTTGACTTCGGTGGTTGGAGTTGTGGTGACATATAAGAAAAGATAAATTGATGGTTTATTCCATACGGGAATAAATCTTCATCAAATCTTTATTTTTTTCTGTTAGGTTATATTTCAGTAAGAAATGAAATATAGAAGGAAGGATAGTAAAGATGGAAATGATGTTACAGACACAAAATCTATGTAAATATTTTAGAAAACAGAAAGCGGTAAATAATGTTTCACTTAATATCGAAAAGGGACAGATTTATGGACTGCTTGGACCGAATGGTGCGGGAAAATCTACCACGTTGAAAATGATGACCGGTATGATGAAACCAACTGCAGGAAAGATTTACTTTGATGGAAAACTTTTGGATAGGAAAGATTTATCAAAAATAGGAGCGTTAATTGAAAATCCGCCTATTTATGAAAATCTTTCCGCCAGAGAGAATTTGAAGGTAAGACAATTATTGCTTGGTACAGATGAAAACAGAATTGATGAGGTCTTGCAGATCGTATCACTTACAAACACCGGAAAGAAGAAAGCAGGACAGTTTTCTTTGGGGATGAAGCAAAGACTAGGCATTGCAATGGCATTGCTTGGAGAACCGGAACTTTTGATATTGGATGAACCTACGAATGGATTAGATCCAATAGGCATCGAGGAATTACGAGAGCTGATCCGGTCTTTTCCGGAACAGGGAATCACTGTAATTCTCTCCAGTCATATTCTCTCAGAGGTACAGTTACTTGCAGATAAAGTCGGGATTATTTCAGGTGGAATCTTAGGATACGAAGGAGCATTAAAGCAGGGAGATAATCTTGAAGATTTGTTTATGAATGTGGTAAGAAAAAACCAGAAAGCAGGTGAAATCCATGGTTAATATTATAAAAGCAGAACATCAAAAAGCCAAAAGAACCATGCGAAAAAAGTTTATCTGGGGATTTCCTCTTCTTACATTTGTCATGGCATTTATATTTACTCTTGGGATGACAAATGCTTATGCAGAAAGTGTTTGGAACTGGTGGTATACACTTTTGCTGCCGGGGATGATTGCTCTATTTTGTTATCTTTCTGTGGCGCAGGAGAAAAAGATAAAATACTATCATTTAATGACTATTCCCACAGACAGAAGAAAATTGTTGCTGGGGAAAATTATTTATATTGGGTACATGATTTTGTTTTCTAATGTGATTGTGTTTGCAGGAGCAACGCTTGGAGGCTTTCTTCTAACGACACATGTTCCAGTGAAAGGAGCGTTGATTGCAGTATTGTTTCTGACGGTTTCTGAGTTATGGGAGATTCCGGTAGCTTTATTTTTAAGTGAACGATTTGGAATGATGGTAAACCTGTTCGTCTGCCTATTTATTACCGTCAGCGGTGTGGTAATATCACAAACCAGAATCTGGTATGTACTTGTTTCTGCAATCCCTATGCGAATGATGTGCCCGTTGCTTCATGTTTTACCAAATGGACTTGCCGCAGAAGCAGGGAATCCTCTTTTGGATACGGGAGTCATTGTTCCGGGAGTGTGTCTCTCAATCATCTGGTTTGTTTTTGTAACGGTTCTGTTTTTGAAATGGTTTGAGAGAAGAGAGGTGAAATAAGATGATTGGAAGATCTCTTAATGCAGACTTGCGAAAGATGAAAGGAACATCTGTGATTCTGGCACACTTACTGATTCCGATTATAACCAGCGTTATATTTTTAATATATTACTTTTTTTCACCATGGAATGAAAATATGAAAGTGATTGCATTTTATCAGGCAATAGGAGCAGGACTTCCGGTACTTATTGGAATTTTTACAGCAAGTGTGATGGAACAGGAACAAAATGCAGGTGATTTTCAAAATCTGTTGTCTTTACCGGATAAACCTGCAGCATTTTTATCGAAACTGTTGATGCTACTGGTTTTGTGTCTGTGCTCTATCCTATTGACAGCAATCATATTCGGAATTGGATTTGGAAGAATCGCATCAAGCGATATCGAAATCATGAAAGGATGTATATTTGCAGCATTGCTGCTGTGGGGAAGCAGTGTTCCACTTTATCTGTGGCAGCTGATTCTGGCTTTTCAGTTTGGAAAAGGGGTATCCATTGGAGCAGGGATTATATCAGGACTAATTAGTGCATTGATGCTTACCGGACTTGGAGATTATGTGTGGAAATATGTATTTGTCTGCTGGACGGGTAGAGTACCATATACTTATCTGCAATCTGTATTGGGAGAAACTAGTGTAGGTGAATGGTTGTCATTCATACCAGGTTGCTTAATATTTACAGGGATTAGTATGGTATACTATTTTTGGTGGGTAAACCACTGGGAAGGAAACAGAATATCGGAATAGAATCGAGGGAAACTATGGCAAAAATACTGGCAGTTGATGATGAACCGGCAATTCTGGAAATGATAGAAAGCATTTTGAATAAGGATGGACATCTGGTTACCAAAGTAAGTAATCCGCTGAAACTTAATATGGAAGAATTACATCGTTATGACCTGATTTTACTTGACATTATGATGCCTGGAATTGATGGCTTCGAATTATGCAAAAGAATCAGGGCACTTGTGGATTGTCCGATTTTGTTTCTTACGGCAAAAACGGAGGAAAACAGTCTGGTAAACGGACTTTCTTTAGGAGCAGATGATTATATTTCAAAGCCATTTGGAGTGATGGAACTTCGGGCAAGGATCAATGCACATCTTAGAAGAGAGCACAGGGAACATTCTGTCCGGATGGTTTTGGGGAGGGTCTGTATTCAAATATCTCAAAAGAAACTATTGGTTGATGATAAGGAACTTCCTCTTACGAAAGCGGAGTACGAAATCTGTGAATTTCTGGCTAAAAACAGAGGACAGGTTTTCTCGAAGGAACAGATATTGGAAGCGGTCTTTGGCTTTGACAATGAGAGTAATGACAGTACTATAATCACGCATATCAAAAATATAAGAGCAAAATTTGCGGATTATGATTATACACCGATAAAAACAGTCTGGGGGATTGGATATAAATGGGAAGAGTAAAGAGAAGCAATGCACTCAGCAGGATTTTTATGAGATATGTACTGGTCATGCTTGGATCATTAGTTGGTTTGGTGATTGCTGCTTATCTGCTGCTGTACCTTTTGATTAGTGTGGGCTGTATTTATCCGGCAAATTATGCAGAGCAAAAGATTAATGAAGCATATGATACGATTCTACGTGCAGATAAAGTGACTGCTGAGATGATTCCCGCACTTTGTGATTATGTAATCTTTTCAGAGAATGGAGAGAAAATAGGTGGAGATCTGTCAGAACAATACGAACAGATAGCATGGAATGTTGCAAAGTACGGAAAAGCATCCGGGAAATATTTTTATAAAGTAATTGTAAGGGAAAATGAATATGTTGTATTGCAATATCGCCTGACACCTCAATATCATTCAGCTTTTTTGAGGGAGCATTTTATAGGACCACAGAATGTGATGATTATTATGTCTGTGATTGGAGCGGTAGCGATTATCATCATTCAGTCCATACGTTTTGGAAAAAGAATCAAAAAGCAGATGCAGCCTGTATTAGACGCAATCGGACAAATAAAGGATCAAAATCTGGAATATGAGACATCCTGTTCCGGTATCAAAGAGTTTGATGACTGTTTATCGGCAATCGATGATATGCGAGATGCATTGCGAGAATCTTTAGAAAAGCAGTGGAAAACAGAGCAGGAAAAGAAACAGCAGATGTCTGCTTTGGCGCATGATATTAAAACACCTCTTACGATTGTACGGGGAAATGCAGAACTACTTTCAGAGACTGAACTGACCACAGAACAGAAGAAAAATATCACTTATGTTTTGAACGGCACAACACAGATACAAAGTTATGTAAAACAGTTGATAGATGTCACAAAATCATGGAATTGCAGTGATGTTACCTATACAACGGTGAGGTTAGAAGATTTTTTCGCAGATATAAAGGAACAGGCACTCGGACTGGTAGAAATCTATCACCAGAAAATAGATTGGAAGGCGGGACAAAGTGATAAAAAGGTAACGATTGCTTATGATCCAATGTTCCGGGCCGTAATGAATGTGATTCAGAATGCAGTGGAGCATACAAAAGAAAATGGAATCATTTATATTGACGCAAAGGAGCAGGATGACCGGCTGACATTCATTGTGGAGGATAGCGGATCAGGATTTACAAAAGAAGCATTATTGCATGGCACAGAGCAGTTTTTTATGGATGACACAAGTAGAAATGGCGAAGCCCATTATGGGATGGGACTATTTTTTGCAAAAACTGTGGCTGAAAAATATGGTGGAGGTATTAAACTTTCAAATTCTGAAAATACAGGTGGGGCGAGGGTAGAAATATTTTTCCTGAGTAGTCAGGAAACACGCTAAATAGACCGCAATTAAGCTATGTAAATATGATATACTCATCTAGTATTGTAGTGTTTGACACGGCAGTACATGTCTTAAAATAAAAAGACGTATTTTAAGGCGAATGACATCTTTTGGACACACAAAAGTTAAAAAAACGTCCAAGAGTATCCAAGTATATAGAATTCGGGAAAGCCCATTTTCCAAGGTTTGCAAGGATATACAAGAGTTAGCTTAGCAATCAAAAAAAATCCCGACAATGAAGAGCATTGGTGGCGTAAAGGATGAAAATGGCGTAAGTTCTAAGCCTTCAGAAGAGGTAAAAGCTGAGCCAGAGAAGATTGATTTCTCTAATGTAAAGATTGAACCTTTATTTGAGGAAGAAGTAGACTTCGATACATTCAGCAAGTCAGATTTCAGAGCTGTTAAGGTAAAAGAGTGTGTAGCAGTTCCTAAGTCAAAGAAATTATTACAGTTTACTTTAGATGACGGAACAGGCACAGACCGCACTATTTTAAGCGGAATCCACGCTTATTATGAGCCAGAAGAGCTTGTTGGAAAGACACTTATTGCCATCACAAATCTTCCACCTAGAAAGATGATGGGAATTGAATCTTGTGGTATGTTACTTTCAGCAGTAAACAATCTTAAGGATTCAGAGGATGAAGAGCTTCATCTTCTTATGGTTGATAACCACATTCCAGCAGGTGCAAAGCTCTACTAAAAACGAGATGTACCTTATTGGTGGAAATTTGTAAAATTACAAAAATACGCCAATTTTACGCCAAACAATGCAGAGAATGAGCAGATTTGATGCTTATGGAAGTGGCGATATGATATAATAACATCACTGGTAGAAGTACTGGTGAGGCTTTTTGTTGAATGCATAATAAAAGGTGCTTTTTCGTAATCAGAAAAGAAGGTATAATATGAATCCGCAAATGTCATTTAATTTAATAAAGTAGGGTTAACAGATAGACAATATGAAGGAAAGCAAATAATACAGCAAATGATAGTGCTTCTAGTGGAAATGCAGGTGGTAAGCCTGTAAGGAATCCTGAAAGGGAAAAGCCTCAGTGGGAAGATACTATTACAAATCGAATGCTTCACTGGTCATATATACTTGAGCAGAAGGAAGAGCTTAAGATGGCACTTGCTGCAGGAATTCCTAGAGCAACGATACTGACTTACTTTTATCCTGAGGTTACTGTGGAGAAGATGAGTTCGTATCGGCAAAAACAATAAAAAAGAAATCACATAGATACAAGAGCTGTGGTATACTGTGTCTATGTGAATTTATAATAGTCTTAGGACAATGTATTGGAGGTAATGCAATGGAATTTGAACTGCTTGCAGATAGTATTAAGCAAATAAATGATAAAGCAAGTTCAGCAGCAAAAAGTGCTGTAAATCAGCTCATGACATTGCGTAATTGGGCGATTGGTTACTATATAGTTGAATATGAACAAGATGGCAGTGACAGAGCAGAATATGGTTCTCATCTTTTGAAAAATTTGGAAAAACAAATTGATCAAAAAGGAATGAATTATACGCTTTTTAAGGCTTGTAGACAGTTTTATAAAGTATATCCTCAAATTGGTTCGACAGTGTCGAGCGAATTTAAATTACCGGATTTTGGAAAAAGTTCGACAGTGTCGAACGAATTTGTCACAGATCCAGATGTTTTAGTTAATAACTTGTCTTTTTCACATATTCGAGAAATTATGGTTTTAAATGATGCGTTTGAACGATTTTTTTACGAAACAGAGTGTATGAAATGCAACTGGAATGTAAGAGAACTACGCAGACAGATAAAAACTAACCTTTATGTAAGAGCCGGCATAAGTAAAAAACCAGAGCTTTTATTGAAAAAATCTGTTGATAACGCAAATGGAACAATGCTATCAATAAAAGACCCATTCACATTTGAATTTTTGGGACTTGATGCAAGGGATGCTGTGTCAGAATCTGATTTAGAACAAGCTCTTATGGATCATTTGCAGGAGTTTATGTTAGAACTTGGAGAGGGATTCTGTTTTGAGGCAAGACAAAAGCGGATTATAATAGATGATAAATATTATTTTATTGATCTTGTTTTTTATAATCGTCTTTTACATTGCAATGTTATTATTGAACTTAAGAATGATGAGTTCAAGCATGAGGATTTAGGGCAGCTTAATGCTTATGTAGGATATTATAAGAAAAATGAGATGGCAGAAGGAGATAATCCGCCAGTAGGAATACTACTTTGTACAGATAAAGGCTCACAGATGGTAGAATATGCATTATCTGGAATGGATAACCAATTATTTGTTTCAACTTATATGTTGCATTTGCCTGATAAGAAGAAACTCGAAGAATTTATGTTAAAAGAGATAGAAGAAATGGGAATGTAAAGTTAAGCACTTTATTTTGCTGATTATGATGCGTTACTTTCTACACTTCAGGATACATTCCCACAGGTTATCGAGGATTTAGCTACAAAGCTTAAATTTGCGACTGATAAGTTAGAAGAAGCTGATCAGGATATCACATCTGCAATTAAAAGCTGATAGAAAGATAAATAATTAGCCTGAATTATTCGCAGCCTTAAGATGCAATTATGAAATAGAGTCAATGGCTTTTGAAATTTGACTCTATTTAGAGAGTTGGGGGGTATTTTGCCCCAACTTTCTTATTCTTCGTAAGTAGGTAATAATCTGTACCTTGAAATTTTAAAAATAGCACTATGTCACATAATTTAAAATTATATTACGCTATTCACAATACAAATCAATACTTGATACTTATCTATTATTGCCAGAATTCCAAGAAAAAGCAACTGAAACCATACGCAGCAAACGTGTCACCATAACTTCGCTTTGCAATTACCTTGGTGATCCAGCGGTTACATCTTTCACGGAATGCCCCCCAAAAAAAATGTAACTGGATTTTTGGATAGTATTTCTGGTATATCATCTTCTGCAAAAAGTGGAAAACTTTTTATCCTTAGGAATTTTTTCAATTATCTTTATGATCACCACTTTACAGTCAGAACAAGTAATGATCCAGTTTGCCATTCTAAGCCTTCAGAAGAGGTAAAAGCTGAGCCGGAGAAGATTGATTTCTCTAATGTAAAGATTGAACCTTTATTTGAGGAAGAAGTAGACTTCGATACATTCAGCAACTGATGAAAGAGCTTGGCATGAGTAAGAGTACATATTACAGATATGTCAAAAGAATAAAGGAATAGGCAGTTTATAAGACTTTTGCAATTCTTAGAAGCTGCTCTTTCTTTGAAGAGTCAATTTTATCAACAGTGTTGAGCAGTTCTGTTTCAAAAGCAGTAGTAGGAGCTTTGTATTCATTGCCGAGAATATCATCAACGGTAACATTCATAGCATTACAGATAGAAACCAGAAGTGTTAAAGATACCTTGACTTTGTTCGTCTCGATATTGCTGATGTGGCTGACATTAACATCGGTTACTTTAGCAAGATATTCCTGTGTCAGTTGTCAGTCTGTACGGACTTCTTTAATTCGTTTTCCAATAATGGCAAAATCCAAATTATCCATTGCTCCATTCCTCCTTAAAGCGTTGTAAAATTTGTTGCGTTTCGACAAATTTCGTTGACAAGTCACTATTGATTTGATACGATTTATTTATTAAAGTGATTATTTTTAGTGTGCAGGACATATAGTTCTACGCAGGTAAATGTCAAGAGTAAATGCGAAAAAAGTCAAAAATATTTTATAAGGCCCCGCTGAGGGCCTTTATTTCTGCTTGAAATACTTCCTCCGGGGTGTGCCAGTTGAACATTTTCCGGGGATAGTCATTCATCCAGCCTTCTATATAGTCGGCCCGTTCGTCCGTCATGTTCTCAAAGCTCGATCCCTTCGGGGCGTGGCGGCGCACGAGCTTGTTCTGGTTTTCGTTGCTGCCGCGTTCGTATGCGCTATACGGGTGACAGTAGTATAACTTCGTCCTTTTCTCGCCTTCGCGGAGGCTGCTCCGTTCCATTCCTTCGCAGTTCGTAAACTCCGATCCATTGTCTACCGTTATGCTCTTGAAAATTAGAGGGAAAAGCTCGCCGTATCTCTTTTCCAGAGCGTCCAGCTCGGCCACGACATTCTCCGCTTTCTTCGCTTCCATTCTCCGTGTGATTTCCCGGCGGCTGAGCCGCTCGGTTAATACGAGTAGCGTTGTGGTGCAGCCCTTGGCGCTTTCCACGCAGTCCATTTCCCAGTGGCCGAAGGTTTCCCGGTTATTGATTTCTTCCGGGCGTTTCTCTATGCTTTCGCCTTTTGGCGCTCTGGACTGCGCTTTTGTATGCCGGTATTCTCGTTTACGGCTTCCTTTTACCGGGAGATCTTTGTTTGTGATCCGGAGAAATACGCCTTTTTCTATGTAGCTGTAAAGAGTGTTTACCGAGATCGTAGTGTTGAATTTTAAGCCTTTCGCCTTGATCCTTCCCAGCACCGCCGCGGGGCTGTATTGCTCATCGGCGATCTTGTGCTCGATATATTCGGCGAGCTTGCGATCCTTCCCCAGTTTCAGCTCCGGCCCCTTGGCTTTCAGGTTCTCCCGGTACCGATCGTGGGCTATGTCCGGGCTGTATCGGATCTCCGTCGTCCAGTCACTATTGCGGTGCTCATACTGTCCGCGCTTTTTCTCCCGGTATATGGTGGAGATGTGGACGCCGAGATTTTCGGCGATCTCTTTCGCCCCTTTTCCATCCTTGAGCTGCTGCTCCATACGCAGCCGATCAGTTTTTGTCAAATGCTTGAAACGCCGTGCCATTATATATCCCTCCGCATAAAAAAAGAAGGGGCAGCCGTAGCCGCCCCTCCACTTGTTCCTTGGTGTTATTGTTCGTATTCCCTCAAAAGCTCCGCGGTTTCCTCGTCGGTTACAATGTCCGAGAGTTTACAGTTCAGAGCCTTGCAGATCCTTAGCAACGTGGAAAGCTGCGCCTTGCTTACGTCCCGGACTCCCTGCTCGTAGTTTTGGTAGACGCGGACGCCTACACCGGCCAGCTTTGCGAGCTGGGACTGGGAGAGTCCGGCGGCCTGCCTGCGTTCTTTGAGGTTGTCGTTTCTCTTTTCGATCTTTACCGTGATTTCCATATCTGGCCTCCTTCTTGACTTGTTAGGTGGCGGTGGATATAATAAAGGCGGTGGGTGGGAATTTCCCACCGCCGGAGCTTTAGGACTGCTTGGGTTTCTTGTTTGGCTTTATGGTTATTGTGATCCGTTCCACCGCTTCACTTTCTAAAGCCTTTTTAAGAACTTCGAGCAGTTCTTTTGTTTGCTTTTCTTTATCGTCCACCGGTTCGCCTCCTTTCTGTGTTTTTGTTCCTCCTTTCTGATTACTCAGGTTTTCCCTTACCTTGTGCTTTTATTATACATCTAAAGATGTATATAGTCAAGCTCATTTCCTCTGCTTTTCGCATTTTTTCACAAGAAAACAGGGCGGTTTTCCGCCCTCATTCTTCCGCGCCGAGTAGCTGCTCAATCGGTACGCCCAGCGCCTCAGAGAAAAATATAAGTTCGTAGTCAGGGACTACTCGATCGCCGGTTTCTATCCTGCTGATCGCTTTCTGGTTCAAGTTTAGTCCGGCAAGCTGTGCCTTTGCCGCGAGCTGCTCCTGAGAGAGTCCCGCAGCCTCGCGCAGCGCCTTTATTTGAGGCCCCGAAGCGTTGCACCTGCCGTCTTTGTGCTTGTAAATTTTCACTTTTTCAGTGCCTCCTTCTTATGCCAAAGATAGGTAGAACGCATATTGACATTACCATGCTTCGCCCGTTATAATTATCCCAAACATGACTAAAGGCGAAAAAACGCTAATTTCGAGCATGTGCAGGAGGTAAAAACATTATGCGGAAAAAGGACGCAGATCAGAAGCAGGTAGAGGCCCCACGGGGCAAAAAGAAGTGGATCATTATTGCGGTTGTAGCGGTCGTTTTGATTGCGGCGGCGGTCGGAGGGAATACCGAAACGCAGCAGCAGACTACGGGAACGCAGGCTACCTCAGAGGCCCCGGAGACTCAGGATCCTGCCACTGAGGCAGTGAGTGAAACGGAAGCCAAAGCGGAGCCGGAAGCAAACACAAGCGCAAAGGTTGACGCTCTGGCCTTGGCTGCAAAGCAGGATATTGAGGAAAACGGAGTTTCAGACGCGAAACGAGACGAGGCCGTGACCTTCATTGTAGAGCATTATCCTGATTTTTACGCAGATAACGAAACAATGGAGCAGGCCATTTCTTACGGTTACTGGCTTGAATACGCCTACCAAAACGACGAGGCCGCGAGGGATTATGCGGAGCTTGGCATGGACTTGGAGCAGGCCGTTAAATATGTTTACCGGGGAGCCGAGAGCGTGGAGAACGACGCCACGCAGGAAAACCTCAGCCAGATCCGGGAGTCGCTCGAAGCTATCGGCCAGACTGTTGAATAATAGAAAAATGCCCGGCAGGATTTCTCCCGCCGGGCTTTCTCGTTGTGCGGGTTTTCCCCGCTATTATTCCGTTTTTTCTTCGGTTTCTACCGGCTCGCTTGCCGGTGTCGCTTCGGCTGCAATCTGCTGCACTGCCGTGGTGGCGATCGTGCTTGCTACGCTCGCCGCCGTCGCTGCCGCTGTGGTAGTGGCTGCTTTTTCAACCTCCGGCACTTTAATGTCCCGGCATACCTGCTCGATCTTGGTGTCCAGCCATGCGTCGAAGTCGCCGTAGATTTCCCCCAGAGCCTTCACCGTGGTGTCTCCGAGGATCTCCAACACCTTGTCACGCGCCTTCTGAAATGCTTCCAGCTGCTTCTCTTTCGTAAAAGCGCCCTCCGCTTTCAGGGCGTCAACAAAGGTCTGGGCCGTATATGTCACGGCCTGCTCCACGGCGTCCGTTGCCAGATCAATGTACTTTGAAGCGGTTTCGTTGTCCAGTTCTTCCTCGATCTGCTGAGTCTGGCGGCGCAGGAGTGCCACCAGATAGCCGCCGCCAGCCGTGATAAGCAGGCAGAGGATCGGTACAAAAGCGTCTGCGATCTGTTCTAACATTTCCATGTTCGAGTCCCTCCTTTGATATTAAAGCATACTGTTGACAATTTTCTGAACGGCTGCGTAGTTATACCCGGCCGCTTCGAGGCGTTTCTTGCGATCCGCTCCGTTTCCCCACTTACCTGCGATCACCTCTTTGGCGATCTCTGTGTTGGATTTCTTGGGGGTATCGCCGGAAGCCGCGGTGCCGCCGCCGTTGGTTGTCACAAAGGCGTCGAAGCCTTTCGTTTTGAGCTTAGATACCTGAGCGTCAGCATTTGCCTTTTTGGAATACGCCCCGGTCTGCACCTTGTAAAGATTTCCGACTTTCTTTATGAGCACCTCGAAGCCAGCCTCTTTGAGTCTCGCCGCCTGAGCGTCGGCATTTGCTTTCTGTGAGTACGCGCCACTCTGGACATAGTAAAGAACGGATCCGGAGCTGGAGCTGCCGCCAGTGGATCCGCCGCCGGATCCGGAGCTGCCTCCCGTCCCCAGCAGAGCGTTGATCCTGTCGGCAAGCTCGCCATAGCGAGAGTAGAGCCAGTCACCGGGGCAGCTCTTATTTGCAAACCACCGGTGCGCGGTCAGCACCATTTCGTTGCTTTTTGGCGTGTATGCGAGAGTTTTCTCTTTGCTACCCAGCCACAAAACCTTGTTTTTCCCGTTTCTCTTGCAGATGTCCGTGCAGAGCTCGATCAGCTTTTCGTAAACGGCCGAGTTCATAGCGTAAGGATCTGTTTTGTCGCTGGCGCACTCGATCGTTACGGCCCGCTGGTCGTTGGAGTTGCTGGAGCTGCACCAGCTCCGGTTACACTCGTCTACTACGAGGACGACGCGGCCGTCCTTGCCAATTCCATAGTTACACGACGCTCCATTCTTAGGATCGTATGTATCGAAGCAGCCGCCGATCGACTCAGCAGACAGCTGCCCCACGACGCAGTGGGGCGTCAGTGTGTCAATGCTGTGTGTACGTTTCCCGCTATGGTTCGGGCTTTTTACGGTGCAGTTTACTAATGGACTATTACTCATATTATTGCCTCCTTCTGAGGGCGTGGAAGCTGCGGCTTTCGCGTATTTGTCATAATACGTTTGCCCGTAGCTCGCCCGTTTGATTTTTACCGCTTCGGACTGATCGGCCGGTCTTTCAAAGTCGGTCAGCACCTTGTCGCTTGCAGCCCTCACGCTGGTAGCTGTTTTCAAAGCTGCCAAAACAGAGGGATAGCTTTCGCTCAGCTCTTTGTATAAAAAGCCGAGCTGTGCCTCCAGATCCCCGATTGAAACGCCGAGTGCCCTCACATAGTTGAGCAGCGCCTCCTTCCGGCTCCAGAACGTCCACTGTGCAACGCCGTAGCCTGCGGAGTCATGCACAAAGTTGGCATAGCTCCCGGAGTCTACGGCTGCGGTGTAGGTGGCGTCTGTAAAGCCGATCTTTTTCTCGTAGGAGTTCTGGAGGTTCTGCGGGTTGAGCCCGCTCTCGGCGAACAGTTCCCCCATAAGGCCCGCCACGCCGAAGTCGTTCGGGATCTTGCCTTTGAGGAAGTTCCACGCCTTTTCCTCGTTGTTTTTTCCTGTCAGTCCCATGAGTCCCTCCTTTTTGCTAATAGGTTTCAAAGCTCGACGGCTCCGGCTTGACGCCGTTCAGGGCCATGAGCTTGATCTTGTTTTCTGCCTTTGCCTTGGTGTAATAAAAACCGGTCGCCGAGGCCATTTCCGCAAATACTGCCGGGATCAGATAAGCCAGCACGGAGGTGTCCATGGTGATCCAGATCATGCGGCAGGAAAAGACGGTGATCGCTATGGTGGCGATACTTACGCCCAGAAAAATGAGCTTTGAAAACTCAACCTTCTTTTTTGCTGCAGCGGCAGCTCGCATTTGCTGGATCTGCTCCCGGAGCTTTTTGTTTTCTTCGGTCAGTTGCCGGAGCTGCGGATCTGGAGCCGCCGGATCCACAACGGCGTCCGGCCCGGTGTATTCCTCGCACATGGTCGTCGCCTCCTATTCGTAAATGGAATTGATCCCCTGTTTAGCCAGAAAGTCCTTTTGTGCGTGTTTGACTTTCGAGGCATACTCCAGCGCCGCGTGCATGTCTCCGTTGCAGTGAGCGTCAGGGATCCGCTGCACCGCTTTGGCCGTGGCCTCGCCGAGCGCGATCGCAGCGTTTACGCCTTGGACGAGGTAAAACTCTTGCTGCTGCCGTAAGTTTTCGCGCCTCTCCATGTCCTCGCGCCGGACTTCTTCCTCGGCCTCCCTCTTTTTGTCCTGTTTCTTGATGTTCCTCTCAATAAGCCAGAAGCAAAAGCCAGTTATGGCCGAGGGTATGCTCGCGGCTATGATTATTGCGGTTACGTCCATAGGTTCACCTCCTTTGCCTCTGCGGCCGGTTCTTTTCGTTTGAAAACTATATTTTTCTCGATCCACTTCTGGAGCCCGTGGGTGGAGCAGTGGCTCAGCATACCGAAGTAGCTCTGCATGGTGGCGTCCACGGCGTCGAAGTCGATCAGGCCCGCCTCGTACTCCTTGGCGATATACCGCATACGCGCCTTCATTTTCTTGACGCTCTGCTTTGTCGGCTTACGGTAGCCGGGGAAGATCCGGCAGCCCACGAAGGTGATCCCGTGCTTTACGAGCCCGATCGTGGTCTTTCCATTGAGTTCGAGGCGCAGCACATTGTTTAGGTAGTCCTCAATCTTCACCCGCCACACGTTCAGCACTGCGGCGTCCGGGTGCAGCAGCGCCGTGTCGTCCATGTAACGCTCATAAAAGTGCGCTTTCAGTTCGTGCTTGATGTACTGATCCAACTCATTAAGGCAGACGTTCGCGAGCAGCTGGCTGGTAAGGTTTCCGATTGGCATACCCACCTCAAAGAGCCGCTCCGAAGGTGGCACCTCGTCGGCTGTCTTTCCCGGAGGAAGCCCGAAGGGCGTGTGGTCGCAGCTGATGATCGTCTCCATGAGCCAGAGAAAGCCGTCCTCGTTCGGGTATTTGCGCCGCAAAATACCGAGTAAAACCTTGTGGTCTACTCGGTAAAAATACTTTGAAATATCCAGCTTTAAGTAGTGCCAGCTCGGCCCCGGCTTGCGGTCAACGAGTGTCGCCCAGTATTGCAGCCGGTCGGCTGCTCTTGTGGTGCCTTTTCCCACCCGGCAGCCGTAACTATGGTAGATCATGCCATTGTCGAGCTCTTTGTTTACTTGCAGATATACAGCCCACTGCACGACACGATCCGGGAAGCTCAGCGCCATAATGAGGCGGCGCTTCGGCTCCGAAACATAAAACTCCCGGTATCGGCCCACCTTGTAAGTGCGCCAGATCAGGGAGTTTTGTATTTCAATCAGATTTTCCTCCAGCCTCGCAGAGAAGGCCAGCACGTCGCTGCGGTACCATTTCTCGCTCGCTGCTTCGTGGTATGCGTTCAGCAGATTTTCCCACGAGTATATACGTTCCAGAAGGGAAGGCTTTTCTGTTTCTTTGATAGCCGTCACTCCTTCCATGTTTTTATAAAAAGGCCCGCGTGTGACACTCCTTGAAACGGCCGTTTCCCTACGGCCGCCACGCCGCAGGATCGCGGCCGCCCTTCACCCGCATAAAGCAGGAACGGCCAGCCTGCGCGGTTTGCCCGCCGCCCCCAGTAGTTCACCGGCGAGCTGCGCGGGCGTTCATCTTTGGCCTTGTCGGCCGGGAAATGCGTCCCTTTTGCCTTTGTGCTCCTGCAAAGCCGTGGCTCGCAGGACATAAGCAAACAAGGCAAGAGCGGAGCGGAAGCCGATGTTCGTGTTGGAGTTGGAGCGGGAGTTGTTGCCGTTGAGGTAGAACACGCCCGCGTTCGTGCCGTTGTTCCAGTTGCCCCCGCGATACACGCAGCGCCCCCTTTTATCGCGACACATTCCCCACGGGCGCTACTCGTTCGACTTTTTCCAGCCTCCCAGCATACGCCCGATTTCGTTCAGTTCCTTGCTCCACACCTCATGGAGTCCCGGAGAGATCAGGCGATCCTCCGGTGAAACTGCGGTATCTACGAGGGAGCGCAGCACGTCCAGCTTCGTGTCCATTTTGTTCTGGAGCTCCACCCGGCGTTGGCCTCTGGCCCGGTTCGCCTCAATGCAGAGCTCCAGCATGTCCATAAAAGCGGCGGTCATGTGCTTGCGGTACTCGAATTTTTCCGGCTTTCGCATGTTATTGGTGCGCTCGCCCACTCGGATCATGGAGCGGACGATCCGCTGCCGGAGCTGTAGGTTGTCCATGTTGTTTCTCCTTACTGTGGTAAAGGGGCGGCTTTGGCGGGCCGCCCCTTAGCCAGATTTTCAGATTGCCAGATTACCCGATTTCCGGGATAAAAGCGGAGCGGAAGCCGATGCCCGTGTCGGAGTTGGAGCGGGAGTAGGGGCCGTTGAGGGAGAACACGCCCGCGCTCGCGCCGGTGAGCCAGGAGCCCCCGCGAACCACGCAGCGCTCGGCTACGCCGTTGTTCCACCAGAAGTAGTCGCCTTCGTAGTCAGCTTCCTGAGCGCCTTCGTCCGGGAGAAGGGCGAGGGAGCGGAGCAGGATCTTGGCGGCGTTTCCGACTGCTGCCGCTGCGGTAACTTTACCAAAGGCGCAGCTGCGGCTTGCGTCCTGAGAGCTTGCGACGGTGGTTGTCCACTGCCATGCACTGCTTACATAGTCCAGCTTCACGGTGCTGCCGGAGAGTTTCGCGGAGCTGTCGCCCACTTCGCACTCAGGCTCAACGAGGGAGCCGTCGGCGGCGTTGATCGCCTTCCAGCACACGCTGGTCGTGTTCTGCGGGTTGTCCGGATCCGCTGCGTCATTGTTGGCAAGGATCTGGAGCTCGCCCCACACAAGACGGATGCCGCCCTGCCATTCCCACACATTACCGTTCAGTTCCCAGATACCGGAGAGAGTCTTGTCGTGGCTCCATGTAAGCGGGCCGGTTCCGGTCGCGACATGAGCGGTGGTTCCTTCCGGCTGATCGCTGTCCGGGCCGTAGAAGGTCGTCGGGATCGCCTTGTAATTGCTCTCGCGGGTGTCCTTGCCGTAGTCATTGTTGCCGTAAGGCATGAAGCCGTTCTTTTTGCACCAGAGAACGATCGCGGCCCACTCGGCGTTGGTGGAGAGGTGCCAGCCTGCGCCCTTGGCTTCGCAGCGGGAGCGGGCGGTGTCAAAGTTAATGTTTGCCGCCGGATCCTCGCCCGGCAGACTGTACGCTGCCGCGATACTGCTGTCGGTCAGCTGGGTGGTGTGTACGACATTCTGGTACTTGGAGTACCAAAAGCCGGGGATTTCCTGCCCGTTTACGATAAAAGCCGGGTGGGTGCTGTCGTTGCCACCGGTCAGCACGTCGCTGTTCTTAAATTTTGGGATATATACCATAACGGACGGCAGATCCGCGTCGTCCACAAAAATTTCATTGTTCGGGCACACGCTTTTGAGTGCCAGACTGGAAAGATCAAAGTTTGCCATTGTCATGTCCTCCTTTTTGGTTTATTCAATGCTCCAGAGTACGAGTGTAACATCGCCCATGTCGAGCGGGTTCTGCTCTCTCTGCACAGTGCTGTTCATGCCCTCGCCAGTGTCGGACATGGGCTCCGCGCCTTCCTCCGGTTCGATCGGCGTCTCAGTGTAAGTGGCTGCCGGGATCATTACCTGCGCCACATAACGCAGCCCGGACTCGGTGCCGATCGTAAGGTTTCCGGCCTTGTCCTTGCAAATATCCACGGTCACGTCCCAGTCTTTCTGGTACTTTGCCGCGTTAATCATCAGCTCATAGTCGCCGAAGATCAGGCAGGTGCCCGTCTGCTCGTAGGCGATTTTCGGGCCCGCGTTCTTTTCAATAACCTTTACATTGTTCTGGTCTGCCATGGTTACATTCCTCCTTTAATTCTCAGTTTAATAGTGGCAGTTTTGGCGCTGCCGTCGTAGGCTACCTTGAAGCCATTCAGCAGTCTGCTGAAAATCTTCACGTCTCCGACATTCCCGTCATGCTCCAGCACTTCGGCCTCCACGGTGTAGTCCGTGAAGTTTCGGGCCGTATTCAGGGCCACGGTTTCCACCGAGTTGTTGAACGGGAAACTCTCAGAGTTTCCGAGTGTGATCGTCTGTTCTTCTGTGGCTACCTGATCGGCTGATAAGGAAGCGGAGATCAGGAGAATAGCAGTCGCCAGATGTGCGTCGGAAATGCCTTCCTCCATGTTGTTGAAATGCCCGGCGCTCTGGTCTGTGCCTTCCTGAATGACTTCTTCCGTTTCCTCGTCCACCACTCTGTCGAGCCAGTAAGTTGCGTTATACATGCCTGTTTACCTCCTTCCTTTTAGGCTGTTACTTCGTAGATCGGGATCGTGAGCTTAATCATGGTGCCCTGTCCCTCTACCTTGTTGATCGTGCGCTGCTGATATGCAGCGACTTCCCCGCGTGTGTCAATCAGGCGCGAGCCGTCGATCGTGCAGGCCACGGAGTCCAGTGTCGGGAAGGTGGCGTAGATCACAAGCGTGTCACCTTCGACGAGCTTTTTGTTGATAGCTCCCCGGTGCCAGTTGCCGCCGCTCTGTACTTCTATCGCATGGATCGAGCGGAGCCACTGATCCCTCCGGTGCCCCATGAAGGTGTCGTAAAAGTAGCTCATGCGGGTGTCCTCCTTTCGATTTATTCACCGCAGCACCGCGTCCCGCATTTCACGAAGCCATACGCCACGCTGGAGACTTGCAGCGCTGTAGCTGCTTTGTTTGTGACGGCTGCGCCTTTTACGCCGCCGCCCGGCATGGTTCCGCATTTCTGCGTCCCCGCCTTGATAAGTTGATACAACGAAAAAGTCGCCGCCAGATTGACGCCGACTGTGTGCTGCAGCACCTTCCCCAGAGTTCCGGGCCTTGGATATGTGCCGCAAGTTTGCCTGGTGGTTTTAGGCAGCTCGTAAGCCAGAGCCTCGTCTGCCTGCTCCACCTTAATTTCCTGCCTGAGTACGCGCCCCAGTGTGGCGGTGTTTGGGTAGGTTCCGGCTTCGCGGGCGAAGTTGTAGCGGATCGCCTGAGTCTCCGCTTCGGCAGTGATCCCGCTTTTTACTATCGCGCCCAGCGTTCCCGGTCGCGGGTATGTGCCGCACGTCAGCTCCCCGGCCTTTGTGAAGCCGTAAAGGTGCAGTGTTTCCTCCGGATCTGTTTCAATGCTCGGCTTCACGACAAAGCCGACGGTTGCGATCCGCGGACGGGTGCCGCATTTTACGAAGTTGTACCGGTGCAGCGAGGTGTCCAGCCGGTACTCAATGCCCGGATCGGGCCCTTGCTGCCAGAAATAGAAAACGCCCGCAAGGTGCGAGCGTGCATTTTTCGCAGCCTTCACGGCCTCCACAAACTTCTCAAAGTTCTGGGCGTCCGTGTTGGTGTTTGTTGTCAGTGCCACGAAGGTGTAAGGGGAGTCGTACATTTCGTACCACTCCATAACATAGCCCTCGCCGAAGTAGGCAGAGATCAGGCGCTCGACGGCCCACTTTGTCCCGCGCTTGCGCTTGATCTGCTGGGCGAGCTTGATCGTCTCTCTTTTTTCCTCCAGACTCATGCCGGTGGAGTCGTACCAGTCAATATCCAGCTCCCACGCCAGCTCGTCGCATTCCGGCTCGTTGAGGCTGTCGATCTCGTCCCACGTCCGGATCGTCGGGATCCTGCTGCCGGGTGGCTGTATGAGCTTATTCATGGCCTTGCTGAGTGCGATCGCTGCCTCGTCGTCACGCATGAAGGCGGGCAGGAGCCGCACAAAGTCAAGATCTGATATTTTCATTCCTGCCATAGCCTCGCCTCCTTAGTCCTTTACTTTATGGGAAACGGTCAGCTTCCCGGAAAACTCGGCCACGGTGGTGCTTGGAAGTTCGGTATATACCGGTTTAATGATATTCACGCGGGTGGCTCCGGTCAGCCCTTCCTCCCAGTGAGGGCAGAGGATCAACTTCCGCAAATAGTCCGGGTTTATGTCTTGGTCGAGACTGGAGCCTTGCCAGTAAATATACTGGTCGATTGCACCGCCGGATCCCTCCACATTCTCCACGACTTCGGACTCGCTCGCCTTCGTTGTCCAGTATTCCAGCTCAATGTCATACTTGAATGTTGTCGGAGCCTCTACCTGCACCAGATCCGTGAGCGGCCGCACGTCGTCGGCAGAACAGGCCGCCAGTACGTCGGCCAGTATGTCCTCGTCTGGGATTTCTCCACCGGCGCATATAGGCACAATCTTGACGCGCCCGTACATGTTCCGGGTGATCTCGATCTTTACGGTTTCTGCCTCTGCCAGAGCCCCGGAGAGGGAGAGCGTCAGCAGTTCGTCGTTATATGTGGCGGTGTAGTCTGTTTCCGGCGTGGCTTCCGCTCCGCTTGGCAGATATACGGTCAAAGTGTCAGGCAGGAGGTTGGCACCGCCTTGGAAGGCGTGGCCGTCATATACCGGCAGCGTGCGCGTGACGGTTTCCGTCTCGGACTCCACCACCGCGTCGGTGACGAGCGGGTTTGCGGTCATAGCCCAGTATTTGTAGGCTTTTGCCGGGCCCGCTGTGCTGAGCCGGTTTTCTGCTTCCCGGATCCTTTCCCGGTATGCTTCGTCCTCCTCCCGGTCGCCGCCTCCTGCCGTGGCTTCCGTATTGGTTACATAGTCGATCAGGGGGATGTCTGAGACGTCCACGATCTGAGAGATCTCGCCGATCGCTATGTCGTTGTAGTCAGTGCCGCCGTTTTCTGCCGTGGCAGACACCTCCACATAGAGGCTACCGGCATAGAGCACGACGGTGGCGTCGGTCAGGAAGTAGTGAACGAAGTCATTCGTCACCCGGATCCCGGCCGGTATAACAATATTTGACGCTATGGCTTCATTGATACCAAAGCGCAGCGTTGTGGTGGCGAAGGTAGGATCGAGGCGTGGAGTGTCTCGGTTTTCGCCCAGAGCGTCCAAAACGGAGCCGCGGGCGTAGCGGAGCATTTTCTGCTTGCAGGCGTCGTTGACGCTGTTATATACGGCCACAATCACCTCGGCCATGGCGTCGCCGAAGATCCGGCGCTCGTCGCCCGGATAGAGTGGATCGTTGACACCGTTCTCCAGCTCGCTGATAATGGTTTCATGCACCTTTTGGGCGCTTGTCTCTATGAATTGGAGCTCGCTCATTTGATTTCCTCGTCCTCCTTTCTTTCCGCGATATTCACGGTCATATTAAATTCACCGGATAAAACGCCGGAGGGATCCGTGACGATTTCCTCGGCGTTTACCCGTGGTTCGTAGGTTTCGAGCACCCACTCGGCGTCGGCCGCTGCCGCGTCGGTGGCGTTTGGCTGGTCGATCAGAGCGCCGTCCCGGCCTCTGAGTCTGTCGTATGCCACCTCGCCCCGCACGGTTCGCAGCAGGTTGGCCGCGCATACCTGTGGGAGCCCGTTCCCTTGTGCTCTCATGGCCTCCCTCCTTTACACGAGCGTGACTTCGCTCAGATATACCCAGCTGTTGATCCCGTCCGGGTGTCCGAGCAGCACCTTGTTTTGGCTTTCCTTGATCTGGCTTACCTTATGGCTGCGTTCTTTTACCCAGTTTGGGATCTTCTGCCCGGTTGCGTACCTGCTCCCGGTCGGTTTTACATAGCACCCGACGGAGATCGTCTTTTTCGGCGCTGCCTGTGCCTGCGTATTTGCTGGCTTGTTCTGGGATTTCGAGGCCGTGCTGGCCTTCACATTCAGGGCGGTTGTGCTTACCGGCACGCTCGTGGTGTCGGGATCGTACTCCTTAAATTCAAAGGATAACGTCGCCAGCCTCATGCGTCCGAGGTCGTCGATCTCGACGTTGCTCACGGACACCTTGCGGAGCTGGAGCTTCGGCCCCAGCTTCTTGCCTCCCAGATAAAAATAATTTACTTTTGTGACAAGCTCTTTCCAGCTTTCGATCTCTGCCCGAACGTCCACACCCGCGCCGCTGTGCAGCACGGTGGTGAAGCTGAGCGGGAATAGATCCGTGCCTCGCTCGTTGGTGGTTTTCTTTTCCTCTGTGCTGGTGTTGTTGTCAGCTACCTGAGAATAGGAAAAGGCCAGCCCCTCCAGAGCGACGACTTTTTTCTGAGATACGGCCCATGTTTTTGAGCCCCATTTTGCCATTGTCGCCATATTGGCCCCTCCTTATGTTGGCCTGCTGGTGGTGCCGCTGCCGGGTTCTACACCTCCATGCCTGTGCCCGGATAAGCTCACGCCGCTGGCGTTTACGTCTCCTTCCGGCACGGATATGGATCCGGCCGTCAGTCCGGGAAGGTAAGCGCCCCACTCACCGTCGGCCCGGCCGAGTAGTAGCCCGCTGGCGTCGTCAAATTCGACATACACCACCGGTGTGCCTTTGGTGAGGTTCCCTGTGCTCCCTCTGAGGTGCCACGGGATCACGATTTTAGCGGTCGGTTTGGCTCCGGCGTCGGAGGGGAGCACGCGGGCGGTGTTTCCCTCTATCCCGGCGATTGTTCCCTTGTAGATATTCCCCATTTAGTAGCCCTCCAGCAGATCCCTGAAATAGATTGTTGACTTGTTCCCTACGAAGTCATGCCGGACTTTGTACACAAAGACGGTACCGTCCCACATGCTTGCTTTTGTCGTTTTTAGAGTCAGCAGGCTGGCGGCTGCGTACCCGGTCATTAGAGCCTTGGAAAACTGCCCCGTGCGCCCGTATTTATTGGCATTTCGGAGTAGCCCCTTGGCGAAGCGGGCCGCCTCTGCGTTACTGGTGACTTGGATCGGGATCTCCGGCCGCAGTATGGCGCTGTTTGAAGCGTCGGCTACATATTTGCCGGAGTAGCTCCCACTTGCCACCTCGCAGGAGCCGAACATTGTGTCGCGGTTGTCCTCATAGGTAAAGACGCCGTTTTCGTCCACCGTGAGGCCGCCCGCGGGTTCCTGCTGCTCAATGTAGTGCTCGTTATATGCGAGCAGAGAGCCGTCAAAAATAAGCATTTGACAGCCCTCCAGCATACAAAGACGAGAAAAGAGGGAAAAGTCCCCCTCGTTGCTTTGTTTGATATACGGGTAAACCTGATCTTCGCACCCGTAGTTTTTGAAGGTGAGGCCGTGGTTCCCGGCAAATTCATTTGCCAGTTGAAGGAAGCGCACACCCTCCCAGCTCTTTGATTTCCGGATCTTTGCCGTTTTCGGCATGGACATGGCCCGGATCGTAAAAAGCCCGTTTTCCGGTTTCATGGAGTGTATGAACATTTTCCCGGTGTCGCTTGCGCCTTCTTTGAAGCGCACCGTGTCACCGGCTGCCGGTTGCCATTTACTCCATATTCCCTTGGTGTCATTGAAACGGATCACGAGCGTGTCGGCCTGCTTTTCCGCGAACATTTCATGCACGCAGTAGTTCACCGACACGTCGTTGTATATATCCGTCCCGTTGTAGTAGAAATTCACGAAGCGTCCAGCTCCGGGATTTCTTCGCCCCGACGCCACGGCGGCAGAGTTTCCGGCGTCTCTGCGTCCTCGACGATCGGCAGCCGGAGGGCCACGTTCGCCTCGAAGATCAGAACGTCCGCAAAGTCGGGGTTAAATTCAATAATGTAATGGGCGAGGGTTTCCTCGTTATACATTTGCAGCGCGAGAGAGTCGAAGGTGTCGCCCTCCCGCGTGACGTATTCCAGATAGCCCGTTACCCTACGCATAAAGCGCCACCTCCCTTGCCTGAATAAATTCCTCCAGCCAGTCGAAAAACTCTGCCTCGTGCGCTTTGAGGCGGGCCATGAAGTCGTCGGCGTCCTCGCCGGATCCTTCCGTCTGGATCTGCGGGCTCCATGTGAAGCCGGAAAAATCGTAGTAAATGACGGTGCTCGTGTTGTTGGCGAGGCTTCCCAGAGAGAAGTCGTCCAGAGCGAGCAGTTTCCCGGCGGTGTTCGTGAGCCCCGCGTTTTCCCCGGAGGAAGATCCGAGGGTTCCGAGCAGCTGCCCGGCTTTCTGCCAGATAGCAATATTTTGATCTCGGTAGGCAGGATCGAACGAGATTACCGCCTCCATGCCTTCCTCGCCTGCGATTGATACGCCGTCGGTAAAGCCACCGGTTGCAAGCATTGGAATGTTCGGGATATTGATCCCGAAGGTTTTACCGCCTACGGCCGGTACCCAGTCCGGGATCGTTACGCTGATACCGTTCAGCGCGTTGATCGCGCTGTTCACGAGGCCGATCACGGCGTTGATCGGTGCCTTCACCAGCCCCACGAGGCCGTCCCAAAGGCCGCCGAAAACCTGAACGACTCCGCTCCATGCTGAGCTCCAGCTTCCAGAGAAAACGCCGGTTATAAAGTTAATCAGCCCTTGGAAGATAGAGATCAGGCTTTGCACGATCGGTTGGATCGCCTGAATGGCAGCCCCCAGCACGGCGGTGAAAATGTTTGCCAGCGCTTGCAAGATCGGCATGATCGGCTGCAGCACCGTGTTAATGAGTGACATAAAAATGTTAATCAGCGGCGTGATCGCTGACATGATAAGGTTCAGGATCGGCTCCACCAGTGAAATAATGAGGTTCAGGATCGGCGTCAGCAGCGACACGATCATATTCAGGATCGGCGTCAGCATGTTGAGGATCTGGATCAGGATTGGAAGCACCGCCTGAATAATCTGCATAATAATCGGCAGAATGGTGTTAAGCAGCTGAATAATCACCGGCATGATCGCGGTCACAATCTGCGAGAGGATCGGGAGCAGCGCACTGATAAGCTGCACAAATACCGGAAGGATCGCCTGAACGATCTGCATTAAAACAGGAAGCAGTGCGTTGATAAACTCCACCAGCACCGGCAAGACTGCCTGAATGATCTGCATTATCACCGGGAGCAGCTGGTTGATTAGGTCTATCAGCGTAGTGAGTACCGTCTGGACGATCTGCGTCAGGATCGGGAGCATTTGGTTTATAAGGTCAATAATAACCGGCAGAATAGCGCCGATCAGCTCCACCAGCACCGGGATCACTGCCGAGGCGATTTGTGCGAAGGCAGAGAGAACGGTCGCCGCAGTCTGTTGGATCAGCGGCATAAGCTGGTTAATCATTTGCATGATTCCGGCTCCGAGCTCCGAAAAGCTGGCTTGCAGCTCGGCCCAGATTGCTGTCACATTAGCCCGGAAGTCCTCGTTTGTCTGCCATAGATACATAAAACCGGCAGCCAGCGCGGCCACGATTGCGATCACGGCCATGACAGGCCCGGAGACTGCGCCGAGGGCGGTCGTAAATCCGGTGATCGCTCCCTTTATCTTTCCAAACTGCGCCACAAGAGAGCCCCAGTTCATAGCCACCAAAACGGCGCTGAGCGTTCCCAGCGCAAGGCCGATCTCAGGAAGGTGAGACGATACCCAGTCCACCGCCGGGGCTACGTTTGCGTTCACATAGTCCACGGCCTCTTTCATGGCGGGAGTGAGTTCTTCGGCTACTGGCTGCACCACTTCGGACTTGATTGTGCGCCCCAGCTGGGAGAGCGAGCTCTCCAGCGTATCATAGGCGGCGCTGTCCAGTTGTGCCATGGCGTCGGAAGTGCTCTGGATCGCGCCCTGTGTGTCCATAAGGGACGCCACGGTGTCAACGCCCAGATCCTCCCACATAGTGCCGAACAGGCCGACGCCTGCCTGATATTGCAGCGTCGCGTCGTCGCACTCTTGCAGGGCCTCCATAATGTCGCCGATCGCAGCCTGAGCCTCTGGCCCGCCCTTGTTGAATTGAGCGATTACTTCCTCGGTATTAAGGCCGAGCTGTTCGAGGTACTCGTTTGCTGTGCCGTCGCTCATTCGTATGTTAAACTCTTTTACCGCGTCGCCCAGCTTGTCAATGCTCCATGTTCCAGTCTCGGCTCCGTTTGCCAGCATGTTGAACATGTCGTCGGCAGAATATCCGGCGTTCCGAAACTGGACGCTGTACTCGTTGATCGTGTCCAGAAGGTCGTCGTTTTGGTTCAGTCCTTTTTGTGCCCCTTGCACGATAAGGTTAAACGCTTCCTCTGCGCTTATGCCAAACTGATCCGTGAGGCTGTTCGCAGCCCTCAGGCTTTCCACTACGTCGAAGCCGAACACGTCCTCCAGCGCGATCGCGTTTTTTGTTATCTGAGCCAGCGAAGCCTTGTCCAGATTGTCGGTCATTTGAATGACGGTGGAGAGTTTTTCCGAAACGTCTCCGAGGCTGTCGCCATAGTTGGAGTTGTAAACCTCGTACATGACGTCCTCGAAGCCTTCGAGTTCTTGCGCGGTGGCTCCTGTTCTGGCGCTTAGCATAGCGAGAGAGGTGTCTCCCTCCGTTGCCAGCTCCTTGAAAGCGTCCACCGCTTTATTGATCCCCTCGGTCACAAGGTTGGCAAGGACATTTTTCAGCACTGTGTAGCCTTCGCTGGAGCTTTCCGCATCCTGCCCGGCGTCCTCCAGAGAGTTGCCCAGTTGATCCGCTGCCTGTTCGGCAGCACTTAGCCTCTGCCGGTTCTCGTTCAGATCGCCGGAAAGTTGGCTGATCTGGCTTGCCAGCTGTCGCGCTTCGGCCGATGTTTCGCCCTGTTCAAGCGCTACGTTGGCATAGGAGCGGCGCAGAGTCGCGAGCTCCGCTTCCTGTTCGCCGATCTGTTTTTGCAGCTTGCTGTATGCGTCGGCGGTTTCCTGCTGGCCTCCAGCGAGCTTTTGGGCTGCCTCGTGGGCTGCTTCGAGTGCTCCCCGGTTTTCGTTCAGCTCGTTGGATAGATCCTGAATGGTGTCGGCGAGCTTTAGGGCCTCGTCGGTGCTTTCGGATCCGCTCACGATATAATCTTCGTACCCACGTTGGAGGTTTTTCAGAACAGACTCCTGCGTACTGATTTCGGCCGCCAGCTTCGCGGCAGCTCCGGCAGACTCCAGCGTCTCTTGGCTCATTTCTTCGAGCCTGTCAACGGCTTGCTTTATGGCCTGCTGTAAAGACGGGCTGAGGGTACCGGCGATCTCGATCGTAGATTGTAAGGTCTTGCCCGCCATGTCCTCACCTCCGTTTCCTTACATGTTTGGGCTTAAAGTGCGGCCGGTTCTTCTCCATGCGTTTTCTTTCCTCCGCGAGATCCTCGGCCGCCTCCGCATATTCAACGATAAAATCTGTTACTCGCTTTTTTTCGAGGTCGGACGTGCTGGTGTGGTAGACTCTGGCGTAGTCTCTGTAGGCTCGCCGGAGTCGTCGCCCGTTTGTGTTTTCTCCCCCGACGCGAGCATAAAATTTCGGCCGATCGTCATAACCTCCACGACGTCGTGCCCTTTAATCCTTTCGAGGTCGGAAAAATCATAAGAGGGGTTCACGGCCACAATGGCAGCGAAACCGAGGTAAAGGTGGAGACTAAAATCAAATTCAGCCGCCGGGGCGATAGAAATATCTTTCCGGCCTGCTGCCGCCTTCCTTCGTGACTCAGCTGTCGCAAAAAGGATCCCGTCGATCTCGTTCGAGTCGTAGGTCACTTCGGTGATTTCGTTCCCGTTAATCAGGATCGGATTTTTCAGGCGCAGCGTGCCCTTGATCGGGTTTTTGGTTACTTCTTTCATGCTTTGGCTCCTTTCACAAAATAAGCCCGCCAGAGGAAAGTCCGGCGGGCCGTTAATTCAGATATTCATACTTAGAGCAGGTTGTTGATTGCGCTCATGTAGTCCTTGCCATTCACGCGGAGGATCTGGCTCAGTCTGTCCACGCACATATACTCCGCGCCGTTTGCGTAGATCTGCATACGGGTGACAGTGTAAGTGCCTTCCGCTTCGGTCGCGGATCCGATTTCAACGCCCAGCTCCGGGAGCGCCGCGGGCATAACACGGACAAAAGCCTTGCAGCCCTCAGTCCCCTGAGTGCCGTCAGACTTGACGACGTTCTGCACCCAGCGAAACTCAAGGTTTTGCTTTTCCAGACGTCCCAGACGGCTGAGGCCCATGTCCACGCCGATCTTGGTGATTGTGAGCTCCATGTTTTCCAGAAGGCCCACGAGTGGCACGGTCATGTTACCCATGGCCATGACGTCAGCGGTCATAAATTCGAGGCCCGGAAGGGTGAAGGCTACGTCCTTAGCCACAAGCGTGTTGTCAGCGTAGACGGTATCGGCCACCACCGGCCCCTTAATATCCAGCCATTTTCCCATTTTTCTGCACCTCCTTATTCAGACTCAAAGAAGGACTGGAAGCCTTCATCGGTATAGCACACGCGAACAGTGCCGGATTTGAACGGAGGCGTAGGCGTTGCGGAAATATCCCACACGAAGTCGCCGTTCATCATGTCGCTGGTCGGGTTCGCGCTCTCCAAAAACTCCACCGTAGGCGTGCCGATCAGAGCGCCGATCCCCAGAAGGGTGTCGAGCTTCTGCTTCTCAAAGTTCAGGATCGTGTCCTTGTCCTGCGGAGTCATGGGGGAGTCGATCTCCGTTCCGTGATCCAACTGGAAACTGTTCGTGATGTGCATAAGCATACGGATATTGTTGTCGAAGATTGCGCGGGCGTCCATGCTGCCATTGTAGGTGTAGGCCGCTGTGTGCGGGCCCCAGAGCACCCACTGACCGGCCCAGAAGCAGGCCGTTGTAATGCCTTTCTCATTCAGGCTGTTGGCAGTCTGCTGATCGAAGCCGCGGCTCTTGGAGTCTGCCCCAAAATACTGAGCCGTTGCCATGATCGCCTTATTGGACGGAGACTCGAAGGGCACGCCGTCGTTCTCCAGATCCACGCGCAGCATAGTGGCGCTTCCAACGGTGGAGAGGTGGAACACACGGCCGCTGCCGTCTTTCACCTGCGGCCAGTACACTTTACTGTACTCGCTGTTATATCCGTTTTCTTCGGCCCACTCCTGAGCCTTTGCGATCGTGTCGATCTTCTGGCTCTGGCTGTCCACCAGAGGAATGTCGGCGTTGACGAAGCCGTCCCAGTGGCCGTTGAGCTTCTGGACAGTACTCACCATAGCCTTGTAAACTTCCGGGACATGGCTCCAGCCGGGTGCTGCCAGAGTATTGAGGACGGCATTGTGGTACTGATAGATCAGAGACATGGCGTGCAGGCCGGTGTATTGCCCGTCTGCTGTTTCCTGCCCGATAATGTCGTCAGACTCTACCGCTGAGGCGTCCACGGTATTGTAGGTACACTCCAGACTGTCGGACTCCAGATCTTTGAGCAGCTGCACCACGACGGTGCCCTTTGTAAAGTTGTAGCTGAGGGAATAGTCCACACCTTCGGCCTTATCGGCGATCGCGAAGGTGTCCAGAATAATGTCAGAGCTTTCAAACTCCGTCCGGTTATTCTTGAAGGTCAGCGTTTTGGTGGTTTTTTCCGCGTCTTTGTGTACGTCCGGATCGAGTACGTTTACGACGTAGATCGGGCCCACATTCCCGACGGTATTGTCAAAATGCTGGGCGAAGGCTTCGCAGAGTGTGAAGTCGGCCCAGTTCTGTGCATATCCGAGCTTGCTCTGGGCGTCGCCCATGTCGGTGAGCTTGATCGGCATGTTGACGAGATCCATGTCGGCATAGCCCCGGATCAGGTTCACCGGTGCAGTGCCGATATAGGCGGCTACGACGTCGGCCTGCGTGGTGCTTGCCACTTTGCTGTCGCCGATTTCGCCGTAGGCTCCATGTTTATAAGCCATAGTTTTGCCTCCTTATCATAAAAAATCTTCGTATTGTTTCGGGGTTGTGGCGGTTACGCCTGCCTCCAGTGTGAAGGTGATCCAGTTATGCCAGTACGGATAATAGTCCCAGATGTTCCCTTCCTCGGTGAAAAGCCCGTACTTGATCCCTTGCTCCTTCACAAGCCGGTGGCCTGCGATATATTCCGCGTTTTCAATTTCCCGCAGCACCAGATCGGCAAAGTTGAACGAGTCCCTCCAGCCGTTCATGTTGCGGGTGTATGTCTTTGCAGCCTCCCCCGTGGCGCGGTAGTAAGAGTACCCGCCGAGCGCTGCGCTGTTCGGGCGGGGGTGATATATTTCCCCGCCATGTTCTCCGGGGTTCCAGCAGGCAAGGCAGAGCCGAAACTGGAGCCGACGCTGCCGCTTTATGAGGTCGTCGCTCCCCTCCATAAGCTGAGCGCATACCGAAGGGATCGGAGCCGGTACATTCGGCGGCAGTCTGTCCTTTCCCGGAGTGTACAGAGGGAAGGCGGCCGGGTTTACAAACTCCACGTCGTAGTCGGTGTCGTTTCGGTAGTCGTCCGGGAGTTTGAGCTGGATCTGGCTGCATACATTTTCCGCGAGCCACTTCACCAGATTGTCGATACTATCAACAAGTAGCATGGCGCACCTCCTTAGCCTGTTCTGTTCTGGCGTAGAGCTACCTCAATGAGCCCCATGTCGGTGACTGAGTTTGTCACGATCATTTCACGGCCGTCTACGTTCAGGAGCCTGCCGGGTTCCATGTCTGCCGGAAAATCTGCCTGCTTTCCCATGAGCAGCATGTCGGCCTCGACGAGTCCGAGGATCTGCCCCTGTTTGAGCTTAACGAGCTGATCGTTGTCCACCACGACGGGGATCTGTTTGCCCTCGACGCGGCGAAGCTCTGCAAACTCATCCAGATTGAGGAATACCGTGTCGAGATCCTGCCGGATCTGCTCTTTGAAGGTCACGGGTTAGTCCTCCGGCTCTTTGGCAGCTTTCGCCTTTGCTGCCTCGATCATGGCGATTACTTCCTTTTTGCTCCGGATCTTGCTGGCGTCTACGCCATACGCTGCAGCAGCTTCCCGGAGTTCTGCCATTTTCATTTTGCTGTACGCCGGATCCTCGTCCGGCTCCTGCACATATGCCGCGACACCAGCAGCTACCAGCTCAGCCTCGCGGGCGTCGGTAAGCGAGAACGGAGCCGAGCGGCTTGTCATAGCCTCAACGACTCCGTTCACTTTCAGGCCATAAGTGCCTTTAATCATTTTTATCATGGCCGCCTCCTTACTCCGGATCCACGACGTCCAGGTCCGGCGGCAGCTCGTCGTCCTCAGCGCTTGCCTCTACTTCCTCGGCCGTGATCGCGGCGATATAGTCAGCTTTTTTCTTGCCTTTGACTTCCACGCCCATGTCGGCCGCGAGCTTTTTCAGCTCGTTATAGTCCCAGCCTTCCAGATCCTCGGCGCTGAGGTGTCCTTTTACCGTCTGCTCCGGTTCATTGGACTGCTCCGGTTCGGCGTCGGCCTGCTGTGCAGTCTTTCCGGCAGTTCCGGCATAGATAGCCACGCCCAGACGGACAAGGCGGTCGGCCTGTTCGTCGCCGCACTCAAAAGCCCCGTTTTCCGGGGTTTTAAGTGCATGGCGTTTTACGCCGTTAGCGTCGGTGTAGCAGATCCCGCAGCCTCCGCGGGTTACTCTGATTTTCTTCATGCTGCGCTCCTTTCTGCCGTGCTTAGTCTGTCACGACTTTGGCTGTAATGAACGGGTTCTCGTTGTTCGGCATACAAAGCGGTGCGGATTTCAGAGTTACCTCGCGGACGTCGTGCGCGGCGTCGCTGAGATACTTCGGCACATTCATGCCGGTGTAAGTGTGGAACTCGCCGTCGGCCTGCTCTACCTGAGTGATCGCGCCGTACACCGTGCGGCCAGCAGCCGGAGCGCCTACTGCGATAGTGCCCGCCGGGATATAAGGCGTCACGGTTCCGTCTACTTCGGTGTAGTTGTCCTCATAGCTGAGCACGTCTACCATGTGGCCCTTGATATTCAGGCGGCAGATCTTTGTCGCACCAGCCGGAAGGGTTTCAGGATCCACGCCGCCGATCTGGTAGTTGCGGTTATCGAGCAGCTTCAGGATCCACTCGTTGCTCAGGATAATGTCGGCCACGTCAGGAGCCACCAGCACGTCCGTGGCCGGGAGCCCGCGAGAGGTCAGCATGGAGATCATGGACGCCATGTCGCTGATCATCTGCTTTCCGGACGCCTCGGTCGTTGTCCAGTCAGCGGAAGGGGTATAGATTGCCTGATTGCTTGCGCCGTCGAAGTAGCGCACCTCCCGTTCCTCGAAGTGCTCGAAGTCGTCCACATACTCGTCCATGGTGCAGGCGTTTGTAAAGATTACCTGCGCCGCCATGGCTTCCTTACGTCGTGCGTTCATGCCGCGCAGTTCGTCCAGATCGGCCAGCATAATGACGCCCTGTCTCTGCTGAGGGGTAAGGGTAGGGTAGAGAGCCTCCCCAAAACCGCGCTTTCTCAGGTCGTCAATAGTGAGGGGGCGCTTCGGTGCGATATAGGACGGAGTAAAGCGTCTCATGGTGTAGCCGTCGCGCAGGATCGTGATCCCACCTTTTCTGGGAGCTACAAACGGGGCCGCCTTTTTGTGTCCCTTCTTGTACTCCACCAGCACGTCATTGGTGGCGAAAATGTCGGTCGCCGCATTGGTCGGGAAATACCGATCCAGAAGGAACGTGTGCAGAGGCGGGAGCTGCTGGACGGAAGCCAGCAGTGTGTGAGTATCATAAAAATTAAAAGCCATTTGTCTGTCCTCCTTCTTTAATTTCTACCGCGTCAGAGATCAGGATCCCCACGCCGCGCAGTGCTTCCTTGTCTGCTGCGCTGAAAGTGTGCTCAGCGTCCATAATCAGGGCGTTGCTGTTAAAGTGGCCGGTGCGGTACGCTACCGCTGTTTCGTCGTTAGCGGTTCCCACGGTGACGTCCTCGGCCAGCACGCAGTTAGCCGTCAGTGTCTCGTTGGAGACTGCCTCCGTGCCGAGAATTACATACTTGCCGTCTCCGGCAGTCCCTTCGGACAGGGCCAGCACGGTGCCGCGCTTGTAGGTTGTCTCAGCGGATCCCTTGCGGATCACAACGGAAAACGGCTCAGCCGGAGGATATAAACCGTTAATCAGGTTATCATAGCCGACGGTGCCGAGAGTTTCGTCGAGTCTCTTACTCATTTCTGTGTACCTCCTTTGCTTGCGTTATAGGCGTTTACTACCGCCTGAATGTCTGCCGCGTCCTGTTCTTCCTTGGTGGCAGGAGTGCCACCGTTCGGAGCCGCGCCTACTTTGGCGGTGCCGGACGCTGCGCCGTCTGCCGTGTAGTTTGCGAGAAACTGCTGGCCGGACGCCGCACTCTGCTGCATAACACGGAAACAAAGCTCCTGAGCAGTGCAAGGTTCGTCCCCGTACTTGGCGTCATGGACAAGCTGCTGATCCGGGATAGAGGCAGCGATCGAGTCAATATCCGCAAGACGCTGGCGCTCCGCGGCTACGGCGTCGGTGGTCTGAGTCTGGGCCGTGTTCCGGGCTTCCTGCTCGATCTGGCTCACCAGCTCCGGCTCCTGTGCTCTTAATTCTTCGAGTGTCATGTGGTTTTTACCTCCTTCTGTTTTTGTTGCCGCCTTGTTGGTCGGCCTCTTATTTGCCGCCGGACGTTTCGCCGGTTTGGCACTTCTCTGGATCGGGATAGTTCCCGGTATATTATGCAAGCCCTCAATGTTGTGGCTTACACCGTTGACATAGAGGACTTTCCGATCTGAGCTCATGCTCATGTCCGGTTCTTCCTCGTCCTCCTTTAAGGCGTCCGCGAAGCCCTTGTCGAGAGCTTCCTGCCCGGTCATCCACGTTTCTTTTGTCATCATGCCGCGCAGTGTATCGACGTCGATCCCGGTTTTTTTGTTGTAGATCGCAGCGACGGCCCGCTCGCTGGCGTCCATACCCTTAATGAGCTGCTTCATGTCCTGAATGTTCAGGCTGTCCCAGAGCATGACGCTGACGCCGTGGATCATAATCAGAGATCCGGGGTACACGGTCACGGTATCACCGGCGCACATAATCACGCTGGCGGCACTGGCAGCGATCCCTTCTACGACGACGTTCACGTCGCCGCTGAGCGCTTTCAATGCGTTATGGATTGCGATCCCGGTGTAAAGGTCGCCCCCGCAGCTGTTGAGTTTTACGGTGATGTGGGCTTTGTCCTTCACGTCCGCCAAATCTTCCATGAAGCCCTCCGGCGTGATATAGAGGCCGGGCTCCGGCTCGCCTGTCCACCAGTCGATCGGCTGCTGGCTCATAACGTCGCCGTAGAGGGTGATCTCGCCCTCGTCCTCGCTGACGCTTGCCACGTTCCAGAACTTTGTCGCTGTGGCTGCGGGAGCCGCTGCCGGTGCCGGGCCCATGTGCAAGCTATGTGGTGCTTTCATTGGCTGTCCCTCCTTGTATGGATTGTTTGATCTGCTCGCTTATAATAAGGCCACGCAGGGCCTCAGCGCCCCGTCTGCGAGCATTTTCGGGGTTGTGTGGGTTATTGTCTCCCTCTGCCGGTTCCTCGCCTTCTTGCGGCTGCTGTGGGCCTCCTGAGCCGCTTCCGTTTTGGTGTGGATCTGGCGCGTTGCCTCCGAGCTTTTCGTTTTCCCTTTGGAGTTGTTCGACGTTGGCGTCCCACTGCCCGCCATTGAGGCGGATCGTGCTCTGCTCGTGAGTGGAAAAGCCTTCGCTGCACGCGAGGATCTCCGCGGTGATTTCCTTCACCGGATCAAGCTGTCCCTGAGACGGGCCCAGCCACTCGCTGCCGAGATAAGCAGCGCGGATCGTTGGGTTGTCGAAAAATCCGGGTGCATAGATACGCCCACGGGCCACGGCTTCACTCATCCACACTTCATAGCACGGACGGCAAAAGTCGTCAGCCAGCCACTCCCGGCGCATTTTGAACGCCTTCCATGCTTCCAGAAGGGCGGCACGGCTGGCAGAGTAGGAGCTGTTAAACTGTTTCAGCAGAAGATCCGCGGGGACTTCCAGAGCTGCGCCTACCTGTGCGCTGATTGCCGCCACAAATTTGTCGAAGCTGCCGTTCGGGTGCGTCGGGTTTGCAAACTCTACGCTTTCCCCCGGAGCCATGACGTTGACTTGGCCCGGCCCCATGCTGTATTCGTTCGGGCCCTTTGGCTCGCCCGGAACGTCTGGATCCGTCTGATTGAACGGGTTCTCGTCGGTTGGGGCTTCCGTCTTAATGAAGGCAGTATAAAAGGACTCCACCACCGCAGCCATGAGCTCGGACTCTGTATATCTTCGGATCTGGAGCAGCGGCTCAATTACCTGCGCCAGATAGCTGACGCCCCGGTACTGATCCGGCCGCTCGGTGTCAATGATGTGCAGCACGTTAGGGAGTCCGGTGTGTTCCTGATAAGCCAGCACCCGCGCCCACGTTGTCGTCGGCGCTCCGAGCTCGAAGGGATAGTTGCTGCGGATATGGTAAGCCACCACCATGCCGTTGTTGTCAACCTCCACGCCGTCGTAGATTGTGTTCCCGTTTTCCGGGTTTCTGCCGGTCGTATAAGTGACAGATCCCCCGGATCCGTAGCCTCCCGGCGTTGCGATCCGGTCTGACTCAATCAGGTGGACGCGCAGCGAGTAGGGGAGCAGGTGGGTGACAGGGTACTGTTTAATCAGTCCGATACAATCACCAGACAGGAGCCACGATACAAGGGCGAGCTGCTGGAGTCCGTAGAAATTATTCATGCCGGTAGCGTCGCAGGCTCGCTTATCTTTCGCCCAGAGGTTAAACTCCCGCTCGGTGGTTTTCTGCCATTCTTCGGCTTGCTCCGGCGTGAGCCCCAGCACCTCTCTGTCGATCCGGCTTTTCAGCCGTAGGCCGACGCCCACCACGTTTGTGCGGTTGGTTTTGATCGCTGAGGTGGCGACGGGAGCGGCCATGTAAAGCATACGGGAGCGTTGCCGTAGGGTGTAGTTGTTAAAGTCTATGTCCTCATGCGAGGATCCACTGGGAGCATTGAAGCCCTTCACGGCCCGCTTTCTCCAGCTGGCCCCAGCTTCCCCGTACCCTTTATTCTGTGGCCGCACGTCGTCGGGCAGATACATTCCCATTTCCTTGTGGTATCTGATTTTTCTCACCTCCTTGCATGAAATAAAAAACGGCGCAGCCGTGGAAGTAAAGGAGCGAAAACCTCCTTCGGCCGTGCCGTAGTAAAGCCGGAGAGATCCGGCGTTTACCCTTTACCAGTCGCGCGGGACAACGCCCAGCGCTCTGCGAGGGGCTCGCCCCTCCAGTTCAGCCTCCAGCTCCCGGATCCGGGCGCGGAGCTTCTCGATCATGTCCTGAATATCTTTCAGGGCAGTACTGTAATATTGGATATTGCGGGAGCCGATCCCGTAGCTTTGCACGCCGTTCTTTGCCAGCATGTCAGCCTCGCGATCCAGATAGGCGTCCAGCCTCCGGCGCGTGGTTTCGAGCTCCTGCTGTATGGTCGCTTTCGTTCGTGCCATAGTGTTGCCTCCTTACCATTCATCAAAATACTGCGCCGCATTGTTCTGGCGTCGCTGTGGTGCTGCAGCCTTTTTTGGCCGTGGATTTTCCGGCATGTTTCTGAGTCTGCGTTCCACCGCCTCCATGTCCGGGTTGAGGATCCGGAAGCCTCCGAGTGCATAGTTTCGGCAGTCGAGGGCTTCGTTTCGTTCATGTCCGGGGATCTTTACCCACGCCCAGCGGTTGCCCCGCTTGGTCTGGGTAAGCTCCAGCTTTTCAGACAGCAGGCCGTTGAAATAATAAGAGTCATACCCGTAGCTTTCGCCCTGCGGGAAATGGCAATATTTCGCTCCCGGCTCCTGCACCTTTATGTTTGACATGATCGCCTCTTTCCCGGCGTCTACACCGAAGGTATAGAGCCAGCAGGTGATCCGCTTGTTGTCCTTGATTGCCACTTTCGAGGGCGGTGTGACGAAGGGGATCCCGTCGCCGCCTTTTCCCTTGATAGCAAAGACGCGCTGATTTTTCCGCGCCCGGCAGCGCGTGTAAACTTCCTGCGTATAGTGGCCGCCAGAGTCCACACATGTGATCGAGATCCTGAGCCCCCGCTTGTTGTCTTTGAAGTGGTAGACATGCCCGATCACGTCGTCAAGCTGCTGCCATACGTCGTCGGTGTCCGGCTTTCCCATGATGTAGCCTTTTTTTATTCCCCATGTTTCGCCATAATAACCGTGCCCCACAACTTCGTACTCCAGCCGGTTGTCCTGTGTATCTACGCCGCAGGTCAGCACAAGCACACCCTCCGGCAGTTCCACCGGGGATCCGTCTGCATTGGTTCCGTAGTCCTCACGGCGGGCCAGCATGGTGTCCTCGTCGATAATGCCGCCGCGATCCTCCCAGAGTTCGCCCAGCAGCGTGTTGTAAACAACTTTCAGCTTTTGCGGCTCGTCCTTTGCCTGCAAAAATTTGAGGACGATCTTTTCCCATGGTGTCCACGGGGACGAGAAGGCGTTCAGCCAGAAGGAACGCACTCCGGCAGCGTAGGCGTCCGGGTTTTCTGCGATCCACTTCGCAGGCTGTCGGCGCATTGTTTCCTCCGGCACGAGGCACCCGCAGTTCGGACAGGCCCATGAGATCGGCCCGTCTATGCTGTACACCTTTTTCCCGCGCACCTTTTTGACGGTGTTCTTGTAGTGGATCCGGTCGAATATGATCTCGCCATACTCGCCGCACTCCGGGCACTTGTGGCACCAGCGTTCCTGTGTGCCTTGGTAGTAGCTGCTTTCAATGTTCGAGGCCCCTCTTATTGTCGGGGTTGATACCTCGACGGCCTTCGCATTGTAGAAGGTGGTCTGTCTGGCTTCTGCCAGAGCCCACGGATCACCCTCAGTTCCGGCGCTGATCGCCCAGCGGTCGCGCTCGTCGCCGATAATGTAGCGGGCAGGAGTGGAAGCGAGAGCCGACGGGCTATTTGATCCCGTGATTGTCAGCATACCGCCGGGGAAGGATTTCTGGAGGATCGTGTTCCCGGAGTCCTTCGCCTTAATATCCGAAACCTTGGCTTTCAGTACCTTGCTGTCCCGGATCATGGGAGCGATACGCAAGCGGGAAAACTTTCGGGCGTCGTCAAGCGTTGGCTGCACAAAAATAATAGAGCCCGGATCTTGGTCTATGATGTAGCCGATTATATTCAGCTCCAGCTCAGACTTACCTACCTGAGACGCTGCCACCATGACGATCTTGCGGATTTTGGGATCCGTGAACGCTTCCATAGGTTCCCGGAGGTATGGGGTTCGTGACGTGCGCCACGGGCCTGCCTCTGCTGAGGTTTCCGGGGAGAGTCGCCGGTGCTTGTCGGCCCACTCGGCCACCGTCAGTTCTTCCGGCGGTTTGAAGTTTTGGACTGCTGGGCCTATGGCCGCGTTCAGCCTCTTGGTGGCTTTCTTACTCGTCGGCTTCTTCATCTGCGAGCGCGTCGCTCCAGCCTTCGCGATCCCTCACGCGCCGCCGGTATGCTTCGGGATCGTATTGATAGCCCGCGAGCTCGTCCAGTATTTTGTAGCACTCAGTCCGGATCAGCGCCGAGGCTTCGTTGGCGCTTCCTGCCTGCACAACGTCCATGGCGAGGCGGCCGGGGAGCGCCATTATCATGCTGCGGGCGGTGTAAACGAGGTCGTTCGTCAGAGCCTCCACGTCCTCGCTGCGGTGCATTTTCCCTTCCAGCTCTTTAAGCTGGAGCTCGGCGATCTTGGCCTTGCTCTGTTTCAGATCCGCCTCTGCCCGTAGCTTGTCGGCCTCAGCCTTTACGGTGTCGGCCGTTTTGGCCTCTTTCCCATTTGCCCGATCTCGCAGGTAACGAATGTACGCCTTAACGGTTGGGAGAAGGTCAAACTTGTAGGGCCTTTGTGACGCTGCCGGGAGAATACCCTCCTTTGCGAGCTGCTGCACTCGACGGACATCAAGATCGAAAAGTTTCGCTATAATGTCGGTGCTTTGTAGGTTCTGTTTCGGATTTTCTGCCATAGCGTCACCTCCTTTCCGTGCGGTCAGGCGAAACGAAACGGCCTGAAAAATTTTTTCTGAGTCTGCGCGTGTTTTGGGCTCGCCAGCACCGCAGGGCTTTTCGGAGTGTCACAGTACCTTCCGGGCGGCTCGCTCGGTTTTGGTTCGGCCTCGCCTTTGGGCTGGCTCGGCCTTTGGCCCGTGTGCCCTTGCCTCTTGGTGTCCCTGCGTTGTGACCTTTTTTTCTTTTTTCTTGGTGGCTGCGCTCGTGGGCTCGGCTTTCCTTGCTGCCCGGTGACTTGGCCTTGCCTCCCTGCTGGCTACTTCATAGCCTGCTCTATGTGGTGGTTGAAGCGTTCGCCCAGCTTCTCGTTGATTGTCTGCTCGATAGTCTCTCGGGCTCTGCCGTCAATCATCTGCGGCACGGATAAGGTACGCACTGCCTCGATAGGAGAGCGGCCCTCTCCGGTGCGCTGGTATGGAAGGATAGCCCCGCCTTTGCCAGCGGTCAGGAAGGTGTCGCTGCTCATGGCTGTGCGCTGTCCTTTTATGATCGTCACTTTTACAGTGTACTTTCTGGGCGGTCTTACCATAGCAACGGGAGAGCCCCCGGCTATCAGCTGGCCCGGTATTCTGATCGGCTTCTTTTGCTGTGCAGAAGGCCGGGCTTTTGGGCTCATTTTGAAGTGGATCGGTGTCAGGGTTCTGCCCTTATATTCCAGAGTTGCCCCGTCCACGGATATGCCAGCGACACGGATCGAAGTCCTTCCGCGCTTCGGCTTCTTGGCTGCGTCCTTTATGGCCGCGGTGTCTACGCCGTAGTGCTCGCGGATCCCTTTGGACACCCAGCCGGGGCCTCTGCTCGTGAAGTCTGATACTGTTCGCTTTATCGCCACTTCGCCGCCGTCCTTTAGTTTCTGGATCCTTTTCACTATGTCGCCCGCTCCAGAGTAGGAGACAGTAAAGCTGCCGCTTGTTCTCCGGGCCGGGCCTGTCCTGAATAGGTCGCTCATGGCCCGCCTCCTTTCCTTCGGAAACGGAAAAACCGCCCGGAGACTTGCAGTGTCTCCAGACGGTTTCCTCTGTCTTATAGTGTAGCACATGGGTTTATCCCCTTTTATCCCCTTTTGTCCCCTTTTATCCCTTTTTATCCCCTTTTATCCCCTCGCCCCGGAAACGCTGATAAAATGGGCGTTTGCGGCCATTTTTAGGCAGCATTTTGGGCTCCATTATTTTGTTAATAAAAATTTAATATTTATTTTTGCCCTGTTTTCCACATTATCCTCCTGCTGCCTGTGGACAAAAAACGCCCGCTTCCAGCCTGTTGTGGCTTTTAGCGGGCGCTGAAATATTTCTATTTCTGTGCGTATATTTTCGCCAGCGATTGCAAAGCAGAGCCGTGGATCTTAAATGTCCGCTTTAGGTACCGCTTTTCGTGTTCTTCGTAGTCCTCCATATCCCCGAACAGGGCAGCGCTTACCGCCCACCACCGTGCATGATCGAAGTATCGCATTTCAATGACGGTTTGTTCGTCCGGGTTTTTCATTTTCCCGATCAGCAGCTCCAGCTCCATGCGCTCGTCGTATTCCTCCTGCTGCATGGCATTGATCGCCTGAGTAAGTTCATCTTTTTGGACGACCTGCCTTTCCGTTTTGCTGGTTCCGTCTCCGCTGCCTCCCGGCATACCGGAGAGGTTCGGGCTGGAAGGTGAGCCCATGACGGACTCCAGATACACGAGCCGCTCGATCTTATTCTCGATCCGGCGCTGGAAGGTCGCATAGTGCTGCAGCTTCTCCTTTATTGCGTCGGTTTCCTTCGGCTGCTTTCCTCCCGCCGCCTGTTTTTTGTGCCCCATGGGCCCCGCCTCCTTTCAGTCTCATTTACTCAAATATCCCCTCGAATACCTCACGGGGCTGCTCGGATCCTTTCCTTATGAGCCGGATCCCGGTTGTTTTCCCGGTGGTTCTTATGTAGCGCCTCACGATCGTGTCCACAAATGCGGGCTCCATTTCCATGAGGAACGCCTGCTGCCCGACGCTCTCTGCCGCGATCAATGTCGTTCCGGATCCTCCGAAGGTATCGAGGACGCCCTCAGCCCACTGGGTATTGTCCAGCAGCTTCTCCAGTATTTCGACGGGTTTTTGCGTCGGGTGCAGTTCATTCCCGGAGCGTGTGGCCTCCAGTACGTTGCCGTAGCCTTTGTGATTGTCCCACTTCGGCTTTGTGCGGTGTGCAAACATGATGAGCTCATGCTGCGCCCTCCAGCCGTTACCCATGCCGGGGCTTTGCTTATTCCACACAATCATATTTCTGACGCCCAGCCCGGAGCCTTCCACAAGGTCAAAGAGATAGATCCACATTCTCCAGTCCGTGAAGATATATGCCACTTTTATGTCCGTGGCTCCGAGGACGTTCTTCATTAGCACCTGATAGCCTCTGGTTGATAGATTGTCGGAGCTGATCGTCGGAGTTGTAAATCCGCCCTTTCCGTCGGACTGTTTGCTTCCAATGCTTCCGGTTACTCTGCCGGACTCCTGAAAGCCGCCGGAGCAGTAGGGTGGATCGGTGAGCAGGATCTCCGGGTGGGCTCCGTCAAGCAGCAGCTCCCGATCCTGTTCGTTCGTGGCGTCTCCGCAGACAACGCGGTGGCGGCCGAGGATCCAGAGGTCGCCTTTCTGAGATATGACGGCCCCTGCCTCCGGTGCTTCCGGTATGTCGTCCGGTTCGTTGAGGTCATTGTGAAGGGCTTCGGACAGGGCAGTGACGAGGTTTTCCACCTCGTCCTCTGTGTAGCCGGTCAGTTCCATGGGGATCTCCCCGGTGTCTATATCTGCAAAAATGTCAGCCAGCAGCTTATTGTCTGTCTCTGCCAGCTCTGCGATCCGGTTGTCGGCCACCAGATCGGCGTATTCCTCCGCTTCGTTGGTGTAGTTCTGGTAGTCTACGGGTGCCTGCTTCATGCCTTCCAGAAGGGCAGCAGAGAGGCGTCCGTGTCCTTTTACGATAAAGCCGGAGCGTTTGCTGACTGTGATCGGCTGCCTCCACCCGGTTTGCCGGATAATGCGGCCGAGTAGCTGGATCTGGGCGTCCGGGTGCTGGTTCGGGTTCTTCGGATTAGGTACCAGCGTTGCAACGTCCACTATTTTGTCGTGGGCGCAGAATACCGGCACGCCGTCAGCGTATGCTTTCGGCTCTGCCTCTGTTTTGTAGTCCATTTATTTGTCCTCCTGCCTTCCTGCGCTTCCTGCTGCCTCCATGATCCTGCCGCGGAGCTGCCGGTCTGTCTCTCCAGCCTCGCGCCGGATCCCGTACTCTTTAGCGAGCAGCTCCAGAGCGCGTCCTCCTGCTGCCTGCGGTGTCCATGCCCCGATTGCTTTTGTCTGCTGGATAATGCGGCGATCCGTGACTTTGCGGCGGTGCTTTCTTTTTATGTGTGCGATCAGGATAATAAGCGCAGCCAATCCGCAAATTATGAGCATGAGCAGAAAAGGGATCCAGAGCAGGCCGAGGATTACGCCGATCCAGCTTATCCTTACCACGCCGAGCAGTTTCAGGAATATGAGAACGATCCAGAGCAGGAAAGAGGCGAAGGCGTATAAAATCCACGCGCCGATCGGGTTGTTATCTTCGTGCATTTCTTTTCGCCCTCCTTCTTTGCTCCCGGTTCCCGCCGGGTTTTCTCCGGTTTTTTGGATAGTCTGCCAAAAATCCCGCTTTGACGGCGCACTCCGTACAAAGGTAGGTGACGCTCTGCCGCTCTTTGAGCTTGTCGGCTGCGGGCATTTTCCAGCACTTTTGGCCGCAGAGAGGGCAGTCGATCAGCTCCCAGTCCGGGTGCTTTTTCTGGGTGTCTCCGTTTAGGTTCTTATCCAGAGGCAGGCAGAGGATCCCGCCCTTGTCGCTGTATTTTCTGGGCGTAAGATCGAAGCCGCGGGCCCGGAGTTCCTCGCGGGTTTCGTTTTTGACTTCCTCCTGCAAAACTTCCACGACGTCCACTTGCTCCAGTGTCAGGCAAAACGCCCCTTGCGGTTCCCATTTCTTTGCTTTCCATTCTTCGGCGAAGCCTTCGAGCTTTTCGTGCTCGCACATGCCCGCCAGTGTCTCCGTGGTGAACATGGTTTCCATGACTGCCTCGTCGTCCGGCTCGTCCCAGCCGTAGAGGTGCCAGTTTTCCCGGTTGTCGTAGTCCCACTGGGAGAAGTAGAGCGTGTGGCCGTCGATCGGCCAGCCGGTGCCCTTTACGGTTCCTTTTATGATTTTCGGTCTATATTGCACAGTGTTGTCCTCCTTATACTTGTACTGGGAGGGCCGGAGCCCTCCCTCTGGTTTTTGTGATATGCTGGGCTTATGCGATTATGGTTATCTGCTCCCGGTTTGGAATGTCGGCCAGCGCCTCCACGAGATAGCTCTTTACATTGTCAACGGCCACCGCCTCCCAGCGCCCGCCGTCGGCAGCTACCAGCTTAAAGAAAGGGACGCCGCCTCTGCCTTCGGTGATCCGAAAAACAAACTCGCTTTCCGGCTGTTCTACCTCCAGAAATGTGCGGTAGGGGATCAGCCGCACCGGGTTGGGAATGATAGCGTTTTCTTTCTTCGTGACGCCGGTTTTCATTACAACTTGCTGGCTGATCCCGTCGTCTGAGAACGTGGCCTCCTGCGTGCTCACGATATTGCTCGCCACCTTTGTGACGTCCTCCCGCTCGTCACTGGGTGCAAAACACGCCTGCATAGATACGAGGAAAGACTCCTGATCGTACTCCCGGTCGTATTCAAAGCGGGGCAGTCGAGCGTTTACCTCAAAGAGCGTCTCGCGATCACGCTCCGGCAGCAGGCCAGAGTAAAGCAGCACTTTGGTGGCGCTTACTACCTGAATAATCATGCGATCCCGCAGTTCCTCCCGGCTTTCCTTTATGTAGTCCACCAGAGAGGTGAGTGTGGTTGCCCGGATCGGCTCCGCTTTGTCTGCCTCGTCGTAGCGTTTGAGGGATTTCGTGCAGTACGTCCGGCCGTTGATCTCTATGGTTTCCGGCTTTTCGGCCTTCACGGCCAGATCTGTGATAAATGCGATGGCTTCTTTAATTCCTTCCATGGTCTTATCCTCCTTTTTTATGCCTGCGCCGCGGCGCGTTCCATTACTACGATTTTACCGTCGTTTTTCGGTTGTTCTTCGGTCTGTCCGTCGGTTGTCCGGCGGTCGTCCTCCGGTTCGTATATTTCCCCAGTTACCGGATCGAAGTCCTTACCGGGTATCAGTCGGCCTGCTGCCTCCGGATCCGGATCCGCCTCTGCCTGCTGCCGCGGTTCTGGTTTCCTTCGTCTCATATCAATAGGAGCGCCGGTTGGAATGTCCTGCTCCCGCTCGGCCTCTGCCTGAGCTTCCTCCTGCTGCCCGGCGGGCTCCTTCGGCTGTGGATCTTCCTCTGCGAAGTCGGAGAGGTTCATCTGCCCGCGGATCTGCCCGTCATACTCGGCGATCTCGATCTGCCCGGTTCTCATATTGACGCCCATCACCATTTGAGTGTCGATTGCCTCCGTAGCTGCGAGCTTGGTCGTGACGGAGATCTGGGTATTGATTACCTGACGGCTCTTGTTCGGTGCGAATTTTATTGTTATGTTGATCTGTCTCTTGGTGGTGGCTTCGGTGTTCGGGTTCTGAATGTTCTCAGCCACCTGCATGAGTGCCTCGTTGAGCTTCTCAGCGAAGGCTCCGCCTGCCAGTCGTTCGAGGTTGATCTGGCTTTGTACTTTCCGCTTTGCCATGGTGTTGTCCTCCTTAAAAAATGGTATTTGCTGCGATTATCAGGAACACGATCGCGACAAAGGCGGTCGTGATATGTCCGCGCTTTCTGTCACTGATCGGCGGCTTCGGTTCGCCTACGATAAAGAGCAGGCACACAAAAGCCAGAACGCCCAGCAGAATGTTAAGGGCTATCATGTTCTACCTCCTTCCTGCGCCATACTGCTTCGGTAGCTGTGGAGTGTGTGGAGCGCCTGCGCCCGCAGGTTTCCACCACGCCCATGTCTTTGAGCTCTGAGAGTCTGGGCGCTACATAGTTGCGGTTGTAGTAGGGGATCCGGCCCGCTTTCACCAGCTCGTCCGTGATTTCGCTCACGGTCATACTCCTGCTGCCGAGCGTTTCAAGGATCAGACGGCTGCGCTCCTTTGCTTTGGGGATAACGGCGTCATAGCTCGCCCGCCGGGTTTCCTTTGTGGTTTGGTTTGTTCCCATGAAATACCTCCTTTTCTGCCTTCCATGCGATAGCAGAGCGCCCCGTCACGCTGCACTCACGCTTTCCGGCGTTTCTTATCAGTCCAGCCGCCTGCGCTTTGGTTAAGATCGGGCCTACTTCGCTGCGGCTTACCTGCTGCCCCCTGTCTGACAGGGTGGCGGCGATCTCGTTCGCGGTCATGTCCCTGTCCTTTATTAAATCCAGCACCATGTCCCGGAGGCTCTGGGCCATGTCCTTGCTGCGCCAGATCACGACGGCCGAAGGGAAGGGAGCGGAACACGGCCGCCCTTTGGCGTCTTTGGTCGGGTTCCCGTCCTCGTCCGTGAATGTGAGCCTCCCGCGGATAAAGCGCACCTCGTCGGCTTTTCCGTGGAATATGTAGTCGTGGAAGTAGGACGTGTCCGTGCGGGCCGGTATGAGCATTACCACGAGAGTGCCGGGTTTCTTGCTTTCCTCGTAGCCCTTCCGCACCCAGTCTGTGATCTGGCGGCCGTAGGGCGGATTACAGAACACGCGACACCCCCCCCCAGTCCGCTTTCAGGCCGTCGTCGGCCGGTGTAAAATATCTCGCGCACTTGGCGCTTTTATCGGTGGCGGCCGGATCGAGGTTAAAATGAAACTCCTGATCCAGCTCGCTGAAAAAGTTGGCCGGAGTACACCAGCCCATGTTTTTGCTGCTTAATAGTGCTCCGTTCATGTCTGTGCTCCTTTCTTATGCCTTTACGGCCGCCATGTGTACCGCCGGGCCGCATTGTGTCTCTGTTGCCTCTGCCAGCGTGAGGATCGGGCAGCCTTCGCCCAGATTTCGGCACATGTTCCGGGTGGTTTCCTTATCCATATAGGCTCGGATCGGCTCGCCGGTTTCGCTGTCTTTGAGGATCCGGCTCATAATGCTGCAGCAGGCTTTCCCTTTGTGTTCTCCGAAAAGCTGGATCCCGCTGCACTCATGGCACCATTTTCTTTCAAAATTCATAGCGTTTCCTCCTGCTCCCCATATTCCAGCTCTATGCCTTCCAGCAGTTTGAGCACTCCGGCGATATACTGCACCCGGAAGGGTTCGAGCTCTGCCTTGTTCATGTGTTTATGCCCGTACAGTTTCCGCATATCCCGCCACACACCCCACGGCACCCGGTAGAAATCTTGAAGCTCGACGCTCACAAGGATAAAGGCGGCAGCGCCGAGGCGGTCGTGCTCTGCGAGGCTGTTCAGCTGCTCCGGTGTCAGCCTGTTATAGTCGATCCGGTCGCTGTCCGTGTGCTTTGCCTCGAATACGACGGCCCGGCCTCCCGTGAGGGTTCCCTTAAAGTCTGGCTGTCCCGCTTTGATGTAGCAGGCGAGAAACTGCCCCTGCCGGTTCGGTGGTCTGAGCGGTCGCATGGGCTCCGGCGTCTTTTCAATGAAGGCCACGCCCTTGTCCTTGTACCAGCCGAGGCTTGCGGCGATCATATTCTCGAAGTGTTCGCCCGCCCGTTTACTCTGGAGGCCCCGCTGGCTGCGCTGGACGTTTGAGAGGGCGGCGGCAGCAGTCGGATCCGGATAGCCCTCTGCATTTTTCCCCGGCACATAGTCCCAGCTCACGCCTCAGCCTCCACGGTGATGTCGTGGCCGCGGTTTCGTCTGAGCTCTGCTGCCAGCTCGACGATCACCTCTCCGCTGATCCGCACGGTGGTGGACTCAAAGGCGGCGACTCCGTTTATTGCTCCGGTATGGGTGGGAAGGACGAGAAGGGCGTCGCCCAGCTCTTTGTCCTCCTGCCGGTTTTTCTCCTGCTCCCGGAGGCGGTAGAGGTCGGCGGCGTCTTTTACCGGGATCCCGTGCTCCTTGGCGTAGGCGATTTCCTTTTTCATGCCTTCGCTCGGATTGTTTATGCCGTACACCCATAGCTCGTCGCACATGTCCAGCAGCGCGATCCCCAGCTCCATGCCCGCCTCCCGCTCCTGCGGTATGGTGTCGTCAAGAAACTGGGTGCAGTAGACATGAGGCGCGATCGGTATCACGTCCGGCCAGAGATCCACCGCCTCCCGGCAGTAGCCCTGTGCCTTCTGAATGTTCTTTTCAATGTCCCCACGGAGAGGGGAGCAGATATATATAAGCCTTTTTCTCATGGTTTGGCTCCTTTCTGGCAGCAGGCGTCAAGCCTCTGCCTGATAATTTCGCAATAGTCCGGGTTGATCTCTATCCCGATAAAGTCCCGGCCCTCCTGCTCGGCCACGGCCCCGGTGGTACCGCTTCCGGCGAAGGGATCCAGAACAGTGTCGCCGGGCCTGCTGCCCGCTAATATGCACGGCCTCGCGAGTTCCTCCGGGAATGTGGCGAAGTGTGCGCCCTTATATGGCCGGGTGGCGATTGTCCAAACACTTCGGCGGTTTCTTTTCCAGCTTCCAGTGCCAGCGGATCCGCAGCAGCCAGAGCCTCCCGTC